>Ga0209509_1000157_pt1 | contig 76497 bp, 64 predicted proteins | sample BioC13SIPDNA_FD_185743 | JGI IMG/M metagenome (GOLD analysis project Ga0209509, IMG submission 185743) | Anaerobic biogas reactor microbial communites from Washington, USA - Biogas_R1_A C13 SIP DNA (SPAdes) (version 2) | ecosystem: Engineered > Bioreactor > Anaerobic > Unclassified | place...
AGAGGACACACCCGTTCCCATCCCGAACACGGCAGTTAAGCTCTTCAGCGCCGATGGTACTACAGGTTAAGCTGTGGGAGAGTAGGACATCGCCAGGATTATTTTATTTTCGGACAGATCGAGATGTAGAGCAAGCGAAGCGCAGAACCACATCCGATGTGAACTACCCCGGAACGAAGTTCCGGGGTTTCTTTATTACGTCGGGTGTTACACCGGGACGCACTTTGTTAACATGTGGTGTAAATGGATGATAATTGCGGATTATTCCTCGGGTATTCTAACGGGTGTTGTTGTGGTTTTGGTTTTAGCGGTTGTAAAGCTGACTATAACGGTTTCTCCTAATTCCTGGCCAGCTTTTGATTTTAAATCAGGATAGATGGCAATAGTATATTTAACATTAGGACTTAATCCTTTAATTGGTGTAACAAATATTTTGCGACGTTCGCTGAATAATTTACTTCGTGAGATGCGAACGCTAATTCTAAAAGGGCCTGCCCACATTTTAATTTGTTTGCGATTATTTTCCCAAACGGAATCATCAACAACATTTTTATCAAATAATAAGGTTATGGTTTTCAAGCTGGTGCTTACATTAGTACTTTTATTTTTGGGAATGGAAGAGATAAAATTTAATGGTTTTTGCCCTGGTAGAGCCATGTATAAACCTCCCTTCATAGTTTGGATGGTTTATACTATGCATTAAAGAGTCTGGTGGGACACTATAATGAATTGGTATATAATAACAGTAGTCTCGTATATGGTGGTACTTGACTCGGGTTGGAGTTATGAAGATTGAGAAGGTTAACAGTGGCCCCATACCACTGTCAACCTTCCTGTCAAATATCTTTACTCCATAGCAGCAGCCAGTGCTTCGGTATATTTTTCAAATGATTTTGTTTCGTTCAGTAATGTTTTACGCATGGCATAGGTTAGTTCCAGTTGAACCCCTTTATTTATACTATTTTGATTACAAATATTATCAATTTGTTTTCCGCCTAGTCTGGCAGGGGCATCTTCAACCTTGAAGCCGGCCGCTTTAAGATGCCTGACAATCTTGTTTCCCGTTTTAGAATCCAGACCTCCTATGTAAGTTACTTCGTTGGAACCCCGACATCCATGAATTGATAAGGTAAGATTGGATTTTTCAACTAACTTTTGGGCCTTGGGTTCATTAAAATTAGTGGAGGTAATATGTAGTATGTTGTTATTACAATCTCTGATACCTTCAAAAAGGTATAAATCACACTGCAATATTTCAGCAACCGACCGGGCTATTTGACTGGTACCGATTTCAATGGAACCTCCATGAATTGCCATTACTAAAGTTGAACTATCGCGGTTAATGCTGCCAATACAAAAATCAATATTTTCGTTATAGCGGGATTGTAATTGTTGGAAACTCATTAAGATATCTTTGGCCTGTAAAGTACTTGTACCAGTAAAAATGATAAGTAGCGCAACCATGACGCTGAATAAATATTTCCTCAATATACCACTACTTTCTTTTTTTATTTTAGTTTCTGCCATTAAGCAATTGGGCAGTTGTTTTATTTTTACCTTACAGCAGACGGCAGTGTCAAAGTTACTTTTTGTATTTGCAGGAAAATTGGTGACATGCAATCACATATCTGCAATATGCCTGGAAGCTGCCTGACTGGCAGTTAGTTAATAATAGTGCTATAATCATGGTGTTATAATTTCATATTACCAACTGGTGGCAGCAAGGCTGCTGAAAAGGGAAAGCGGTGAGAGTCCGCTGCAGTTCCCCCTACTGTATTAGGGACGAAACCTGTATTTATGTCACTGGGAATTTACCTGGGAAGACGCGGGGAGTAGGATGACCTTAAGCCAGGAGACCTGCCGGTTTGGAACCATCTTTACTACTTCTGGGGATAAGAAGGGAGGAATTTATGATGATTTATTCATCGTTGTTTACTCAATACCTGGATGGCAGTTAGTCCGGGTATTTTTTAGTTGGTGTAACAATGAATGGAGGTAGTACTTTGTATAGACAGCGTAAAAACCTGGTAATTCTTTTGATGTTTTTTATAATGGCATTTTTCAGTCCTCAGCTGGTAATGGGGGCAGAGTCTGATTATCAAAACTCATTAACCAAGGTGCAGAATTATTATAAACAACAGTCCGTCTACAGTGATTGGGAAGCTTTAGGGTTAAGATCTTCAGGTATGGCAGTAGGAAACAAAACTAATTTTGACAATCCCCAAGAGGCTTCTGATTATGCCAGAACTATTTTGGGCAGAATTGCTGCTGGCAGTAATCAGGAAATGGTCCTACAGAATGTTTATGCTTTGCAGCAAATGCAGCAAGCGGCGGGGTATTTTTCTAATGATGGTGAGGAACAAACTTTAAACCACACTATCTGGGCAATTATTGCTCTGGATTTTGCTCAGGCCAATGGTTTTAAAACAGATTATAAACGCAAAGCTGCTACTGATTATCTGATTTCAAAACAAGCTGCTGAAGGTGGCTTTGATGAGTCTGGTTGGGGAGTAGATATCGACTCAACTGCTCATGCTCTAATAGCCCTGGCACCTTATAAAACCGAGTATGTTACTGAAATAAATAAGGCAACTAATTATCTTAAAAGTCAACAATTTAACAGTGGAGGGTTTGGTGCTTGGGATAGTGAGAGTCCTGATTCTACTGCAGTAGTAATTGAAGCGCTCATTGCGCTGGGAGAGAATCTGCAAAGCGAAGAATGGATAAAGCCTGGAGATAAAAATATGGTACAGGCATTATTGTCCTATCAAAATGCTGAGGGATGGTTTGTATACAGCCTGGTACTCAGTGACTGGAATGATCCGAAGAACCCCAATCCGATGTCGACCCGTAACGCTTTATTGGCTTTGAGTGATCTAAATTCCGGCAAGTCAAAATATCAAAATCCGCTTCCTGAGATTAGTGACGGTGGCGGCAGCGGTACTGTTCTGCCTCTGGTAATTCCAGTTGTTGAAAAGAATATGGCTGCTATTTCTATACAGGGGGATAGGACAACCGGGACTATTTTGCCATATACTGTCTGGCACTGGGAAGGGCCCGCTACAGTACTGAACCAACTAAAAACTTTTTTAAACGACCGGGGTATTAGCTACAACATCAGCTCTGACCGATATATATCAATGATAGGAGGACTGGCTCACAAAAAGGATGGTTATCCTCTGAGTGGGTGGTTATTTAAGGTAAATAATGTTTTTTCCAATGCTGGTACAGCCACTTATATTTTAAAAAATGGGGATGAGGTGGCATGGGTATATACCCTGGATGGAGGCAAGGATGTAGGTGATCCGCTATTTTTAATCCCGGAAGAGCTGATCCCGGATGAAGTTGAATTAAAGGTTGACGAACCATCAGAACCGGTATTGGAAATATCAGCACCGGAACCGGTTAATGCGATTGAATATTTGACCAGTCAGGGGATTATAAAGGGAACTGACAAGGGTATGGAGCTGGACAGATTTATTAGCCGGGCAGAATTAATTCAAGTGTTGACCAATGCGGCGAAAATTACATCCGGGCCGGCTCGGGGTCAGGTATTTACTGATGTGAATCCCGGGGACTGGTTTGCAGCTCCAATAGAAACCGCCGCAGCCAAGAAGTTCTTTAATGGATACCCGGATGGAAGTTTTAAGCCTCAGCAATTGGTTAATCGTTATGAAATAGCCTGTCTGCTGGATGCCTGGGCCGGCAATAGTGGAAAACTGGTTGATTTAACAACCGATGAAAAAATACCGGTGTGGGCGCGCACTTCTGTTGCGCGAGCGATTGCCGAGGGCTGGATTATTACTGATGAAAATAATCAGTTTAATGGTGAGGAATATTGCCAGCGTTCTAAGGTGTTTGAAATGGTGTATCGCTGGATGAACAGATAATTGATGCTGCTGTAAAAAACGGCACATAATACCTTTAGGAAGCTGGAACATAATTAGATTCTAAATAGTGGGTTAGGGTAGGGGGAACTGCTTAAATGACCGTAAAAAATAGGATATCAATATTATTGGCCATTATAGTACTGGGCGGGATTTTAATGCTGGGTGGCTGTGAAGTCAAACCCGAGGCAATAAATACTCCGGGCCAAAATCGTCAGGTGCAACATGCAGTTGATCCTGCTGTAAAAGCTACCGCGGAAAAGTCAGCCAATGAGAAGGAAAAAACGAATTCAGGGTCTGAAAAACCTTTAGCAGATACTATTTCTTATCCCAAAGGCTTTCAGCTGCCTGAAAAAATTGAAACCGGAAACGAAATTCAATTAATGGTAACCAGGGATTATGGAGCCTCCTATCTGGGAAATTACAGTATTGTATCAGTTGAAAAAATGTCGGTGATGGAAATCCTCAAATCAAATCTAAAGGTAGAAACTGCTTATGGAGGCGGTTTTGTAAGCAGTCTGGAAGGTTTGAAAAATGGCGGGACAGTTGGGGGCATGAGACAGGACTGGTTTTTCTATGTAAACGGCATAGCCAGCAATCGTGGTGCTGATCAGGTGCCAGTAACCGGTGGTGATCGAATTTGGTGGGATTACCATGGCTGGAAGACAGGGGTAGCGCAAACGGCTGTAATTGGCAGTTATCCGGAACCTTTTATTAATGGAATAAATCGGGGCAACAATCAGGTAACCATAATGGCTACTCCGGAAAGTAAGATTTGGGCTGAAAAATTAGCGGGACAACTGAAAAATAACGGTAGCCAGATGACGGTTACGGATATTGATAATAACAGGCTGGTCAATAGAAATGGTCCGATAATAGTAATTGGCAAATGGTCTCAATTAGCAGACTGTTCGGTTTTAAAAGCCTTAAACGATGCTGGAGCCCGAAACGGGTGCGGTATGCAATTTGATGAAGAGAGTTTGAAGCTGTTGGATAATACCGGGCAGGTAAAGAATGAAGTCGGTGACGGTTGGGGAGTAATCGTTGCCAGTGGCAGGGGCCTCGGTGATTCAGCCCCGCTTTGGTTGCTGGTTGGAAACGATGAAGGGGCAGTAGAGCAAATCGTTAAAATTCTTATAAATGAACCGAATAAAACGGCCGGCCGGTTTGGAGTGGCAGTGGGACCGGGAGGTCAGGTATTAAATTTACCCAGACCATAATTCTCGGGGGAAAGCTTAATGAATTGGGATTATACCTATCAGTATCGGGATAACTTTATATATAACTTGCATCCAGGCATCGTCTTGCTATTATGTACTAATTTTCTCATCTGGTGCCTGATATTTTCCCATCCCGTTTATCTGGCCAGCTTGCTGGCGGCTAACGGTATGCTGCTAATCAGTGCCGGCCATTTGAGAACCTGGTACTTGTATTTGAAGTTTTCTTTGTTTATGTCAGCAGTAATTATAGTCATAAATCTATTATTTTCATCAGCCGGAACTACTACCCTGCTGGAGCTGACGTTATTAGGGGGATATACGATTAAAGTATACTGGGAAGCGCTCATGTATGGTTTGGGAATGAGTTTGCGACTGATGGTGGCTATAAGTTCTTTTGCCCTTTTCACGTTGGCTGTTGACTCTGATCAAATGCTGGCCTGGGTAGGGCGTTTTGGTACTCGTACTGCTTTGGTGGCAACCTCCACCCTGCGTATAATTCCAGTGATGATTGAAGATTATCATCGTATCACCGAGGTTCAGAAGTGCAGGGGAGTAAGGTTTAATCACCGTTCAATAAGGCAGCGAATTAAAAGCTACTGGCCGGTAATGGGGAGTATGTTGTTATCCAGTCTGGAGCGTTCCATGACCATGGCCGAGTCATTATATAATCGGGGCTATGGTTTAAAACCGCGTACTAACATGCAATTACACCGCTGGCAAAGCGGAGATTACCTAGTATTTTTTTCTACACTGACTGGAATTTTAGTCGCCAGCCTGGCTCAATGGCAGCATTGGAGCAGCTACAGTTATTATCCGGTTCTGGACCGGGTTGACAGTGTGGAAATACTGCCGGCATCAATATTGTTACTGTTATTGGCTCTGCCGGCAATCATTAATTGGGGATGGGAAAAATGGCCGTCATTAAGGTCGATAATTTAACTTATCAATATGCGAATAGCAGTATCCCTGCTTTGCAGGATATTAATCTGGAAGTACAGGCGGGGGAATTTGTTCTGCTGGCTGGTGGCTCTGGCAGTGGCAAAACCAGCCTGTTAAGAGCGATTAACGGTGCCATACCACATTTTTATGCGGGATTTATTAAGGGTCAGGTTTATCTGGACAATCAGGCGGTAAGTTCCCTGGACCAGCGACAGAGGGTGCAAACTGCAGGCCTTTTACATCAGGATGCCGATAGCCAGTTGATTATGAATAGTGTAACCGCGGAAATTGCTTTTGGAATGGAAAATATGGGCCTTCCGGTAAAACTTATACGGAGAAGAATAGCAGAATTAAACAGTGCTTTGAATCTTAATCAGGACAACCATAAACGGACAGCGGATTTATCTGCCGGACAAAAACAAAGAGTAGCCCTGGCAGCTTTGTTGGCTATGCAACCGCAAATATTATTATTGGATGAACCCACCTCCCAGATAGATCCGGTAGCAGCTGAAGAATTTCTTACAATTATCCGCCGTCTTAATGAAGATACCGGGATAACTATAATAATGGCTGAACAAAGGCTGGAAAGATGTCTACATCTGGCTGACCGTTATCTGGTTATGGAAAACGGACAGATTAAAGGTGATTTTAAAAAGGCTGATGATATGGCCCGCTGGGCAGTTGAAAACCGTTGCCCTTTTGTACCACCGGTTCCCCGAGTTTTTGCTTTGGCCGGTCAACCATCCATTCCGGCTACAGTTAAAGAAGGCAGGCAGTTATTGCGGGAATTGAAAACTTTCCCAACAAATGATGACGACCATAGGAATGGTTCGACACAACTGCAAAAGCACCATAAATGTAATCCTGAGGAGCAGGCGATGAAGGATCTCTTTCGGGAGTCCGTAATATTGCCTCTTCCGCCAACTGGATTCTTCGCTATCGCTCAGAAGGACAGGCTTGAGAGCACTTTTGTAGTAACGAATGGTTCATCTATGAAGCAACCGACTTGCTCTGATTATATAGTGGAAATGAACCAGGTTTCTTATACCTATCCGCATGGAGGCAAAGCCCTCCGGCAGGTTGATTTTAAACTGCATTCGCAGGTTATTACGGCCTTAATAGGTGATAATGGTGCCGGAAAGACTACGCTGCTAAAACATATTATTGGCTTAATAAAACCAGATCGGGGAAGGGTTAAGGTATTGGGCGGGGATACACTTCATCTTGATGTAGAGGATTTGGCTTCCGGGGTTGGTTATTTATCCCAGCAACCGGATGATTATCTGTTTTTACCAACCGTGAGGGAGGAAATTTCTTTTAGTCGCCGTAAACTGGGCAGAGGTACGGCTGAAACCGAAAAGCAGCTGATATACCGGCTGGGACTTCAGGATTATCTGGACTGCAACCCGCGGGATTTGAGTACCGGACAGCGTCAGCGGGTAGCCCTGGCATCCATTCTGCTCTCTAAACCTAAAATTTTGCTGTTGGACGAACCCACCCGGGGTATGGATTATAATTTAAAAGCTGAGCTGGGAGAAATTCTTAAAGAATTTGTACAAACTGGCGTAACTATATTGCTGGTTTCCCATGACAGCGAATTTATTGCGGAATATGCAGATGAAGTAGCGTTAATGTCCACCGGAGAAATTATTGCTCAAGGTTCAACCGGGGAGATGCTGAGCGGATCAATTTATTATGCACCCCAGGTCAATCGCTTGTTTAATGGTCTGCATGAGCAGGTTCTGACGGTTGAGCAGGGTGTGGGGTTGCTAAAGGATTACAGGGTTAGGAGTGAGGGCGATTAGGAAGCCCTTTAATAGACGGAGATTGCCGCGGATTCAGCGGATTTTCGCAGATTGTTTTATTTTATAGGAAGTAGGTTGGCAATGGTGAGTTAGATTTCGCTTTTTGCTGTGCCCGAAGGGTCTGTGTAATCCCCCTGTCGGGGACTACTGATGTTCCCCGGCACTCAGCGCCAATAATCCTAAATCTGAGTGCCGGGTCACAATTAATGTTGCTGCGTCTATTAAAATAAATGTCAGGTTCTAAATCTAAAAGGTACCGCTGGATTACTGCCGTTTTTGGAGAGGATAGAAAAATGAAGCATTATTCAGGAAGGTTAAAAAATATAAACGCGCTGCTGACGTTGCTGCTGGGGTTGGCCGGATTTGTATATCTGGGAATAAATGATTTAGCCAATTGGGCACTGATCACTACCGGAGCAGCAATATTGCTGTTGGGATTTGCGGTCTGGAAGTTTGAAAATAGCCGGATTGATGCGCGTATGTTGATACTAATTGCAACCATGTCAGCATTGGCAGCTGTTTCCAGGGTATTATTTGCTGCCATACCCAGTGTACAGCCGGGCACCTTTATTATTATGATTACCGGCTATGTATTTGGCCCGGTAATTGGAGTGGCAGTCGGGGTACTTACTGCTTTTGTCTCCAATATGTTTTTAGGGCAGGGCCCCTGGACCTTATGGCAAATGTTAGGTTGGGGTTTATGTGGAATAGTAGCCGGGTGGTTGGGGAAAAACAACAATTTTCGCTTAGTCCCCTTTCTTATTTTGTCCGGTCTGGCCGGATTATTGTTTGGTTTACTGATGAATTGCTGGCATTGGCTGGCGTTTGTATATCCTCTGAATGCTACGACTTTTTTAGCTACCTGGGCAGCCAGTATTGTATTTGATTTAATGCATGCCGGGGGCAACATCATTTTCGCTTTGATTTTAGGGCGCCCCTTCTATAATTATTTACTTCGTTTCCGCCAGCGCATGTTTTTTCAACCGGCTGGAGATAGCTCATCAGGCAGCCCTGACTCTTGATGCTAATTTTGGTTTTGCAATGGGGTGTTAGCTGTAGCTTTGATTTTAATAGACGCAGATTGCCGCGGATTTAGCGGATTTTCGCAGATTGTTTTATTTTATTTAATAGGAATTAGGCTGGCAATGGTGAGTTAGATTAGGATTTTTTTAGAACCTGACCCTTCCTGACTTAACTGACTGAACCTGACGTTATTTATTAATAGACACGGCAACCTTAATTGTGTTCAGTTACTTAACTTACTGAATCGCACTGGTTACTCTAAATATTAACAGAAGCTTTAAGCTTCCGAACGGAGGCTGAAGGACTCCGCTACGATGATGCTACATAGCATTCATTAAAACGGTAAGGGCTTCCGATCGGGGGCTCACCATATATAACCTGACTCCCTATTATAAATAAAATAAAAAATCTGTGTTATCTGTGTCTATTAAAAATCTATTAACCCTTCATCCTCTACCAAATATTAATTATTTCAGGCAGGGAAGTATGGCACAGAACACGAATTATTATGCGATATAAATAATTGGGAGGCTCTAATGAGTAATAAAAAATGGGAAGATTTTTCCGAAGAAGAAATTCTGGAAGCAAATATTGCCAAGTATGAACAGGATGCCATTGTACAATTTTATGAGGATTTTGATGAACCGCGCTATTCCTATATTGAATATGAAGTAATCTTCACTTCAGTTTTAGAGACGATGAGAAAAAAATTGGGGCGTCCGGTTCGTGCTGTAGATATGTGTGGGGGAGCGGGAAAAGGAGCCTTTACTTTGAAGGCCTGCCAACCGGATTGTCAGGTTACTCTGGTGGATTTATCGGAAAAAATGCTGGAGGTTGCCCGACGAAAGGCTGTAAAAAACAGCCTGCATGATATTGATATAGTACAGGCGGATGCATTTAGTTTTTTGGCACAGGAGAATGAGTATGATTTGTTCGTTTATTCTTCGGCCCTGCATCACTTTAAAGATCCGATTACTCTCCTGCAGCAAACTGCTCAGAAGTTATCCCCGCAGGGTATGATTATCAGTATTGCTGATCCTAATACACTGATTAAGAGCCGACGGTATGGTTTTCTGCAATTTACTGCTTCTAATTGGGAAAATAAAAAACAGGTTATGAAGAAAAAATTTGGTCATTTATTTGGGGCTGATACCAAACAAAATACTAATCTGCCCGATTTTGATGTAGCCGAATATCAAACTTTTACCGGTATTGATGATATGGCATTTACCAGACAAGTGCAGAATATTGGCTTGCAGCCTTTGATACATTTGCGTTATCCGGCCGGCGAACCGTATATGACTCGCATTCTGCCATATATTGGGCTGTATTGGGCTTTTAGTACCGTTTTACATAAAGATACCGAGCCGGGTTATCAGATTTATCAGGAACAGATGAAAAGGGAGATTGCAACTAATTTGCCTTTCCGCATAAAATATTATTAAGGAAATAATCTGGAAAAATATTGTTGACAAATGCATAATTGTTTATTAGTCTAATAAACATATTAAAACTGTATATTTGAGATGAGATGAGTTTAGCAGAGGAGAGAAGAGCGAGATGAGCCGGTATGAGTATTTACATGCCAGCACTATATCCCGTGCTGGTTTTTGTTTGCCTGTTTCCAGAGCTTTAGTGTTCCCTGAACAACAAGTGTTTGAACAAATAATGACCCGGTATCGTTTGATTCCGTTGTATGCTCAGGTGAAGGCGGCCAATCTGGATTTAGCCCCATATTTTCATAAACATTGTGTTGAACAGCCTGCCTGTTTGCTGGAAAGTTTGACCGGCAGCGATAATGGTCGCTATTCAATTATTGCCCATCGGGCTATACATCAAATCAGTTCCCGCCTCAACAACCCGCAGGGAATAAAACTGTTGCGAGAGCAATTGCAGAATTTCCCAGCTCCGGGATTGGATTTTCCTTTCTTTACCGGTGGCCTAATGGGTTACTGGTCTTATGAAACCGGATTAGCCTATCATGAATTACCAATGTCTTCCGGTACCAAATCCATTGAACAATGCTTTTTTATACCTGCTGAAGTAATCGTCTATGACCGTTTTGAACAGGAAGTTACGGCTATAACCTGGACCGATACTGAAAAGGCTGAACCGGATTTATACGCTAAGATTTGCCGGCAGTTGGACAGTTTGCTGATTGATATTGTCAGCAATGATTACAATATCTCCCGGCAAGTACCAAAGACATCAGCACCTCATGATTTAAATACACTGGAAGGATTTTTACCTTCAATTGATGATATTCAGTTTGGAAAAATGGTTGATAAAGCGGGAGAATATATTCGCTGCGGAGACATTTTTCAGGTAGTGTTGTCCCGTAGTTGGAGCAGGAGAAGCACTGCCGACCCTTGGCAGGTATATCTTAATTTGCGGGAATTAAATCCCTCACCTTATATGTTTTATTATTCTTTACCTGGATTTACTTTGATGGGAGCCTCACCGGAAATGCAAATCCGGGTGCAGCAGGGGCAGGTTAAGACCAGACCTATAGCGGGAACTCGAAAAGTTACCGGTGTGTATGAGATTGACCAGGCTTTGGGCCGGGAGCTGCTTGATGATGATAAAGAAAGAGCCGAACATCTGATGCTGGTTGATTTAAGTCGTAACGACATTGGCAGAGTAAGTAGACCGGGTACGGTTAGGGTAGAAAAATTTATGCAGGTGGAGAAGTTTTCTCATGTAATGCACCTGGTGTCAGATGTGGAAGGAGAAATGCTCTCTCAATTGGATGCTCTGGACGCATTTCAGGCTGGTTTCCCCGCCGGTACTTTATCCGGTGCACCCAAACGCAAGGCTATGCAGATTATAGGGGAATTGGAGACCAGCTTACGGGGCCCTTATGGTGGGGCAGTTGGTTATGTGGATTTTAACGGTAATTTGGATTCCTGCATAGCTATTCGCGGAGTTTTACATTATCAGGGCAAGTATTATCTGCAAAGCGGAGCCGGAATCGTAGCCGATTCGGTACCGGAATTGGAAGCATTGGAGACTCTAAATAAAGCCCGGGCGCTTATGATAGCCATTAAGGAGGCAGAAAAAAATGATTCTCATGATTGATAATTATGATTCATTTACTTATAACCTGGTGCAGTATTTACAGGAAATGGGGCAGGAAGTTCTGGTAGAAAAAAATGACCGTTTATCCATAAACCAAATCAGACAATTACGCCCGAAAGCTATTATTATTTCTCCTGGGCCTTCGACGCCAATGGAAGCCGGTATATCTATAGAGGTGGTAAAGAAGTTGGGGAAGGATTTCCCCATATTGGGAGTCTGTCTGGGCCATCAATCAATTGCCTGTGCATTGGGAGCACAGATTGAAATTAATTACCGGTTAATGCATGGAAAGATTTCGCCGGTATTTCATGATGGCAGTGCTTTGTTTAACGGTATTCCCAGCCCATTTAATGCCACCCGCTACCACTCACTGGTAGTAAAAGCCCCATCATTGCCTCCTGAATTACAGGTGAGCGCCTGGACTGCAGAGGGGGAGGTGATGGCTATAAGGCACCTTAATTATTCGCTTTACGGAGTTCAGTTTCACCCGGAGTCTATCTTTACCGGGGAAGGTAAAAAGCTGCTTTATAACTTTCTGATCACAGTGCAGCCGGATAATGATTTCAAATATATGACGGCAGCAATATAAAATATTTGAGCAGAGATGAGCAGAGATGAGAGGAGAGAGGATTAAATGTTTGTATCGAGGTTAAAAAAAGTGATCGGGGGAGACAGTTTAAGCTTAAATGAAGCATATGAATCGGCTTGTTTGTTGCTGCATGGTGAGGTTCCCACCGCGCAGGCAGCAGCATTCCTGGCTGTATTAAGGGCCCGTAAGGAAACGGGAACAGAATTATCGGGATTTGTGCAGGCTTTATATCAGGAAGCTGTCATGGTTGATACCGGCCTTGAAGTACTGGATACCTGCGGTACCGGAGGAGATGGCATGGGTACTTTTAATATTTCCACCGCTGCTTCTCTGGTAGTTGCTGCCTGCGGTATACCGGTCGCCAAACATGGTAACCGGGCCGTAACAGGTAAAGTTGGCAGTGCAGATGTTTTGGAAGCTATGGGGGTTAATATTCAACTTTCTCCGGATGAATCACGACATATGCTGGATGAAGTGGGAATTACCTTTTTATTTGCGCCCAATTATCATCCGATTCTAAAACAGGTGGGTGGCCTGAGGCGGGAAATGGGCGTAATGAGCATATTTAACTTTCTGGGACCGCTGCTTAATCCGTTTAAGCCTTCATTTCAGGTGATGGGAATTGCTGATCCGGCCCTGCTGGAATCAGTAGCCCAAACTTCAATATCTACGGGAAGAGAACGGGTATTGGTTGTGCATGCCGATAACGGTATGGATGAAATTAGTCCGGTAGGACCGACCCGTATACATGATGCCAATACCAAAGAGATCAGCGAATATAGTTTTGATCCTTCCAGCGTTGGTATAAGTCCTTTCCCCCTGGATTTGATTAACGGCGGCGATGCTGATACCAATGCTGCTATTATTAAAAATGTATTGTCCGGAAGGCGAGGTCCACATCGGGATGCAGTAGTATTAAATACTGCTGCTGCCTTATTGGCCGGTGGAAAAGCTCATGATTTTAATACCGGAATGTTATTGGCCGGGGAAGCCATAGACACAGGCCGGGCTTTGAAAAAGTTACATCAGATGATTGATTTTAGCCGGGATGGGGTGAAGGTATGCTAGATAGTATCGTGGCGCAAAAGCATAAGGAAATAACAACGCTCAGGGATAAGTTTTCTACTATGCCTTTAAAAGGTACATCTGCATTTAACCCTTTGAGTCTGAAAGGTGGACCGGTATCTATTATAGCTGAGGTTAAAAAAGCTTCCCCCTCAAGAGGAGTTTTATGTGATGATGTTAATCCGGTTAAAATGGCTGCCAGTTATGAGCAGAACGGGGCTGCTTTAGTTTCAGTTATTACTGATGAAAAGTTTTTTAACGGCAGCCCGCAGACGCTTGCTGAGGTTAAGGCAGCGATATCCATACCGGTACTGCGAAAAGATTTCATTTTGCATACCTGCCAGTTATATCAGACCAGTGAACTGGGAGCAGATGCAGTGCTTTTAATTGCGGCTCTGCATAATTATGACAGCTTGCTGCAGTTAGCCGAAACCTGTAATCTGTTGGGGTTACATCCCCTGTTGGAAATTCATGATAAAAATGAGTTAGCCCTGCTTAGGGATTTACCAATTCAGATGGTGGGAATAAATAATCGTAATCTAATGGATTTCTCTGTAGATTTACGTACCAGTCTGAATTTGGTGGAGCGCTTACCGGATAATTACGTAAAGATTAGTGAAAGCGGGATTAGTAATGCTAAACAGGTTAGTTTATTGTCCCGGGCTGGATTTGATGCATTATTAATTGGCGAAGCATTGGTAATCAGCGCTAATCCGGGCAATAAATTACGGGAACTATTAAAGTCCCGGGAGGCCATCCATGACAAAAGTTAAGATATGCGGAATTAAAACTTTACAGGAAGCACAATATGCATGTGATCATGGGGCGTGGGCAATAGGTGAGGTTTTTGCACCTTCCCCGCGCAGGATTACAGTCGAAGATGCCAGGCAAATCAATCGCCGGTTAAATAACAGTGTGTTGAAGATCGGCGTGTTTGTTGATGAAACGGTGCAGGAGGTCAATCGCATTGCCAATATATGCAGACTGGATATGGTGCAATTGCATGGCAATGAAACCGCTGATTATATTAAGCAGATAAAAAGACCGGTGTTAAAAAGTTTTGCCGTAAGGGGCCCGGTTATGATGAATATGTTAGAGCCCTGGAAGGTATGGGGATTTATTTTTGATGCACCGCGCCCGGCTGGAGCCAAAGCCAATGGAGGAAATGGAGTAACCTTTCCCTGGGAATGGCTGGAGGCAATTAAAGGGCGCCAGGATATTTTCCTGGCGGGAGGCCTGACTGCACAAAATGTAGATAGCGCTATACGTCAGGTGTTACCGGGAGGCGTTGATGTATCAAGCGGCGTGGAAAATTTCCGGGGTGATAAGGACGGGAAAAGAATAGCTGCATTTATGGCTAAAGTACAGGAAACAGACCGGGATATACTGCTGGGCACGAAATAGTTTGCCCTGCCGCGTGAGAGTGTAAAAATATTTGTGTAAATCCTTCAGATGGTAAAATAAAATCAAATGGAGGATTTTGTTTATGGAAAAGAAAAAGCGCGAGAGACGTAGAAACAGATTACCGGAAGGTTGGTTACAGGAGTTTATCAAGGCCTATGACATTAAGAGCACAGATGACTTAAAAGGGGCGCTGGCCGATCTAGTCGGTGATACAGTCGAAACTATGTTGCAAGCCGAACTAGAAGTTGATTTGGGCTATGCAAAAAACGATACCGAGAATAAAGAAACTGACAATAGTCGGAATGGCAGCTCCCCCAAAACACTAAGGTCAGAATATGGTCCGATCGATATAGACGTGCCCCGTGATCGCAAAGGTGTATTTGAGCCCAAGATTGTTCCCAAATACAAACGGGATATACAAGGGTTGGATAATCAAATTATCAGCATGTATGCTAAAGGCATGAGTACACGAGATATTAGTACACATATAGAGTCACTTTATGGAGCAGAAGTATCAGCAGAAACCATCTCCAAAATCACAGATAGAATGCTTCCCGAGATAAAAGAATGGCAAAACCGACCGTTAAAATCGCTCTACGCAATAATGTTTTTTGATGCCATTCATTATCCAGTCAGGACAGAAGGTCTGGTAAAACAGCGTGCCGTTTACATAGCAATTGGGATCGATCTGGATGGTAACAGAGATGTCTGCGGCCTGTGGATCGGTGAATCAGAAAGCAGTAAATACTGGCTCAGTATCATGAATGAACTAAAAAATCGAGGAGTTAGAGATATACTTATTGCCTCAGTGGACGGACTAAACGGCTTCAGTGAAGCTATACATACCGTTTATCCCCAAACAGATATTCAACGTTGCATAGTCCATCAAGTTCGTAACTCCATGCGCTATGTAAGCCATAAAGATCTAAAGGCCTATACATCAGAAATGAAAAGAATCTACCAGGCCCCAACTGAAGAAGCTGGACTTATGGAACTAGATGCTTTTGAAGAAAATTGGGGTAAGAAATATCCGGCAGCCATACGTTCCTGGCGAGAAAACTGGGTAGAACTCAGTACCTTCTTTAAATATCCCCCGGCCATTCGGCGGCTGATTTACACTACTAACCGGATTGAAAATTTCAACCGCAGCTTGCGGAAAGTCACCAAAGCCAAAGCGGCCTATCCATCGGATACGGCCTTATTAAAGTCTCTGTATTTAGCAATTCAAGATATCACCAATAAATGGGGGAAAACCAACGGCTGGCGCGAGATTTTTGGCCAACTGGTTCTCATTTTTTCCGAACGTATTTTGCCTGAAGATTATAGCTAATAGGAAACAGCTGGCTTTGTTCTTTACAAGAACTGAGCCAGCTGATACGCTTTAAGATACATAGGGGAAATTATCCCCCTATAAGACCATCAATTTTTGATTACTGCTGAAGGATACACAAAATTATTTACACTACCTGCCGCGTAGTTCTTTGCAGGGGATAAATGTTCCGGTTGGTCGGATAGCGAATTTATAGATTACCGGATTTATTACGCTTACGTTGTTCAGCACGTATTTGTTTATCCTGCTTTCTTTGTTGGCGGCCTTCTTTGGAAAATACTGCCTGGTGTTTTTCCTGCTGACGACGACCTCCCAGAAAGGTGTTTTCCAGTCCTTTTTTTACTACCAGAGTATGTCCTTCATCAAACTGCAATGCTGCTGGCAGGTTGGATTCACCTGGAATAACTGAATATGAATGTTTTTTTATGAGTGGAGATTGCTTCAAGTATTGGCGTACTTCACTTTTTATTACCGAAAATCCTCGCTCACTATGATGCCCCTTCCCATGATTAATATCCAGCATATCGACCTGGTGCTCTAAACACCAGGTCAAACTATTTTCCAGCTTTTGTTTGGCTTCCAGTAAATTATGTCCATGCAAATTTAACTGCTCTATTTTCAAAAAATCTTCTCCTTTAACCCCACTGTATAATAAATTTTAACTTATTTATAAATAAATGACGAGTTGTATTATAAAAACAGGTCCTAAACGTCCTGGAAAAATTGTGATTGACAAGTTACTCCGCATGGGGAATTTTGTCCTGTAAAAAAATCTCTGCTAAAGAGGAATCTGGACGAAACTGGGCGAATAATCAATTAATGCTTACAAAAAATTTGGGACTCATATTGAGGTGAATAAATGATGGTTGGACCGCCGAATAAAAGTACCGGGGAGCATATACCCCATTCTATAGTTGTTATGCAAAAGGCATTAAATCAGTCAGAGCAGCCTTTTTTTATGGGATTACCGAACGGTAAAATAATATATGCCAATCAGGCCTTTATTGATATGTTGGGTTATCCTTCTGAATTAATAGATGAATTATCCTGGGACAATGATATTACCTTACTATCCTCAAATCAGGATGAAGAAACCAGTATTAAAAAGTTAATTCAAACCGGAGAAGAGCAGCAGTATAAAAAATATCTGGTAAAAAAGAATGGAGTTGTTTTTGAGGTACAAATTAATGCCTATAACCTTACAGAACCGGATTATGAACCGACGATAATTGCTTTTTTCATCAATAATACTATACGAGTATCAGAAATAACCACAGAAGAAGTTAACGAGATACAACATATAGATTATCAATATCTACTGGATAATATTAACCAGATATTCTATTCCTATGACCTGGAAGGGCGAATAACTTATGCCAATAAAAAATCAATTGATATTTTAGGTTTTAATCCCGAAGAAGCTATTGGTGTTCATCTATGGGAGTTTGTACCAGAACGTTATAGAGATAATTTTATAATGGAGCTTAATAAACGTTTTGCCAGTGGTAAAGCTGGTTCCTATTTGGCAACTGTTATTCATCGGGATGGTTCAGAAAGAGTTTTTAATTTAAAGGCTTCCCCTGTTATTAAACAGGGGAAAGTTGTAGGGGAAATGACTCTGGCAGAAGATGTTACCGAGTCACGCCGAATTATAAAAGAACTGAAGAAAAGCAATAAAACATTAAATCGCCTGAGCCAGGAATTAATTGCTGCCAATCAGCAATTAATTGCTACGGAAGAGGAATTGCGATTACAACTGGATGAATCGGAAAAAAATAAAGATGCGCTGGCTAATACTCATAAACAGTTGGAAACGTTTTTCGATTTTTTGCCTGATCCAACTTATGTTGTTAACCCGGAAGGACAGGTGGTAATGTGGAATCGGGCCATTGAAAAATTAACCGGAATCAGGGCTCGGGATATTATAGGTAAAGGCAACTATGAGTATGCTATACCGTTTTTTGGATGCCGTAAAGCCATGCTGATTGATCAGGCACGACCTGGTGATCAAACCAACGAATATATTAATGTAAAACAAAAAGAAGGCCAAAAAACCTTTTTTACGGAGTTTTATTCTGCTCAATTAGGGGAAAAGGGGACTTATTTAGCCAGTAAGAGTTCTCCCCTATATAATCAGCATGGAGAGTTGCTTGGTTATATTGAAACTCTCAGGGATATTTCAGCCAGAAAAGAGGCAGAAATAGCACTATTCGAAAGTGAAAAACGCTACCGTACTATTATTGAAAAAATAGAAGACGGTTACTACGAAGTTGATTTATCTGGAAATTACATATTTTCTAATAAGTTTTTAAGCGAGAAGCTTGGTTACCAGGCTGAAGAATTCTTAAAACTTAATTTCCGTGATGTGATGGATGAGAAGAACCAGAAAAGAGTAAGAGCCACTTTTAACCGGGTTTATTTAACCGGTAAACCGGTACGCGATTTTGAATGCTTGGTAAAGGGAAGAAATGGTAGGGAAATGTATGTAGAAAGTACAATTTTGCCCATTTATACTGAAGGGGAAATTACCGGTTTTCGTGGCCTGGCTCGTGATATCAGCGACCGTAAAAAAGCAGAAAAGGCTTTACAGAGGAGTGAACAAAATCTTACCCAGCAAGTAAATTATTTAAATACATTGATTCATAATCTTAATGAAATGTTTTTCACCTATGATTTAGAGGGAAAGATTGCATTTGTTAATAAACGCTCTTATGATGTAGTCGGATATTATCCTGAGGAAATGCTGGGAAAACACATAACTGATTTTGTCCCGGCTGAATTTCGCAATAAAGTTCGTGCCGGTATCGCTGAAAGATTAGGACAGGGGATTGATGCCAGTTATAACCTGCCAGTTATACACAAGGATGGTTCAGGACGTATCATTAAACTGAATACTTCACCAATACGAGATACTCAAGGCCATATAATTGGTGGTATGGTGCTGGCTGAAGATGTTACCGAGCGTATTCGTGCTGAACGGGCCCTGGCTATCAGTGAAGCCCAATACCGGGCTATAGTTGAAGACCAGACGGAATTAATTTATCGTTCATTGGCGGATAATACCCTTACTTTTGTCAATGCAGCTTATTGCAGATATTTTGGTATGTCCAGAGAAGACATATTGGAAAAGGACATACATCCTGAAGTATACTGGGAAGACCGTGACAAGGTGAATAGCAGCTTAAGGACTTTATCTGAAGATAAACCGGTGTGTTCTCTGGAATATCGTATAGTAATGCCAGATGGCAATTTGCGCTGGCATCAATGGACCCATCGGGCTATCTATAATAAAACCGGAGAAATAGTAGACTATCAATCCGTAGGACGGGATATTAATGAGAGCAAAATGGTTGAGGAAAAACTTACTTTTTTAAGCCAGCATGATGTGCTTACCGGACTTTATAATCGTTTTTATTTTGAACAGTCTATGCAAAAGTGGGAAAATATTAGTGAACCTGTAGGATTGATTATGTGTGATGTTGATGACTTAAAACTGACCAATGACACTTTAGGACATAAACAGGGTGACCGCCTGCTTCAAGTGGTGGCCCGGGTTATTAAAAGCTGTTTTCGTGAAGAGGATATTGTAGCTCGGGTAGGCGGAGATGAATTTGCTGTTATTATTCCGCGCGGCAACCAAAAGCGTATGGAAAATGCCTGCGCGCTAATTAGAAAAGCAATTAATGATTATAATTGTGAAAATAAAGATTTCCCCATAAGTGTTTCGATCGGTTATGCCTTAAGAAACGACTTTGCAGTAGGTATGTCAACAGTTTATAAAAATGCAGATAATAACATGTATCAGGACAAATTAAGTAAAAGGCCACCTGAATTGAGTGAATCAGAAAATAATTAAGTTTCTGGAAGCTCAGGTAATCCCTTTAAATTGAAACAATTTATCATTAATAATTTTCCTGATAGCGGAAGTGACCTATAATCTTCCAGCGCTGCAAACAATCTTCTTCTCTGGCTATACCGGCATTATGTATTACCAGAGGAATTCCCCGCCAATTAGTTCGATCACTGATTATTCCGCAATGTTGATCGCCATTGGCAAAACGCCAATATACAACATCCCCCCATTGCCATTTGTCCAATTCTTCGACTACTTCTATGTTTAATTCCAGGGCGTGTCTTTGCATATAGGTTATCTGGTTTGGCACCCGCCGATGATCAATATTAGGATCAGGTGCAGATAAACCCCAATTAGCCGGATATAAATTGAAATTCTTTATCATATCTTCGTGGATTAACTGCTGCAGATCAATACCGGCATTTCGATAAGCCCTGATTATCACATCAGTACATGCACCACGTTCCGGGGAAACATCTCCCTGGGGATAGGTAATAACTTGGTAAGAGGCATCGTATATGGTGCCATTGTAAACTTCCTGACGGGCACCGAGTAGTATTAAATCTCTTGCAGTACGTTGCTCCGGTGGAATCTTTTCTACCGGTGAAGGCATTATTGATGTTTGCCGGATTATCTCATCAGATATGGGGGGGACAAATCCCGAATGGCAATATTTAATCCCGGACAGCAAAACAACGGTAAATATTAATAAAGAAACAATAACCCAGGGTTTTTTCATTAAATTAATTTCCTTAAAACATATTTGAGCCTCGACATCAACAGCTACCATTTTAATTCTACTGCTATTGAACCTATTGTAAGGTGATGTTTATAACCTGACAAGATGATTACAAAATTAATGGAAAATTGTGCTTATTAATTGGTAAGTTCAGGTTGCGCTGATTACTAAGGTTGGTTTGTGATATGATTATAAATAGAAGCTATAAAACAGCATTATTTACTAAGGTGGTTGTACTCATGGCAATAAACATTTTGGATGGAATGAACGAACAACAACTGGAAGCGGTTTTGCATATGCAAGGGCCCTGTATGGTTTTAGCTGGAGCAGGCAGCGGGAAAACCAGGGTGCTGACCCACCGGATAGCACATTTAATGCAACAGGGGGTATCCCAACAGTCAATATTAGCTATTACCTTCACTAATAAAGCGGCCCAGGAGATGAAAGGCCGTATAACAAATTTAGTACCGGATTTTGCAGGACAATGGGTGCAGACATTTCATTCGGCCTGTTATCGTATATTGCGTATGGATATTAATCATCTGGGTTATGACAGGAATTTTACTATAGCTGATGACATGGATAGTAAGTCATTAATAAAGTCCATATTAAAAGAAGAAGGCGATTATGAAACTAAAGCTGATGAACTAACCTATTTAATCAAATCGGCTAAAAATAGTTTAAAGGGCCCTGAGGAATCATTTGGAGGTTTGAATCTTTCTTATCAGACTCTGGAAAAATATAGACGCGTCTTTACTTTATATAATCATCGGCTTAAGGAATTAAATTGTCTTGATTTTGAAGATTTAATTTTACTGTCTATCAATTTATTCCGGAATCATCCTAAGGTTCTGGAGGCATATCAAAATCGTTTTGAATACATCATGATAGATGAATATCAGGATACTAATTACGCACAATATTTATGGGCCAAATTACTGGCATCTCAGGAACCCAATATATTTATAGTCGGGGATCCCGATCAGTCAATTTACAGTTGGCGGGGGGCTGAACCCTATAACATCAAGAGATTTTTAAACGATTATCCGGAAACACGGATTATTAAATTGGAAAAAAACTATCGTTCTACCAAGGCAATTCTATCTGCGGCTAATGCAATTATACGAAATAACGAAGATCGGGAGGAAAAAATACTATATACGGATAATGAATCCGGAGAAAATATTATGCATTTTTGTGCCGGTGATAGTTTTCAGGAAGCCAGATATATTGCTGATACTATTGCAGAAATTGTAGCCCGAGAGGAACGCTCTTACCGGGACTTTGCGGTGTTTTACCGTACTCATGCCCAGTCGAGGGCACTGGAAGAAGCTTTGCTAAGACATTATATCCCTTATAAAATTATCGGAGCTCACAGGTTCTACGAACGTAAAGAAATTAAGGATATAATTGCTTATTTGCGTCTGGCGTGTAATAATGGTGATCGCTTAAGTTTTGAACGAATTATTAACGTACCCCGAAGGGGAATTGGGGATAAGACTCTGGAGAAAATTGAAACCCTGGCTAATGAAAACCAAACTACCTTGCTGGAAGTTTTGGCTGATCCCACAATGATTCCGGGTATAAACCGCAAAGTGTTTAATGCCTTGCAAGAATTTTTTGGTATGATTACTTACTTTGGTGATCTGGCCAAATCTGGAGTCTCACCCGGGGTAATTCTGGATCAGGTTCTGGAAATGACCGGGTATATACAAGACCTGCAGGCTAATTTTACTGATGCAGACAACCGGATTGAAAACTTGTATGAATTACGGTCCCTGGCAGTTGAGTTCGAAGAGCATGGTGGTGAGGGTCTGGAAGACTTTTTGGCTGAAATGGCTCTGGTACAGGACACAGATGATTTGGATTTATCTGACTCAGTCTCGTTAATGACCCTTCATGGAGCTAAAGGGTTGGAGTTTGCAATTGTTTTTTTGACCGGTTTGGAGGAAGGCGTCTTTCCCTCTTATCGCAGTGATACACCGGAAGAAATGGAGGAAGAACGCCGCTTATGTTATGTAGGTATTACCCGTGCCTGTGAAAGATTATTTTTGACTAATTCAGTAACCAGATTATTATATGGATATGAACGTAATAATCCTCCCTCCAGATTTTTACAGGAGATTCCTCAGGAACTGTTAACAGCCCCAGTACAACAAAGGCGGGTTATAGCTGTTGTCAAGGAGGGCGATTCAGTATTTCACGCCAAGTTTGGGCGGGGAATTGTAGATCATATTGATGCCGGCTATGAAATAGCTACCATTACTTTTGATTACGCCGGCACTAAAATGTTGCGTTTGGATATTGCACCACTTGAAAAATTAGAATAAAGCAACGATCAAGGGGGACAACTAGTGAGTCAACCGGAAGTTCAGATTAGCAGGTTGCGTCAGGAAATTCAAAATTACGATTATCATTATTATGTAATGGATGAACCGCTAATTTCCGATAATGCATACGACCAATTAATGCAAGAATTAATCCATCTGGAAAAATCATATCCCGAACTTATCACCCCGGATTCCCCTACGCAAAGGGTAGGGGGAAAACCTCTGCCTAAATTTAATTCCATACAACATCGTCAGCCACTATTGAGCCTGGAAAACGCATTTAATGAGAGCGATTTACAGGAGTTTCACCGTCGGGTAGCTCGCATAGCCGCTTCGGCAGACTATATAACTGAATTGAAAATTGACGGGGTGTCAGTGGCCCTGGTTTATGAGAACGGCATTTTAATTAATGCTGCTACCAGAGGTGATGGATTGACCGGGGAAGATATTACTGCCAATATTCGTACCATCAAAAAGATACCACTGCGTCTACGTCAACCAATTCCCCGCCTGGAAGTTCGTGGAGAAGTATACATGCCCAAGGCTGAATTTGTACGTCTTAATCAGGAGAAAGAGGAAAAGGGAGAACGAATATTTGCCAATCCCCGTAACGCCGCTGCCGGTTCCCTGCGTCAGCTCAATGCTGCTATAACTGCTAGCAGAGCTTTATCAGCCTTTATTTATGACATTCTGTATATTGAAGATACAACCATCAACACGCAGCAAGAAGCACTGGATTTTTTGCGTGAACAGGGATTCCCTGTCAATCGTGAAGCCCGCTTTTGTGCAGAAATAGATGAGATACTGGCTTATTGTCACGAATATAATGAATTACGTCATCAACTGCCTTATGAAATTGATGGGGTGGTAATTAAACTCAATCAGTTTGCAGACCGTGATAAATTGGGATTTACAGCTAAAAGCCCCCGTTGGGCTATTGCCTATAAATTTCCTGCGGAAGAAAAGGAAACCCGTCTGCTGGATGTAGCTGTAAATGTAGGCAGAACTGGCATTATTGCCCCTACAGCCATATTGGAACCGGTATCACTGGCAGGTACGACGGTAAGTCGGGCCAGTCTGCATAATTTTGATTTGGTAAGGGATAAGGATATACGTATAGGAGATATAGTACTCATGCATAAAGCCGGAGATATAATTCCGGAAGTAATTAAATCTATCCCCGAAAAACGTACTGGTAATGAACAAATTATAGCACCGCCTGTAAATTGTCCATCCTGTAACAGTACGGTTATCCGTCCTGATGGAGAGGTAGCTTACCGCTGTGAAAACATTAATTGTCCGGCCCGCTTAAAAGAAAGTCTGGTATTCTTTGCTTCTCGTACGGCTATGGATATAGATGGCCTGGGACCGGCAATTATTGATCAATTAGTAGAAAAAGGCCTGGTGACAAAAATTGAAGACCTATACCGGTTAACGGTTGAACAGGTGCAGACCCTGGAACGTTCCGGAGAAAAATCTGCGGCTAATCTTATTAAAGCTATTAATGACAGTAAAAAACGTCCTCTGTCGCGATTGATTACTGCTCTGGGAATTCGTCATGTAGGAGCAAAAACTGCCCGGATACTGACAGCACAATTAACCAGTATAGAAGACTTTTTATCTGTACAGGAGGATTATCTGACCACTATTCCTGAAGTAGGAGCGAAAATGGCGGAAAGCATTGTCAGTTTTTTTGCCCAGCCGCGCAATCATGAAACTATTGATGGACTGATAGCTGCCGGAGTGAATACTGCTGAAGAGCGGACGGTTGAAGGGGAAAAGCCATTGACCGGAAAAACCCTGGTCCTGACCGGAACATTATCCACACTCACCCGTCAGGAAGCTGGTGAAAAAATTGAGACATTGGGTGGCAAAGTAAGCAGCAGTGTAAGTAAAAAAACTGATTATGTAGTAGTTGGTGAAGAACCAGGCAGCAAATATGATAAAGCAGTAGAATTAGGAATAACCATACTGAATGAAAAAGAATTTCTGAAACTGATCGAGGGAGATGAATTGTCAAACGCAGGCACGGGGACGGTTCTTTTGCCTGTTGATACAACAGGCAAAAGAACCGTCCCCGTGCCTGCGAAGGGAGAGGAATAATCTGACGGGGACAATTATTAATGCCAGTGCAATATTTGTTGCTGGTTTAATCGGATTAATGCTGCGTAAAGGTATACCGGAAAACATGAGTCGCACCATGCAGGATGGTCTGGGTTTACTGGTGCTGGTGATTGGTATTCAATATGGTTTTAAAGCGGATAATCTGGCTATTGTTGCTCTAAGTCTGGCAACAGGAGCTATTATAGGTGAATGGCGACAATGGGAAGCCCGCCTGGAACAATTGGGAATTTATCTGCAGAACCGTTTTGGTAATAACAACGGAGGGCAGTTTGCCAAAGGTTTTGTGACTGCTACACTGTTATTCTGTGTGGGAGCTATGGCAGTCATAGGTTCCCTGGAAGACGGCCTTACCGGGAATTATCAGATTTTACTGGTTAAATCAATCTTGGACGGAATATTTTCCATATTATTTGCTGCCAGCATGGGTTTAGGGGTATTGTTTTCAGCATTTCCGGTTCTGATTTATCAAGGTGCTATTTCACTGGGAGCCGGATTTTTAAAACCGCTTATAACTGATCCGATGTTAAACAATATTACTTCCTGCGGAGGAATTATTATTGCCGGATTAGGGCTGAATCTTATCGGATTAACCCGTATCCGGGTAGCCAATCTTTTACCCGGATTAATTATACTTCCGTTTATTATGATGCTGTTTTCCTTTCTGTCTATTTAGCCACTTGAACGCCTGCGTTTACTTCTCACTTGTATATTTATATCATTTTTTGCATTAGAATTAAGATTATTGGATTGGAGGAGGAACAAGAACCGCCCCCTTGTTCCTCTGGAAATTATTAAGGACGGTGAAGTATTTGTTTAAAGGTTTAATTGCGGAAAAATATGATGAATGGTATAAAGAAAAGCTGGGAAAATTTGTAGATGAAGTGGAAACTAATGCAGCTCTGGACTTGCTTTCTCCCCGTTCGGGAATGAGCTTATTGGATGCTGGCTGCGGGACTGGCAACTTCAGTTTGAAACTGGCACGCAGAGGTTGCAAAGTGTTGGGAGTTGATATATCTGCTGATATGCTTGCTATCGCTCGATGTAAAGCTGAACAGGAACAGCTTCCTATTGAGTTACTGGAGATGGATGTTTATGATTTGCGTTTTGCTGACAATAGTTTTGATGGAGTGATTTCCATGGCAGCCTGGGAATTTATTAAAGATGAAGAAACAGCTTTTGCCCAATTATACCGGGTGTTGAAACCTGGAGGAAAACTGCTGATTGGTACAATAAATCAGAATAGTCCCTGGGGGAAGCTTTATCAGGATATAGCCAGGCAAGATGAAGGCTCGGTATTTCGTCATGCCTGCTTTAAGACCATGGAAGATCTGCGTAAACTAAAGCCTGAAGAGCTCATAGATACACGTGAATGCCTGTTTGTTCCTCCTAATGCCCCGGAGCACATGATTAATCTAACCGGCGAAGAACAATATAAAAACCTTGAAAAACCAGGCTTTATTATAGCTGTCTGGGAGAAAAAATGACACACGGGGACCGGGTGGTCATGAGAACGCTCTACTGATAACTACCCGGAAATACTGCATACAGTAATTTTCGTTCGTTATGAGCGGTGTTTTTTGTTATAATATTGAGCATAAATGTTTGAACTGCCAAAAGGGGGTAGCATGAGTGGCTCTGACCATTAAAAAAGTAGAACATCTGGCCATATTGTCACGCTTAACTTTAACTGATGAAGAAAAAGAATCATTTGCCAGACAGATGAGTGACATATTGGAATATGCTGATAAATTAAATCAGTTGGATACTGAAAATATTGAACCAATGGTTTATATTTTGCCTGCTTTAAATGTATTCCGGGAGGATGAAGTTATACCCTCTACACCTCGGGAAGAGTTGCTGGCTAATGCGTCCGTTGCAGAAGATGGGTATTTCAAAGTGCCCAAAATTCTTTAAGGAGGTAATAAGTCATGCAACTGTATGATATGACTATAAGTGAATTATCAGTTCTGATAAAAGAACGGAAGATATCTGCCCAGGAATTGACCCGGGCATATCTGCAGCGGATTGATGAGGTTGAGGAGCAGGTTGGCGCCTTTATAACCCGCACCGATGAGTTGGCCATACAACAGGCCGGTGAATTCGATCATAATCCGGTTAATAAACCGCTGGCTGGAATTCCCTACGGTTTAAAGGATAATATTTGTACGCGCGGGGTTCGTACTACTTGCGCATCAAAGATGCTGGGTGATTTTGTCCCTGCTTATAATGCCCGGGTAGCTGCCTGTCTGCAGGATCAGCAGGGGATATTGCTGGGCAAGTTGAATCTGGACGAATTTGCCATGGGCTGTTCCACTGAAACCTCGGCGTTTAAACCAACTTCCAATCCGTGGGATTTGCAGCGATTGGCAGGTGGATCGTCAGGTGGCTCAGCAGCAGCGGTGGCAGCCGGGGAAGTGGCTTATTCCCTGGGAACTGATACCGGTGGCTCTATCCGTCAACCAGCCGCTTATTGTGGTCTGGTAGGCCTGAAACCAACTTATGGTTTGGTTTCCCGCTTTGGTGCCATAGCTAATACTTCTTCACTTGATCAGGTTGGGGTTATTACCAGGGATGTATGGGATTGCGCTTTGGTACTTAACGCTATTGCCGGATATGACCCCCAGGATGGCACTTCGGTAAAAATTGATGTACCTGATTATACCGCTGATTTGTCAGGAGATATTAAAGGTTTAAGAATTGCTTACCCACGGGAGTATTTCCAGAATAACACGGACACGGCAATTGTTGAGCAGGTAAAAAGAGCTCTGCATGAATATGAACAACTGGGCGCCATTGTGGAAGAAGTTTCTTTGCCCTATAGTGAATACGCTTTACCTGCTTATTATATAATTTCCCGGGCGGAGGCCAGTACTAATCTGGCCAGGTATGACGGGGTACAATTTGGATTACGGGATGTAAAGGCGGATAATGTTGCAGATTTATATGCCGACAGCCGGGCAGCAGGATTTGGTGCGGAGGTAAAGCTAAGAATACTTTTGGGTTCTTATGTTTTAAGTGCTGATTATTATGAAACCTATTACCTTAAAGCCATGAAAGCTCGTCGTTTAATTCATGATGACTTTACCCGGGTATTTGAAAATCATGATATTATCATAACACCAACTACTCCGACTACTGCTTTTCAACGGGATGAATTTCGGAGTGATTTGTTAAATCTTTACAGGAATGATATTTTGACCGTGCCGGTAAATATGGCAGGTTTACCTGGTATGTCTGTACCTTGTGGTTTTATTGATGGATTACCGGCAGGCATGCAGCTTATCGGCAAGCCATTTAAGGAAAAAATGCTGTTAAACGCTGCTCTGGCATTTGAACAAGCTCATGATTATTATAAAGCCAGACCAAACCTGGGAGGTGACAGGTAATGAACCGGGAATATGAAATTGTCGTAGGATTGGAAGTTCATGTAGAATTAAAAACCAAAACCAAGATTTTTTGTTCCTGTTCCACAGAGTTTGGTGCTGAGCCCAATACCCAGGTTTGTCCGGGTTGCGCCGGATTTCCGGGTACGTTGCCGGTACTAAACCGAAAAGTAGTTGAATATGGTATCAAAACCGGGTTGGCACTTAACTGTGAAATTGCTGAGATGAGCAGATTTGACCGCAAAAATTATTTTTATCCCGATTTACCCAAGGCGTATCAAATCTCCCAGTTTTATATGCCCATCTGTAAAAACGGATATTTGGATATCGAGGTGGACGGAGCTAAAAAACGCATCGGCATAACCCGGGCACATCTGGAGGAGGATGCCGGAAAACTGGTTCACCAGGGTACTATTACCAGTACCGAGTATTCACTGGTAGACCTGAATCGCGGCGGAATGGGGTTGCTGGAGATAGTTTCCGAGCCGGATATACGCAGTGCTCAGGAAGCCAGAGCCTATTTGGAAAAATTAAGAGCTGTATTACTTTTTGCCGGAGTATCGGACTGTAAGATGCAGGAAGGTTCTTTACGATGTGATGCCAATGTATCAGTACGTCCCCGCGGACAAAAAGAACTGGGTACCAGAGTTGAAATAAAAAATCTGAACTCTTTCCGTGCACTGGAGAAATCGATTGAATATGAGGCCAGTCGACAAATAAATGCTATCGAAGATGGTGAAGAATTATTTCAGGAAACCCGGACCTGGGATGAGGAAAAACAGGTTACCCGTGCCATGCGCTCCAAAGAGGATGCGGAGGATTACAGATATTTTCCGGACCCGGATTTGGCGCCGGTATATGTCAGCCAGGAATGGATTGCGGAAGTTTCAGCCAGTATGCCGGAACTGCCGGATCAGGCACGGCAAAGACTGGTTAACGATTGCGGTTTGCCGGATTATGATGCTTCGATATTAACTTTGACTCCGGCCACGTTAAAATTTTTTGATGAAGCAGTGACTGAATATAACCAGCCTAAAATTGTGTCCAACTGGATCATGGGTGAACTTAACCGGTTGCTTAATGTTAACAATATGGAAATAGAGGATAGCCGTCTGGTTCCGGGGGAAATGGTAAAATTACTTAAATTAATTGACGCGGGAACCATAAGTGGCAAAATTGCCAAAACGGTTTTTGAAGAAATGTTTTCTACCGGCAAAGAACCTGAGCAGATTATCAAGGAAAAAGGCCTGGTACAAATTTCTGATGAAGATACTTTAAAAGCTATGATTGACGATATTGTAGCGGCTAATCCCAAGGTAGTGGAAGATTATAAAAATGGTAAAGAAAAGGCCTTTGGTTTTTTTGTAGGTCAGTTGATGAAGGCAACTCGAGGACAGGCAAATCCTGCCATCGTAAATAAGTTGTTACAGGAACGATTAAGCAGGGAGTGAGGAGAAAATATGACGTGGACACCAATGGGGCGTGACTGGTTTTTGGAAGAGGGCGCCAAGGTCAATATTGTGGATACTACTCTGAGGGATGGAGAACAAACTGCCGGGGTGGTATTTACCAATGAAGAGAAATTACAGATAGCCAGGTATTTAGATCGTATAGGTATTGACCAGATTGAAGCCGGTATTCCGGTAATGGGCGGTTCTGAAAAAGAATGCATAAAACAAATTGTCAATATGGGCTTGAATGCCAGTATTATGGCCTGGAATCGGGCTGTAATAGCTGATATTAAAGAGTCTTTAGATTGTGGAGTTGACGCAGTGGCTATCTCCATTTCAACTTCAGATATTCACATCCAGCATAAGCTGCAGACTACCCGTGAAGATGTATTAAACCGCATGGCTGACGCAGTTAAGTTTGCTAAAGATAATAATCTTTATGTATCAGTTAATGCAGAAGATGCTTCCCGTTCAGAACTGGATTTTTTAACTGAATTTGCGTTGGTAGCCAAGCATAACGGTGCCGATCGATTACGATTTTGTGACACTGTAGGTACTCTGAATCCGTTAACCGCCTACCGTTATATTAAAACCTTAATTGGTGCGGTAGGTCTCAATATTGAAATGCATACCCATAACGATTTTGGTATGGCTACTGCCAATGCACTGGCGGGTATTTATGCCGGAGCCAATTATGTAGGGGTTACGGTTAACGGTCTGGGAGAAAGGGCCGGTAATGCTTGTTTGCAGGAAGTTATTATGGGGCTTAAGTATTTGATGCAGGTGAATTCCCCCTATGATACTACTTTATTTAGGGAAGTTGCCCAATATGTAGCCCAGGCCTCAGGAAGAGATTTACCGGTATGTAAACCAATAGTAGGGTCAAATATCTTTGCTCATGAGTCAGGAATTCATGGAGACGGAGTTTTAAAGAATCCTCTTACCTATGAAGTTTTTTCACCGGAAGAAGTAGGTCTGGAAAGGCAGATTGTTATTGGTAAACATTCTGGTACAGCAGCTGTAAAATCAAAATTTACGAAAGAGTATGGCATTGAACTTAATGAAGTAGAAGCCAAAGAAATTTTGGCCCGCGTAAGGGAAATGTCAATTAAAGCCAAACGCAGCTTGTTTGACAAGGAACTCATGTATATATATGAAGAATATCAAAAAGAAAAGCTTAAGAAATATTAATTAATTTAGGAGGACTTATAAATGCAAGGCAGGATAACTATTCAAAATGGCAAGTTACAGGTTCCTGATCATCCTGTTATTCCTTTTATTGAAGGAGATGGGACCGGACCGGATATATGGGCAGCCGCTTCCCGGGTAATTGATGCCGCAGTGGAAAAAGCCTATCAGGGTAAACGCGCGATTATCTGGAAAGAAGTACTGGCTGGCGAAAAAGCCTTTAACCAAACCGGAGAGTGGTTACCAGCTGAAACCCTGGATACTATCAGGGAATATCTTATTGCTATTAAAGGCCCTCTGACTACCCCTATTGGTGGAGGTATCAGGTCATTAAATGTGGCACTGCGCCAGGAACTTGACCTATATACCTGTTTGCGCCCTATTCATTATTTTGAAGGAGTACCTTCACCGGTGAAACATCCGGAATTGGTTGAGATGGTAATTTTCCGTGAAAACACCGAGGATATATATGCTGGTATTGAATATGCCAAAGATTCTCCGGAAGCAGAAAAACTCATTAAATTTCTGCAGGAAGAACTGGGAGTAACCAAAATCCGTTTTCCGGAAAGTTCTGGCCTGGGAATTAAGCCAGTATCTGAAGAAGGTACGAAAAGATTAGTCAGAGCAGCCATAGAATATGCCATTAACGAATCCCGCCAGAGTGTAACTCTGGTGCATAAGGGTAACATCATGAAATATACTGAAGGCGCTTTTAAACAATGGGGTTATGAATTGGCAGAAACAGAATACGGTGATAAAGTATTTACCTGGGATCAATACGACCGTATTAAGGAAAAAGAAGGTGCCAAAGCAGCAGATGCGGCTCAACAGGCTGCCGAAGCTGAAGGCAAAATAATTATTAAGGATGCTATAGCTGATATATTCCTGCAGCAGGTATTGACGCGTCCAGCTGAATTTGATGTAGTAGCTACGTTGAATCTGAACGGCGATTATATTTCTGACGCTCTGGCAGCACAAATTGGGGGTATTGGTATAGCTCCGGGAGCCAATATCAACTATGTAACCGGACATGCCATATTTGAAGCTACCCATGGCACTGCTCCCAAGTATGCCGGATTGGACAAAGTAAATCCTTCCTCAGTTATTCTTTCAGCGGAGATGATGCTGCGCCATATGAACTGGCATGAAGCTGCCGATCTAATTATCTCTGCTATGGAAAAAACCATTAAAAGCAAAGTAGTAACTTATGATTTTGCCCGCCTTATGGAGGGTGCCACCGAAGTTAAATGCTCGCAATTTGCTGATGAGCTGATAAAGAATATGTCTTAGGGTAACCAGGGGGACGGTTCTACTGGTTACCCTTGGTTCATCGCTGTTTTCGGGGGAGGAGAAATAGAATTAACAACAAATTCAAGCAATCGTTACTGGATAAAAACATATTTTCGGTAACCTGGGAATTGGTACCCGGCAGGGGAGCTCATGAAAAATCTCAGGAAAATGTTCTCATTGCAGCAGAACAGGCCGCCAGAGATGGTATAATTCATGCCCTGACCATTACTGATAACCCGGGTGGCAGACCGGCTATGTCAGCAACTTATCTGGGATTGGAAGTATCAAAGCTGGGCATGGAACCGTTGGTTCATTTTACTTGTAAAGACAAAAATCGCAACCAGATTGAATCTGAACTGTATGCGATGGATCGGGCCGGTATAAGAAACCTTTTGGTAATGACCGGCGATTACCCTACCAGTGGCTTTCAGGGTCGGCCCAAATCAGTTTTTGATCTGGATCCGGTTCATGTTTTGAACCTGATAGGTGAAATGAATAAAGGCCTGGAAATAATCGAACCCAAGGGAGTAATTAATCATCAACCGGGTGATTTTTATGCGGGTGCGGTAGTTTCACCCTTTAAAGCTACCGAAGCTGAATTATTGCTGCAATATTATAAACTGAGCAAAAAAATTAATAATGGAGCCAGTTTTATTGTAACCCAAGTAGGTTTTGATGCCCGTAAATTCCATGAGGTTTTAAAATTTATCAGGAGCCTTAATCCTGATATACCGGTAATAGGAAATATCTATATTCTGCCGTTTGGAGCCGCCAAAATGATGAACTCCAACCAATTACCCGGCAGTGTGGTAACCGATAAACTTCTATCTGAACTTGATCAGGAGAAAACTGCTGAAGATAAAGGCGTAAGTGCACGCTTGCTTCGTGCTGCCAAAATGTATGCTTTTATGAAAGGCATGGGTTTTGATGGAGTACATCTGGGAGGCCATAATATAAAATATGAACAGGTTAAATATATTATTGATAAAGGCGAAGAACTTAGTGCTGATTGGATGAAGCTGATACCTGAGTTTGATTATCCACAACCGGATGGCTTTTATTATTTTGAAAAAGACCTTAATACCGGTCTGAATACTGATAAACCGGTTAATCGCACTAACCTGCCGCTTGATTATCCTGTGGGTATGAATTACCGTTTGATGCGTTTATTTCATCATTTGTTTTTTACCCCCGATAAAAATCTTTTCCCGGTAATGTCACGCTATTACCATGGGATGAAAAATCCGCGGAAATATAGATTTGAACATTTCCTCAAAGTTACGGGGAATGAATGCAGGGATTGTGGAGATTGCGCGTTGTTGGATATTGCTTACCTATGCCCCATGTCCCAATGTCCGAAAAATCAACGTAATGGTCCCTGCGGCGGGAGTTATGATGGCTGGTGTGAGGTTTTTCCCAATGAAAAGAAATGTATCTGGGTTAAAGCCTATGCAAATCTTAAGAAGTATAATGAAGAAGAACAGCTGGAAAAATCATATATACCTCCGGTTAACTGGGATTTATATCAAACTTCGGCCTGGTACAATTATTACACCGGTCGCGATCATTCGGCATTAAGAAAAGCAGATAAACTTGAACAGTAAAGAGCTTTTTGAGTCTGATTAGATAGGTTTACTTTTTTATTTATAATATTTATACTATCCAGGCTTATTAACCTGCCATTTATCCCACCCGGGAGCTTAAACACTGATAATCGTCAAGTAACTGCCCGGTTAATTGTTTTATACGACTGGAACCGGAATCGTTGCAGGCTTGTTCAATAAGGGCTGCCTGACGGGAGATTTGCATAAAACCATACATGCCGGCTGTACCTTTTATATCGTGACACAAACTCTTTATTTTCTTAAGATCATTATTAATTATTGCTTGATTCAATTCATCCAATAATTCACCTAACAGGGAAATAAATTCAGGAATCAGGTTATTCAAAAAGTCATGACTTATTGATTTATTAGCGGGAATTTTATTCAGGCATTGGTTGATTAATTCTACCAGTTCCTCAGAACGAAATGGCTTGGCTATATAAGCATTACAACCTGCCTGCAGGCACTTTTCCCGATCACCGTTAAGCGCATGGGCTGTCATGGCAATTACCACTGTATCAGGAGCAATTTGGGAGTCACGAATTAATGTTGCCGTTTCATATCCATCCATTATCGGCATCTGCATATCCAGTAAAACAACTTCAAAATGATTTTGTTGCATCAACTTAAGGCATTCTACGCCATTTGATGCCATGGTAACCTGAAAACCATAATTATGCAGCAACTGAGCAATGGTTCTGCGATTAAGATCATTATCATCTACCAATAGAACGTTAATAATATTTAAGTTAGTCGATATTGAATCATTTAGCCAATAGATCTTATCAGATTTTTCGGAGCTATTTACAGCTATATCAGTGCTGCATTCCACCAGGGGAAGATACATGAAAAAAGTGGTCCCTTCGCCCTCCCGACTTTCTACTCCCAGGTAACCTCCCATGATTTCAATATAACGTTTACAAATGTATAATCCCAGTCCGGTACCCCCAAAATTACGGGAAGCTGAATTATCTACCTGGGTAAAGGGATTAAATATTATTTCAAGTTGATCCTGGGCTATACCAATTCCGGTATCGGATATTTCTATTAAAAGCTGATCTTTTCCATCCAGTACTTTTACTCGTTTGCAATCAACGGTAATACCACCACAGAAGGTGAATTTAACTGCATTATACAGTAGATTCATAATTACCTGACGTAGTTTTACTTGATCAATAAGGATTAGTTCTGGGATAGATGGGTCAAAATTTACGTTAATGCTCAACCCATTTTCCCTTAGCATGGGGTTAATGATATTAATAGTTTTAAAAATTAGGTCGCTAATTTTACACGATTGGGGAGAAAGTTCAAAGAGACCAATTTCAATTTTAGACAGGTCCAGGATATCGTTAATCAATTGCAACAAATGTTCACCACATTCTCTGATTATTTGAATATTATCAGCTTGTCCACTATTTAACCTGCTATGTTCCAATAAATCTACTGAACCCAGAATACCGATCATAGGCGTACGCAGTTCATGACTCATATTAGCGATAAATTGATTTTTGGCGAAATTAGCCGCCTCTGCTTTTTGACGCGCTTCCACCAGTTTGGTTATATCAGTTGATATAATTATCATAGCTACCGTATGGTCATTTTCTTTTAATGGGCCAATACGGTGCATAAAGGTACAGGGTTTACCTTCTACCAATATATCAAATTCACCCTGCCAATTTTGACCATTAATAATTCGTTGGTTAATTTCCTCTATAAGAGCTTGATTACCGGAAAAAACTTTACTTAAAACATTAATAATATTATATTGTTTGGAGTCAGTCAGATTACAGATTAATTTGGCACGCTCATTCAAATAATTAATCTTGCCGGTGACAATATCAACTACGATAACACTTTCTTCAATATTTTCCAGCACAAAGGCCTGATATTGATTTTCGTATTCTTTATCAGGTTTGCCGGAAAATGTATACTTTAATTTACTTAAATAATTATCAGCTTGATTAGGTTTCAAAATTATTTCCCCCTTTCAAACCAGAAACAAATAAGGACAAAATAATGTTACTTTTACCCTACACTATTTAAACAGCGAAATATGTCCACTTGTGAAGCCTTCAGTAAAAATATTTCCATAAAAAAAGCACAAAAAATGGAGAGTTAAAATGGTTTTGGAGGAAAATTGAGGTTTAGAGTAAGAAGTATAATAAAATTTCGTAATAATTTAATATATAATGGTCAAAGAAGCGGTTCTTTCCATTACTATTTTAGCTATTTAAACAATTATTTAAAACAGGAGGATAAACTGTGAAATACATACAAAAGGTTACCATGATATTAATTACCGGATTGCTATTAACCCTGATTATCATACCAATTCAATCCGCAATGGCAGCAGACCCCATCAGGATTTTTATTGATAATAAGGAAGTAGCTGCCGAGGTACAGCCTATGATAGTCAATGACCGGACCATGGTACCTTTGCGGGTTATAAGTGAAAATCTGGGTATGACGGTGGATTGGGATGGGGATACCCGTTCAGTTTTAATTACTTCACCGGGGAATTTTATCCCGGGAGAATACATTGATAATTCCTTATCTGACGGGGCTAATATTTCGATATTTATAGACGGGGTTTACATCGAATCGGAGGTAAAACCTTTTATAAAAAATGATCGTACCATGGTACCGCTAAGAGTTATAAGCGAAGGTTTAGGTATGGAAGTAAACTGGGACGGAAAAGAACGCCTGGTCTCCATTAACTCACCGATACCGGTTTTACCATCCCGGCATGAAAATGTTCCGCTGCCTATGCCAGTCCCGGAGCCTATGCCTGCTCCAGAACCCGTTAAAGATTTACCGGAAGAAATATCTACGGACAGCCAATTACTATACAGCCTGGCTTCCTATAAGACTAATTTAAAGCTTAAGGATGGTTCGGTTATTAATTCCGTAGATTTGTTAAACCGGCGTCCATCTGATTTTAGTTCTGAACAGTTGAGTGTGTTTAGAACTTATTTGTCTCAGTTAAGCAAGTATGAACCACTTATAAGATTACCGGATGGCAGCATGGTCAACACTGCGGATGTAACCATTATGGGTGAGGCTTATTTGACAGCTGAACAGTTAACCCGCTGGATAAAAAAAGAAACTCCTCGCTTGATGGATAAGGCAGCAAGCAACGGTAGGGAGTTTCAGCCGATTCCCGATTTGGCTGATTTATATATAAAAATTGGTGCTGAGTATGGAGTCAGGGGAGATATTGCCTATTGTCAGGCGGCCAAGGAAACTGGTTACTGGCAGTTTACCGGTTCCGTACAACCGGATCAAAATAATTACTGTGGGCTATGGGCAACCGGCAACCCGTTGACCGGACAGGAGTCTTTAAACGGAGCCGATTCAAGATATCTGTACTTTGAAGCTGGCCGGCACGGTGCGACTTTTATTTCTCCGGAGGCCGGGGTCGAGGCTCATATTCAACATCTTTTTGCTTATGCTAATCGTGAGAATCTACCAGCGGGAAAAAACTTATTGGATCCTCGATATGCGCTTGTAAAAAGAGGTTTAGCCCCCACCTGGTTGGAATTAAATGCCCGCTGGGCAGTACCAGGAACTACATACGGGCAAAGCATTCTGGCCGATTACTGGTTAAATGCCGCCCGGTAGAATTAAAGTTGAGACTGGTGTTACAAAAAAGCAAGGGAACAGTAAATGCTCCCTTGCTTTTTCAGTTTTAATACGGTAAGCGGCTTTGGCAGCCTGTGTAACACGGTGTAACTAATGCCCCACGCAGCCTGCAATGCAGGGGGCCGGAAGCAGCAGAACCTCATCGATGCTTCCTACTGAAGTATTCTTTCTAAAAACGACACGGGCACATATGTGCGATCATTAATAATAACCGGAGCAGCTTCTAATGGAAATGGTGCCACTTTGGCAAAGAAATATTGATTTTCGCCCACTTTAACCTTAGTCCACCGTGCTCCTTTATATAATTCTACACTGCGGTCTGCACCATCCCAGGTTATGGTATAGCCTAATTTTTCTGTTACCTGGCGCAGGGGTATCATCACCACCTGGGTTTCCTGATTAATGACAGTCTTGATTTCTAAGCCCTCAATAACGATTTTGCCCTCATCTTTAACTACTAAGCTGTCCTTAAGTCTAACCAGTTCAATGGTAAATTCAGGCGTCCCCATCGCTCCGGGCGCAATTTCGTATTTGGGAAAAACAATTACCAGATCATTATCTTTCAAATAAAAGCCCTGGGTATCGCTAATACTTTGAAAACCCATATCCCCCTCAAAAAACATTTCATTTTCATCTTGAGAGCGCAGTTCGATCTGCTTCAGTATTTCATGATTAATTTTCGTTTTATAATCTGCTTCCCGCGGAAATAAAGCTGCCAAGTGTATAGGCTCATTAGCCTTTTTATCAATATTGATACAACTTACAACTGTCATGCCATTCGCTCCGCCAGTATAAGTATAGTAAGTTATCGTAAATGAAAGATAGGCTTCATCATTCTTTTTCAGGTCATAATCGATGAAAAGCTGATATGGTCTTATTTCCCATCCATTCTGTTTAGCTTCTTGGGCATATTCCTTAGCTTGCACTTCAATAATGTCCTTGCTATATGTAACTTGTTTTTTAATGTGATAGTTTAATTGTTCCTGGAAATCAGCATCGGTCAATCCTGAAATGACCGGATAAGTAATATCGATTTCCAAGAAATCATTCTTTTCCTGAATTTTTTCTGCTGAAATCATGTTATTCTTATCAACCACAACTTCGATCTTGACAGTATCATTAATGGGGGTTGGTTCCGCTAAAGTTGGGGCAACAAAAACCATACTGCTGAATAAAAAACACCCCATTAGTGCTGATGCAATAGTCCGTTTAATTTTCATATTTTATTACCTCCCAAATTTATGTGGCGTTTATATTACTAACAATTACTACGAGAGTGTTTTAAAAAAGTTTCAGTTCTACCCCGTTATTTAAATAGTCTATTGAATGTTACGCCGTGTTTATAGAAAGAACGTCCCAGTGTAACATGTAACGGTGTTACAAAAAAGCAAGGGAACAGTAAATGCTCCCTTGCTTTATCAGTTTTAATACGGTTAAGCGGCTTTGGCAGCCTGGGCAGCTTTGGTCCAGGGGCCGAATGGTGCTCCAACTGGAAGCACAGTAATTCCATAATGAGAGTTTAAAACTGTGGCAGCAGAACCGTAGAATGAAACCATGGCAATACCGAATTCAGCATAAGCAGCCAGCATATGGAAAGCATGGATGGTTGATTTGCTGCTTACCCAGCCGATCGTACTCATAAACAGACCCAGGAATAATAAATCAATCAGGAAAAAGATTATAAACAGTACTTTGTTGGCCCCCATGGCTCCAATAGTCATATAAACCGTAAATATAAAGTAACCCAGGAAAGCGAAGCCCATCTGGCGGGCATCAAAGGCCACACCATTGCCCCATAAACCAGCTGAAATCATCCAGCTGAAGGCCATGGCAAACCAGAAAAAGCCATATCCGCAAAAGGCAGTAGCGCCAAAAGTATTATTATGTTTGTAGTCCAGAATTCCAGCTACAAACTGAGCTGATGCACCCAGAAACAGTGCCCAGGGAATAATATAAGCAGTTCCATCGGTAATGCCTAATTTAGCTGAAGATGCTACCAGAGTTACGATAGCCAGACCAAATAAACCCAGTGGAGATGGATTGGCAACCAACTCCTGAACATGTCCCGTTACTTTAATTTCATTGGAATTTGACATATTACCCTCCCAATTAAATATTTTTAAACAACCCCCAACGTCAGTAAACGTTTATTAAGCTCCCTTTCCCCCCTTTTTAAATTTAAATATGTGAAAAATATCTTAAGTTGTCAGGATTAATTCCACATTAATATTCATATTCCTGTTTATTTAATAATTTTAGACAAATTGACAGCCGGGTAATTATAGCGCAAAATGAAATTTGACGGTATCAATACTCTTAATAGCCGAAATGTAGGGAATGAGTACAGGTATAACAGTTGCGCCAATATTTCTACTTTTCTCTGTGGTCTTTAACTTTTTAGACACAATTATTATAATGATTAAAATACCATGCCAATTCCCCGGCTTAAGGGGTATGAGTATAAACGGTCGAGGTAAAAATTTTAAGGAGGTAATTGTAGAGTGGCTTCAAATTTTCTTTATTCAACTCGAGATCATCGGTTTATCCTGAAAGAATGGCTGGATGTTGAAAAGGTGCTGAATTATGATGCGTTTAAGGATTATTACGGTGTAGATGATATTGATATGATCCTGGAACAAGCACTAAAAGTAGCCCGTGAAGTTGTTGCACCCACAAGAGATGATAATGATGCCGTACAGGCACAGTTTAATGCGGGCCAGGTAACCGTTCCCCCATCATTCAAGGATGCTTACTGGTTTATTCAGGAAAATGGCTGGGGTGCCAGCAACGAAAACCATCATTATGATGGCCGACTTCCCCAGGTTATGTTCCGTTCCTGCGGAGAATACCTGGCCGGAGCCAATGCTGCCCTGATGCCCTATGTTTTGGCTACTGCCGGAGCTGCAGGCCTGGTAGCTAATTTTGGCAGTGAAAAGATCAACAATCTATTCAGAGAAAAAATGTACAGCGGCGAATGGGGCGGAACCATGTGTTTAACTGAACCCAATGCCGGTTCTGATGTTGGTGATCTGTTGACGAAAGCCTATCCGACTGATCAGGAAGGTGTATACAGAATCAAGGGAACCAAGTGTTTTATTACTGGTGGACAACAGGATATTACCGAAAATATCGTTCATCTGGTACTGGCCCGTGTAGAAGGGGCAAAACCAGGAACCAAAGGAATTTCCCTGTTCGTTGTACCCAGAGAATGGGTTGATGATGATGGCAATATTCAAGAGTTTAATGATGTAAATTGTGTGGGTATTGAACACAAGATGGGCATAAAAGGTTCATCAACCTGTGTTATGGCTTTTGGTGAAGAAAATATCTGCCGCGGTTACATTTTAGGTAACCCGCCGGATGCTGAAGGCAATGGCGAAGGTATGGCTCAGATGTTCCAGATGATGAATGGTGCCCGCATGGAAACCGGACATGCTGCTCTGGCAGAAACTGCTGTTGCTTATCATAACGCTGCTGCTTATGCAACTGAAAGAATTCAGGGTCGTCCGATTACTAATCCTCGTGCGGATCGCATGCCAATTATCAAACATGAAGATGTTCGCCGTATGCTGCTTGATCTGAAAGCTCATCTTGAAGCTATGCGGGCTCTGATTTTCCAGACCTACTATTATTTTGATGTAGTTGAAAATACTCAGGATGCTGAGGAAAAGAAATATATTCAGAGTCTGATCGAAGTAAATACCCCTATTGTTAAGGCCTACTGTTCTGATAAAGCCTGGGAACTCTGCGCAGAAGCCATGCAGGTATATGGCGGCAATGGTTACTCGGAAGAATATCCAATTGCTGAACTGGCCAGAGATGTAAAGATTTACTCCATCTGGGAAGGAACCAACTATATCCAGTCTATGGACCTGGTAGCCCGTAAATGGATGATGGGCAAAGGAAGTGTATTTGCCAATTGGCTGTCACTGATAGAGAACTTTGCGGTTGACAATGCCCAGGTAGCTGGTTTTGAACAGGAAATGGATATTCTGAAAAGAGCAGTAGCTTCCTACCGTGAAATCCAGAATACAATTGCCGGTTATGTAATGAATGGCAAAATTAATATGATGCCGATTTATGCTACCCGCATCCTGCATGCTACCGGTGAACTGTATTGCGGAAAACTGATTATGGAACAGGCTCTGATTGCCCAGAAGAAGATTGACGAGCTGGGAACAGATCATTATGACTATGCCTTCTATAATGGTAAAGTCAATGCTGCCAAATATTATGTGAGAAATATCGTCCCCAATGTTTTCCGTACTGAGGGGATTATTAAAGACGGAGATACTTCAGTTCTGGATGTTGCAGAAGAAGCATTTCTGGTTTAATTAATTTGCCCTATGAGCTAGGTCCCCCCTAGTTCTGTTTTACACAGGCTGTCTTGATCATATTCTTTTAGTTGCAGCTACGGTCAGGACACCTGTGTTTTTTTTATTTTAAAAGCAATTTGATTTCAATTTCAAAACAACTGATTTATAAACTTGAGGCCGTGTATCAATACGATACAGGGTCTTTTTTGGGTATTTTTTTGTTTATAAAAGTAAAACAAAAAAAAACCGTCCTATTCCGGACGGCGGTGCTCATATAATAGTTATTAATTAGATAGTGATCTTATGAGCCCAAAGTATTTTGGAAGGGAAAGAAGCATCAGGCTGACAATAAAGCTAATTATTAAGTTCATAATTAAGTTAACTATGGTATTGATTTTCCGTTCAGTTGACAGGAAGTTGTTAAATTTTAAAGCGTGATAAATAGTAATTGGAAACCTTATTGACTAACCTGATAACAATTTATGAAGTTAAGGGGGGAAAGGTGACAGATGGGGGAAAGATTTTATAAAATTGGTGAGGTAAGCGAATTACTGAATATTGAACAACATACTTTACGCTATCTGGAGAATTCCCTGAAACTCAAAATACTACGGGATGAACGCGGTGATCGTCAATATACTGAAAGTGACCTGGATACATTAAGATTAGTTTTGCAGTTAAAAAATCGGGGTCTGAATACAACTGCCATACGCATGGCTTTGGAAAACAGTTCTGAAGTTGATAATCAAAATGAAGATGAGCAATCAGATAAGGAAGAAACCGAAAAGCTGCCTGTACGGGGACCGGTTGTAACCATAGAATTTGTGGAAGCTATTTCAGCTGTAAAACGAATCGCTGAACAAAATGAGACCCTGGTTGAACAAAACCGGTTATTGGAGCTGCGTATACGCAGATTGGAAGATAAACTTGATCGTTATCACCGGGAACGAGATCAAAAGCTGGATGAATTAATCCAATTGTTTAAAAGTGAACCTGACGCCCGTAATAAATCATGGTTATCAAGATTGTGGAACAAATAAGGTTGTCCGGTTATTATGAAGTTAATAACTGTAAAATGGATAGTAGTTTTAAGCGAATACTGTTATCATCTTCAGCAGCAAACTTATCAATTTGCCTATTCACAGAGTCAGCCAGAGCTGGTTTAAAATAACGGTAATTATTAATAATGTCTAAATTCCATCCAAAGCTGAAAAAATCATCGTTAATAAAATCTAATGGATGGTTCTGCGGGATGGAAGAATTATTTATTTTCAAACAATAATCATTCAAATCAAAAATAATTTCCAACGGATCATTTAATTGTTCGACTTTGGCCTGAAAATCCAGGATGGCATCCTGACCGGAGAATCGTTCCAGTTCTGATTCAGGGTCATGTTCCTCAACTTCAAAAATACGCAGGTGAAATTTATCGGGTTCACTGGCGAGATTAAAAGGTGAAGTTAATGGAATTGAAGCAATAGGATAACAGGCATTAATATCAAGCTCCAGATTGGCAGTATCAAATGGGAGATATTCCAGTGATTGATTTCCGGAATAGATATCCCGTGTTTGCAGATAAAATTGAAATGGATAGATAGTTTTTATCTGTGTACCTGCCTGCCTTGCTCCCCATAAACTTAGACCACGTACTACATTAAACTCTACATCGTCAGGAAAAACCAAAGCGCTGCCAAATAAATCCTGCAGTAGTTTTTGCAGTCCGGGCGTTTTTGATGCGCCACCCATTATTAGAATATGATCCAGCATCCATTGGTTGTTTTGCCATAATCCCAATTGCCTGGCACGATTTTTAACTGTATTATCAATATAATTATATAAACGGTTAAAGACTGGTTGTAAACGCTGGACAAATAAATCACGATTAATTTCCAATGATAGTTTTTGGTAATTATTATTTAAGTCAGGTATGGTTGCCTTTTCACTAAATTGATGGTTAAGGGCAATTTTCACCTTTTCCGCTTCGCGTAATAATTGATAATAGGTAAAGCTTTGACTGAAAGAGGGGTTAAATACCTGTGAAAAAAAATCATCGGATTCCTCTTGAAAGCCAAGGGAGAAAAATATATTTTGAATGATGGCCCGATCTATTTCAGAACCGGAAAAAGCATCATGCCCCATTTGCAGCTGGGTTTCCAGTAATATCTCCTGCTTATCCTCAGCTAAAGATACAAAGCTTATATCAGAAGTTCCACCACCGATATCAATACTTAGTACTTCACCGCTAATTGGTTTATCAGTCAGCAAATTATAGCCTAATATGGCTGCCACCGGTTCAGGAAGCAGCGCATGTCTGGCAGAGGGAAATACTTGTTTGGCAGCCTGCAGGATGATTCTGCGTGCATTCATACCAAAATAATTGGGTACAGATATGGTGAGTGAATCTATATTATCGTTAATATTTTGCAGATACTGATTTTTAATAAAAGCGAAATAACCGGTTAAAATCTCCAATAGGGAGTAATTACCCAGATAAACATGTCGATTTCTTTTTAAGGCCAGTTTAAAAAACGGCCAGGTGGTAAGTTCAGCAGGCAGAGTTTCAATACCAATATGTCCATATATTAATGAATTATCCTTTTTATGTAAAGAGGCCAGAGAAGGGATGCGTTCCTCAGGGCATAAATTTACAAAACTATCGTTTTTAATATAACCCAGTTTGGTGTATGAAGTTCCAAAATCAAGTCCCAGATGCATATATCATATTTCCTTCTGTTTTACTAACAATGGCGGCATTTCAATTAAGGTTTCATTGTCTACGCGAATGATAAACAAGTCCCCTTCTTCATGAACTATGATGGGATCACTTACCGTTTCCTTAGTTGTGTGATGGTGGGGTTCCAATAAGTAGCAGTAATCCCGGGGGAAAGACTGTCCCTTCTCTAAAGGTATGCGTTCAACCCGAACCTGATAATTCTTCCAGTAACGGGAAACATTACGTGGAGCCAGCAACCGTTCCAAATCAGCTTTAATAGTGGCCAGCAGTTCCAAATAATTATTAATCATCTGATGGGCACTCAGGTATTGATTAAGCACTTGAGTAGAATGTAATTGCTTATCTTCTAACAGTTCCAAACGAGCTTTCAAAAATGATAATTCCAGATTAACCCGTGTAATTATGGTGGCTAATGGAGTGGCTGCTTCTACACCCCGAGTTTCAGCAGCTTCCTTCAGACGGGGCATAATTCGTTCCAATAAAGCAGTTATCGTAGCTTTAAAATAATAAAAATCCGGTTGACCATCTTCGGTCAGGTTATGCAAAGTATGATTTAACTCAGCGGCTGTGGAGGAGACTAATTCATGTAGTTGATTAATAAAATCCACTGATAAATACATTAGAGTATTGCTGCTATATAGAGATGCTTTTCCCTGTCGGTCAATATAGTAACGGCTTTTTTCCATAACCAGCATTAGATTACTTGACCAGATGCTAAACTCTTTTAGTGCGTTTAACAAACCTGATTCGTCCTGACTATGGGTATATGTCTGAAGCAACTGAATATGGATTAAAAACTGTCGGTAGAGGTGATTTTTATATAAGATTTGCTGAGGGCCAAGCGTAAGCTGGGCCATTAATTTGCCGGTTTCAGTTTTAATTTCTTCTATTATTGGCCTGATCATTCCCCAATTTATAGGGCGTTTTGATAAATCATTGATTAGATTACAATTATAATGCAATTGGGCCAGTATCGTATTATATATTTCCTGATTTAGGGGATCGTCAAAATTGGCATCAATTATCAACTCAATTAATGAAGTATAATCCGGGGAACTCAGCGCCACTTTAAGCCATTCCTGATCAGCCAGTAATTCTGATATTTGTGCAGTTATCAGAGAAAACTTTTCGAAAGAATGCATTAAACTTTTCAAGGCATATAGGAGGTCAATACTTAGGCGTTCCCTATCCCGGGTTATGGTCAGTAAACCTTCATGAGTTTCTGTCTGGGAGGTTTTTAGCAAACTATAAATATTTTTAACCTGATTATAAAGATAGGCATAGCGTTTCAAGTTAGTCAGCAGATCATGACGCAGTGTTTCTTCGTCATGGGCCAGTTGCAATTGTGCAGATACTTCTTCATTAATAGTATTACGATAAATTGGAAATAGGGTTTCATGAAAACTATTATAGTAATATTTATTAATCTCGAAAAGATATTGGTCAAGTTTATTGATTTCTTTATACAAACCAGAAGCGGGCAGGGAAATGTTTTCAACCTCAATTCGTAATTGCCGGAGATAATTTTCCCATTGGTTAACGAAAAAATCGGGATTTATATTGGTATCGATCAAGTTATCACCCCCGTAAGCTTTCCAAATAAAATTTCACGTCTGGCGGATTCATCTTTTTTACGAAATAAATCGGCCCGATTTTTCAGTTCGTGGAAGAAAGTTTCATCATGGTAATAATGTAGTAAATCCAATACTTTTTCAAAGTATTGGCGTAACGATGAATTGGCCCAACCGATTTGTTCAGCGATAGCCGGGTTAATAAATAAAGAGCTGGGAACCCAGTGCCACAGGGCAGCATAAGTATTTAAAACCTGGTTAAAAATCTCTATATCCTGAACAAGATAACCTTTAATCAGCAGGATACGTAGAAACTCCGAAAGTATGAAAGCTTCATGGGGCATGGATGTTAACCGGTTACTTATGGCCAATGTTATTGGCAGCAGGTTTTCTTCCCCGGTTGAAAAACTATTAGCCATTACAGAGAATAATTCTTTATCTCCAGGACGTTTTTGTTCCAATTGTTGGCATATTAATTGTACATCATAGGGGAAAACTGAGTCATCTCTACTGAGATAATCCAATAATTTAAGATATAAATCCAGATATAGCAAAGAAGCTTCATCTGGTAACAGACGGGGAAAATGTTGTTCATAAAGATACAGAACATGTTGTTTAGGTTGTACCTGCCGAGTTAACAGTGAATGCAGTGGCAACAATCTGCGTAGTTGTTGACTCATATTTTTTACTATTCTTTGCTCATCCAGTAATGCGACCAGCCGATTTTCCTGTTCATATTCGCGATAAATCCTTTTTAAATAGGCGATACTATCGTCTATTAAACCACATTGAAACAAACTTTCCGCAACCAGTAATTGCTGGGTAAAACGTTCGGAACCGTAAGGATCAGAAAAATGTATCTTTTCACTGGCAGCCAATAAATCCAAAGTTTGAACAATAATATCCGATTTATCTCCATATATAGTGGGATAGGGAAGCCGGCTTTTATCAGCCAGGCCATAATAGGCCTGCTGACGTTTATTAATTAATAGGGTTTCATGCTTCTTTAATAACTGTCTAAGTTCGGGATTAGCAGTTCGGGAAATTAAATATTGAACCTGGCTTAGATTTAAATGGTTAATAATAATTTGATATTCGGGTTTTAATTCTGATTTATACAGGCGAATTAAAAACTGCAGATTATCAGGGGAAATGGCATGATGTTGCATATACCAGGGTAAAAACAACCAGAATTCCTCTACCAGCCTGTCAGGGGCGTTTGCTAACCAATTTAGAGCGGTAGTATTAGATAAGTTGTTAATTAATAAGGTAAAAAAATCTGTATTACCACTAAAATAAAGGGCACGATACAAAAGGTCCAGATCGTCAGCCGTTTCAATTTTTACTTCCTGCACTGACCGGGCACCCTGACGTAAATCATTCCTAATTATTAATTCCTGTTCCCAAAGCAGAAACAGATTATTGGTGTTATTGATATCAGACCTGCTGAGACTCATAGTAACCCCTTTTTTGAAATTTATTTACCGTAAAAAGCCAGATTCAACAAATAACAAGCCTGGTTAGCCTTTTCAAAATCGGACTCGGTAAGGAAGATGTAATAGTATATAGACTTTTGCTTATTGGTAAAAATACCTCCCAGTTGGTCACCGCCAATTACTTCAATACGATCTTCAACCGCTTTACTTCGTGTCAGGTAACGATAAGTCTGCAAACGACTTACAAAAGTATAGCGTGCCAGGCGTTCAAAATGATTTTTTAAACCAATTTCTTTATATGGGTTGGCTTCCTCATATTTAAATATTACCTCCCTGCTTCTGGGCCTGGGCAGGGAAAGTGGCTTTGGTAAAGAATCGGGTAACGACTTCTGTAATTGCTGCAGCAAGGCATAATCATAATTTAGACAATGGTTTAAAAAAGGATGCAGAGCAGGTGGAAATGAGGTTATGGATGCAGGTAAATCAGAAAGTTTTTCAATGGCTTCATGATTTTGCGTTAAATACTCATATAATTCATCCAGACCTACCGGAAAAGGGGGTAGATAAATTGCGTAGGTTTTAAAAAGAATAGCAGCATATTGCTTATGAAAAACCGTATAGGAGGCAAAAGAATCCCCACCCAGTTGCTCAATATAATTCATCAACTGCAGATATTCTTCATCATTAATGTTTTGACCCTGTTTTATTTTCTTTAATATCCTGCGCATAGCCACCTACTATTTTTCTATTATTTTATCGTAACTATGTTCAAGGTTAAAGTATCGCTTAATTTTTACTGTTAAGGATGATACCTGTGGTAAAATATTGCTATAGGGGGTGATTTTGTTGAAAGTTAAGGATTTAATGACCCGGCAAGTAATTTCCATAAATGATCGGTTATCAATTGAAGAAGCTTTGCAAAAAATGCATGAACATGGTATACGTAGGCTTCCGGTTACTGTTGACGGTAAATTAGTGGGAATGATTGTAGAACATGATATTGAAAAAGCCATGAGAAGGCCGGGAGTTATTCCCCAGACACCGGTCGATTGGATTATGACCAAAAAAGTAATAACTGCTAATGCTGAAGAGGAGATAACCATTGCGGTTCAAAAATTGATTAAATATAAAATTAGTGGTCTTCCGGTAGTAGAAGGTGAACAATTAATTGGTATTATTAGTGAAATGGATATACTAAAAGCATTTATTGATTTAATAGAACCCGCTGCAAAGTCTTGATGAGTTCTACTACTTAAGTATGAGGGTGATATAAATTCTTAAAAGTGTGCGTTTATTAGTATTCCCCCTGATTGGTTTATTATTGCTGATGGCCATTGGCTGGGAAAACCGGGAACTGTTTAATGACCGCCAGGCAATAATGTATATGTATATAGATGGGGTCAAAGCTGGAGAGCTGGGATACGGCATAGAAGGAAACTACTCAAATAGTATTTCATTTGCTGATTTGGAACCGGGGGATATTGTATTGGGGGGTTATCCGAATTGTGCTTATGGCAGGTTTTCCCATGCCGGGTTATATATTGGAGATGGTAAAGTAATTGAAAGTTATATAGATCAAGGTATAACGGTACAATCTCTGGATCATTACTGGAATTATTCAGAGATTTGTTTGTTGCGCGTAAATGTTTCCCAACTTAAGAAACAAAAAGCAGTACAATACCTGCAATCCCATCTGGGTAATGTTTTTTATCCGATTGCTTTTAAATCTGGAGACCGAATCTGGAATTGTACCAAGACTATCTGGAAAGCTTATATGGAGCAGGGAGTTTCGTTACAGGACAGCAATGATTTATGGATTTCTCCGGAACAATTTTATTATAGTCCTTATACATCAGTAATTCGGGAGAAAAGTGTAAAATGGCAGTAGAGTCACAACAGAAATTTTATCAGCCGGTAATCAGGCTGTATATTATTCAAATAAGTGCATTTATAGCTGTTTGGCTGGGTTCATATTATCCGGATCTGGATATATTGTTATCCCTATTTTATATTTTAATTATTGGTATGGAAATAATAGCAATTAAAAATATTGGTTTTAAAGAAAAACTCAAAGTATTGATATTCTGGCAGGGACCGGGAGCAATCCTGTCGTTGATGGTGCTCTTTCAGTCTATATATCTTATCAGCGGTGATATAATATTTATTATGGAATTTTGGAATACGCCTGTTTTACCAATATATTCATTAATTCCCTCCATAAACGGGCAGCCGCTATACTATAATTTATTATTAGCAACACCGTTGATAATGACTATATATTTCTTTGCTCTTACAGGTTTGAAAAAGACGAAGCCAGTAAACTTACCGGTTGAATAATCCTGAATTTAATTTCAGGATATATACCGGAATTTAGTTTACTGGCTGCAATATTAGTATGACACTGATTAATTAATTATATTCTAATAATAAAAAAACCGGTGATACTAAATGCCTTTTCAGGCTGGTGGTTAAATGTTTTTAAGATTTATCCTTGTAAAAAGGGACTTAATAACTATAACCACCATTAGTATCACCAGTGTAGGTATAGTATTAACAGATCACTGAGTATTATCCTGGAAAATATTGATTTAGGAGGAATGAATGTGGATTATGCACAGATTTTAGGTCAAAGCATCAAGATTGGAAAAATAAGTTTAAAAAATCGTATCGTAATGCCGGCTATGGGAACCGGATTAGCTAATATAAATGGTGAGGTAACGCCGGCTACTATTGCTTATTATGAAGAGCGTGCCCGCGGTGGAGCAGGTGCAATAATAGTTGAAATTGCCTGTGTAGACCCGCCGATAGGTAAAGCCAGTCTGACACAGCTGGCTATTGATGAACCCCGCTATCTGGCCGGACTTAAAGATTTGAGTGAGGTTATACAAATGTATGGAGCACGAGCTTTTATACAGTTGCATCATGCCGGAAGACAAACTTCGCCAATGGTAACCGGAGGACATGCTCCGGTAGCCCCTTCACCCATTCCCTGTAAATTTGTAAAAGCCATGCCCGAAGAGCTCGACCTGGCTGGGATCGAACGTATTAAATATAAGTTTATTACCTCAGCTCTACTGGCTGCCAAAGCAGGCTTTGACGGTGTGGAAATTCATGCGGCTCATGGATATTTGTTAAGTGAATTTCTATCGCCTTATACCAATAAACGTACTGATGAGTACGGAGGGAGTCTGGAAAATCGCTTTAGACTCATAAAAGAAATTATACAGGGTACCAAAGCGCTGGTCCCCGATTTAGCTATTTCGGTTCGTTTTAATATGTCCGACTTTGTTCCCGGGGGTATTGAATATGAAGAAGGATTGGAAATTGCCCGCTGGCTGGAGCAGGCTGGTGCCGATATGCTTAATGTATCCAGTGGAATTTATGAGTCAGGACAAACCTCAATTGAAACCGGCAGTTTTGCCGAAGGCTGGCGTATGAATATGGCGGCCCGCGTAAAGGAACAGGTAAAAATACCGGTAATGGGGGGAGGAGTAATCAGAAGTCCTCAATTGGCGGCCCAGTCTATTGAAGAGGGACAAACTGATTTGGTCTGGGTAGGTCGAGGAATGCTGGCTGATCCAGCCTGGACCATGAAAGCTGTAACTGGCAGGGCAGAACAAATACGTCCCTGCATATCCTGTAATACCTGTTTTGACCATATTAATCAGGGCTGGCATATTCGTTGTGCGGTAAACCCCTATACCGGCAGAGAGGCGCGTTTGCAAACCCAACCCGACCTGAAAGGCCTTAAAGTATTGGTGGTTGGCGGAGGCCCGGCGGGCTTGCAGACGGCTCTATCTATCAGTCAGGCCGGTGGCCAGGTAACCCTGCTGGAAAAAGCGGGCCAGCTGGGAGGAAAGTTACAAATAGCTGATAAACCTCCCGTGAAAGATAAAATTGCCTGGATTAGAGATTACCTTATTCGGGAAGTGGAAAACAGCAATGTGGAAGTTCGTTTAAATACTGAATTTAAAGCTGATATACCCGAATCGCAGAAAGCCGATGCTGTGGTTCTGGCGATTGGTGCTAAGTCGTTTATCCCCCCTATTCCCGGTTTGGGAACAGCTGGATTGACAGTAGAAGAAATACTGGGGAATCAAACTGCTATTGAAGGGAAAAATATTCTCGTGATTGGAGGTGGCAGCAGTGGCTGTGAAACGGCTGAATATCTGGCTGCCAATAATACAGTTACCATAGTGGAGCAGGGAAAACAGCTGGCCGTGGGAATGGAAAACATGTCCCGCCTTGAGCTTTTAATGCGAATTAAGCAATTGGGGATCACGGTAAAGAAGAAATATAAAATTACCTCAGTGGAAGAAGAAGGTCAGGTTAGGTTATTAAATTTAGCCAATCAGGAAGAAGAATTAATTCAGGCGGATCATATTGTTTTAGCTGCTGGATATCGCAGCAACGAAGATTACCGGAAAATGATTCCGCAAGGCAAACCGGCCTTTATAATCGGAGATGCCCGCGAAGCCCGTAATATAATGGAGGCAATCTACGAAGGGGCTATGTTGGTTTATAATCTGGAGGCAATCAGAAAATAACAGGGGGCGAAAAGTGTAATGATTCAAGTATCAATTCCCGGACGGGGAAAAACTTTGCAGCTTAATTATATGGCCCTGGATATGAACGGAACCTTAACTATTGACGGTAAATTACCGGCCGGGGTGGAAGAGAGAATAAATCAGTTAAAAAACAAATTAAAAATCTATCTGTTAACTGCAGATACTTTTGGCAGCGCTGCAGAAGTATCCAACCAGTTGGATATAGAGTTATTCAAAGTCAGCGGTGACAGCGGAACCCAGGACAAGGTGGATTTCATCAGAAATTTACCGTCAGAGAACACTGTGGCTATCGGTAATGGGTTTAATGACTGGATGATGTTGGAGGAAGCTGCTCTATCCATAGTTATTATCGGAACAGAGGGTTGTTCAACCAAGACTCTGACCCGGGCTGATATTGCCGTAACTTCAATCAATGACGCCCTGGATATACTTATAAACCCGCTGCGCCTCGTAGCTACTTTAAGAGGATAAAAGCAACCGATACATTTAATTCATACAAATAAAATATAGAAATCTTATAAATCCGGCTTGGTCTGCTTCGTATATATAAACAGACCAAGCCGGTTGTTTTTAGGACAAATAACTACATGCTTTGAATAATTAACCGCAATATTGTGAGCACAAATAGCAATAATGGATACACATTAACATAAAATTAACATAATGTGAGTCACATTTAGATTATAATATTTAGCATACCTTGAATTGGCTGTTGATTATAACCATTGCAAATATCACCCGTTTCTTTTAATATGAGCAAGGGAATAAATAGTCGAAATATATACTTGATTCTACTGCCAAAGCCTCATAAAGGTTGTAAAAATATAAAAAATGATTTTCATTTATAGAAAGGGGAGCAAAGAAAGTGGTAAATGCTGTTACCCTTATACCTGCCCGGGAACACGACAGACAGCTTATCAGTAAAGTTGAAAAGGAAGCTGGTACCAGTATTAATCTGTGTTATCAGTGTGGAAAATGTACAGCCGGATGTCCGGCAGCTTTTGCTATGGATTACCCTCCCAGACAAATAATCCGTCTGCTACAGCTTAACCTGGTGGATCAGGCTCTGGAAGCCGGGAGTATATGGATATGCGCCAGCTGTGATACCTGTTCAACCCGTTGTCCACGTGGAGTAGATATCGCAGCATTGATGGATGCCATGAGAAGAGAAGCGTTATACCAGGGAAAGATTACTGATAAAAAGGTAGCCGCTTTTAATAAGGCATTCCTGAATGGAGTCAGGAATTTCGGCAAAGCCTATGAAGCTGGTTTGTTAATGCAATATAACCTTACTACCGGACAGCTGTTAAAAGACGCCGGATTGGGTCTGCCGATGATGAAGCGCGGAAAAGTAAGTATGATTCCTCATTCTATTAAAGGCAAAGACGAAATTAAGAAAATATTTGACCGTGCCAAACAGCTGGGAGGTGAATAAATGAAAGAGTTTGCTTATTATCCCGGTTGTTCATTGGACAGCAGTGCTATTGAATATGGCATGTCCATGGAAAGGACTGCAGACATATTAGGCATTAAGCTGGTAGAACTGGAAGATTGGAGTTGTTGCGGTGCAACTTCCGGTCATAATACTGACCATCTATTATCCCTGGCATTACCTGCCCGTAATCTGGCTATAGCGGAAAAAATGGGAATGAATGTTCTGGCTCCCTGTGCTGCATGTTACAGCCGGCATCGGGCTGCTGAACATGCTATACGCAGCAGTAAATCAATGGGTGACAAGATAAGAGAGGTTATAGATATGGATGTACAGGGAACAGTTGAAACCCTGTCAGTCCTTGATGTTTTGGCCAATGATATAGGCCCTGACCAGATTAGTCAAAAGGTTACCAAACCTTTATCCGGAATGAAAGCCGCTTGCTATTATGGTTGTTTGCTGGTCAGACCGGTGGGGATTACCGGCTTTGATGATCCGGAAGACCCTCAGAGCATGGATAAAATAGTTAAAGCTACTGGAGCCACACCAATCGACTGGTCTTATAAAACTGAATGTTGTGGTGCTGCTCTGGTAACTTCACGACCGGATGTTGGCAATCGCATGCTTTATAATGTCTTGCGCAACGCTCAGGAATCAGGTGCTGAATGTATTGTTACTGCCTGCCCGTTATGCGGACTTAACCTGGATATGCGTCAGGCAGCCGTTGAAAAAGAATTCAAAACCAGGTTTAATTTACCCGTATTTTATGTTACTGAACTGGTAGCGTTAGCCTGTGGAGATACACCTAAACAGGTGGGAGCTGACCGGCATTTTGTTGATACTTTAAAATATTTAAGTCAGATAGAGGTTAATAGAGTACGGGCCGCCAGTGAAAAGACTGAGGAGAAGGCAGCGGTAGTCAGTTCTGAAACCGAATCGCCTGATCCGGAAGCTACACAGAAAAAAATTGATGCCATGCTGAAAGGCTGGCAAAAGAACCCGGAAAAAATGGCAGCCCGTTTAATTGAGGATGAAGAGAGAGCCGCTGTTTTGGTTGAAGTAATGACTGGTGATGAGAAAAAGATGACCAGATTGGCAGAGCTTATGGTTACTGATACAGATAAAGCTGTTAAAGCTGCTGAGGCTTTTGTAACTGCTGAATTAAAGAAAAAGCAGGCATAATGATTAAATTGCATTATAGAATTATTTAATTTTAAACGGGGTTTTACGAGGAGGGAAACAGGCATGAAAAAACGGGTAGGGGTATTTGTTTGCGATTGTGGAACTAATATTGCTTCCGTAGTTGATACTGAGAAAGTAGCGGAGTATGCGTCAACGCTACCTGGAGTAGTGTATTCTACAACTTACAAATATATGTGTTCCGACCCTGGTCAGGAACTGGTCAGAAAATCTATTCAGGAACACCAGCTGGAGCAGTTGGTAATTGCCTCCTGTTCACCACGCATGCATGAGAAGACTTTCCGCAGGGCGGCAGAAGCGGGTGGACTAAACGGTTATATGTTTGAAATGGTTAATATTAGGGAGCAGAACTCATGGGTGCATCCCGATCGGGAGGAGGCTACCAGAAAAGCTCAGGATCTGGTGCGCATGGGAGTAAGTAAGGTATTACGCAATAAACCGTTGCAAGTTGCTACGGTACCGATTAGCAAAAAAGCCATGGTTATTGGTGGTGGCATTGCCGGTATGCAGGCAGCCCTTGATATTGCGGAGGCTGGTCACCAGGTGATTCTGGTAGAAAGAGAGGCCACTATAGGTGGGAAGATGACCCAGTTGGATAAAACCTTTCCTACTATGGACTGCGCAGCCTGAATTGGCACCCCCAAGATGGTTGCTGTGGCGCAGCACCCTAACATTGAAATGAGAACTCTGGCAGAAGTAGTCAAAGTTTCAGGATTCATTGGTAATTTTAATGTCACCATAAAACAAAAAGCCAAATATGTAGACTGGGATTTATGTACCGGTTGCGGTACCTGCTGGGAGAAATGCCCCAGTAAAAAAATAAAGGACGAATATGATTTAGGGATAGGTTTAAGAACGGCTATTCATAAAGTATTTCCGCAGGCAGTTCCCGGAAAACCGTATATTGATGCCGCCAATTGTACCAAGTTGACTAAAGACAAATGCGGTATTTGTGAAAAAGTATGCCCAACTGAGGCGATAAGGTTTAATGATAAAGACGAACTGATTACGGAAGAAGTGGGAGCCATTATCATGGCTACCGGCTACGACCTGTTTAAATGGGAAGAAAATCATGGTGAATATGGTTATGGAAAGTATCCCGATGTTGTTTCCAGTTTGTATTTTGAGCGTTTGGTAAGTGCCGGAGGTCCTACTGGAGGTAAAATAGTTCGGCCCTCGGATGGTAAAGAACCTAAAAGCGTTGCTTTCATTAAATGTGTCGGTTCGCGGGATGATACCAAGGGTAAGAGTTATTGTTCCCGGGCCTGCTGTATGTATACGGCCAAGCATGCTTACCAGGTTAAGGATAAAATACCTGACGGTGAGGCTTATGTCTTTTATATGGATGTTCGCACCGCCGGTAAAAATTATGAAGAATTTTATCAACGTTCGCTTAATGCCGGCGCCAGATATATTCGTGGTCGGGTCAGCAAAATTTATCCCCGCGGTGACCGGTTGGTATTAAAATCTGAGGATACGCTGATGGGGATGCCCATGGAAGTTGAAGTTGATATGGTGGTACTGGCGACTGCCATGGTTCCTTCCGAAGGAGCAGCTGAACTGGCTAAAACCATTGGTTTTTCAACTGATAAGGATGGATTTTTCCAGGAGGCTCATCCCAAACTGCAGCCGGTGGAAACTTTTTCGGCCGGAGTTTATTTAGCCGGTGCCTGTCAGGGGCCCAAGGATATACCTGACACGGTAGCCCAGGCCAGCGCTGCTGCTGTAAAGGTTTGCGGCCTGTTCTCCAAGACGGAACTGGCTACTGAGCCCATGATTGTAGAAATCGAAACGGATAAATGTTCCGGTTGCGGATTTTGTGTTCCCATATGTCCTTATAATGCTCTATCATTGGTAGACTTATCTTTTAGAGGTCATCACGGAACAGTAACCAGGGAAATAGCTGAAGTTAATCCCAGCCTGTGTCAGGGATGCGGAGCGTGTCTGCCTGCCTGTCGTACTCTGGCATTAAGTCTGAAGGGCTATTCCAATGAACAACTGGTAGCGGAGGTGGATGCACTGTGTCTATAGATAATAACTCATGGAACCCTAAAATAATTGTGTTTGCCTGTAACTGGTGCACTTATGCGGCAGCTGATCTGGCCGGCCTGAATCATTTGCAGTACCCGGCAGATGTTCGCATAATCAGGACCCCCTGCTCGGGGCGCATGGACCCTATGCTGGTTTTACGAGCTTTTAACCGTGGAGCTGACGGGGTACTGCTCTCGGGATGACACCCGGGTGAATGTCACTATGGTAGTGGCAATTACTATAACCGGCGTCGTCATACAACGATGAAAATATTAATGGAGTATATGGGGATGGAACCGGAAAGATATCAGACTGCCTGGATTTCAGGTGCGGAAGGTATAAAATTTCAGGAAACCATGCATAAACTGGTAGACGATGTTAAGCGGTTGGGTCCCAACAGCTTTTTAAGGGAGGCGAAATAAATGAATTACACGGATCAAATTCGCGAAATTGCTTCCCGCTTGTTGGAAAACGGACAGGTTGATATGGTTATGGCCTGGGAAAAAGGAGCTTTTGATTACCAGAGCTTACCTTATGTAGCCCGTTCCCTTGAAGATATCGATAAGATGATATTTGATGATTATTGTGTTCATAATCTGTCTACATCCTTACTACGCTATCGTGACAGTAATGAAAAGATTGGCATAGTGGTTAAGGGATGTGATTCCCGAGGTCTCGTCCGCTTGCTGGAAGATAATCAGATAAAACGCGAAAGATTATATATAATTGGGGTTTGCTGTTCAGGGGTAATGGACCCTCTGCAGGCTATGATAGCTAATTCCGGATTCAGTCGAATTAAAGATACCTCCGGTCTGGCAGCCAAATGTGCAAACTGTATTCAACCCAACCCGGTAATTTATGACGAGTTGGTCGGCGCAACCCAGGAAGCCAGGGGACCGGCAAACCGTTTTGAAAAGGTAAGTGAAATAGAAAATATGTCGGTGGAAGAACGCCGGGCTTTCTTTGAAGATGTTTTTTCCCGTTGTATTCGCTGTTATGCCTGTCGTCAGGCTTGCATTGCCTGTGATTGCCGGACCTGTATTTTTGAAGAAACCAGACCGCAATGGGTTGGCAGGGAGACCAGTATAAGCGATAATATGATGTATCATATGGTTAGATCCATGCACATGGCGGGAAGATGTATTGATTGCGGTGAATGTGAGCGGGTTTGCCCGGTGGGGATACCGTTAATGCTGATTAACCGCAAACTTATCAAAGAAGTTGACCATCTGTACGGACCGTATGAAGCGGGGATGGTTTATATTGAAGGGCAAAAACCGCCATTCAGTGTCTATGATGAAAAAGATCCGGATGATTTTATATGAAGAGGGTGATATAGGGTGAAATATTTTAAAAAAGGACAAATTGAAAAAATAATAGACCGTCTGGCAGAAAAAGCTGATGTATATGTTCCCATGCTCAGGGGGCAGCAATCAGGATTTTACTCCTGGAAATCATACGATGAAAATTACGATGATCTTATTTTTGATTTATTAAATGTATATTCTCCTCCGAAAAATATTGTTTTGCCGCAAACGGAAAAAATGTATAGTTTTGACCAGCAGGGTCAGGAGATAATTATAAAGCCGGAAGAGATACCGGTTGAACCGAATGTGATATTTGGCATTCGTTCCTGCGATGTAAAAGCTATTGAATATCTGGATGAAGTATTCTTTACCCGTACTTTTGTCGATGAATTTTATAAAGCTCGTCGTGATCAGGTTACTATAGTGGCCAACGCCTGTTATAATCCCGGAACTAATTGCTTTTGCAAATCAATGGGCGTAAATCCGCTGGAACCGGAGGCGGCGGACGTTATTTTAAGAGAAGTAGAAAACGGTTATGTTTGGGAATCAAAAACTGAAAAAGGAAATATCCTTACCAAACAGATAGAAGATCTACTGGAAGAAAAGGAAGTAGAACTTTATGAACCAAATAGATTTGTACGCAAAGTTAATTACGATGGAGTAGCGGAAAAACTTAAGGATTTATTTGACCATCCGATGTGGGAAAAATATTCTGACCCTTGCCAGACCTGCGGGATTTGTACTTACATGTGTCCCACCTGTTACTGTTTTGATGTACAGGTCAAAAACTGGGGTGAGGAAGGTTATCGTTTCCGCTGCTGGGATTCCTGTATGTACCGGGAATATACTCAAATGGCGGGTGGACATAATCCACGTGAAGCTGCCACCGAGAGGTTTCGTAATCGCTTTTTGCATAAATTACAGTTTTTCAATGAACGTTATGGCACTCCTTTATGTACAGGTTGCGGACGTTGCGTAGTAGCCTGTCCCGCAGGAGTGGATATTATCAGAATGATTGAATTGATTAAGGGGGCGGAACCCAGTGTCTAACTGCAGCTGTGAAAATCCGCTTATACCACAAATAGTTGAGGTTATAAAAATAGTTGATGAGACTCCGGATGTTAAAACCTTTTATGTACAAAAGGATAATGGAGTACCTTTCGACGTCATGCCCGGGCAATTGGCCATGGTATCATTATTACCGGTTGGCGAGGGAATGTTCTCGGTTTCCTGGCAGGAAGATGACCATTTGCAATTTGCCATTAAAAGAGTCGGGGTAATGACTGATGAATTGCATGCTATTGATGTTGGTCAGCGGTTGGGAGTAAGGGGGCCCTATGGAAACGGTTTCCCGGTAGAAAAATGCAAGGGTCAGGATATGCTGTTTATTGGCGGAGGAATAGGTCTGGCACCATTGCGTTCATTTATAAAATATTGTTTCAAGCATCGTGAGGATTACGGTAAAATTACTATCATATATGGTAGCCGCAGCTATGATGATCTGTGTTTTAAAGAGGAGCTGTTTGAAAAATGGCCACAGGAAAAAGATACACAGGTGTATGTAACTATAGATAATGCTGAAGAAAAATGGGATGGGCATGTTGGGTATGTGCCGGCTTATCTGGAAGAACTTAACCCGGATCCGCAGAACACGGTAGCAGTTACCTGCGGACCACCGATAATGATTAAATTTGTCCTGCAAGCCCTGGAAAAAATGGGATTCAGTGATGAACAGGTTATTACTACTCTGGAAATGCGCATGAAGTGCGGTATTGGCAAATGCGGGCGCTGTAATATTGGCAGTGAGTATATCTGTCTGGATGGCCCGGTTTTTGATCTGGCCCAGTTAAGAAAACTGCCTCCGGAATGGTAAACAAAATATAGCAAATTAAAAGCACCTGGAGCAAATACTGAAATCCCAGGTGCTTTTTTACTGTAAATTGTATCAGTGATTCTACTATAAAAATGTACGGGTTTTGGCAGTGAAAAAATCAGTTCATAAGCTTACAGATGTTATTGGAGAATTCCAACGGGTCCTGCAAGGGTAATCCTTCAATAAGCAGGGCCTGGTTATATAATAAATTTGTAAAAAGTGCCAGCTTATCGCTATCGTTTTCATAAGCTTCCCGCAGCGCACTGAATACTTCATGATTAGTGTTTATTTCCAGCACTTTATCCGCTTTTATACCTTGTGCTTCCGGCATGGCGTTTAAAATCTTTTCCATTTCAATACTTAATTCGCCCTGGTTGGTAAGACAAACCGGGTGGCTTTTTAATCTTTGTGAAGCTCTCACATCACTAACGCTATCTCCTAACAGGTTCTTCATTTCGTTAAACAGGCTACGATTTAGCTCATCAATTTCATTATCTGTTTCAGCTTCAATACCTAATTCGCCACTGGCTACTGACTTAAACTCAATATCTTTGTAGCTCATCATTATTTTTATAGCAAACTCATCAACATCATCAGTAAAATATAATATTTCGTAACCTTTATCTGCTACCAGCTCGGTCTGAGGGAGCTTTTCAAGTTTTTCTACTGATTCACCGGCAGCATAGTAAATAAACTTTTGCTCTTCGGGCATACGGGAGAGATATTCGTCCAGTGTAACCAGCTTCTTTTCCTGCGAAGAGTAAAACAGCAGTAAATCCTGCAGGAATTCCTTGTCAGCACCGAAGTTTTCATATACGCCAAATTTTAACCGACGGCCAAAGGACTGGTAAAAGGCTTCATATTTTTCCCGATCGTTTTGTAAAAGCTGAACCAGTTCGTTTTTGATTCGGTTCTTAATATTATTGGCAATAATTCTTAACTGACGATCATGTTGCAATACTTCCCGGGAAATATTCAGGGTTAAATCCTCAGAATCTACCATGCCTTTTACAAAACTAAAGTAATCGGGCAGCAAATCGGCACACTTGTTCATAATCAGGACCCCGTTGGAATATAGCTCCAGACCCTTTTCGTACTCTTGGGTATAAAAATCGAAGGGCATTTTTTCAGGGATAAACAGAATGGCATTATAGCTGATTAGACCATCGGTACTAATATGAATATGTTTAACCGGCTTATCAAAGCCATAACGTTTTTCAAAATAGAAATTATCATAATCCTCATCTGTCAGTTCATTTTTGTTCTTTTTCCAGATGGGCACCATGCTGTTAATGGTTTGTTCTTCAGTATAATTTTCGTATTTATCCTCGCTGCCCTCTTTCAGCCTGCTGCGGTTTACGTCCATTTTAATAGGGTAGCGAATAAAATCAGAGTATTTTTTTATAATGCCTCTCAGGCGATATTCCTGCAGATATTCATCAAAATCTTCTTCTTCGGTGTTCTCTTTGATTCTCAGGATGATATCCGTACCAACCAAGTCCTTCTCACATGGCTCAATAGTATACCCGTCAATGCCGTTGGATTCCCAGCGATATGCTTCATCGCTGCCAAAGGCTTTACTGATGACCGTAATCTTATCAGCAACCATAAAGGCGGAATAAAAACCTACTCCAAATTGGCCAATGATATCATAGCCATCTTTTAGTTCATTTTCCTGCTTGAAATTAAAAGAACCGCTGCGGGCAATAATCCCGAGGTTATCATCCAATTCCTCTTTGTTCATACCAATACCGGTATCCGAAATGGTCAGGAGTCTATTTTCCCGATCAACGGATAATTTGATGTAGTAACTATCTTTATCAAAGGTGAGATTCTCATCCATAAGTGTCTGATAATAGATTTTGTCGATAGCATCGCTGGCATTGGAAATGAGTTCGCGCAGGAATATTTCACGGTTGGTATAAATGGAATTAATCATCAAATCCAATAGACGTTTTGATTCGGCTTTAAATTGTTTTTTGGCCAAAACACTCTCTCCTTTCAGAAATAAACTACGCTCTGCGTAGTAATATGTAGATAATGGTATATTGTTAGCACTCTCGTCTGTTGAGTGCTAATTTTACTTATTATAGTACTCGGTTTTATGGATTTGTCAACAATGAGGATAATTGATTTCACTGCAAGTGTTTCCTCTGAGGAATCCCGGCGAAAGAATATTATTCACCCCGACCATCGTATTATACCTTTTTAACAGTGGATTCATGGTTAAAAAACTTCCGTTCAGGTTTGACAATTGCCTTATTAACTATACAATATATGTAGCCTGTTAACATGCACAAAGTTGTGCACAAAAACACTTGGGAGGTTTATATGTTATCTATTCGCACTGACCTGTTAAATCCAACTCTGGCTAAAGTATTAAAAACTTTTAAACTTGATAAAACTTTTGTGCGCGGAAAAGGGAACTACTTGTATGACGATCAGGGGAACAAATACCTGGACTTCATTGCCCAGTATGGAGCTGTACCGTTTGGATATAATCCGGATTTTGTATGGGAGGCCCTGGAACGGGTTAAGTCTGAACAGATTCCCAGTTTGGTTCAACCGTCTTTACCGCATGAGCCTCTGCGGCTGGCTAACCGGTTGGCAGATTTAACTCCCGGAGATATTTGTTATGCAACTTTTTGTCAAAGTGGTGCTGAGGCAGTTGAAGCGGCCATTAAGCTGGCCCGGTCTGCTACCGGCAAACTGACTATTATTTCTACCTATAAAAGCTTTCACGGGAAAACTTTAGGAGCATTATCTGCTACCGGAAGGGAAGTATATCAAACTCCTTTTGGAGCACCTGCACCCGGGTTTGCATATATACCTTTCAATGATGCTGATGCATTGGCTGATGTATTAGCTGCCAATAATGATGTAGCTGCTTTTATAGTGGAGCCGGTTCAGGGAGAAGGTGGTATGATCCCGGCTCGACCTGGCTATTTGAAGGCAGTTCAGCAATTATGTAATGAACATGGAGTAGTGTTTATTGCTGATGAAATACAAACTGGTCTGGGACGTACCGGGTATATGTTTGCCTGTGAAGCTGAAGGGATTGAACCGGACGTAATACTGCTGGCCAAGGCCCTTGGCGGTGGCATGCTTCCTTTAGGTGTATGTCTCAGTTCACCGCGTTTTTATAATGATGATTTTGGATCATTGCACAGCTCCACTTTTGCTAACAACAATTTAACCTGTGCAGTAGGTAACGCTGTATTGGATCAACTGCTTCTGAATGATAGTGAACTGATTAAACAGATTAAAATCAAAGGTGAAAATCTATTAAGTAAGGTTCAGCTTCTAGCCGGGAAATATCCGGAAGTTATTAAAGAGGTTAGAGGACAGGGCTTGATGATAGGCATAGAATTTCATGACCTGAACGATTGTGGGTCTTTTGATATGGCTTACCTGGTTGATCAGGGTGGTTTTACCGGTTTATTGGCCGGTTATTTACTTAATGTTTTTAATATTCGTCTGGCACCATTTCTTAACAATCCCATGACCCTTAGACTGGAACCGCCGCTTACCATTACGGAAGAAGAAATTGATTATGTTATAAGCGCTCTTTACTCCATATGTGAGATATTAAAGATGAAAGATTATGCTTTGTTATATGCATTTCTCATAGGCGACAATTCCAAGCCGCAAAATATAATTGACTGGCGTTCTGCCAGCCGGAAAATAAAACCCTCCCGCCTGAAAACGGGAGAAGAACCTACGGAAAAATTTGCCTTTATAATTCATTATCCGGCACCGGAAGATGTAGTAGCCAATAATCCCTCGTTTAGCCGTTTCGATCGACAACAGCTGTATCAGTTTCTGGAGTGGCAAAGTCTGACCAGTGATCCTGGGGTTGTATGCCATATGCCGGCGCTTAAATCAGCAGCAGGTAAAGTAGCTGAGGGATGGTTGATTGGAGTACCATTTGGGGCCCGGGAAATAATGTCATTACCCCGGGAACAAGTAGTTGATGTGATTGGCAAAGCAGTTGATATGGGAAAGGAACTGGGGGCCAAAATAGTAGGTCTGGGGGCTTTAACTTCAGTGGTAACCCGTGGAGGCAGATCAGTTACCGGGAAAGATGTGGCTATAACCAGCGGAAACAGCTTTACTACGCTCATGGCTATGGAAGCTTTATTTGAGGGTGCCAAAAAAATGCGTATAAATCTGGAAACGGCCAGAGGAGCAGTGGTAGGTGCAACCGGGTCAATCGGCAGAGCCTGTGCATTAATCCTGTCTGAACAGGTTAGTGTCATAACCTTATTGGGTAATCCCCAGCATGTGGTAAGCAGCAGGAACCGATTACGTTCTTTAAGTGATGATTTGTTCACCTATGCCCGTATACGTATGCAGGAGGGGAAAACTGGCGGGTTAGCTGGATGGCTGAATAAGACCATCCGACTATTGGAGAATAATAGTTCTGGATATAATGAACAACTATTAAATAAGTATCGATCCAATGATGATTTATCGGCTCAATTGGTAGAGGAAATATGTACCAGCATGAATATACCTTTCCCATTGGAAACCAGTTTGGATAATGATTATAGCTTGCCTCGCTGTGAATTAATTGTGGCTGCCAGTAATGCTCCGGAATATCTGGTTTATAAACATCATCTATCGCCGGGCAGTGTGGTTTGTGACGTAGCGCGTCCCGCCGATGTGGCTCCGGAAGTATATCAGCAACGGGATGATGTACTGGTGTTGGAAGGCGGTCTGGTTCAATATCCGGATGACATGGCCTTTGGCCCCAATCTGGGTTACCGTGACGGTGTCAGTCTGGCCTGTTTGTCTGAAACCGCATTGCTGGCATTGGAAGGGGATTACCAGGATTACAGTATAGGAACAAAATTACCTCTGGAAACGGTAGCCTATTTACGCAAATTAGGAGAAAAACATGGTTTGGGACTGGCGGGATTAGTTACTGGAGGAAAGGAAATATCTGACGAAGAAATAGAAAAAATATATGCCAGTTCAATTGTTTTAAAAAAAGCGGATAGTTTGTAAGTTCAATTACAGGTTATTTGCGTAGATGCTTGCTCCTGGAGGCAATAGTATATAAAATAAGGTAACAAGTCCCTGGGGGTGAGTATTTTGGATTTAAAAGAAATATGCATAAGGAAAGATGGCAAATGGTATTTCGGCCAGGCGGAAATGTTTCGCCGTAATATATTAAACATACTGGCATCTCATATAGAACGCGAAGCTGATGGAGGTTTTTGTATTCGTCTAGGAGATGATATCAATCCCATAACCGTAGAAGATGTGCCTTTTTATGCTACGGGGATTTCTGAGAATGAAGATGGTACAATAAAACTAATATTTCATGATTTGCAGGAATACCTTTTGGAAGGTGAAATGCAGCTTTACTTAAAAGGAGATGTTCCTTATATCTCTTATCGCTGGAAAGCTGATACGCGCCTGAGTCGAGGAGTATATTGGAAACTTAGTGATTATTTTGATTTTCGTGGAGAGGAAATATTTATTATTCCACCAGCTTCTACCGGAAATAATCATTAAAATTCAGTTGGCAAACAAAAAAATGAGGGACTTTTTATAGCCGCTCAAAAGTCCCTCAGCGAAAATTGGTTATACTCCCCTGTGTGTATGTCCCCCCCTGCCTTAAATATATGCAAATCCTGTGCCAACATAATTAAAACCAATATTATGGCATTATTAAAATATTAATCCTATAGCATGTATCAAAAAGTAGACACATGCTGTCTCAAAGTGGAGAATGGTTCTCAAATTTGAGACTCTATAAGCGACTAATGTGAGCCGGTCTAAATTGCCTCTCGTCTATAGTAAGGGCGTGGTCGATACTTGCCAGCATAGTTGCCTGATCACGGGGCAGCAGACCTTGAACATTCCAGTAATTAGATACATGGTCGCTTAATACCATGGAGTTTTCACAATTTAGATTCTCAACCAGCAGCCTAATCTCTCGCAGAGCCTCATGGGGGCCTAGCAGTTTAAACTTCCCGTCCTGGTATTCTTCGTATAGTTGGGTTCCGGGAATAGGCACATAGGTTCTTAAACGAATATAATCGGGGCTGAAGGCAGATAAAACTTTGGCACTATTAATAGCATGTTCCTGCATACGTTCCAGGCCGCCAATTCCTACCAGATAGTATTCGCTGGTTTCAATTCCAACTTCTTTTAATTTTAGCCCTGCCGAAATAATTTGTTCGCTGGTGGTACCTTTATTAATTTTTTGCAAGGTTATATCATCACCGCTTTCCATACCGGTATGAATTCTTGATAGTCCTGCTATTTTTAAACGTAATAAATCTTCGGCGCTTTTTTTATTTACAAAACGGGCCGAGCCATAAACCGTAATACGATTCAAATGAGGAAAAAGGCTGTGTGCATATTCAAATATTTCAACCAGCTGATCGGTTTTCATAATAATGGTGTTGCCGTCGGGAAAAAATAGCGAGTGAATATTTTCTCCATAATAATTACGCGCTGATAACAAGTCTTCTTTAATTTCCTGGACACTGCGAAGACGAAATTTTGTATGTTTATACATAGCACAAAAACTACATTTATTATGGGGACAGCCAATAGTAGCCTGTATTAATAAACTATTGGCTTCACTGGGAGGGCGGTAAACGGTTCCTTCATATCGCATACTGTCAACTCCTTTGAGGATAATCGTAACAGAAAAGTTAAAAAATGAAGACTATTAGGGGATGATTTGCATAAATAGGGGATTTAATTGTTGTTTTATATGCCTGAAAGCTATATATTTAAGTAGAAGACGATTATTTTTGTATAAGCGGTTTTAGGAGTGAGTTCATGACCGTAAAAGTATTAATAGTAGATGAAGATGAACGGGAACGTATTGTTTTACGCTATATTATTGAACAAGCCAATAATGTAGAAATAGTGGGAGAAGCTGTTCGACTAATGGAGGCATTACTGTTATGCCAGGAGATAAAAGTCGATCTGGTTTTTATGGATATTACTAATTATAAAATGACAGAACTGGAAACTATCAAAAAGTTTGAAAGTTTGAAAGAACCTCCTTTGTTGGTATTTATAAGCGAAAATAAAGAAACAGCAGCATACGCTTATGAGTCAGGTGTACTGGACTGTATTATTAAGCCCATTGAGCAGCAACGCATTGAAAAAACCATAGATCGAGCCAAGTATCAAATGGCTCACAAAGATATAATTGATGTAATTGTGCGTAACAAATTAAGAGAACGTGTTGATTTTATGCTGGAAAGATATAAAAGCCATGAAGTATATGCCAATAAACTTCCGGTTAGAGAAAAAGGAAAAGTTACATTATTAAATCAAAGTGATGTCGTTTACTGTGAAAGCCAGGCTAAAAAAGTATTTATATGTACGGCGGATGATGAGGGTTATCTTAGCAACTATACCTTAAATGAACTGGAACAACGATTGGATAGTGCAAATTTCTTTCGGGCCCATCAGGCATTTATAGTAAACTTGAATTATATAAAGGAAATAATTAATTTTGGTGAAGGTTCTTATATTCTGCATCTTAATAACGGTAATAAGAATATCATTCTAAGTCGTTCGAGAGCCAAATTACTTCGCCAACGATTAGGGATTCAATAATGTCAAATATACACGAAATAGCACTGAATAAACACAAAATATGACCAGATAGGACAAGCGTGAGTGCCGTGCTACGATAAGAAAATAGGATGTAACCAGGGAAGGAATATTGAAGGATAGGCATTTATACGAAAAGGCCTCTCCTTTTATTTATACACAAACAGGTGAGCCATAAAAAAGTTATGTAAGTATTGGTGGAGTGCAAACTATCCGATATATGCAACCAATCGTTGCAAATATAGAGAAAAAAATCACAAAATGGTTTATAGTGATTCTAGGAAGGAAGAACGTTTTCGAATAAATTAGAAGGGAGGGTCAAATTAATATATTAGTATCACCGTTGCTATGTAAGGGATCGGAATAAAGCGGTGAATGTAAAACCATTATAAAAAATTCGGATAATATACAGGTATAGGAAACTTGATTTCCAGCCTGGAGAGATGGAAGTGATGTGCATGATACCCTTTAGTAAGCTAGAGAGATATGAAGGTAACGAAGCGTTGTTCGAGTTGGTTATGATGTCCATCGTCTCCAGTTATGTTGGTGAGCCCCTCCATGTTCATGCAGAAGGTCTCAGAGGGACCGGTAAAACGACTATTATGCGGGCAGCGCGAGGTATTCTCCCCGATATAACTAGGATTAAAGGATGCGTTTATAATTGTGACCCCAATGCACCACATTGTCCTCATCACAAAGATTTGTCCAAAGAAGAACTTGAGCAGATTGGTGTAGAAGATATCCCTATGCCCTTTTTGGAAATATCCCATTCTGCAAAAGTAGGAACAGTCGCAGGCAGTATTGATATCGGAAAATTGACTGATACCAGCAAACCAGAGGCAAAATTATTACCAGGTCTTATACCACAAGCTCATCGTGGAATATTATTTGTAGATGAGATAAACCGACTGGCAGATACATCTCCTGAAATTACTGATATATTGCTGGATGTAATGGGTAATAAGCCTGGCCATATACAGATTGAGGAGGCTGGACTCCCGGTAGTTGAAGTCAAGGTAAGTGTATCAGTTTGGGCAGCATCCAATCCGGACGAGGACCCGGGGCCACTGGAGGAGATTCGTCGTCAGTTGTCAGACCGGTTTGATATGGTTTGCTACATGGGCAGACCAGACTCAGTAGACATACTGGCTCAAATGTTACGGGAAAATTCACATTCATATAAGATTCGCCAGTCAAAGTTAAATCAACTAAGTGCCAGTGATGAAGCGGCTAATAATGCTATTCGTGAAAATATAGTTAAATGGGCTGGCCAGTATGAAAAAACTGATTTACCGGATTTCCTGCGCAATTATATTGCCCGGCTTTATATTAAACATAATCTGGAAAGTATAAGAGCCATAGAAGCAATGCAACAAGGCGCAGTACTGCACAGCATCATCAGGGGACGTGACAAAGTTTTAATTAATGATGTTACTGATATGATACCGCTGGTTCTGAAACATCGTGTTGATGGTGATTCGCTGGTTAGAATGATTAACGATACGGATTCCAGAACGGTTAAAGACGGAATTCTAAACTTCAAGAGTCGTAAAAACAAGGGGAAGAAAGATAGCGAAGACGAGGTTGACTATTTCCCTAACAGTGCCCGTCCTGTGAAAGAAATGAACAGATCGGAATTAATTAATACTGAAAAAACGCTTACCCCTAAAGACATGTAATTGGATTACAGGGGGGTGTCGGCTTGTCCAATGAACGTATAAATATAGATAAAGCTGCTGCTGTCGGTAATTATTTAGGCTTGTATTTTGGTCAGAATCAGGGTGTACGCCTGGGTGAGAGTACGGTAGTTAGCCGTAAGGCACATGCGCGTATGCCGGAACGAAGAATTAAGGGCCAAATTAAGATTTTATTAAATCGTGATGCAGGTAAAACCTATCTTGATTTTGTTGATACTGATCAGGTAGTACACATTGATACTTATCATAGACCTGGTGAAATTGATCCGCGCGATGTAGCCCGGGCGATATTTACAGCTTTGGACAAACACTTTCTTGAAAAGGACCCCCAGTTACAATATGCCGAAGATGAACGATTCAAGATGGTAATCGAGTATACCAATAAGATATTCGTTACTACCAGCCTTGGCAAGGGTACAGTTTATGAACTGTTTCAGGGGAATTTACGTCCTTACCTGGAAGGTGAAGAAGGCAAAGATCATGTTCATGTTCTAGCCAGACTGAATCGGGATGAATATGCATTAGTATATGTTTTGGTTGAGGCAATTGAAGAAGTTGTACTGTTATCTGAAGTCGAACTGGGCAAGGTTAAAAATATTATCCATGGCAAGCAAAAACAACAGGAAGAAAGTTTTGCCGGATATCTAAAGTTACCTTGGAAAAAATTAAGGGGACAACATGCTACAGCATTACCGGAAAAGGAAAATGTAAATCAGTTAATATTGAAACTGGCGGAAAAGTTTGGTGGGGTTGAAGAAATTCAGGATTTCATGGAAAGTTATAGTACCAATATTTTTAAACGCAAGGGAATTGATCAACAAAAGAAAAAATGGGGTGACGTAGAACACTATGTTGAGGAACTGAAAGAGTTGGGTGTTCTAAAGGAAACTCCAATGGGTACGGTACTTACCAAACAAGGATTAAAACTAACTGATTTTATTATTAATCACAAATGTGAATTGGAAACTGAAATAAGGCGTAATATGAGGAAAGCTCCGGCCGGGGGGACCAGCAGATTCAAAAAAATGGGCAAGGTGGAAAACCGGAGCAGTCAAGTGGAGTTTACCAACCGTAATAAAACCATTAATAACAGGGATGGTACCTGGTCAGGCGATTTGGCTGTTCCTGAAACTATCATTCAGGCGAAAAAGAATTCTATTTTACGCGGAGATCCTGGTTTAACGATAAAGCGCTCAGATCTTCATTATTATGAAAAAAAGAGTTATATTCCCATTGACGTTTGTCTGGTAATAGACGCCAGTGGAAGTATGGCGGGAGACAAGCGTCAGGCGGCCTGTTACCTGGCGGAGCATTTGTTATTAACCGGCAAGGAAAAAGTAGCCGTAGTTACTTTTCAGGAACGCAGCAGCAGGGTGGTAGTTCCTTTTACTCGTAATCAACAAGTTTTACGTAAAGGGTTGGCTACTATTAGTCCGGCTGGACTAACTCCAATGGCAGACGGTATAGTAACCGCAGTAAATTTAATTCAAGAAAGCCGGGTGCGTAACCCGTTGATGGTTTTGATTACTGATGGAGTACCAAATACACCTTTATGGACTCTGGATGCCAAAGTAGATGCACTGGAGGCAGCTGCTCAAATTCCTGAAGCCAATATCAGATTTATTTGTATAGGGGTGGAATCCAATCATTTGTATTTGGAAAAGCTGGCTGAACGGGCAGAGGGTATTTTATATACAGTAGATGATTTGAATCGGGATAATTTAATAAATATTGTTCGAGCTGAGAAAAAATCAATGTTAAAAAATAATCGAGCTTAAAAATTTAATAAGCAGGTTGGCAAACGGTATGTTTGCTAAAAATAACTCCTCCTTCATAAGCGAGTATCGTTTTTTGGTACTCGCCTTTTTTTGCCTGTTTATAAATAAAAATGGCATAAAAAAAAGACGAGCTTCGTAAGCATAGAAAAGGAACTTGTAGGAGGGCATAAAAAGATGAATCAAAAATTTATTATTTCAGTTGCAATTTTTGTACTGGCCATCTGTTTGGTAAGTGGGGGATGTCAGCCAAATGAAAAGGTGGAGAACCTGAAAAGTTTAAAGGATTTGGTAAACCTGTTACCGGAACGGCCAGTTGATAAAACTGCCACAGTGGAAGCTCCGGCTGTTGTTAATACTGATATAGTGACCCAAAGTATAGAAATGCGGGAAGTGTTGCTGTATTTTAATGACTCTGAAGGTAAACTGATTGTGGAGAAAAGGATGATTCCCAAACAGGAAGGAATGGCACGCAAAACTTTGGAGGAGCTGTTTAAAGGGCCCCAGAGCAAAGAATATTCAGGAGTAGTACCTGAAGGGACCCGATTAAGAGATATAAATATTAAACCGGAAGGCCTATGTGTAATTGATTTAAGTAAAGAGGCCACACAAATTAAAAATGCTTCTGAGGAAAAAATAATGATAAGTGCAATAATTAAGACAGTAGGACAATTTCCTTCCGTGGAACAGATATCTTTTCTGATGGAAGGGCAACCAGTAACTGCTTTAGGTGAATATGTTGATCTGTCAGCTCCATTACCGACTTCTGCCAATTTGTAAAAGGTTTTTTATATATAAACTGCAAATAGGGAGTAGAGTAAATTTACTACTCCCTTATTTTATTGTCTGTATCGGTGCAAAATATGGAATATATAATATAAAAGTGATACATTAATTATTGAATCTTAAACTAGCAGCTTATTATTAATGAGGTGTATAAAATGAAAAATAACCCCATTGGAGTATTTGACTCAGGCGTTGGAGGTTTAACCGTAATAAAAACCATGGCTGAACAGCTTCCGGGAGAAAGTTTTATATATTTTGGAGATACGGCTCATTTACCTTATGGCAGTAAATCACCGCAACAATTAATGAGCTATGCTCATTATATTGTAGAATATTTGCTGGAGTATAAAGTCAAAGCTATCGTGGTTGCTTGCGGAACTCATTCTTCTATAACCGTGCCGCAAATGTATAACCAATATAATGTTCCGCTTTTGGGGGTAGTTAATCCGGCCTCCCGGGCAGCTATAAGAACAACGCATAATGGGAAGATTGGAGTTATGGCTACGCAAGCTTCAGTAAACAGTAAATCCTACTCTCGACAAATAATTGAATTACAACCCCATGCCCGGGTTTATGAAGTAGCCTGTCCACAATTTGTTCCCCTGGTGGAATCAGGTCAACTGCAGGGAACGGAAGTTAGCAATATAGTGAATGAATATTTGCAACCTCTTATGCAGGCTGGAGTAGATACTATAGTGCTGGGTTGCACACATTATCCTTTTTTATCTACAGTTATCAGCGAATGTGCCGGGCCAGGAGTTACAGTAATTGATCCCTCTTTAGAAACAATAGCTGAATTAAAAGATTATCTGCAAAAAAGGGATTTATTAAATAATGCAACAATAGCTACCCGTCGGGAATTTGTTGTTAGTGGGGATGATTCATCATTTAATAATGTAGGAAGGTTATTGCTGGGAGATATGATTACTCTGGTAGGTCGGGTGGAAATGCAATGTTAGCCAAAGTAGAATGCCTGTATTGATATGATTGGGATTAATAATAGATGGAGGAATAATATGATGAGACCAAATGATCGGAAAAATGATGAGATGAGAAAGGTAAAGATTAGCCCCGGTTTTATAAAACACCCTAACGGGTCAGTTTTAATTGAAGCAGGTGATACCAGGGTCTTATGTTCAGCTATGATTGAGGACAAAGTACCTTCATTTTTAAAAGGAACTGGGTCAGGTTGGATAACTGCGGAATATTCACTATTACCGTCTTCAACCGAGACCAGAACACCACGTGAAGCAGCCCGCGGTAAGGTTACCGGAAGGACCTCAGAAATTCAACGTTTGATTGGCAGATCCTTACGCGCAGTAGTTGACCTGACTAAATTGGGTGAAAGAACTATCTGGATAGATTGTGATGTAATTCAGGCTGATGGTGGAACTCGTACAGCTTCTATTACTGGCAGTTTCATTGCTTTGGGGCTAGCCCTGCAAAAAATGAAAGCAGAAGGGATATTGGAAAGTATTCCTTTAAATGATTATGTAGCAGCCATCAGTGTAGGAATTCTGGATGGAGTACCAATTTTGGACTTGGAATATGTGGAAGATTCACAGGCTGATGTTGATATGAATGTAGTTATGACTGGTAAAGGTAAATTTGTAGAAATTCAGGGGACAGCTGAAAATGAACCTTTTGACAGAAACCAATTGGATGCTCTGTTGCAATTAGCTGAAAAAGGAATTCAGGAGCTAATTACTTTACAAAAATCAGTGTTGGGGGAGCTTTATGAAGACTCTATTACTGGCAACCCGTAATGAAGGTAAAAAAATGGAGTTACAGGAGATGCTAAATGATATAGGTATTTCCGTTATAAATCTACATGATATACCACCTTTACCGGAAGTGGTTGAGGACGGCAAGACTTTTAAGGAAAATGCTGAAAAAAAGGCATACGAGACTGCAAAAGCTACTGGTTACTGGTGTTTAGCTGATGATTCAGGCTTAGTGGTAGATGCATTAAATGGGCAGCCGGGAATTTATTCGGCCCGATTTGCCGGTCCTGAAGCCAGTGATGAAAATAATAATCATAAATTACTGGATTTAATGAAGGGTATTGATGAATCAAAAAGAACTGCCCGATTTGTTTGTTGTATGGCACTTAGTACCCCGGAGGGGGAAACCCTGGTGGTTGAGGATTATTGTGAGGGCATTATTCTAAGGCAACCAGTTGGTGAACAGGGATTTGGCTATGACCCGTTATTTATGCCACAAGGGTATAACCAAAGTATGGCCCAGTTATCCCGCCAGGAAAAAAACTTAATCAGCCATCGAGGCAAGGCACTTAACAGGATGAAACCGATTATTATTTCCAAAATGAGCGAATAGGCGTTGTTTATGAAGATTGCAGTTACGGGTGATACTCATGGAAAAATTGAAGAGGTCAGGCAAAGTATTATACCTCATCAGGTGGGAGGGCTATTTTTTACCGGCGATTTTTATGGCGATGGATTAAAGCTGTCTGGGGATTTAAAAGTAGACTATTATGGGGTAACGGGTAACTGTGATGTTTTTCGTAAAGGTAAAGAAGAGCAACTAATCGAACTGGGTGATTTAAGGTTTTATTTGGTTCATGGGCATCAATACAGCGTAAAACATAGAGGGTTGCAGTCGCTGTATTATCGCTGTCAGGAACTAAAGGCTCAGGCAGTTATATATGGACATACTCATATCGCACAATGTGAACAGATAGATGATATATGGTTTATAAATCCAGGCAGCCCGACTAATCCACGAAATAAAATTAAAACCTGGGTGTTGCTGGAGTTATATCAAGATAGAATAAAACCTGCTATACAAAATATTTAATAGAAACAGATAATTTTAAATATAGCCGTTATGAGACATTTAAAATAAGAACATGTAAATAAATGTTATGTATTCATGATTAAAATAAGGCGATGTTCTTGAAAGGATTATAGATATGCGCTATATTTGGTAGGGGTTAATAATTAACCTAGTTTCATACGTAAAGGATGTTGACTGTGGGAATAATACCTGATTATGTAGGAGTATCAGCGTTTGGGATTAAGCTGGGAGTTATCGTTCCCGGAACTGATCTGGTCGATATGATTTTCCAGGCTTTAATCAAATGCGATAATGATGGTTTACTTGATGATGGGGATACAGTTTGTATTACCGAGTCAGTAGTTGCCCGCGCTCAGGATAACTTTGTTACTGTTTCAGAGATTGCTGAAGCCGTAGCCCATAAACTAAACTTAAAACCGGATAGCACGTTGGGAGTAGTATTTCCAATACTAAGTCGTAATCGGTTTTCTCTTATCCTGAAGGGTCTGGCTGCTGCTGTACCCCAGGGTAAAGTAATTGTTCAATTGTCTTTTCCTAACGACGAAGTAGGCAATCAGCTTTTACCGCCGGAGGTAGTGGAAGTTTTAGGATACAATTGTAATCAGATAGAAGTGCAGGCACTTAAAGGACAGAAGTTTAGTCACCCCATTACCGGGGTCGATTACATGGAATTATATCAGGATATAATAAGGGAACAGGCAAAAGATGTCGAGATTATAATATGTAATGATCCGCTCCGTATTACTGAATATCCGGTTGATGCAGTTGTGGTAGCTAATATTCATGCACGCAATAGAACTATTCAAAAGTTAAGAACGACCAAAGTTCCTTGCATAACATTACAGGATATTTGCAACAACCGGGAAAACAAATCCTGGTCAGAATGGGGATTACTGGGCAGTAATATGTCCTCGGGAGATCGCCTTAAGTTGGCTCCCCGTGAGGCTGATGAACTGGCTGATTTGGTCCAGCAACAGGTTGCTGAAAGAATGAATAAGAAGATTGAGGTTATTGTTTACGGTGATGGAGCTTATTGTGATCCTTCCACCGGTATTTATGAATTAGCCGACCCACAGCCAGCCTTTGGTCTGACTGCCGGTCTGCGGGGAAAATATCGTGAAGGTCTTAAGTATAAGTATCTGGTAGACATGATGTGGGAAGATGGCGTAGAGATCAATGAGATCGAGAATACCCTGGAGGCCCGAAAGAAAGACAAACATGCCGTAGACAGTGTTGAAACCGAGGGTACTACTCCGCGTAAAGTAGAGGACCTGATTGCCAGCCTGGCTGACCTGATCAGCGGATCGGCTGATGCAGGCACTCCATTAATTTTGGTTAAGAATTTTATAAACCCCTAGATTTTCCAACTAATATCATATCGGCACAAAAATACGGCACGGAATCATCCCCGTGCCGT
>Ga0209509_1000160_pt1 | contig 75421 bp, 71 predicted proteins | sample BioC13SIPDNA_FD_185743 | JGI IMG/M metagenome (GOLD analysis project Ga0209509, IMG submission 185743) | Anaerobic biogas reactor microbial communites from Washington, USA - Biogas_R1_A C13 SIP DNA (SPAdes) (version 2) | ecosystem: Engineered > Bioreactor > Anaerobic > Unclassified | place...
TGTTTCTGGGCCGGGAATTAATATTTTTAAAAGAAAACTTTTCACGAGTGGAGGAACAGCGTATACTGACTCTTCGCGAGTGCATTGCTCATCCCCGCAAACAAAAAATTATCATAGCTACTCCGGGTGCCTTTATGTTTCCCATTATGTCGCCACAGCAAATGGAACAACTCACCATACATCTTAAAGTTAATGAGGAACAATCCCTGCGCAACTTGCTGGAAAACCTGGTGGCCGCAGGTTATAAGCGCAGCGATACCGTAAGTCGTACCGGTGAATTTGCTTTGCGGGGAGGCATACTGGATGTTTTCCCGGTAGGCGACCTGGAACCTTGCCGCATAGATTTTTTTGGTGATTACATTGACAGCATGCGCCGTTTTAATCTGGACAGTCAGCGCAGTATAAAGGCGGAAAACTCGTTGATTATAACCTGCGCTGATGAGACATTGGGTGATGAAAACGGAGATACATTATTGGAATACCTTCCCACCGATAGCTGGATATTCTTTGATGAACCGCGGGATTTTTACCGTAACTTTGATCGTAACTGCAAGCGTTACCAGACTGCAATCAAAGAAGCCCGTCGGGAAGAACAGACGGTTCGTGAAATACCTCTGGTACAGCGAGAGCGACTAATGCAGGCTATTCAGGAAAAAGTAACCACCTGGCACTCGTTTTTCCCCGGAAACATACCACAGGTAAGGGTAGCACTGATGGAGCATATTTCCGTACAGGATATGGAACCTTTTTTCGGTCAATTGGAACCTTTATTTATACGTTTGCGGGAATGGATTGGCAAAGGGTATCAGGTTCAGCTGGCTGTCAGCAGCAGAACTGCCCGGGAACAATTGCAGCAGGAATTAATTGAACAGCATATAAGCGGCCCTGAAATAGTCAACTACCGGCTGGATAAAGGTTTCATAAGTCCCACTCTGGAATTGGCTCTGGTTACAGAAAAAGATATCTGGGGGGCTGCCCGCGGAAAAACTTCGCAACGGAAGAAAGCCTCGGGTCAGGAACGCTTATTGTTGGAAGATTTAAAGCTGGGTGATTATGTAGTTCATGACAGCTATGGGATTGGAATTTTTCGTGGAGTTACCCAGGTAGAAACTGACGGGGTAATCCGTGAATATATACTGCTTCAATATGCCGGAACTGATAAACTTTATCTGCCCCTGGAAAAAACTGACCATCTGTTTAAATATACTGCTGCTGAGGAACGTGAACCCCGACTAAGCAAACTGGGGGGCAATGAATGGGAAAGAACCAAGCGCAAGGTATCACAGTCCATTCAGGATATGGCCGAAGACCTGCTAAAATTATATGCAGCCCGTCAGGCCCGGGAGGGATATGCCTTTTCTCCGGATGCGCCCTGGCAAAATGAATTTGAAAGCCGCTTTCCTTATCAGGAAACTCCCGACCAGCTGAAGGCCATAAATGATGTTAAAGCGGATATGGAATCCATTCAGCCGATGGAAAGATTAATTTGCGGAGATGTTGGCTATGGCAAAACAGAAGTAGCCATGCGGGCCGCCTTTAAAGCCATAATGGATGGCAAGCAGGTAGCCCTGCTGGTGCCTACTACGGTATTGGCCGAACAGCATTATATGACTTTTCAGCAGCGTTTTGCTGAATATCCTACTACTATTGAGGTACTAAGTCGTTTTCGCAGTGCAGCTCAGCAGAAAAAAATTATTGCTGACTTGAAAAAAGGCGTAACTGATATCGTGATTGGAACCCATCGTCTGATTTCAAAAGATGTTGAATTCAAAGATTTGGGCCTGCTAATAATTGACGAGGAACATCGCTTTGGGGTCAGTCAAAAAGAAAAAATAAAAGCTATGAAAGAACTGGTGGATGTAATCAGCCTGTCTGCCACACCTATTCCCCGTAGCCTGCACATGTCCCTGGCCGGATTGCGGGATATGACCGTAATTGAAACCCCGCCTCCGGAGCGTTATCCGATTACTACTTATGTATTGGAGTACAACGATGATATTATCCGGGATGCTATCCAGACAGAGATTGATCGGGGCGGACAAGTATTTTTTGTCCATAATCGCATTGAAGATATTTACCAGGTCCGGCAGAGGATTCAGGCGCTATTGCCGGATATTCGTATTGCCGTGGGACACGGCAAAATGAAAGAAGAAGAACTGTCCCGCGTAATGCTGGATCTGATTGAGGGCAAATTTGAAGTATTTCTCTGTACTACCATCATTGAATCCGGCCTGGATATGCCCAATGTCAATACCATTATTATTGACGAAGCTGATCGTATGGGCCTGGCCCAGCTTTATCAATTACGCGGACGGGTGGGCAGATCCAATCGTCTGGCTTATGCTTACCTGACCTACAAGCGGGACCGGGTTATCAGTGAAACAGCACAAAAGCGCCTCAACGCCATTCGTGAATTCAGTGATCTGGGTTCAGGTATGAAAATTGCACTGCGGGATCTGGAAATTAGGGGAGCCGGAAACATACTGGGCCCCGAACAACATGGCTTTATATATGCGGTTGGATTTGACCTCTACTGTCGCTTGCTGGAACAGGAAACTGCTCGTTTGAAAGGTGAAATATCACCAACTGAACAGTTTAATCCCCAACTGGATATTGATGTTGATTATTATATTCCTGATACCTATATACCGGATTCCGGTACTAAAATGAGGATTTATAGACGTCTGCTTCTGGCTACTGAGATTAAGGAAATCGAGGAAATCAGCCGGGAAATGCTGGATCGTTTTGGCAAATTACCGCTACCGGTAGAAAATTTTCTGCATATAGCTTCGTTACGTATAATGGCAAGGCATAAAGAAATTAAGAGCTTGCGGCGCAAGGGCAATCGCATTGAATTGCAGATGGCAGGACCGCTGCCGCCCAATCTGCTGCCTGCTGCACAGGGTTTAAAAATAAGAAAAATTAATGCCTCCACAGTACAAATTCAACAGCAGGGAACCTCACTTACTGATCTGGCAACTTTATTAAGCCTGATATAATAGAATGTTCCCTGGTGTAATTTATTCTTTCAGAACCTGATTAACCTGACTATTTCGGACTCACTCTCACTGACACAAGGGGGGAGGCCTTCGGCCTCCTTGGATTTTGACGCAGATTACGCAGATTTAATAGGATTTTCGCAGATTTTTTTATTATTATAATTGCGTCAGGTAATCTATGTGAGTTAGATTCTGGTTATGAAGTAGTTTTATCAATTTATTTGAACCTGACTTTGCCTGATTTAGCCTACTCAACCTGACGTAATACTAATATTTTAACTTAAAAATTTTTCATCAGATTCTAAAACAAATTAACTTAAGCTTAATTTTTAGAATATTAATAAAAAAAATCTGCGAAAATCTGTGCCCGAAGGGTCTGCGTAATCCCCCTGTCGGGGACTTCTGATGTTCACTATCGTTCACAATTAATGTTGCTGTGTCGAAACCCCAGGGGGCCGAAGGCCTCCCCCTTGTCAGGTCAGGCGTTTCTGTTTTATCTTGGCTGCTATTAACAGCACGGTTGGGTATAAAAAATTAATGGGAAGGGTATAAACAGGAATATCTTTAAAACCCAGCAATTGATATTCTATGGTGTTGGGGAACATATACAGGGTAAAGACCAGCAGAAATAATCCCAGCGGCAGTATCAAAGATTTATAATCAGGCAGACCACAGATATCCTGTACCATGAACAGCAGCACCTGATAAAAGATTATGATACAGGCTATTCCAGTAGTAAACCAAAGAAAGAAAAACAGCAACTCGATTCTTTGAAAATCGCCAAATCCGGCCAGACGAAACATTTCATAAACCGGAAATTGATAAATGCTAATAAGTTCGTTACCAAGGCTGGCATAGGTTAATATCGTATAAAGTACTAAAAAGGCACCGCCGCCAAGATACCACCAATAAATTTTCAGCCGGCTTTTCCTGTTACTCAATCCGGATACCATGGGCAGAAACAGTCCCATAACTACCACTATTGTGAAGGGCCATTCAGCTACATATAAAATACCGGCAACCACCGGCTTCCAATTGACCAGTACTGGTTGCAGATTGGACAAATCAATAATTGGCATAACCAGTATGACACCGGCAAATAAAAAAAGCAGGACCGGCCAGATCAACAATTCCCCAAACCTGCCCAGGGCATTTAAACCTGTATACATAAAGAAAACACAGGTCAGCATTAATATGGATAATAAAAAGATACTCGGTTGTAAGGGATATATAATTTCCAGCAGCATAATCAGACTGTAAAATAACCACACAGTATATAAAAGAATACTCCACAGGAACAATAAATTAAAGATGATACCCGGAATCTTACCAAGAACCGAAGTGCTGATAGTAGTAATTTTCTGCCCGGGATAAATATCGTGCAGTTTTATTATGGCATATAGTACAAACAAACCGGAACCGATAGCTAACAGGCTGGATAGCCAGGCATCCTGGGCTGCAGCAGTACCTGGTACGAATACCAGAGAGTTGCCCGGTATGAGTAAAAAAATTAAAATGGCCAGTTGCAGGGTGCTAATTGGTTTATTATCCATGATACTATCTCCCGGTAATTAGTCTTTTACCTGAAAAAATGTATTTACATAATCAGAAATTGGTCTGGTAACGCTTAACAAAGTTTTGGGATCAGGCAAAACTCTCGCATTGGTGGCATAATCAATGCCGTAGCCAAAACTCAGCACCAGTATTAACAGGACCACCAATAATTCTTTTAAGTTCCGTCTCTTTAAAAGGCTGCCACCCTCCAGCCATAAAAATAACCCGGTGACCAAAAGGAGTATATAAATTAAACTGAATGACATAGATCAATTTCACCGCATCTCATCGTAATTTAACTGTGCCTTTGCTTAAATAGGTATGGTTAATATCTGCATATACCCGGATATCAGCTTTTATAAACGGATAAATATTATTCCAGTTTGATTTCAGCCGCTTCCATTCCTCAGGATGTTTGGATTCCAGTATTCTGCCCCAGCCAGGAATATCGCTGTTAAGGGTTTGCGACTTTTGGATACAGCTTCCAATCTGACGGGAGACTTCTACTTCAACTGCCTTTTTTAAAGCATTTTCGATATGTTGATCAAATATTATACCTGGTCGGGTCGTCTCATAAAAATTAAAGCGGACCTTAATATTCAGCAACATACTGATATTATTTCCGTTTACTTGTGGTACAGTTTTACATTTAAAACTTTCTATTTCCAGATTAATATCCTCTGCGGAGTTAAACGGCGACTTTATAATCAATAATCCTCCCCGGTTAATAGATGGCTGTAACCATCGGTAACCCCGGCTTTCATATTCATCCAGGCTCCCCACCATTTTGCTGCCTTTAAAGACGGCCATTCCGTTAAGAACAATTCTGGTCGTCCCGATATGAGATTTTTTTTCCTCGCTGTTTAATCTATCCGGGTTATAGGGGAATTCAATAAGGCTTAAGCGGGGCACAGCTGGCTCAATACCCGGAGTCATTAATTTATAAATAAAATCATCTTTGCTTACCGGTACATAAGTTCCGGTCAACAATTCATTAATTAGTATCAATTGGTCAATATTTTCTTTACTGGTCAGGTAAATATGGTCCAGCAATTCTTCCGGTGTTGACCCGGCAGCAACGAAAACTTCGCTTCTTGGTATTATGCGTCGATTACGGATTAAAAAATCAATTACGCGGGGAAGGCCATTCTGGGCGATATTTTCCCCCAGGATTATGCCCTGAACATTAGACCAGTCTGGAACCCGTGGCAGAAACAGCATTTGCCGGCGGCCAGCCATAGATACACTGTAATCACTTGCGCCGGTTACAAACAGAGTAGTTTGGATCCGCCCGGATTCACCGGCTACTTTGCTTTGTGAAAAAAGAGTAGAGAAATTTATTTTCCCGTCCCTGTCCAACTCAAAACCTATATTGACAGGTGTGGCAATAGAATTAATCTCGGTTAAATCCCAGCATCCGGAAACACAAAAACAACTTAATAAAACTATAGTAATTAATATAAGTTTTTTATCCGGATAAGTTATCAATCATAACTCAACCTTTCCAAATAAGAGTTAATCGTATCAAATATAACGGTGAGAGGCCAATTATAAATATAGGCCAGACCTGCATAAAGTCCCAGGGTAAACAGGAAAGTAAATACAGCCAGTTCTTTATAAAGCTGCCTTTTTATTAAACCCGGTACCTCAATAATGATAATTAAAAAATAAACGGCAAATAGAAATCCTGTCATTACAATTCATCCTAACGAAAAACAAAGGTTTTATCCGTCTCATAAGTTCTGCGTATTTTAAAAGTTATATCCAGCTCATAAGGGACAGCCGGAAAAATATTATCCCATTGCGGACCTGCAGATTTCCAAATCTCGGGTTCTGAACGGGCAATCATTTGTCCCCAACCTAAAAAATCACTGTTAAGCAGCTGGGCTTTTTGAATGCACGTGGATAATTGTCGGGCGACTTCGTTTTCACAGGCCTTTTCGACCTGCATAAAAGTTTCCCGGGTAAATAAATCGCTGGTTCCCCCCTGTTCATATAAATTACCTTCAGCATCTATTTTAATTTTCATCCGGAGTTGCTGCTGCTGGATTTGAGGAATTATAGTAGCTTTGGAATTGCTGATTTCGATGGTCAGCCATTGCTTTTCTCCTTCATTCCAGAGAACCGGAAATAAGCCGCCATAATATCTTTCCGGTCTCATAAGAAAATAACCCCGGCTCTCCAGTTCATTAAGCTGACCTATCATTCTATCTTTTTTAAAGACTGCCATGCCTGACAATTCAATTTGATTGGCGGCACCAATTTTTTTTAGACTTACCATGGGAATAACCGGCTCTACACCGGGAGCGGCTAATTTTTGTATAAATTCATTGGCACTGATGGGAGGGTATATACCGATTTGACCTGCCTGAATTTCTAAAATATTTTTAAGGGCTATAGCCGTATAAGGTTCCAGGTAAGGTTTGACACTAAGAATTTGCTCCGGACTGGCCTGATGAGAAACTATTATCAGGTCATTTTTACGTACATAACGGTTGCGGACTAAAAAATCAACTATAGGGGTTATGTCCCGCCTGGATAAATTATCTCCTAAAATTGCAACCTGGGTTTGACTCCAGAGCGGAACCGGTGAAATATAAAGGTTAATATTTCTGGCTGCTTCAGCAACAGTTTTACCGCGGGCTGTTACTACTTTAAACTCGGACGTATCCGTTTGAGCTTTTCCCGGCATGCTGAGGTTGGCTAATTGCGTGGTTAAAAGCAGTTCATCGTTTTGGAAATCCAGGCCTAAAGCCAGGGGGACGGCAGCATTATTTAATTCAATCTTTCCACATCCGGATAAAAATACCATTATCAGTAATAAGGCAGTTAATCTTTTCATAGGCTTATCTCCCGTTATTTGCCGGGTTTCTCTGGCGAATTACATTTTCCATACCATCCAGGAACGGACGTTTTAAACTCTTAAACCAGGGACGCCGCATCAGAATGTCCCCCATCTGTTGAAGATTAAAAGGTGCTATAGGGCTCATATAGGGTAATCCGAAAGACGATAATGAAACCATTCTAAGCAGCATTAAAATAGCAGCAATAATAATTCCCAGGAATCCCAGCATAGCAGCTGACAATAAAAATGCGAAACGGGCAATGCGGATAATGATACCGGCATTATATGAAGGCGAAACAAATGAAGCTATGCCAGTAAACGCAACTACAACCACCATGGGTGTTGACACCAGTCCGGCCCTTACGGCTGCATCACCAATAATCAAGGCTCCTACAATACTTACTGCCGGGCCGACCGCCCGCGGCAATCGCAAACCAGCCTCGCGCAGCATCTCAAAAGTGGCTTCCAGCAAAAGGGCCTCCATAAACGCCGGGAAGGGTACGCCCTGACGTGTAGCGGTAATTGTCAATAATAGCGAGGTGGGGATCATTTCCTGGTGATAACTGATCAAAGCTACATATAAAGATGGTAAAGACAACGCCATCACAAAGGCTATAAAACGCAGCATTCTGAAAAGTGAAGCGGGGATAAAATGAATATAATAATCTTCCGGAGAAATTAAATATTCCGGAAAAGAGATAGGTAGAACCAAAGCCATCGGTGAACCATCTACCATCAGGCAAACTTTGCCTTCAAGAAGCTGTCCACATATCCGGTCCGGCTTCTCGGTATGTTCAGTTTGCGTGAAAATAGTCCACTTATAATCAGCAATCAATTCTGCCAGATACCCGGTATCCAGGATAGCATCAATATCTATTTTTCCCAGACGGGCTTTTACTTCCTTTACCAATTCGGGTGGCGCAATACCTTCAATATAACAAACTGCTACATCGGTTTTGGAGATTCTCCCTAATACCAGGGATTCAATTTTGAATTGGGTGGATTTAAGCCTTCTTCTTAAATTAGCAGTATTAAAACGCAGGGTTTCACTTAAACCCTCTTTGGGGCCGAATACCGCGACTTCATTTTCCGGGGTCTGAACCGGGCGTCCCTGCCAGGATCTGGTGCCGGCTGCCAAACCGGTAGCGTAGCCCTCGATTAAAAAAACTGTATCTCCGGAAGTAATATGGTGGCAGACCTCCTGTAGAGTCTGCAAATTTTTCAAATCGGCAAGGCTGAGAATATGTTCCTGTATATGGCCTAATATATTACTATACTGCTGTAACTGCAGGGATTGATTGTTCTGCATATTCAATTCCAGCAACAGCGGTTTTAGTAAATTGGACTCAATTTGTTTCTTGTCGACCAGACCATCAAAAAAAACGATTATTCCTTTTCGATATGGTTCACCAAAGCTGAATTCTCTTATTACCGCATCTGAACAGGAGTCTAAAAGCACGGTCAACCTGTCCAGGTTTTCCTGCAAACTGATAGATATGGGCATACTTATCAATTCCTCAGAGGAATCTGATGGGGCACTACCGGCTTTATTATTCAAATAGCGCATTTGCATCCCCCTGCTGCATGTAGTTAATTGCAAAATTCATAGATATAGCTTTTACCAGCCTGGTTTTGCTTATGCATAACCTGAGGGCAGGTGGCCCCTGGACTATATAGTTTATCCCGAATGAACCCGGGATTCGGGAGGACCGTCTCCCTGGTTTATTATTCCTCCTGTATCACCCATCTGTTCCGCTACAGGACTCTTTTTAAACAGACAGATAATAAAAATAATGAAGGGAATTAATATAAAAAATACCGCATACATCAAAACAATAAAGGTCATGCTCCAAATGACTACTTCCAGGACATTTTGACTGGTAACGAGGGATAAAATACCGATTATAACCGTGGTAGGAGCAGCCACGAAGCGATAATCGTTTAAATTAAACAGTTTTTGCGTAGTGTAGCAGGCCATAAACCAGGAAACGGTAAAAGCACCGAAAAACCCTATTATCAACAAAGCCACAATTACAATCTCCAGGTTTTGAATAAATTGGCCAACATGGGCCAGACGCATCATATTAAAGGTAGGGAATATATAACTCATAGCCGGGTAAATTCCCAGAGTAACGATTATAGCAAAAGTTATCAAGGCCATTACCAGCAAATAAGTAATAACGACTTTGGTCATAATGGAAAATGATTTTTCCTTGTCAGGGATAAAAAAAACCAGGGTCAGGATGGACATGATTTTACTGGGAATAACAGTGGCTATTAAAATGCTCAGACCAAAAGACTTGTAACTTATATAGCCAACCGGATAAATACGGTCTATATGAAAATTGGGAAATAGAGATAATAACACTATAAAAACAAGAAACGGCAGCCCGGTAAATATCAGAATTTCAGCTATTCTGGCAATACTCCCCAGACCAAGTTTTATAGCTGTGAAGCCCAGCAAAATGATTACCGCGATAAAAATACTGATAGGAGTATTGGATAAAACATTGGTTTTCATGAATTCAATAAAAATACGTAAACTAAAACTACAGGACAGAATAAAAACGACTATATAAAGAACCCCCAGAATAAAACCCAACAATTTCCCCAGGTGTTCATGCAGCATTAATGGAAAAGCCTGAGAGCTTTTTTTAATGATATGGCTGAACATAAGTACCATTAACATAACCGGTACAATTGCAGCAATAAAGCTCAGCCAGGCATTATTATGGGCAATATGTATCAGGCGATGAGATTGTTCAAAAACAGCTATGGGAGCAATCAGTAATACAAGCAAGCAATAAAGTTGAAAATTTGTGATTTTTAACACGATAAAAACCGCCTTAAAATGAAATCTAATTTAGTATGACCTTATGTTTCGGTTAATATAATTGGCTTTGAAAATATTAAAAGTTTCGGAATATTCAGTCTTAAAGCATAGATTTTTATTTTTCTGCAAGCTCTTTGGTAAAAAGTGAATAAAAGGGGATTTTGAGTTATATACTATCACTGAAAGGAAATCAATTTTTTGGTCAAGTCTCAAAAAAAGGAGGGATAGTAAAAATTGAAAGCAACAGGGATTGTGCGCAGGATAGACGACCTGGGCAGAGTCGTTATCCCCAAGGAAATACGCAGAACGTTACGCATTCGTGAGGGTGACCCTCTGGAGATTTTCGTTGATCGTGAAGGTGAAGTAATTCTAAAGAAATATTCTCCCATCGGTGAATTGGGAGATTTCGCTAAAGAATACGCGGATTCCCTGCATGAAACGATCGGGCATATTTCAATGATTGCTGACCGGGATGTAATTATTGCGGTGGCAGGAGCCAATAAACGCGAGTTCCTAAGTAAATCCATTGGCAAAGCCGTAGAAAAAGCATTGGATGAACGCATTACCACCGTTGTAAATAATCTCGACTCACCTGATGATGAGAATCTGCATGTCATTCAAAACGACGACCGGGAATATACCATCCGTGGACAGGTAATAGCCCCGATAATCACGCAGGGAGACCCTATAGGTGCAGTTATCATTGTTACAAAGGAATCCGGAGTAACGTTGGGCGACATGGAAGTAAAACTTGCTGAAACGGCTGCCGGATTTTTGGCTAAACAAATGGAACAATAATCTTGAAAAATACTTTTTTACGGCCTTAACCGGCCGTTTTTTTATGTCCAACTTATGCTTGAAAAGCTATTGTGGTATAATATACCTCACGAAACCGGGGAGGATTGGAATGGAAAACAAACATAATTTCCTTAAGGGTGCAGCCATTCTGGCTATTGCCGGGGCGCTAAGCAAAATAATGGGTGCCCTGTACAGAATACCCCTGGCCCGCATGATTGGGGCCGAAGGAATTGGCATATATCAAATGGCCTACCCCATCTATACCACCATACTGGCTCTGGCCACCGCCGGGGTTCCAGTGGCTATTTCGGTACTTATATCCCGTAAAGAAACCCAGGGATATACAGGGGACAGCAGAAAAATATTTAAAGTTTCCCTGGCCATTCTATTTGTATTTGGAATTATCCTTACGCTGATAGTAATGCAATCGGCTCATTTTATAGCCAATGTGATACTACGTGATCCGAGAACTTACTACGCTATCCTGGCAGTAGCCCCGGCTATATTCTTTGCCGGAATGATGTCAGTGTTCCGTGGTTTCTTCCAGGGACACCAATCCATGGTTCCTACTGCCGTATCCCAGGTAATTGAACAACTGTTCAGGGTCACCGCTGTACTCATCCTGGCAGTAATTCTTCTGCCCCGGGGAATAGAATTTGCTGCTGCCGGAGCCACCTTTGGTGCAGTTGTAGGAGGACTATTTGGACTAATGGTTCTGGGGGTATATTACTGGCAGTTTCGTAAAAATGAACGAGAATTACTGCAACCACTGAAATATAGCGGTACCACTTCCAAAGAACTGGGCATTGAAATGGTAAGGCTGGCCATACCGGTATCTTTTGGAGCAGTGGTATTGCCACTGGTACAAATGCTGGATGCGATTATCGTACCGGGAAGACTGATAGCACTAAACTATACAACCTCACAGGCTACCGCCATGTTTGGGCATCTATCCGGAATGGCAGCCGTATTAATCAGTTTGCCCACCATTTTTACTATTTCCATTGCTACCAGCCTGGTGCCGGCTATAAGTGAGGCTCTGGCTCAAAAAGACCATCCCCTGCTCAGAAGTCGTATTAACTATGCCTTCCGGGCAGGTATGATTATATCTTTTCCCTGTGCAGCAGGACTTTATATCCTGGCTTTTCAAATCTGTGATCTGTTATATGGGATGCCGGAAGCTGGTATTCCGCTTGAACCCATGGCCTTTTCCTGCATTGCCCTGGCAGCATTTCAGTTATCCAGTGCCGGATTGCAGGGCATAGGCCGACCGGAAATAGCTATGCGCCACTTAATAATAACCGGTATTCTTAAAGTAATATTCAACTATACCCTTACCAGCGTCCCCATGTTAAATATCAAGGGGGCAGCCATTGGTACAGTAATTGCCTTTACAATTGGGTCACTGCTTAACATAATCTATCTTCAGCGGCTTACCGGAGTAAAATATGAAACTGGCAGAGCACTTAAAATAGCCATTGTAACGGTGTTAATGGCCATAGCTGTAAAAATAAGTTACGGGGCCATTGTGGGAATGGACATCTCCTCCCATATCGCCACTGCCGGTGCTATACTAATCGGCGTAGCTGTTTACGGAATTCTGCTGTTCATTACCAAAGAACTCGATCTGAACATGCTCAAAATGATAAGAAGCTAAGTATAGACGCAGATTACGCAGATTTTCGCGGATTTACACAGATTTTTATATAATTATAATTGCGTAAGATATTTTATGGTGATTAAGATTCCGGTTTAGGAGAAAGTCTAATTAACTTTTTAGAATCTGCTACATTAATTGCGAAGCCCTATGGGCGGAGCATCCGTGTCCCTGAAAGGGGACTGTAACTGACTGAAACTGACGATAAAATAATTTTATTGGATGATTAATTAGGTCATGGTTTGTTGTTACACCGGGACGTTCGAGACTGCTGAAAAAGTTCCATAAATGTCATCCTGAGGAGCTGCAGGCGACGAAGGAGCTCTTTTAAAAGGCCATAATATTGGAGCTTCAGCCTGACTAACCATGAACTATTTAACTAGGATATTAATAATAAAAAAACAGCGATTATCAGCGCCTATCCGCGTAATCCGCGTCTATTATTTTTGATATGTCTGAAACAAATAAACCGAGGTGTAGATTATGAACAACAAATTGGAAGCCATGCAGGAACTGCTGGAGGTTATGGACAAGCTGCTGGGGCCGGGAGGCTGTCCCTGGGATCGTGAACAGACGCATCAAACCCTGACCCGCTATCTAATCGAAGAAAGCTATGAAGTGATTGAAGCCATTCAGGAAGAAAACATGATTAAGCTGCAGGAAGAACTGGGTGATGTACTGCTGCAGGTAGTTTTCCATGCGGCTTTGGCAGAAAAAGAGGGAACCTTTGATTTTTCTGATGTAGCCCTTACTATTGCTCATAAAATGATTTCCCGTCATCCGCATGTATTTGCTGATATGGACCTGAAAACCAGTGATGATGTCATGGCGCACTGGGAGGGATTTAAAAAAGCGGAAGGCAAAAAACATTTGCTGGACGGTATCCCCGCTATGCTTCCAGCTCTTATGAGAGCCGAAAAAATACAGGAGAAAGCGGCCCGGGTAGGTTTTGACTGGCCGGTAATTGATGGAGTTCTGGATAAAGTCAGGGAAGAAATTGATGAATTGGCTGAGGCTACAGGTAATGAAGTGGAGGAAGAACTGGGGGATTTATTGTTCGCCATAGTCAATCTGGCCAGATTTAAAGCAATCGACCCGGAAAAGGCATTACAGGCGGCTAATGATAAGTTCTGCCGCCGATTCAGATATGTAGAAGATAAAATCAATGATTCGGGTTTCCAATTATCGCAGTCGTCACTGCAGGAAATGGATAAGTACTGGGACGAAGCCAAATCAAAAGGATATTAAATGGATTATACTTAATAATTAACCCCAAGAAATTTATGCAAAAAGAAGGATAATCCTTATAAATCACGAATAGCCAGTATATGTTAAACTATAACCATATGAGGAGGGAATGCTTCTTGAACAAGACAGAATTAATTGGAGAAGTAGCAGGTAAAACCGGTATGACCAAAAAAGACGCAGAAAAGGTGGTTAATGCCTTTTTTGACACGGTAGAAGGTGCTCTAAAATCAGGAGACAAGGTTCAATTAATTGGATTTGGCACTTTTGAAGTTCGGGAGAGAAAAGCTCGTAAAGGCCGCAATCCCCAGACAGGTAAGGAAATTGATATCCCCGCCACAAAAGTACCGGCTTTCAAAGCAGGAAAAGCATTAAAAGACGCTCTATAAATCGAAATGAGACTGGACAAATTTCTTAAAGTATCTCGAATCATCAAACGGCGCTCAGTGGCCAGAGATTTTGCTGACAATGAACGGGTTATGATTAATGGCAGGATAGCCAAACCTTCCACTGAAGTAAAAAAGGGCGATCGGATAGTATTGCAAATTGGCAGTCGAACATCTGAGTTTGAAGTATTGGATGTAAGAGATAATGTCCCCGCTGCGGAAGCCAAAAGTTTATACAGAGTAATAGAATAAGTTAGTTGATTATAAATCGCTTTGAGTTCTCAAAGCGATTTTTTTATGCCGATAGAAAATATAATCAATATTTTGGTCATAAAGCAACCTGCCGAGCATATTTTTTAATAGTGAAAATAAATATTCTGATACGTGTGCAGAATAGGAGGCGGGTTTTTTGGCAGATCATTTAGTTACAATGACCAATCGTAACCAGGTTGAATTATCAGGGGTGACTAATGTTGTAACCTTTGATGAACAGGCAGTAATACTGGAAACTACTATGGGATTGCTGATTATTATGGGAGAACAATTGCATATTACCATGTTGAACCTGGATCAAAACAAGGTGGCAGTCGAGGGAAATATAGCAGCTATGGAATACAAAGCCCAGGGCAGTGACTTCAAAGCCCGCAGCAAAAACATCCTGAACCGATTATTAAAATAGTTAATATTTATTAGCTGCCGGGAGGCCGTTTATGTCAACTCTACTCATGCAGATTCAAGCTTTCTGCGGTACCCTTTTACTGGGCATCGGAGCCGGATTAATATTTCAATATTATCAAACGGTAATTCGATTGGCCAGATTGCGTAAATATGCTCTATATATTGTCGATCTAACTTTGTGGATAGTTATGATTGGAATAATATTTGCTGCTATGTTTTTTATTAATGGTGGCGAGATGCGGATTTATGTCTTGTTGGCTTTATTAATCGGCATTATCGTCTATCACTATAAACTTTCCCGCAAGATGCAATCAATAGTCGGGTATATGGCAGAAGGGACTGTGGCAATAATTATAAAGATCATAAGAATCACCAGTAAGCCGGTTTTATGGCTGGGAAAATCCATCAGGAATTGGCTTAATGAATTGAAAAAGCCACCCATAGATGAGGATGAAATATAAACTTAAAAAATAATTATATCGAAAAGCAGGAGTTTCTGTTTCTCTAACGAAAGTACATATTTGTAGTCTATTTGTCCACATATTGTGGAAAAGTTGTGGATAGTGTGTAGTAAATATGAAGATAGAAATTAGGGGAGCAGAAAAGCTTAGCTTTCGTGAACGACAGGTAGTGGCCTTAAAGGAAATGGGAAAATCAACTGATGAAATTTCCAGCATCCTGAAAATAAGTGCCAGTACCATTGCTACTTTGTATAATCGTGCCCGCTCCAAGGGTTATGAAGTAGTAATCGTGCTTCCCGGTGATGTATTGGGTATATACGGCGGGGAGGATGATGAAGATGCGTAGAACCATAAAACTGCCCAGCTTAATCAGATCTGTCTGTATGCTGGCAATAACCGCTATGTTGTTGGTAGCTCTGGTTCCCCGTGTAACTAATATTGTAGATCTCAGCCAACGCAAAGCAGTATTGGAACAGGAAAAAATCAGACTCACGGAAATAAATAAAAAATTATCCCTGGAGGCCAAAGCGGCCGAGACACCGGAAACCATAGAAAGAATTGCCCGTGAACAATTGGGAATGGTCAAAAAGGGTGAACGCCCCATTACCCCGGTCATTTATGATTAAACATAAATGGCCCTGCTGTCAGGATTGATATTGACTAGTACAGCTGGTTTTAATACAATGAACCTAGTATATATCGAGGGGGATCTTAATTTTTATGCCAACCGAACAAACCAATATCGAGCCAGGCGGCATTGTTGAAGGTAAGGTACAGGGTATTACCAGTTTTGGTGCTTTTATTGAGCTTTCCGGGGGGATTGTAGGATTAGTTCACATTTCTGAAATTGCCGATACTTATGTCAAAGATGTACGGGATTTTATAAAAGAAGGTGACATGGTCAAGGTAAAAGTATTAAATGTGGCGGGTAAAAAAGTAGGTCTGTCAATGAAGCAGGCTAATCCTAAACCGGCGCCATCGCCTGATTCTGCGCCAAGAGAAAGACGGGAAAGGGACAGACCCTACACTCAGGGAGGCCGCAGTCAAGCCTCTTTTAATAATCCTCAACATAACACCCGGCCATCACCGCCGAATTTGGATGATATGATTACCAAATTCCTTAAAGAAAGTGATGAACGGATGCAACCCCTGAAAAATAAAATGGAACCTAAACGGCGTAATCGCAGCCAATAGATTATTTTTAAAAATACACATAAGCACTTCTGCGGAGGTGCTTTTTTTACGCTATCGTTTCACACCCCTAACAACTAATATTGGAGGATAACCGATGAACTATGCAGCAGTAGATATTGGAACCAACTCCTGCCGTCTGCTGGTAGCAGATGGATTAAACCCTGGTCAGTCGTTGGTACGGGAAATTCAAACTACCAGAATTGGTGCCGGGGTAGATAAGCATAAACAGCTCGGTCAGGAAGCAATGGATCGGACTTTGCAGGGACTGGCTAAACTACAGCAAATAACGCAGCAGTATAACACGGTTCGTACCCGGGTCGTAGCTACCAGTGCTGTACGGGAAGCTGATAATCGGGAAATATTTATTAAACGAGTTAAGGAAGAAATTGAATGGGAAGTTGAAGTAATAACCGGTGAGGAAGAAGCCCGGCTCAGTTATCAGGGAGTCCGCAGTGGACTGAACATGCAAGATCTACCGTTGGTGGTGGACCTGGGAGGGGGCAGCACCGAATTCATGGCCGGAGAGGATAAAGAACTAATATCCTTACCAATTGGTGCAGTTCGTGCCACCGAAGCTCAAATGTCGATAACCGATATTTACGCTATCCTAAAACAACTGGGGAACCTTCCCGAAACCTGGCGCAATTATCCGCTGGTAGTGGTAGGAGGTACAGCTACTACTATGGTGGCGATAAAACATGGTATGCATGAATACAACCGGGAAATGGTCCATGGCCAGACTCTTACCCGGCAGGAAGTCATGGACATCTACGAAATGCTGGAGCGTATGCCGCTTAATTTACGCCGCAGGTTACCTGGTTTGCAACCTGAAAGAGCCGATATAATTAATAAAGGTGCACTAATCCTGCTCCTGATCATGGACTATCTGGGTCGGCAGGAAATAACCATAAGCGAAAGCGACATCCTGGACGGAATTATTGGGGAAATGATAAGAGAAGGACTTTAATGGACGCGGATTAGCGCGTTTTCTTTTATATTAAATACGATTCTAGTTTATGAGAGTAAAATTAAAAAACCTGATTAATTTGAGGGATTGTACAAATATACCGCTCGCAGCCTCCGCATGGGCAACACCAGCGGCTCAGCTCGCAGCTCAAGGGGTACTGCGCTAAATCTCCCGTCCGTGGTCGATAGCACTCTCGCGACTTCCTGTCGCTCGCCCCCTTTCGCCTGCTCGCCGTCGCCGGGTGTTTCAACCATGCTCCGTCAACGCTCGCTTTGTATATTTTGTCCAATCCTTATAATATCAGCGAAAATCAGCGACAATCCGGGTAATCCGCGTCTATTATTTAGCGAGTGTAGCGTTTATAGGTTCCGGCCATGCTGCCCGGGGATTCCTGGGGGAAGCTGGAGGAATCGGTAGCGCCGTTTATATTAGTTAAATAAGTGCGGCCGTAACCACCCTGGTAATGATCATGTAAATCCAGCATCATGCCCAATATCAGCAAGGACTTATTATCCACCAACTGCTTAATCTCCTCATGTTCCAGCAAATAGCGGATCTGTTGGTCAACATTCAACTCTGCCAACCGTGTATATTTCAACTCATCATCAACATCATCAAATTGTGCAGCCTGTTTACGGGCAGCATCCATAGAACGGCGGACATTATCCAACTCGTTGCGCAGGCTGGCCGGTTCTTCATTGTAATCACCGTCAGCAGCCTTTATGGCCCCACAGTCAGTATGACCGGCGACAATCATTACCGGTGTATGCAGGTGCAACAAGCCGTATAACAGGGAACCTTCGCCAGATTTAACCTGATTACCTATATTCTCAATAACAAAAACACGATTAAATGTATCACCCAGAAAATTACTTGGAACCCTTGAATCTGAGCAGGTTAATAGAGTATATGAAGGATGCTGTTTGTAATTACCTGATGCAAAATCCTGTAAGGGGAAAGTTTGTTCGAAAATCCCGGTTGCCTGGTTTAAACTTTGGATTAAATCATTATAATCTACTGATTCCCGCTGAGCGTGCATTTGACCACTCCCTCTATAAAAATTTATTATGACAAAAATAAATAATACTTATAAACTGTAGATGCTAAAAGGTATTCGTCGTTTAATGTAGAATGAAGTACTATCTATAAAGACAATGTTATAATAATTCTACCGCTTTTATATTTGAGTGCAACCAGAGAATGAAGAAGTTTGAGCGGGCTGCAGTTAAGTAGCCCGTTTTTAAACGAAACAGTAAGCGAGAACAGGTTATGAATGGGAAATTTTTTGGAGGGGGGTCTAATAAGGAAACCAGACTTAATTATTAAGGAGAGTGAATGCGTTTATGAATTTCCAAACTCCCGCAGAAGTCGCTGCAGCAGTATGTAATGCAGGAAAAGCCAAGGCTGAAATGCCGTTTATGAAGTTACTGGTTTTAGGTATTCTGGCTGGCGTATATATTGGCTTTGGAGCTAACCTGGCTACCAAAGTTGGTGCCGCACCCGATGCTGACTCCGCAATGGGAATCTTCCTGTTTGGAGCAGTTTTCTCCGTAGGTCTGATGTTGGTTGTTATTGCCGGTGCTGAACTGTTTACCGGTAACAACATGGCTTGCTTTGCTTCAGCTATGAATGGACAGGCCAGCTGGGGCGGATTACTTTATAACTGGGTTGTAGTTTTTATTGCCAACTTTATTGGTTCAGTTCTTTTAATGTATATCATTTATTATGGTGGATACTGGGCAGCAGTTGATCCGGCTACTGGAGCTATAGGACTCAGTGCTATGGGTGCCAAAGCTGCAGGTATTGCCAAAGCCAAGATGAGCCTCACCTGGAGCCAGGCATTCCTGCGTGGAATTTGCTGTAACTGGTTAGTTTGTTTGGCCGTTTGGATGGCTTTTGCTGCTAAAGATGTTGTAGGAAAAATCTTTGGTATCTTCTTCCCCATCATGGCTTTCGTATCCAGTGGATTTGAGCATTGCGTTGCCAATATGTTCTTTATTCCGATGGGAATCTCAGTAGCTCAGGGTGCACCAGCAGCCGTTGCTGAAAAATTCACTATGGCTCCGGACGCTGTAGCCAGCTTGTTTACTTATGGTACATTCTTCATGAACAATCTTATCCCGGTAACCCTGGGTAACATTGTTGGTGGAGCCATCTTCGTTGGTGGATTCTACTGGTACGTTTATCTGAAAAAATAGTATTCCTGACTAGAGAAAGATAAATTAGTTTTTTCCTTATTAGCCTTAAAATAAGACCCATTACCATAGCCGGTTTTAGTTCATAGCTTACGGGACATGAAACATACAGAATTAAAAGGCCACCTGTACGGGTGGCCTTTTAATATTTCACTCACCATAAAATCTCCGATGCATATTAAATATAAAAAAATCTGTGAAAATCTTATTAAAATCTGTGTAATCTGTGTCTATTAATAAAAAAACCGCGGCTATTGCTCATATTTTGTATGAAACTAATTACGCTTGCTGACCAGGAATTACAAATTACCCCAGGTGTAGTTGCTTATAATAGTTGGACAACACTATGAATGGGGGATGGAAATGCTTGACAAGATAGAAATCTACCCTTACCAGCGCATTGAAGAGGCTACAACCGAGCGGTCTTTCCGGCAAAGCAACTGGTTGCCGGACATACGCAGGGAGGAAATCGTTGCCCGGGTTAAAGGGCTTGTAACCATAGATAACATTTTGTTAGGAGCCGGCGCAGTATTGATGTCCCGCGCATTTGTGCTGGGAGAACTGCTGCCGTTTGTTTTTGCTCTGTTAGCCGCTTTTGGGTATCGTCAGAGTGGACGGGCATTAATATTGGCTGTTTTCGCTCTGCCCGGATTTATTTCGGTATTACAGGGCCCGGCTTTGTGGATTAATGTGGTGACCATGATGATTCTGGCGGGAGTAATATCAACAGTTAAAATTCCCGGGGATAAAACCTGGTGGGGAATACCTACCCTGGCGGTATCAATCATTTTAGTGAGTAAAACCATATTTCTATTAATGGGCGAGTTTTCGTTTTACGGAGAAATGGTAACGGTATTTGAAGCTTTACTGACTGGCATACTTACCTTTGTATTTATGGTATGTAATGAAGTATTTAAACAACGAAAAGCGGTCGCCAGCTTCTCTTTTGAAGAAGTTGCTGCCTTTATGGTATTGGGAATTGGTCTGATAATGGGTCTTGATCAGGTACAGGTAGCGGGCTTGATGGTTGGCAGCATAATATGCCGGTTGGGTATCCTGTTGGCAGCCTTTTTATGGGGAAGTGGAACGGCTACCATGGTAGGGGTAATGACCGGAATTATTCCTTCGATTACTTCCAGTATATTTGCTCAAAGTCTGGGCATGTATGCAGTATCAGGTTTATTAGCCGGTGTATTCAGGCAATTTGGCCGTCTGGGAGTAGTAATTGGCTTTATGCTGGGCACCCTGGCCTTGTCGTTATTCATTTCTGAAACTCAGGCAACTATTATCGGTATGTGGGAAAGTGCCATAGCCTGTATGATTTTTGTGCTTCTGCCGGAGTCATTGAAGGAAAAAGCCCCGCTGGCTTCTTTGGGGGTAATATCAAACTCCAAAGACCATTTATCCGGTGTAATGAAGCAGCGTTGGCAAGAACAGACACGCAGCCAGATTGAAAGTTTGGCCGGGGTCTTTGAAGAACTTAGCAGCACTTTTACCAGTCCGGTTAGTCACGGCGAATCCAATCAAGCTTATCTGAACTATTTATATGATGAAATTGCCCATGGTTTTTGTGAGGATTGTAATCGCTATAATTCTTGCTGGCAGCAGGACTGTTACCAGACTGCCCAGGAAATGATGGAGATTTTCTCTCTGGCTGAATTAAATAGTGGCATAGATTATGACAAAACTCCGCCTGAATTTAGACGTCGTTGTATTAATGGACGTGAATTGGTTAATACCATTAATTATTTATTTGATAATTTAAGATTAAACGCCTACTGGAGCAATCGATTGGGAAAATCCCGCGAATTGGTTGCCCGGCAGCTGCAGGGAGTAAGTCAGGTTATTCGTAATTTGGCTGATGAAATTGACAGCGGTTATGAAGTAGATCTGCAGTTACGGGACAAGCTTTTACGGGAAAGCCGACGTCGGGGTTTATCGCTTAAGGATATTACTGCTATGCGCGGCGGTGGCAAGGAATTATATTTAAAAGTTTCAACTGAGGCCTGTGCTGACGGGAGTGCTTGCCATCATCAGTTAGCGCCGGTTATAGCTGGAATTATAGGTGAAAACCTGCAGGTAGGGGAGAGGAAATGTCCACGTTTAACCGGTAAAGGGGAATGTGAATTTACTCTGACCAGATCATGTTCCTACCAGGTAGTAACCGGCTCAGCTCAGGCCAGCAAAGAAGCAATTTGTGGTGATAGTTTTACGGTTACTGCATTAAAAGAAGGCAAGCAGCTGATTGCGTTAAGTGACGGTATGGGGGTAGGTGAGGAGGCCTGCCGGGAAAGCCAGGCGGCTATACGCCTGCTGGAGAAATTACTTAACAGTGGTTTTGAGCCGGAAACGGTTTTGCAGACCATAAATAGTGTATTACAGTTAAAATCAAATACCGACATGTTCGCTACGCTGGATATAATTTTAATTGACTTGTTTACAGCCGAAGTTGATTTTATAAAAATCGGCAGCGCTCCCTCTTTCATTAAAAGAGGTAAGCGCGTAGGAATAGTGACCTCCAGCTCTTTGCCCATAGGTATAGTAGACAATTTAGATATAGTCAGCGAAAAACGTTTATTGTCACCGGGAGACATATTGATATTGGTCAGTGACGGAGTAGTGGAAGTTAATCGCCAACAATCCGGTGAGGATTGGATATCCAATCTGTTATCCGGTATAGATGAAACTGATCCGCAAATTATTGCTGAGCTTATTCTGGCTGGAGCTCTGGCCTTGTGTCAGGGGATTCCCCGTGATGATATGACCGTTATGGCAGTTAAATTAGCAGTTAACAATGGTTTAAATTAAGATGCTCATGCATAATTTGACAGCTGAAAAAAAGCGGGTAGCATAATAGTATAAGCAACTGTAAGAAAGGCCATGAAGATGCTAAATAAAGTAGCCCGCTATCTGCAGGAACATAATATGTTATCCGGCTATAATTTTATTATTGCCGGAGTTTCCGGAGGGCCCGATTCCATGGCCATGCTGCATATTTTATCTAAGCTGCAGGAGGAATTTGGTTTTCAATTAGCCGTAGCCCACCTTAATCATGGTCTGCGTCCGGAAGCTGATGATGAACAGGAAATGGTAGCGCTTACCTGTGCCGGGTGGGGTATTCCTTTCTACTCACAATCAATAGATATTCGTGAACAGGCAGCCCGGCAAAAAAAGACTCTGGAAGAGGCTGGCCGGGATTGTCGTTATCAATACTTTAACCAGCTGGCCCATCAGCTGGGAGCTGACCGTATTGCCACTGCTCATCATCAGGATGATCAGGCTGAGTCAGTATTGCTGCATTTGCTGCGCGGCAGTGGTATTCGGGGTCTGAGGGGAATTATGCCGGTAAACGGTAAGCTTATACGCCCTTTGCTGGGTATTTCCCGGCAGGAGATTGAACAATATATAATCGAACAGAATATACCCAGTTGTCTCGACCTCAGCAATCAGGACACCGAATTTTTACGCAACCGGATTCGCTGGCAGCTGATTCCGCTATTGGAGGAATACAACCCGCGTATAAAAGAGACTTTGGCCGGGTTGGCTGATACTGCCCGCGAAGAAAATGATATTATGGAAAAGGCAGTAGCTGCATACTGGCCTGAGGCAAGCCGGGAACAGGATGACGGGTTATATCTGGATTGTGCAATAATCAGCAGTTTACATCCCGCTTATCAAAAACGGTTGATTATGACTGCCCTGGGTCAGGTATCCGGTCATACAGACTGGTCGCGGGGTGATGTTATACGGGTTTGGGAATTGATGCAGCAACCTGGTTCCAGTACCACCATTGACTTAAAACAGAAGCTCAAAGCCCGCAAAGTATATAATCAGTTAATCCTGGCTAGTAATTTTCCCCTCATAGCACCTTATTGTTATGAACTGCCGGTGCCAGGTGTACTTACCATCCCCGAAACCGGAGAAACTTATTATACGACTGTAGTTCACAAAAACAATCTGCAGCCAGAAAAAGAAGAAACCCATATTGACTATGACCACATCCAATCCCCGTTATGGGTGCGTTCCCGCCTGCCCGGAGACCAATATCGCCCGGTTGGCCTGCAGGGTACCTGCAAACTAAAACGCTTATTTATTGATTTAAAAATTCCGCAGGCAAAACGGAACGGTATACCTGTTCTTGTAAGTAACAAAGAGATTCTGGCTGTAATAGGTTATCGGGTGGCAGAGTCTGTCGCTGTAACCAACTCCACCAAAAATATTCTGGTGATAAAAAAGGTTAGTGATGTTTAAACTAATGCAAGCACTATTTTCTGCTCAAAACTTCTGAGATTGAAAAGGAAAGGTGGTTGTGCTACAATATGACGGATATTTGCAATGTCTGATAGGAGAGGAAAGAATTTGGACAAAGCCCTTAAAAATATAGCGATATACGTCTTAATTGTCATGTTGGCTTTATTTGCTATTCAGCTTACCACCAAACCTGAAGCTGAATCTTCGGTTTTAACTGAGCCGCAGCTAATTGAGAAAATTGATCAGGGTCAGGTAGGCAAAGCCAAAGTGGAAGTTGATGAACTGGTGTATAACATCACCGGTACTTTAAAAGATGGTAAAGCCTTTACTTCAGTAGTATCCCGTGAAAGCGATATAATCAAGCTGATGCAGGATAAAAAAGTATCATACGAGACTACCAAAGTCCCTCCTCCCTCATGGTGGGTGGGATTGTTGTCGACCCTGTTTCCTATTATTATTCTGATTGCCTTCCTGATTTTTATTATGAATCAGACCCAGGGAGGCGGAAATCGGGTAATGCAGTTTGGGCGCAGCAAAGCTCGCATGTTGAGCGGCGAAGAAATCAAGATAACTTTTAAGGATGTAGCCGGAGCCGAGGAAGCTAAAGAGGAAATGGAAGAAGTAGTTGAGTTCCTCAAAAATCCTGAGAAATTTATTAAAATGGGAGCCAAAATACCCAAGGGTGTATTGCTTTTTGGTGCACCGGGAACTGGTAAAACCTTAATGGCCAAAGCTGTTGCCGGTGAGGCTGGAGTACCATTTTTCTCAATAAGCGGTTCTGACTTTGTGGAAATGTTTGTCGGGGTTGGGGCAGCCCGGGTGCGTGATTTATTTGAACAAGCCAAAAAGAACTCCCCCTGTATTGTTTTTATTGATGAAATTGATGCGGTAGGAAGACAGCGTGGTGCAGGTTTGGGCGGAGGACATGATGAACGCGAACAAACTCTGAATCAATTGCTGGTAGAAATGGATGGTTTCAGCACCAATGAAGGCATTATTGTCATGGCAGCCACCAACCGCCCGGATATACTGGACCCGGCATTATTAAGGCCGGGTAGATTTGACCGCCATATTCTGATAGATCGTCCGGATGTTAAAGGACGCGAAGCTATATTGAAAGTTCATGTCAAAGAAAAGCCGTTAGCTGAAGATGTCAATTTAGAAATACTGGCTAAAAGGACTCCCGGATTTACCGGAGCCGACCTGGCCAATATGGTTAACGAAGCCGCATTATTATCGGCTCGCCGGGGTAAAGAACGGGTAGGCATGGAGGAGTTGGAAGAATCCATTGAAAGGGTCATTGCAGGTCCGGAGAAAAAGTCCCGGGTTATATCTGAAAAAGAAAAGCGTCTGGTTGCTTATCATGAAGCCGGACATGCCCTGGTCAGTTACTTCCTGCCCCATACGGATAAACTGCATAAAATATCAATCATTCCGCGGGGACGCGCGGGGGGATATACCCTGTTGCTGCCGGAAGAGGATCGCAATTATATCACCAAATCCTATATGCTGGATGAGGTTACCACTTTACTGGGGGGACGGGTAGCGGAAGCTCTGGTTCTGCATGATATCAGCACCGGTGCCCAGAATGACCTGGAACGGGCCTCCAACATAGTGCGCAAGATGATTACCGAATACGGGATGTCCGAAGAACTGGGTCCGATTACCTTTGGACATAAATCTGAAGAAGTGTTCCTGGGCCGGGATATCGGACGTGACCGGAACTATTCAGATGCCATTGCCTATGCCATCGACAAGGAAGCCAGCCTTTATATGGACAGTTGCTACCGCAAAGCGGAAGAACTGTTACAGGATAACATTGACAAATTGCATACCATTGCCGAGCGTTTGATGGAACAAGAAACTATGGAATCCGAAGAATTCGAAGCCATCATGACCGGCGAAGAAATACCGGTGGAAGCAGAAAAAGAAACCCCGGCAGAAAACGAAAACGAATAAAATAACTGTTAGAAAAGTCAGGTTCATAAGGTAGAGCCTGACTTTTTTTATTTTTGTACACTAGAAATGACGATTAAAAATTTTAAAAATTTTAGAAGCCTGACTATATAGTAAGGATTGTAAAAAAATATACCGTTCGCAACCTCCGCATGGGCAACACCAGCGTATGTCATCCTGAGCAGAGCGAAGGATCTCGTTGCATATATATCGGAAGCACATTTTACTCTCCAAAAACAAGATCTATTGATTAATGCGCATCTAATGCGTATAATTATATCAAGAGGTGAGGATATGAAACGGAGGGAGTTAATTAAAAAGCTTGAAAACAACGGTTGGTGGAAGGCACGAGAAGGAGATAACCACACCATCTACACCAACGGAAAACGGTCAGAGCCGATACCACGACATAAAGAAATCAATGAGATAACGGTAAAGGCAATTCTCAAAAGAGCGGGGCTGAAATAAGCCCTGAGAAAGGAAAGGTGAAAAATGAAAACCGCATATCCCATAGTCTTAACCCCAGTACAAGGAATGTACGCTGTAACAATTCCCGACTTAGATATATCTACTCAAGGCACTGATATCGCAGAAGCTATGTATATGGCCCGCGATGCTATCGGAATGTGGATTTGCTTCGAACAAGATGAAGGCAGACCTGTTCCATCTCCTAGTAATATTTCAAAAATAAAAACAAAACCAGGTGAAACAAAAACTCTGGTAGACATAGATCTTGAAGAATATCGCCGTGCACACGATAACCGGACTGTCCGGAAAAATCTCACCTTACCCAACTGGTTAAATGAACGTGCGGAATCTGCAGGAATCAATTTTTCTCAAACACTGCAAAAAGCTTTAAAACAGCAACTAGGTATTCAAGACTAAACCAAAAGAGCAATGTAGCAGGTTAAAAAAATAATAAATACATCTCATAAATGACATTTAACTCACCATAAAAACCCGACGCCATATTAAATATAAAAAATAAATCTGTGTAAATCTGTGTCTATTTTAAAAAACAGCGTAAATCTAGTAATCCGCGTCTATTAAAAATTAATAACCGGCAGGATTTTTGCGGGTTTCATATAATATATATAGATACCTCAAAACTGTTTTGAATATTAAAAAATATTTGTGGAGGAAATATGATAAAAGGGCATCATGCCATATTAATTGAAAAACCACAGGACGCCATAAGGATAATGCAGCAAATTGGCGTTGACCCGGGAGCGCTGCCCTATATGACGCCCAAGGCCATACATCGATGCCTGTTGTTAAAGGATATAAAAGCCCAGGCAGCCCTGATTCTAAAACAGGAGATGCTGTCCAGGGGCGGGGAAGCAGCCATCCGGCGCAGTGCTCTGGCCTGTCAGGGAGAGACTGATGTATTGTTGATGGGGACTTTGCGGCAGTTTGAATTATTAACCGATAAAATTGCCCGGCAGCCATTTGGACTGGCTAAACTGGCGGTGGAGATAAAACAAATTCTGGGGAATTTGCAGACCGAAACGCAGACCATGGAACTGGCTAATGGGAAGAGTCTGTCACTGGAAAACCGCACCGTCATAATGGGCATATTAAATATAACTCCGGACTCATTTTCTGATGGCGGCAAATATCTGCAGACTGATGCAGCGCTGGCCCGGGCGGTTGAAATGACCGAACAGGGTGCGGATATAATTGATGTGGGAGCAGTATCTTCGCGGCCGGATGCAGAACTGGCCTCGGAAACTGAGGAGATTGAGCGAATAGCACCGGTGGTAGAGAGGCTTTGTCAGCAAGGCATAACCGTATCAGTGGATACTTTTCGCCCCCGGGTGGCAGAAATCTGTCTGCAAATAGGAGCTCATCTCATTAACGATATAGGCAGATTACAGTTGGAGCCGGGATTGCTGGAAATACTGGTTGAGTATCAAGCGTCGGTAGTATTAATGCATAATCGTCTGCAAATGCGTCGCGGTGAACCTTATAATGATATAGTGGCGGATATAATCGCCGAACTGCAGGAATCAATTGACCAGGCAACCAGCGGGGGTCTGGACCGTTCCAAAATAATTATTGATCCGGGTATCGGATTTGGTAAAGATGTGGCCCAGAACCGCTTGTTAATAAAAAGATTATGGGAATTTAAAAGTATGGGGCTGCCGATTTTGCTGGGAGCATCACGCAAAAGGTTTATTGGACAAACTCTGGATACAGAAGTACATGACCGTTTGGAAGGCAGTCTGGCAGTAGCAGCGCTGGGGATAATGAATGGTGCTAATATTATAAGGGTACATGATGTGTTGGCCAGCAAAAGACTGGCACAAATGATGGATGCGGTAAGAAATGAGCAGTGATAAGATAATAGCACAGGGCATGCAATTCTTCGGATGCCATGGCGTATTGCCCGAAGAAAAGAAAAAACCACAGCCTTTTGTGGTGGATGTGGAAATGAGTCTGGATCTTGCTCCGGCAGGCCGGAGTGATAATCTGGCTGATACCGTCAGTTACGATGAAGTATTTCATACTGTTCGCCGGATTGTCGAAAATTGCAGTTTTAATTTGATCGAAGCTTTGGCGGAAACCATAGCTGAAAAGCTTTTATCAGACTTTGCTGTGCAGGAAGTAGAAGTAACCGTATATAAGCCCCAGGCTCCAGTAGAGGGGAAATTTAATTATTTTGCCATAAAAATCAAACGTTTTCGTCAATAAATTCTTGCTCTGCCAATAGGTATATGCTAATTTAGAGGGTGAACCCTGTATGAAGAGAGATATTTATATTGGACTCGGGTCCAATATGGGTTTCAAACGCCGGAATATTGAAACGGCAATTGATAATATAGAAAAAATACCCGGGGTGGACCTGGTGAAAAAGTCTTCGCTTTATGAGACTGACCCCTGGGGAAAAACGGACCAGGATAAATTTTTAAACCAGGTCATTATGATAGAAACTGCTTTAGGTGCCGATGAATTATTGGACTACCTGCTGGAAATTGAAATTAAAATGGGCCGCCAGAGGCTTGAAAAATGGGGCCCACGGGTAATAGATCTGGATATACTTTTATATGGGAATCAGGTCATTCAGACCGACAGGTTGAGGGTACCGCATCCCCATATGCGCGAAAGGTTGTTTGTCCTTATCCCATTACAGGAAATTGGAACGGATTTGCGTTTTCCTGAAGATGGGATAACCATTGAGGAGGTGTTGAGTAGAGTTTTAGCCCGAGATGGAAACACAGATATTCGTAAAATCTAAACCGTTTTCCACCGGTACTTTTAATTAAGTAACCGCTTGTAGCCAAATGGACCAAGACGGGAAACAGCCGGAAAAGGGCTAGCCTTTTTCCCGCGCCCAGAGGAGGTTTTTGTTTTGAACAAGAAAATCGGTATAATCGGGGCGGGAGTCGTTGGAACAGCAATTGGGGTGGTTTTAGACCAGAAGGGTTATGAGATTACGGGTGCTTATGATATTAAACCCGAATCTACTGACATGCTGGTTGAAAGGACAGGTTGTCTGTCTTTTGACTCGCCTCAGGAAGTTTCTCGCTCAGCAGATATTTTATTTATTACGACCAGTGATACGTCTATTCAGAATGTAGTGGACACCCTGGCTGATCGTAAGGCTTTTTATGATGGACAGGTAATTGTGCATATGAGTGGTGCCCAATCATCAGAAGTTTTGGATAGAGCCAAGAACTTTGGCACTCAGGTACTTTCCGTTCATCCGCTGCAATCTTTTGCCAGCGTGGAACGGGCTATAGAAAACTTACCCGGATCAGTTTTCAGCATCGAAGGAGATGAAGAAGCTTATCCGGTAGCCAAATGCATAGTAGAAACCCTGGAGGGGGAATACTTTTGTATTGACCGCAAAGCCAAACCCTTATATCATGCGGGAGCTTGTGTGGTATCCAATTATTTGGTTACCCTGATTGACTTTGGGGTAAAATTACTGGAATCCACCGGTATACCCAGAAACTCGGGTATGAAAGCCTTAATGCCCTTGATTCAGGGTACGGTAAATAATATAGAGAATATTGGTATACCCAAAGCGCTTACCGGGCCAATTGCCCGGGGTGATCTTTCAACTATTATCAAGCATCTGGACTGTCTGGAGGAAATGGCACCGGAGCTGATGAAACTATATAGCTGGCTGGGCTTCTATACTGCCCAGATTGCAGTTGAAAAAGGTACTATTGATACTAAAGTAATGGATGATCTGCAAAAGATGTTTGTCAAGGAATTATCCCGAGCAGTATCAGCCGGTTAAATGTGGCAGGAAGAGTTGTTGCCGGGAAAATAGCTTAAAAAGGAGTGATACATTATGGCGAGAACATCGACTGCCAGCCTAAGGGAGAAAAAGCTGCAACAGCAAAAGATAACCATGTTGACCTCGTACGATTATTTTACTGCTGCCATGGTAGATCAGGCCGGGATTGACATGATCCTGGTAGGTGATTCACTGGGTATGGTAGTATTGGGATATGATAATACCCTGTCAGTTACTATGGATGATATGCTGCATCATACCCGCGCAGTCAGCCGGGCAACCAGTAATTCCATGGTAGTTGGGGATATGCCTTTTCTGTCTTATCATATTTCTACTCAGGAAGCAGTCAGAAATGCCGGGCGTTTCATACAGGAAGCCGGCGCCCAGGCAGTTAAACTTGAAGGCGGAATAGAAAGAGTGGACACCGTCAAGGCTATACTGGATGCTCAGATTCCAGTGGTAGGGCATATTGGTCTTACCCCGCAGTCAATAAACCAGTTCGGAGGCTTCAAGGTACAGGGAAAGGACCTGGATACAGCCGCCAAACTAATTGAAGATGCCCGGGCTATGGATAAAGCCGGAGTATTTGCCCTGGTATTGGAATGTGTTCCTACTGAACTGGCCAAACGGGTCAGTGAGGAAGTCTCCTGTATTACCATTGGTATTGGTGCCGGGCCATACTGTGATGGGCAAGTACTGGTTATAAATGATATACTGGGGATGTTTACCGGACACATTCCTAAGTTTGTAAAACGTTATGCTAACTTGCAGCCCTTGATAATTGAGGCGCTGAACAACTATAAACAGGAAGTGGAAGCAGGGACTTTCCCTGGTCCGGAACATGGTTTTACAATAAACGAAGAAGTTCTGGAACGCTTATATGGGGGATCATAAACCGCTATGCAAGTAATCAGCAATATCCAGGAAATGCAGCAATTGAGCCGTCAAAAGCGTTTACAGGGTTTTAAGATAGGGTTGGTACCGACCATGGGTTACCTGCATGAAGGACACTTGAGCTTGGTGCGTACAGCCCGACAGCAATGTGATGTGGTAATTGTCAGCCTGTTTGTTAACCCGATGCAATTTGGTGTAGGGGAAGACTTTGAAGAATATCCCCGTGATATTAGTCGGGATGTTGCCTTACTGGAAAACGAATCGGCTGATATACTCTTCGCTCCGGAGGTACGGGACATGTATCCTCCAGGATATAGTTTCTTGGTTGAAACAGAGGGTGAAATTACCGGAAAAATGTGCGGAGCTTCAAGGCCGGGACACTTCAGAGGGGTAACCACCGTGGTAAGCAAACTGTTTAATATCTGTGGACCGGACAAAGCTTATTTTGGGCAAAAGGATGCTCAGCAGGTAACCATACTGGAAAAAATGGTAAAAGAATTGAACTTTCCGCTGGAAATTATCCGGGTACCTATTGTAAGGGAACCAGATGGTCTGGCCATGAGTTCCCGTAATGTTTATCTGAGCAGCGAAGAGCGTCGGGAAGCATTAGTCCTGTATCGTTCTTTACAGGCTGCTGAAAAGGCTATTCGGGAAGGAGAAAAATCGGTAGAGGGAATCAAAGAGATTATTACTGCAGTTATCAATAGCAGCCCACTGGCGCAGATTGATTATGTAGAAATTAATCGTGCTGATGACCTGGGCAGCATAGACCGTATCGAGGGAGCGGTACTAATTGCTCTGGCAGTAAAGTTTGGAACAACCAGGTTAATTGATAACCTGATCGTGGAGGTGTAGAAAGTGCTTCGCTATATGCTTAAATCGAAAATTCACCGGGCAGTTGTAACTGATGCAGACCTGAATTATGTAGGAAGTATTACTATTGATCAGGATCTGATGGATGCAGCTGATATTATTGCTAACGAAAAAGTTACTATTGTTAACAATAATAATGGTGAACGATTTGAGACCTATGTGATTGAGGGGGAACGTGGTTCTGGAACCATCTGTCTGAATGGGGCAGCCGCACGTCTGGTTCAAAGAGGGGATGTGGTGATTATACTCACCTATACCATATTGAACGACAAAGAATGTCCAGGCTACCAGCCTAAACTGGTCTATGTAAACAACCAGAATAAAATCGAAAAAATATGCCTGGGTAATTACGAATAAGGAGGAGCCTTGGTGTCAAATAAATATTTGCTGGACTATATTGAACGGCGTAAACAGGAACTGAACGCCGTTATCTTGGCGCACTTTTATCAACCACCTGAAATTCAGGACGTGGCCGATATTGTAGGTGATTCATTACAATTAGCCCGGCAGGCAGCCGAAACGGATGCCCAGGTAATAGTATTTTGCGGGGTTCACTTTATGGCGGAAAGCGCCAAAATACTGAGCCCGGATAAAACTGTACTTTTACCTGAACTGCAGGCAGGATGTCCAATGGCCGACATGGTAACGGCAGATAAACTAAGGGAAATGAAACAGCAATATCCAGATGCAGCCGTTGTATGCTACGTAAACACCTCCGCGGAAGTAAAAGCCGAATGTGATATTAGCTGTACCTCATCCAATGCCGTCAATGTTGTAAAATCAATTCCGGCCGATCAGCCAATAATATTTGTGCCTGACCGTAACCTGGGAGCTTACATCCAGGGACAAACCGGACGGCAAATGATTTTGTGGGAAGGCTGCTGTCCAATTCACGACCAGCTTACCCGCCTGGAAATAGAAGATCTGAAGAAACAGCACCCGGAAGCACTTATTGTAGTACATCCGGAAGTTCCGCCTGAAGTAGCCGACATAGCTGACGCAGTTCGTTCTACCGCGGGTATTTTAAAATATGTACAAAACAGCCCGGCACAGGAATTTATCATTGGAACTGAAGAAGGATTCCTGCATACTTTGCAAAAAAACTGCCCGGACAAGACCTTTTATCTGGGACGTAAAGAATTTATCTGTCCGGATATGAAACTGATAAACCTGCAGAGTCTGGCCGACAGTATGGAAAAAATGCAATATCAAATAGAAGTCCCGGAACCGATCAGAAGCAAAGCTCGTATAGCACTGGACAGAATGCTGGCCATTGCTCCCTAACTTATGTCATTCTGAGCGTTAGAGTAGAATCTAAAAACACTTGTTATGTATAGTTTTTAATTTAAATATTTATTAACCTAAAAAACGTTTTATACCTTATTGCAGTAAAATCAAAAAATATAATAAAGAAGAAGTGACTTATGAACGTTACCAGATATATTGGCAGACTGGAGCCTCATACTCCGGTAATCGAAACCGACTTTTTGATTATCGGCGGAGGGATTGCCGGACTATTTACCGCTCTGAAAGCTGCAGAATACGGTAAAGTAAAAATATTGACCAAAAAATCAATTATAGACTCCAATACTGGATTAGCCCAAGGGGGAATTGCTGCCGCTGTACACGAGGAGGATTCCCCCTTTTTGCACCTGGAAGATACTCTGGAAGCCGGAGCCGGTCTTTGCAATATTGAGGCGGTGGACGTGCTGGTGCGGGAAGGCCCTGATCGGGTACGGGAACTGATTGCTGCCGGAGCCAGTTTTGACATGAAAGACGGGTCCATATCTCTGGCCCGCGAAGGTGCGCACAGCAAAGCCAGAATTCTGCATGCGGCTGATGCCACCGGAGAGGAAATTCGTTCTGCTCTGGCCAGAAAATGTGGGGAACATCCGCACATACATATCATAGAAGACCAATTTTTAGTCGACCTGCTGGGACAGGAAGAATGTTACGGAGCCTTAGTATATGATGCTGCCAGAAACAGCAATCTGATCTACATTGCCCGGGCCACTTTGGTAGCCACCGGAGGGGCTGGTCAAATGTACCAGCATACTACCAATCCATCAGTTGCAACTGCCGACGGTCTGGCAGCCTGTTTCAGAGCCAACTGCCGTTTGACCGATATGGAATTTATACAATTTCATCCTACCGTTCTATATAGCAATGACGTTCAACGCTTTCTCATCTCCGAGGCGGTTCGAGGTGAAGGTGCGATACTATATAACACTCACGGGGAAAGATTCATGCAGCGTTATCATGACCTGCAGGAACTGGCTCCCCGTGATGTAGTATCGCGAGCCATCGTTAGTGAGATCATACAGACCGGCAGTCCCTATGTTAATCTGGATATGAGTGTAATAAAGGGAGTTGCCGATCGTTTCCCCAACATATATCGTACCTGCCAGGAACGTGGTATTGAGGTATTAAAAGACTTTGTACCGGTATCTCCGGCAGCCCATTACACTATGGGAGGAGTAGAAACCAATACCTGGGGGGAAACTGACCTGTATGGATTGTATGCCTGCGGTGAGGCGGCCTGCACCGGAGTACATGGGGCTAATCGTCTGGCCAGCAACTCTCTGCTGGAGGGAATTGTCTTTGGTCAGCGCATAGTGGACAAAGTTGATGAAATACTTTATCGCCGCCGGGTCAGTATTGAGGAAATATATGCCGGCTACGACAACAAATTAGTCTATCAATCCCCGCAGCCTTTGATACTGCCGCTGGAAGCCAAAAGAAGGCTGCAGGCAATAATGTGGCATAAGGTAGGCATAATTCGCAATGAAACTGATTTGAAACAAGCCAACCGGGAAATAGAACATCTCTACAACCATCTGGCAGTAGGGGACAACCTGCTGGACTATTATGAAGTAATCAATATGCTGACCGTCGCCCGTATAACCGTTCAAGCGGCCCTGTGGCGAACGGAAAGCCGCGGAGCCCATTACCGCTCCGACTACCCCAGGCGGGACGAAAACAACTGGAAAAAACACATCTCTTTTGTAAACTGCTAAACACCTGACGGTTATGAATTTTAATAGACGCGGATAACGCGGATTACGCAGATTTTCGCTGATTTATTTTTTTGATTATTTGGGAGTTAGGTTATTTATGGTGAGTGAAATGTCATTTATGAGATAGGTTTATCAATTTTTGAACCTGCTACATTAATTGCGAAGCCCTATGGGCGGAGCATCCGTGTCCCTGAAAGGGGACTATAACTGACTCTACCCGACAGTTATTTTAATGGACACAGATGAACGCAGCTACATTCATTGTGGAGCTAACAGACGGAGTATCAGTTTTAGAACCTGACTTTTTTCTGACTTTTCCCTGACTCAACCTGATTATATAAATATTAAAAAATAAAACCGTCAGGTCTAATCAGAAAGAGTCCCCTTTATCGTTCACAATTAATGTTGCTGTGTCTATTAATAAAAAAACAGCGGAAATCCGCGTCTATATTAAATAAGGAGGCGATAAATAATGGAACCATTGTATCTGCAGGAAATAATCTCCCGGGCGTTGGCCGAAGACATTGGGCATGGAGACATTACTACCAACAACCTGGTAGAGGCACAGGCTGAATCCGAAGGCATATTTACTGCCAAAGCAGCGGGAATAGTAGCCGGAATAACAGTAGCCCGGGCAGTCTTCCATTATTTGGACCCTGAAACCGAATTTACAGCCCTGATTGATGACGGCCAGGCAGTGGCAGCAGGTGATTCTATTGCCCGGGTAAAAGGTAAGACTCGGGTACTATTGACCGGTGAGCGTTCAGCCCTGAATTTTATGCAGCGCATGTCCGGAATTGCTACCCGTACGCATAACATGGTGGAGCTGATTCGTTACCAGAAAGCCCAGATCGTTGACACACGTAAAACTACTCCCGGACTTAGAAGGCTGGAGAAATATGCAGTAATGATGGGAGGAGCACGTAACCATCGGTTTGGACTTTATGACGGTGCTATGATCAAGGATAATCATATCAAAGCAGCTGGAGGTATACTCAAGGCCGTAACCACCCTGCGAGCCCAAATTCCTCACACTATAAAAATTGAAGTTGAAGTGGAAAATCTGGAACAGCTCCAGGAAGCTCTGGAAGCCAAGGTTGATATAATCATGTTGGACAATATGGACACGGAAACCATGAAAAAAGCGGTGGAGATAGTTAATGGCAAGGCCTTGCTGGAAGCTTCGGGCGGCATCAATGAGCAAACCATAGTAGAAGTTGCCAAAACCGGAGTAGACTTTATCTCCATCGGTGCCTTGACCCACTCGGTTACCAGCCTTGATATCAGTTTTAACTTGGTGGATTGAACTGACTTATTATTTAAGGATTTATACTTTTACGGCAGTTAACCCTGTGTTATTATTTAGGTTAACTAATAAATTGCAAAGGGGTATACTGCATGACCTTGTCAACCCAGGAACTGGTTGAGGCAGCCCTGTTTACTGCCATTATGTGTATTTTGACCGTTATTGTAAGAATGCTGCAGCCGGTAGTCGTTATTCCTTTCAGTTTGCAACCGCTGGTGATGTTATTGGCGGCCATAATGCTCTCCCCGCGGGGAGTATTTTTAAGTATGCTGGCCTACCTGTTGTTAGGATTGATTGGTCTGCCGGTATTTTCCCTGCCTCCCTATGGAGGGCCAGCCTATATATTAGTACCGTCATTTGGTTTCCTGCTGGCATTTCCCATAGCCGGATGGGTGCAGTCGCGTCTTATACGCCGAACCAGCGGACTGATTTATTTTGCTGCTGGGGTAGTGGCTATTGTAATATATTATTTAATTGGATTACCTTACATGTACTTTATTCTTAATTTTTATCTGGGCCGCACCATCGATGTCTTACAGATAATAAAAATCGGTTTTCTGCCCTTTATTACATTCGATTTGCTCAAGGCCGGGGCAGCAGCCTGGCTGGCTTTGGAGACAGGCAGGAGATTAGGAATCAGCAGAGAAAATAATCGGTTACGGACTTAACTAAATGGAGGGTAGAAAGAAATGATTCTGGTTTTTGATGTGGGCAACACCAATATTGTAGTAGGAGTTTATAACGGAGAAGAACTATTGACGCACTGGCGGCTGCGGACGGATACCATGCGTACCAGTGACGAGTATGGCATACTGCTTACGGCTCTGTTCGGTTATAATCATCTGGATAAAGAAGAAATCAAAGCGGTAGTAATATCTTCGGTAGTTCCAAGTCTCATGATGGAATTGGAAATGATGAGTGAAACCTATTTTCACTGTAAACCGTTGGTGGTGGGGCCAGGCATAAAAACCGGGTTGGCCATAAAATATGAAAACCCCCGCGAAGTCGGGGCCGACCGGGTAGTAAATGCGGTAGGCGCATACAATAAATATGGTGCTCCACTGATAATCATCGACTTTGGTACGGCTACAACTTTCTGTGTAATCAATGAACGGGGTGAATATCTGGGTGGTGCAATTGCACCGGGAATTCGTTTATCAACCGAAGCTCTGGTTTCCCGAGCTGCCAAACTGCCCCGAGTCGAACTAATCCGGCCCAAAAGCATTATTGGTCGTAATACCGTAGCCAGCATGCAATCCGGAGTAATCTTTGGTTTCGTAGGTCAGGTCGAAGGAATTGTTAACCGCATAAAACAGGAAATAGGATGCAATCCGCAGGTTATTGCCACCGGGGGACTGGCGGAAACTGTGGCTGGTGAAACCGATGTAATTGACCTGGTCGATGAGTTTTTAACCCTGGATGGTCTGCGCCTTATTTATGAAATCAATCGAGGGTAACCATGTTCAAAATTGGTGATGTATGTATAGATAATGCGGTAATCGCTGCCCCTATGGCGGGAGTAACCGACCGGGCCTTTCGCATCATACTGAAATCATTTGGGGCCGGTCTGGTAGTGAGCGAAATGATAAGCGATATGGGACTGGTGCATCAGCAGGAAAGGACCCTGCGCATGGTTGATATTTCCGGAGAAACGCCACCGGTCGCGGTGCAAATCTTCGGTTCCCAACCGGAACCCATGGCTATAGCTGCCCGTCAGGTGGAAAACAGCGGCGCAGCCATAATAGATATAAATATGGGATGCCCTACCCCCAAAATTGTGAAAAATGGTGAGGGTTCAGCCTTGATGCGGGACATTCCTCATAGTCGCAAGATTATTCGTGCGGTAGTTGATGCTGTCAAAGTGCCGGTTACGGTAAAAATGCGTCTGGGTTGGGACACAGAAAATACAAACTGTTTGGAACTGGCGCAGGCTGCACAGGAGGAAGGTGCAGCAGCAGTAACCCTTCATGCCCGTACGCGGGACCAATATTACTCCGGCACAGCAGATTGGAATTATATTCGGCAAATTAAACAGCATCTGACCATTCCGGTAATCGGTAACGGAGATATTTGGAGTGCAGAAGATGCGCTGCGTATGAAAGAAGAGACTGGCTGTGATGCAGTCATGATTGGCCGTGCAACTATGGGCAACCCCTTCATTATTCGTGAAAGTGTGGCCCTGCTGGAAAAAAATCTTCCCCTCGAACCTCCCACTGCAGAAGAACGCATCTCCACGGCTATAAAACATCTGGAACTGGTTTGTGAGTTCAAAGGTGAAGCTGTAGGGGTAAGGGAGATGCGCAAACACTTTTCCTGGTACATAAAAGGCATGCGCGGTGCCGCCCGCCTGCGCGAAGAAATAAACCGTGCCACCACCCGCCAGCAGCTAATCGATCTCATCAGCGTTTTAATGGACGTGGATAACGCGGATTAACGCTGATTCCCGCTGTTTTTTCTAACACAGATTTATTTTTTATTTTAATATTGCGTCAGGTTATTTATAGTGAGAATTATTTGTTATTAACAAGGAAATTTTAAAAATTTATAACCTGACCAACCTGACTTTGTCTGACTTGACCTGATTTTATAAAAATTAAAAAATAACCGTCAAGCCCCTCTTTCATGAACTCTTAGCAGTTGTCATCCTTCGCTTCGCTCAGAGTGACATATTTAAGAAATTATAAAATTATAAAAAATTATATTATATAACCGTCAGGTTCAGTCGGAAATAGTCAGGTCTAGTCAGATTCTAAAAATTATAAGACTATCTCATAACCAGAATCTTACTCGCCATAAATCCGCTAACTCCGATACAATTAAAAAAAATCCCTCTTCGAGGACTTCTTATGCTCCACCTAAAAGGTTCTGCAATTAATGTTGCTGCGAAAATCCCTTAAAATCCGCGTAATCCGCGTCTATTAATTGCTTACAACTTGTCATCCCTATCTGCAGGTGATAAAATATTGCCAGAGTTGTACACAAAACTGTGCAAGAGGTTTGTAATGGAAATTTACCGGGTTCAGGACAAAATTATCAGCTGGCAGAAAATCGAACGCACCCTGCAAAAAGCCTTGCAATTAAGAACCAGAGGCTTTTCTCAGCAGGAAGTAGCAGATCGTTTGCAAATTGACCGCACCTTTATATCACGTCTGGAAACTATAGGAGAAATACGCAAAGGCCAATCTATAGCCTTTATCGGCTTTCCTATTGCCAATAAGGATGAAATTCAGACCCTGCTGGAAAAAGCCGGCGTTGAATTTATTATGATCATGAGTGAACAGGAACGGCTGGATTTTGTTAATTTACGCAGTGGTAAAGAATTAATGAACGAAATGATGGACCTGATTGCTCAGGTCAGAGCTTATACGACTGTAATTCTGGTCGGTTCTGATGAACGTCTCAGACTGCTGGAAGGCATTCTCGATGCCCAGATTATTTCCATAGAAATTGGAGAATCACCTATTACTGAAGACAAGTGGCTGGAACCCACTTTGTTGCAAAAAGCTCTGAGATCAGTAAAAAATGCCCGCTAATTTGAAAGGAAATTAACATACAAAAGCACTTAAGGAGGAATCAATTTGAAACATATTGTCAGTGTCAGCCTCGGTGCAGCTAAACGGGACCATGCTTTTGAAACTGATTTTATGGGAGAACAATTTCGCATTGAACGTATTGGAACTGATGGCGACTGGGATAAAGCCATTCAGTTAATCAGGGATCTGGACGGAAAAGTTGATGCCTTTGGTATGGGGGGCATAGACCTTTATATCTATATTGCCGGCAAGCCCTATATAATAAAAGATGCCAAACGCCTGGTGGCTGAGGCACGTAAAACTCCGATGGTGGATGGCAGCGGGCTAAAAAACACGCTGGAACGCAAATGCATATTGGATATTCAAAATGAAGGAATTATGGATTTGCGCGGGAAAAAAGTCCTGATGGTATGCGGAGTTGACCGTTTTGGTATGGCCGAGGCCTTCAGCGAAGTTGGAGCCAAACTTACGCTGGGAGACTTTATTTATACGCTGGGATTACCCATGCCGCTGAATTCCCTTAATACGCTTAAATTTTTCGGACGCATGGCAGCGCCTTTTGTAGTTAACATGCCCTTTGATAAACTCTATCCTACTGGAAGTCAGCAGGAAGTCATAATTCCGAAACACTCCAAATATTATTATAATGCCGAGGTTCTGGCCGGAGATTTCCTCTACATTCGCCGTTATTTACCGGAAAAATTAAACGGTCAGGTGATAATAACCAACACTACTACCGCAGAAGACATGAAAATGCTCAAAGAGCGGGGAATCAGTAAAGTTATTACCACTACTCCGGATATGGGGGGTCGCTCCTTTGGCACCAATGTAATTGAAGCCTTGATGATTACATTGATGGGTCGGCCACTTAATCAGATTGCAGCGGAGGATTATTATGCCATGCTAAAAGAATTGAACTTTAAGCCCGGAGTAGTAGACCTGAGTAAACTGGATGCTTAATCTGGATTTTGCTTTCTTTAATTTAATAGAACAGGACCGACAGGGGCTAATCTACCGGAAATATTTTTTGGACAGGTTGGCCCCATTAATATTTACTCCCCGTATCCAGCGACTCATAGAAGTTCCGGGTCTGGGTGCCGGCTGCAACATTCATCTGCCGCTGGGGGGAGGAAACTTTATGAACATGCATAAAGAAATACGGGGACAGATGATGGATAAAACCCGGGACATTTTGCAGGAATTGAACATTAGCGAACTGGCGGTTGACCGGCGTCTGAAGCAAAATTTACAGCCCTGGTCAAAAAAGCTTTCCCTGTTGTTTGGCGATCAGTTTATTAAAGCCCTGGCCTACACTTTTATTAAAGAGAGTATAGAACGAAACGCGGTAAGAAAGATTATACTGATAGGAGAAATGGCGGGTGCTGAAGATTTACTGGAAACGGTTACCACCTTTCGGGTGCCAATTTCCATTCAAACTAATGTGCCGGCCAATTACGAATTAATGACTTATCGACTCCTGTATGAGAAAGGATGTGCTATCAGCAACAGCTTTATTAAACCCCAGGAATGGAAGCATGGTGATGTAGTTATTGCCTTTGACGGGGTATCATCCCGGTTTTCGATGGTGGCCCCAGGTATATGTTACCGCTCCCTGACTTATGAAACGCAAAATCTGGCCCCGGAACTGGAAGCTTATCTTGACCGCGGCGGAATTAATCCGCAATTGGGTACGCTGGCTCCAATTCTGGAAAGTTGTTTACTTCCAGCAGGAGAAATGCTTCCCAATAGCGAACATCAACTAAATTATCAATATACGTTTCTGACCATACAACAACGTGGTCAGCAAATGGGGCTGTGGGAGCACTTTCTTGACAAGGCCTGAACAGGTATTTATAATACCTTAAAGGAAAAGAACAGGTTATCCTTGCATGGGTAACGATAAGATGATCTTAAGCGAGCCGGGTCTCGCTTTTTGAAGTTATTTAGATAGGGGAGATATCATGACGGACGAAAAAGAAGTCCTGCTGACTAAAGAAGGGCTTGACAAATTGGAAACTGAGCTCGAGTTTCTGAAATCAGTCAAACGTGAAGAAGTAGCCGAGCGTATCAAGCAGGCAATTGCCTTTGGAGATATATCTGAAAACTCCGAATATGAAGATGCCAAAAATGAACAGGCTTTCATTGAAGGGCGTATTATTACTCTGGAACAAACCCTGAAAAAAGCCCGCCTTATGGAAGACAACGAAATTCGTACCGATGTTGTTTCCCTGGGTTCCAAAGTGAGATTAAAAGAAATGAAATCCGGTCGCGAGTTTAATGTTACGGTAGTATCATCAGTGGAATGCAAACTGCGAGACGGAAAAATTTCGGATGAGTCTCCGGTAGGACGCGCGGCCATGGGCAAGAAAGTTAATTCAGTATTTCAGGCCGAAACCCCGGCGGGTGTTTTAAAATATAAAATACTGAAAGTGGAAAAATAATTTAAGGACTACATTACAATTCGCACAGCACAGCGGCCGCAGGTGAGCTGTTGTGCTGTGTTTTTTGAGGAAGTGTTTATTTGATGGCAGATCAGGAAATCACCAATGTTGAACTAAATGAACTTAAAAAGGTAAGACGGGAAAAACTGCAGGAACTGCGGGAAATGGGGGTTGAACCCTTTGGACAAAGATTTGAACGTACCGCCATGACCGGGGAAATCCATGCCCAATTTGACCAGATGGAAGCTAAAACGGTTCGCATTGCCGGGCGTATTATGTCCAAACGCAGACATGGGAAAGCCGGTTTTGCCGATATTACCGATATAAGCGGAACCATACAGCTTTACTTTCGCAAAGAAGATGTGGGTGAAGAACGCTACGAACTGTTTAAGAAGCTGGACATAGGCGACATATTAGGTATAGAAGGCGAAGTATTCCGTACTCAAAAGGGTGAAATCAGCATTCATGTACGCGACTTTACATACCTGTCCAAATCCCTTAATCCTCTGCCGGAAAAATGGCACGGACTAAAAGATGTTGAACTTCGCTACCGGCAACGCTATGTGGACCTGATTGTAAACCCCGAGGTAAAAGATGTATTTATGAAACGCAGCCGTTTCATCAAGGAAATGCGTAACTACTTGGACAACCGTGGTTTTCTGGAAGTGGAAACCCCGATGATGCAGCCTATTGCCGGGGGAGCTACTGCACGCCCGTTTATAACCCATCACAATGCACTGGACATTGATCTCTACCTGCGTATTGCTCCGGAACTATATCTTAAGCGTCTTATAGTAGGCGGCCTGGAAAAAGTCTATGAAATCAACCGCAACTTCCGAAATGAAGGTATTTCAACCCGCCATAATCCGGAATTTACCATGCTGGAAATATATCAGGCCTATGGCGACTATGAAGTAATGATGGAGCTTACCGAAGACCTGATATCTGCCGTAGTGGAAAAAGTAACCGGTTCCATGCAGGTGGAATTTGAGGGAACCACCATCGATTTTAAACCCCCATGGAAGCGGGTGCCGATGCTGGAAGCTATCCGTGAACATACCGGGCTGGACTTCACTACTATTTTAGATGATGAAGCTGCCAGACAGGCGGCGCAAAGCGTTAACCTGGAGGTTAAAGAGTCTACTCCCCGCGGAGAAATAATCAATGAAATCTTTGAAACCTTTGTGGAAGAAAAACTGGTACAACCTACTTTTATATATGGTCATCCGGTGGAAATTTCACCTCTGGCCAAGCGTAATGTGGAACATCCGGAATTTACCGACCGCTTTGAGGTATTTATCATGCAGCGGGAAATTGCCAATGCCTTTTCCGAACTCAATGACCCTATTGATCAGCGGGAACGGTTTGTAAAACAGGTACAAAAACGCGCCGGCGGCGACGCCGAAGCCCACATGATGGATGAGGACTACCTGAATGCTCTGGAATACGGCATGCCTCCCGCCGGAGGACTGGGAATCGGTATCGACCGCCTGATAATGCTGGTCACCAACTCATCCTCCATCCGTGACGTAATCCTCTTCCCCACCCTGCGCCCGAAAACCGAGTAGGTTAGAGGGGAATAATAGACGCAGATAGCGCGGATTTTGATTAATTTAATAATGAGCAATGGTGTTTATAGAAAGTCAGGTTCGAACTTATAGAACCTGACTTTTTTTATGACTTTTGCCTGACTAGACCTGACTATATAAAAATAAAAAAATAAAACTATTAGGTTCAAAAATACTATGCAACTTTCCTCAAAAGAAAACCTAACTCATCATGAAGAAACCTTACTCCGAATCAATTATATAAAAAACCAGCGTAAATCTGCGTCCGAAAGGTCTGTGTAATCCCCCTGTCGGGGACTTCACCCTGCGGGTACTACTGATACACTCTGTCGAGTGTAATAAAGGTTGCTGATGTTCCCCGGCACTCAGATTTAAGATTAATATTAGCGCTGAGTGCCGGGTCACAATTAAGGTTGCTGCGTCTATTAAAAAATAGAACCGTTAAAGATTGACAGGGGGATAACCCCCTTTTTTTATGGCCATAGTGTAGGAAACAGGGCAACGATTGGCTTACAATATTGTAAAATGACGTACATAAACGTATAATAGTAATACAATATAGCGAGGGGGGATCAAAAAATGTTTGGGGTGGTTGAAGAAGTAAAAGTAGGTGTTAAAAGTCAAATAGTAATTCCGGCTCGAATCCGTGAGGATGTCAAGGTAAAGCCGGGAGATATTTTAATCATGACCAGTGACAGAAATGGTCGTATAACGATTATGAAAAAACCTGACAATTGGGCATCAGCTGCTTATGGGTGTTGTGAAGATGCCTGGGGGGATAGACCCTTGGAATACTTGCAGAAGGAAAGGGAAACAGCATGGGAATAGAAAGCCTTCTGCAAAATAACCAATGTATTGCTTTAGATACGAATGTGTTTATCGCTTTATTTTCCCGGGAAGTTTTAGGCGAAAAGGTAGTTCCTATAATTGATGCTGCCGCCAACCAGGGAAAATTGGAACTCATAGCATCTGTTCTGTCGTTTGCAGAATGTGCTGTCAAGCCGTACCAGGAGGGAAACTGGATGGCATTGGATCAAATCAAGCTTATGTTTCAAATGCCCCATTTAACCTTGTTCCCGATTGATGACCGGGTAGCAGAGGAGGCAGCGCGAATTAGAGCAATTTATAATTTTAAAATGCCGGATGCTATCCACCTGGCCACAGCAATTATTCAACAGGCGGATGTATTTTTGACCAATGACTATAAACTGGCAACCATAAAAGAAATACCGGTAATTATATTGGAAGAATTGTAACTACGGCACAAGGGCATGGATTTGATGGAGAGTCAGGTAAGTCAGGTTCTAGAAAACCATTATAATCTTCCTCAAAAGAAAATCCCACTAACTATGAAGAAACCTTACTCCGAATCAATTATAAAAAAGCCAGCGTAAATCCTTGTAAATCCGCGTAATCAGCGTCTATTAAATCCAAATCTGTGAAAATCCCTCAAAATCAGTGTTATCAGTGTTTATTAAAAAATACTATTGTCCATGCGTCTATTGTTTATCAGCCAGGCCGGTTTTGAAGGCGTTGATCACCGCCGGGTTTTCGTCAATTCTGTAAATCCGCGCCGGCTGCATCTGGCTGTCCCAATCTATGCCATTCCACCACACGGCCATTTTAATCTGCGGATACCTGTCAATATTGGCAAACATATTATCAATCCAGGCCTTCTTGTCTCCGCCCACTGAATTGGAACCAAACTCGGTAATCATAAACGGATAGCTGAAAACTGAAGCATAAGACCGCACCAGCAGGTCATAAATAACCGGGAACTCCCGCCAGGTTTCGCCGGGGTAATAATTTCCGGTATTATAACCGGTCAACCCAACCACATCTACATACTGGTCACCGGGATAATACATATAGGCGTGATTCCATTTAAAATCCGGGAAAGACAAATCGTGGGGATTCCAGACCCAGATAACATTATCCACCTGTTCACTGGCAAAAACCTCATACACATAACGCCATAAAGCCTTAAAAAGTTCAGTATCGCCGCCGGTATAATAACTGGAATAGGTGCACCAGTCGCCATTCATCTCATTATCCAGGCGGAACAGTACCGGTTCGCCAAACTCTTTAATCTGGCGGGCATACTGGTGAAAAAACTCATCATAAACACCCTGCAGAATATCATAGGTTACTCGCTGGTTATCAGCATCACTAAGCTCAAAAGAAGAAGTCTGCAGAGTAAGCTCGACTGCTTTACCCTGTTCATAAGCCCGCTGTAAATCAGCTAGCGGCATGGTACTGTCCATGGACTTATAAACCAAAATAACCGGAAAAGAATAATCGAATCGCTTTTCCAATTGGGACAGGTAATTAAAACTATCCGGGGCAGTTGGTTCAAAAATTCCCCAAGTCAAAGCAGCTTCTTTATTAAAATACTTTTCATAAAAGGCTCGGGTGGACTCATTCCATTCGCGTTCAACCGGACTATAGCGGGCGAAATAGCCCGGCGCTCCCCGTTTATCGACCCGCGCAAAGGACCCAAAAATGCGTTCATAATTCTCAATAGGCTGTGCAGACTTAATCCAGACTGTATAAACTTCCTGGGGACTTATCACATAATAGGCACGGGCATAATAATTATGATCATTATCTACATGGGCCAGCTTATCGCGGGTCCATCTGAGCAGATAATAAGACAGGTCATCATTTTGTATGTAACTTCTTTCCAGCAAGTGATGATCGCGGGCATTATTCAGAAATCGGTTATTGTAATTAATAAAAGCCGCAGCTGAGGTACAGGAAGTTGAACTGTTGAAATTATCATGATAAATCTCAATACGGGTATCGTTATTATAAGCTACGGTACGCAGTGCAGAAAGTGAAAGGTCCAGCTGCATACCCTCCGGAATATCGAGACGGTAGCCCAAAGCATAATCACTTAAGCGCTGGCAGCCATCCTGCCCGGGAGCCAGCATCTTTAAATCCTTCAGCGGTTTTTCCGAAGGTTGCTCCACTTGCTGTCCATTTTCAATATAAATTGCACTTCCAGCTGCAGCCGAAGCTACCGGCAGAATCAATCCTATTATCATACAGCATATAACTGGTACAATTAATGCCTTAACGAAATACTTCACCCTCACATCTCCTCATACAAATATATACATTATTACCACAAGTAAAGCCTTTTGACCAGACAGGGACGGTTCCTCTCCTTGATTACGAGGCGATTTTACTATATGATACAAAGGATTAAAGGCAGTAAAATAATTGCAGGGAGAAGGGTTGAGGGGTCGCCATGCAGAAACAACCGGATAAGCCTGTTAAAGTCAGAAAGCCGGGAGTGCTGGGTATAATCGCTATGATAATATTCTGCTGGCTGGCCTTTGATGTAGCGGTACACCAACACTCTGTCACCCGTAACCTGTTGGAAATTTTGCTGGCCTTTATAGTGCTGGCAATACCCATGCAAATCAGAAAACTTATTAAACGACATCAAAATCGAGACTAACTATCACCTGCGGGAGTGTTTATCAGATGAAAGTCGTACTATCCGGATATTATGGTTTTGACAATGCCGGCGATGAAGCCCTGCTTTCGGCTATCAAATCTTCCCTGCATCAACTGCAGCCCGGGGTGGAAATTACAGTATTATCAGGAAATCCACATAAGACTGCTCAATTACATGGACTGCAAGCCGTCTACTACATGAATCCCCTGCAACTGATAAAGGAACTCGGTCAGGCTGACCTGTTGATCAGCGGAGGAGGCAGTATATTTCAGGATATTACCAGTGCCCGTTCGCTGCCTTACTACATTAGTGTAGTGGCTTTGGCCAAATTGCTGCGCAAACCGGTTATCTTTTATGCCCAGGGGGTAGGCCCTATCAATCGTCCTTTAAGTAAATGGCTGATGAAAAAAATTGCCAACCGCGTAGAACTGATTACCTTGCGTGATGAAGAATCCCGTCAGTTATTATTGCGACTGGGAGTAAACCGTCCTGAAATCCAGGTAACTGCTGATCCGGTATTTTCACTTAAACCGGATGAAGAGGACTTTGCAGCCGTAGAATCAATGCTCCCCGACCTGCAGGACTCTCGGCCAATTATAGGAGTTTCGGTACGGCACTGGGAATCTCTGCAGGGATATCAGCAGCAATTAGCCCACACGCTGGATGAACTTTACGCCCAGGGGTATCAGATACTGTTTATTCCCATGGCTTACCCGGATGACATCGATGAATCACGCCAGGTAGCAAAGTTTATGACTCGTCCCTACCGGATAATAGAAAGAAATCTTAGCAGCCAACAGCACCTGGCCTTAATATCCCGGCTTTATCTTATGGTGGGTATGCGTCTGCATGCATTAATCTTTGCCGCCAGCCAGGGGGTTCCCTTTGCCGGGATATCATATGATCCCAAGATTGACGCTTTTTTAAACTATTTTAAACTTAAACCCTTATCATTAAATTATGAGGAAATGTGGCAGGAACTGCAGCCTTTATTAAACGACCAGCAGGGAAGAGAACAAATCCTGAAAGAATCCCAAACCCTGCGCCGAAAATCAGAACTAAACGCCAAACTGGCCTTGTCTCTGGTAACTAAGAAATGAAGGTTGAGCGGAAGGAGCTATTAAGAAGCGGAGGCCTCTGGCCTCCATGGGATTTGACGCAGATGTCGCAGATTACGCGGATTCCCGCAGTTCTCTTATACTTTAATAGATAGTCAAATGATTTATGGTTTGGTTAGGTTTGAATAATGACGGAGTTTTCTTAATAGACACAGACTGCCGCAGATATTTTTATGATTGATTTGGAGTTAGAATATATATGGGCAAGTGGGACTTGGTGTTTGAAGAGATTTTTCTTTTATTGTCATCCTGAGCGGAGCGAAGCAACATTTAAAGTGTGTTCATAACGAAGGTTTGAACACATGGGTAGTCCCCGGAGGGGGGATCTCTAATAAAGTTAAAATTACCATATAGCGTAATAGACTCTTCGCTACGCTCAGAGTGACAATATCCTGGAGATTAAAAATTAAAAAAATCCGCGGAAATCTGCGCCCGAAGGGTCTGCGTTATCTGCGTTAGAAAAAATTATAAATAACCGTCAGGTCAAGTCAGGTTAATCAGTTTAAGTTAGGTTCTAATATTCAATCTCCCTCTTAAGGAAAACTAAAATTACCATAAATAACCTGACTCCGATTTAATCAAAATAAAAAATCAGTGAAAATCTGCGCCCGAAGGGTCTGCGTAATCTGCGTTAAAAAAATTATAAATAACCGTCAGGTCAAGTCAGGTTAATCAGTTTAAGTCAGGTTCTAATATTCAATCTCCCTCTTAAGGAAAACTAAAATTACCATAAATAACCTGACTCCGATTTAATCAAATTAAAAAATCAGTGAAAATCTGCGCCCGAAGGGTCTGCGTTATCTGCGTTAGAAAAAATTATAAATAACCGTCAGGTCAAGTCAGGTTAATCAGTTTAAGTCAGGTTCTAATATTCAATCTCCCTCTTAAGGAGAACTAAAATCACCATAAATAACCTGACTCCGATTTAATCAAAATAAAAAATCAGTGAAAATCTGCGCCCGAAGGGTCTGCGTAATCTGCGTCAGAAAAAAATAAAATTGAATCTACGCTATTAAATCTAAGGATGTTTGTATGAATCAGGAAGCTAAAACCGGAAAAACTTTTATTGGCGTATCTGCCATCATATTTCTATCCAAACTGCTGGGATTTGCCCGGGATATATTCTTTGCCGGGGTCTTCGGGACCACGGTTATTACTGACATATTCCAGGTCATATTCAGCTTTCCCAGCCTGCTGTTCTCCAGCATCGGCACGGCCCTGTCATCGGTAAATATACCTAACCTCACTTATTTTACCAGTACCAGAACCCGTGAAGAACGTAACCAATATATGTCCAATCTTATGGCACATGTAACCTTGTGGAGTACCATCCTAACAGTGGCTGGAGTAATATTTGCTCCTACCATTTCCAGCTTGATCGCCCCCGGAGTCAGTTCCTCGGTTGACCATTTTGCCATAACGCTGACTCGTATCATGATGCCGACCCTGATATTTGTAAACCTGACCTATCTGACCACCGGCATACTGCAGGTGCACGGTTACTTTATGCGATCGGCGGCTATCAGCATCCCCTTTAACCTGTTAATTATTCTGGCCCTGTATATGCGGGGAGACGACATAGTTTTTCTTAGTTATGTAACCACCATCGGCTGGTTATTGCAGTTTCTTATTCAGGTACCGGTACTTAAACGGGAAAAATATGCTCTGCCGCGCTTTATTCGCCACGGCGGACAGGCATTTGTCAGCCTCAGGCAGCTGGTACCGGTGCTGTTGGGCAACTCACTGCTGCAGCTTTGCCTGATTCTGGACCGTTCCTTTGCAACCCATCTGGGAGAAGGCAGCACCGCCGCCTTATCTTTTGGCGGCAACCTGTTTGTTACCATCACCAGCGTATTCATCGTAGCCATGTCCACGGTGGTATTCCCCCGTCTGTCAAAATACTGTCTGGATGAGGATTTTGACAGTATTCGTGCGCTGCTGGCTACTATTTTCAAGATTTTATTATTTATTTTAGTTCCTTATCTGATCCTGGTAGTTGTCTATAATCAGGAAATCATCTCCCTGGTATATGAACGGGGTGCTTTTACCAGTGAATCTACGCGCATGACCTCCCAGGCATTTCTGTTTTACAGTTTTGCGGTAATTGGCTATGCCTGTCAGGAAATTTTCAACCGGGTATTTTATGCGTTAAAGAAATTCCGTCTGCCCATGATAGTAAGTCTCATCTGCCTGGCGGTAAACATAGCTGGCAACCAGTTGTTGGTTGGCTATGGCATTGCTGGAGTCAGTATATCCACCGCTGCCGCTCTGCTGCTGTATGCAATTATAATGTTTGTGCTGATACATAGGAATATCGGTGGATTTGCCTATCGGGAAGTGCTGGTTTACGGAGTGAAATTATTAATACCGGTTGCCGGTATGCTGGGGGTCATTATTGGCTTTAAATATCTGGGCGCTGCCGGACTGATAATGGCATTCTTATTACCCCTTATGTTAAGCGGGCTGGTTTATCTGGCCCTGGCCTATATATGTCAACTAATACAGGTTTTCACCAAAAAGGAGGTCGCATAAATGAAGCTGAACAGCCGCGGGGTTCTATGGATATTATTACTGGTAACATTGGTCGCTTTACTGGGGGGATTTGGTCTGCGCTGGAACAATGAAGCCCACAATAAAACCGTTATTACTACTATTGATTATCGTGAATTTGTAAAGTCAGCCAACTTTGCCAGTCAGGATATAGATACGGTGCTGGATAATTTACAGCAAGCCGGAGTTAAATGCGTGGCAGTTAAAGAAACTACCGTCCGCGACCTGGATGAGCGCGGTGATATAGGCCTGTACTCCGTAGCGGAATTTCGCGCCCTGATGCAGGATTACGGTCAGGATTTGTGGCCGGAGATCGAAGCACAGTTAAAAAACGAGAAGATTAATCCCTCCAACCGCATAATCGTTTCCTTTAAACCGGAAACCACTGAATTTTTAACCGAGCGTCTTACCAAAAGATTTACCGAAGAAGAACTGCTGATGTTTAGCGCCGGAAATCAGGATTATTTTCTGGTTCGTTCCGAACTTATTCCTCAACCGCGTCCCGCCAATAGTATGGAAAGCCCTTCGCCGGTATTTGATGCCCGTCTGGGCTTTGATGAAAACCTCCTGGATGACCTGTGGGCCCGGGGCTGGCAGATTGTATTAATGCCGGGACAAAATCGCGGTTCCAACCTGGCTTATCTGCAGGAATACCGGGATTTGGTGAAAAAATATGCAGTAAATACCATAATAATTGATGGTGGACAGGTACCTGGTTATCCGGAGCATCTGGATGTAATGCAAAAATTAATTGCCGATGAAAACCTGACTCTGGGTATTATTGAAACCTCGGTTCAGCTTGGTTATATGGAACAAAAAGGGCTGGACGAAATCATGGAAGCGGACGGTTATCCTATCAACCGAGTTTACTCCACCCGCAACGATGAATTTTTACAGGATGTCAACGACCGCTACTATCGTTGGATTCGGGCAGTGGTAGACCGCGGTATCCGTATCATGTATGTAACTCCCTTTAATGATAATAAACTTACCTTCAGCGAAAACCTGGAACAGACCACGGCCAAACTGGATCTGTTTCATCAGACCATTACCGACAAAGGCTATGTTACTGACCGGCAGCTGCCCCCACTGAATAGTGCAGTGCCCGGGAAACTGCATTACTTTATGGTATCACTGAGTCTATTGTTGGTTACATTGCTTTATTTGAGCTATCTGGCACGAGTAGATAAAAAACTCCTTATTGCTTTAGCCGTTGTGGGTATTGCATTACTGGCAGCAGCCAATTTGCTATTGGGTATGGACCTGGCTAAACTTTATGCTCTGGGAGCGGCCATAATATATCCGTCCTTATCCATATTGCTGTTTATGATTTATCTGCGCGACTATCGTCATCATTCTTTCCTGAGGATGTTGTTCACCTCGTTGCTATTATTGGTGGGGGTCAATATGCTGGGGGGCTATACCATTGTCAGCAGCCTGACCGATATTCGCTATATTATGAATGTAGAATATTTCCGGGGAGTAAAAATTGCCTTCCTGCTGCCACTGCTGTTACTGGGTATAAACTATCTGGCCTGCTTCACGCGTGAAGAAGGTGTGGTACCATATCTGTCCGGCATCCTGCGCAAGAGTCCCAGTTACATGGCACTGGCACTTATGCTGATTGCAGTTGTGGCTCTCTACCTGTATATAGGACGCAGCGGGCATACTGCCGGGGTAGGAGTCTCATCACTGGAACTGCGTCTGCGGGAAATCCTGGAAACCCTTTTCCTGGCTCGTCCGCGTTTCAAAGAAATACTGATTGGTTATCCGGCCTTGATGGCTTTAATCTACCTGTATCGTCGTTACCCCTGGCGGGAACTGGTATTGATCCTGGGGTTGGGAGTTATGATGGGCAGCATCTCCATGGTTAACAGTTTTTCACATGTTTTTACGGCTATTACCGTTTCCACCAGCCGTACTCTGAGTGGATTAATCGTTGGGGTGGCCATTGGCATTATAACCTTAATAGGGATTTACCTGTTGGAAAAAATCTATTATCGCTGGATAGTACCTTATCTGGGCGACATTAATGGGGGAAAAACCACAGGATAATGCAACATCTTTAACAAAGCATCCTTTACTTGCCATATAGACAAGGAAATAAGCTGGTGCTAGAATGAGGCTAGCATTGGTTGGGGGAGGCGAAATTCTTTATGCCCGCATATATTTATGCTCTGGCTGTATTGTCGGCCTTTGTCGTAGCCTGGCTATTAACGCCTCAGGTAATAAAATTGGCTTTTAAGCTGGGAGCAGTTGATCAGCCGGATAGCAGAAAAGTGCATAGCAGAACCATGCCCCGCATGGGCGGATTAGGTATATTTATAGCCTTCTTGCTGCCTATGCTGGCAGTATTTCAATTAGATACTCCTTATCTGGGAATCATTATTGGTGCCCTGATAATATTTATTACCGGTATGCTGGATGACCTGTATGACTTATCTCCCTGGCTCAAACTGCTGGGACAGGCCCTGGCAGCTGCGGTAGCGATATACTTTGGCCTGGTAATTCATTTTGTTACCAATCCCTTTGATGGTGCACTCAGTCTGGGTTACTTCAGCTTGCCGCTAACCTTTCTGTGGATTGTAGGGGTTACCAATGCGGTAAACTTAATTGACGGACTGGATGGACTGGCAGCCGGCGTGTCCGGAATTGCTGCCCTAACCATGGGAATTATTGCGCTGGTTCAAGGACAACCGGTAGTTGCGCTGGCAGCCTTTATACTGGTGGCAGCCATATTGGGCTTTCTCCCCTATAACATGTATCCGGCCCGAACTTTTATGGGTGACTGCGGTTCCAACTTCCTGGGTTTTGTACTGGCCTGTCTGGCCATAATGGGTACGGCTAAAAGCGCCGCGGTTATTTCTTTGTTCGTACCTATTGTTATACTGGGCATACCCATATTTGATACCTTTTTTGCCATTATCCGGCGTATAAATAAAAAGGCTCCTATCTTTATGCCCGATAAAGACCATCTGCATCATCGATTAATGGCCCTGGGCATGAGCCATCGCCGTACTGTATGGATTATATACGGGATCAGCGGTTTCTTTGGCGCTACCGCCGTATTCCTGACCTTTATAACCGGATTTAAAGCTACCCTGGTACTGGGCCTGATTCTGCTGCTGGTAATACTGGGCGGCAATCGAATCGGCATCTTCAGCGGTGTCAGTACTGAACAACCCGCGGAAGAAACCCCGCCCCTGCAACCAGCCCCGAGCAATTTAAAAGGGTAACCAGGGATTATTTAATAGACGCAGATAACGCAGACCCTTCGGGCACAGATTAATGTAGCAGGTACAGTCAGGTTCTAAATACTCTACCCTGGTAACCATGAATTATATAACTTTATACATAATAATTAAAAAAACCAGCGGAAATCCGCGCTATCCGCGTCTATTATTTTATAGGGTAAGTGTAAGAAAACATTAATCCATGCCGTATAGCTAAGAGAAAAAATATCAGGTGGTAAAACTATGTTTAAAATTAGTTCATTTATAAAATTAATGATTGCCTGCGGGCTGATATTTGGCCTGTTCTTTGCCGTGGGTGCCGGAATTACCGGTATGGTTCAGCGAGCTGGCAACGATGATAACCAGGACGGCGAAGAAAATGCCCAGCTGGAGCGTCAGGATGGCGAACGTACCAATATTCTATTGTTAGGAGTAGACGCACGTCCAGGCGAAGATGAATCCCGTTCTGACACTATGCTGCTGGTCTCTATTGACCCTAAAATGAATCGGGCGGCAGTCATTTCCATACCCCGTGATACCAAAGTACCCATTAAGGGTGCCGGGGATAAAATTTGTCATGCCAATATGGTTGGCGGACCCCAATATGCGGTCAAAGTCACCGAAGGTCTACTGGACACCAACATCGACTACTATATAAAAATAGACTTCAAAGGCTTTGAGAAAATCGTTGATACTCTGGGGGGAGTTACAGTTGATGTTCCTCCGGGTATGAAAAAACTGTCTGAAGGTATAAATGTTCCGGCCGGTAAACAGCAGCGTCTAAACGGACATGATGCCTTGGGATTTGTACGTTTTCGTGACTATGCCATGGGAGATATTGAGCGTACCCATCAGCAGCAGGTATTTATGAAAGCTCTGGCAACAGAAGTTCTGAAGCCCAAGACTATTACCAAGCTGCCCAAAATAATAACCCAGGTTAATCAATATGTTGACACCAATATGGGTATTACGGACATGCTCAGAATGGCCAGCTGGGCACCCGGATTTACAACTGACTCCCTAGTGGCCCAGACCTTGCCGGGCGGTTTTTATGATGAATATGATGAAAACGGCAATATCAGCCAGAGTTATTGGCTGGCGAGTGAAAAGCAGATCTCCGGTTTGATAGATAAAATGTTAGATGGTGAAGTGGTTGCGGTAGTGCAATTAACACCTCAACCGGCCCGACCGGCAATAAAAGATTCAGAAGATGAAGACGAAGCGGAGAATGATACCACTGGTCAGGATGGCTATATTAATGATGCGGGCAGTAAAAAAACAGATAAGAAAAGTACCTCCAAAAACGCTGACAGCAAAAAAACAAACGAAAAAAGTGATGTTACGAATAAAGATAATCAAAATAATGACGGGACTGGCAATACAACCGGTGAGGACAGTGATACAATAATTGACCAGCCTAAACCTTCAAAACCAAATGTAACCCCTACTGCGCCTCCCAGCAACGGCCCGGAAGGATATATTTAGTGAAGCGTTAGGAGTGAGTCACCCCCCGGAGGAATTGTTATTGACTGAGAGCAGACAATATCATGATATGTATATAATGCGTGTAATTGCCACCCTGGCAGTTATCGCTATTCATACCACTGCACAGGACATGACCCTTTCCACTCTGGGTTACTATGGCAATCAACTGGCCCGCTTTGCAGTTCCTATGTTCCTTATCCTCTCCGGTTTTTTGCTCTTTCAGAGTGACCTGGACTCCCGTTTCCTGCCCCGCAGTCAATTTTACCGCAAAAGATTTGATAAGATTCTTTTGCCATACATAATCTGGACCATCTTTTACAGCCTGCTGCTGCATTATTACTTCAACGGTATGCAAAATCTGCATATGGTGCTGCCTGATTTAATTCGTCACCTGCTGCTGGGCAACGGTTTTACACATCTGTATTTTGTGGTAATCATTATTCAATTATATTTGCTCTATCCATTTGTTCGCCGGAGTTTTCAGGCCCGACCCGGTTTGATTCTATTCACTTCGTTTGTATTATCGCTACTATGTCAGACTTTATTATACCTGCATGCGATTGGAACTATCCATCTGCAGCCTTATTACGGACAAATATACTTAATCGCCTTCCCGGTATGGATGTTCTACTTCGTCCTGGGCATGTATCTGGCCCTAAAGGATCGAATTCTGGAAATGTCAGGACGCCTGTCATGGAAAGTCTGGTTGTTCATCTGGATTGCCAGTCTGGCCCTGCTGTTGTGGGACAGTCAGAGTACGGCCAGCTTTGCTCTAACTATCAAACCGACCGTTATGGTATATGCGGTAAGCAGTTTCTTTCTGCTGCGCGCCTGCCTCAACCATTTTAAAGCACAAAGCGGAACGCTTATTAGGTGGTTTTCCGAGCAATCATTCCTTATCTATCTCCTGCATCCGCTAATAGCTAATTTCCTGGTCTTTATCGCATTACGGGTTATGGTGCAGCCTGACTTATGGTCCAGCAGTCTGGGCACGCTGGCAAAATTTCTGCTTACGCTAATTATGACCCTGCTGGCCACCTATGCCATTACCCGCACCCCACTGGCCAAACCCCTGGGCGGCGTCAGACGCCCCTAACCGGGGGTAACCATGGGGACGGTTCTCCTGGTTTAAGCTTGAAGTTAATGCTGGTTTGTAATATTATAATAGAACACTGCATAAATAAGGTATTATACTTATACGTGGATTTGGCAATAATATCTGTGAGTATCAAAACCTGATATTATTTTTGCTAAAGCGAGGAGAATTATTATGGTAGAAATCACCTTGGAAGATATGGTGAAAGTTGTTCAGCAACCGGAACATTCCAAACAAAAGTTAATAGCTTATCAAGAGAAATATGGAATAAGTACGATCGATTTTGTTTTGTGGCATAAAGAAGGTATCCCGTTACCGATAAATGATAAAGATTATAGGGATTGGCAATTTCAATTGGAGATGTTTTTATCAACAGAAGGGGATATTATGGAGTTAATACCAACCAGTAGTTTTGATACTCAGCCATTATCATTAATTGCATAAGGACAAACATATAAACCCATTGTGACAAACCTCAAGTATGTTACAGTGGGCTTATTTTTTTGTGTGATAGTTATTTCTCAATGGAATGCGTGATCGTAAATTTGCTTGGTTTACATATAATTTCGTTTATTTCCAGGCCCTCAGTTGGGTGGAACAACCAGGTTGACAAACTACTTCTGGCTACTATCGCTGTATCAGCGCTCATTGCGATTACTGTTTCTCCCGGATCAATATGTCCACCATCAACAGCCATTAAAATGGCCTGAATGCATAATCTTAACCCTCCTGAAATAAGTGAAAGTGTATAGTGGATAGTTTGATTTTTAACATCTTTGGCATTCGGAATAATTATATCCTGTAAAGGCATAACCCCTTGTACTAATCTAATTCCCAGACGGTTAAATTCCTCCCTTATCTCCTGTAATGAGGTTTTGGGCACTATTTTATTTTTATTGCCATTAGGATCTAGTGAATGAAATACTTGTTTATAGGGAAAGGTTGCTGCGTAGATATTGATTTCGGTATTATTCAGTGCGTTTTTAAGCATAAAAGCTCCATCGCCATCAGCTGTAAATACAATGATATGGTTAATGTTATTCTCCTTAGCTCTTTCGATTACTAGCTCAATAGTTTTGGGTAAATTTACCATCCCTTCTGAATTATAATAAAATATTGATTTTGACACACCGTAACTCATCCCAGTTTCCTCCTTATTCCGTTCAATGCATTATTATATTCTTCACTTGCTTGCGGTTCTGCAGGGTAAATACACCTTATTATATACATCAATGCCAGTTGAATAGCTAAAACACAATTAAAATTATTAATATCAAGATATAATTGGTCTGGTGAAATATGATCTCCATACTGACTAATTAGTGAAAGATCAGGATTTAAATGCAGGTCACCCTGCTCTGAATCTATTCGATAAGAGAACAGCTGACTATTAGTTGAGGGGTTGAAATGATAAGAAAAAAATCTGATAATATACCTGTCACCATCTAATAGGGCACTTTCATCACAATCAATAATGTCAGCAGTTGCAAATTTTATTTCTTTATTAAGTATCTGCCATCCCACTATTTTTCCCTTATGTTCTGATAGTTCGATTAATTGAAAAAGTTGTTTGGGGTCGGATATCAAATTGTTATCATTAAGCAAGTTGTTCAACAACTCTAGGTATTGTTTTTGGTTTTTAATATATGAATATGGCATAGCATCCCCCAGAAATTAACTAAACAAACATTTCTACACATTAGTCAAAAATCCTCCCAATTATTTAGCTAGGGGTAACCGTGGGGGTAACCGTGGGGACGGTTCTCCTGGTTGCATAAATATTTATTAGCATTTATAGTAAATAATGGGTGATGAATTTATGCCAAGGGCTGCGAGAAAGAAAAGCGAAACGGGAATATATCATATTATTTTACGCGGGATAAACCGGCAGGTCATATTTGAGGAAAACGAGGATTATATCAGATTTCTGCAAACCTTGAAAAAATATAAAAGTAATGGCGAGTTTATAATATATGCATACTGTTTGATGGATAATCACGTTCATTTGCTTATTAAGGAAGGCAACGAAGAATTGGCTTTAATCATGCGACGTATAGGGGCAAGTTATGTCTATTGGTACAATGATAAATATGATAGGGTAGGCCACTTATTCCAGGACCGATTTAAAAGCGAAACAATAGAAAATGACCGATATTTGCTGGCGGTTTTAAGATATATTCATCATAATCCTGTAAAAGCGGGTATAGTCGGGCATATGCAGGATTATAAATGGAGCAGTTACAATGAATACCTAAACATAGACCACATTATTGATAGTGATTTTATTTTATCTTTATTTAGCCATAACAAAGAGATAGCTCTCAGCAGCCTTAAGGAATTTCATGAAATAAATGATGATGAATTTTATCTGGATATTGATAAAATCAAAAGGGTAAATGACAATGAAGCAAGGAAGATAATTAAAAAACTGTGCAATATAGAAAAATGCACTGATCTGCAAAATATGGATGATAAACAAAGGGATCGTTATATAAAAGCCTTAAAGCAAACAGGGTTATCAACCAGGCAACTAGAGCGCTTAACTGGCATCAACAGAAACAAAATTTTAAAGGCCTAATAGGGAAATCCTGGGGATAACCAGGAGAACCGTCCCCCTGGTTCCGGGACGGTTCCCCTGGTTGATAAGCTTTGACCAGCAAGTTATAATTAAAGTTATAACAATATGGGGGTGGAAGTTAGTGACTACTGTAAAGATTAGAAAAGTTGGTAATAGCCTGGGGGTTATCTTACCGAAGGAGACCATTGAAAGGCTTTACCTAAAGGAAAATGACTTATTGCAAATAGTTGAGGAACCGGAAGGGGTTCGTTTGATGGCATACGACCCTGAATTTTCTGAATGGGCGGAAGCATTCCGGAATACTAACAGTAAATTTAGAAATGTGTTAAGAGAATTAGCCAAATGAATAACATAAAGTTTTTGAACAAAGAGGTTATTCTGTATTTTCACCGTCTGCTAATCAGTGAGTATGGGGGCAGTAACGGATTACGCGATGAAGGACTGCTGGAATCTGCCGTGTCGCAAGCCGCTATGACCATGAACGGTGAATACTTACATCGGAATATTATTGAAATGGCTGCCGCTTATGGTTTTTATCTCTGTAAAGACCATGCCTTTGTTGACGGAAATAAACGTATTGCTCTGGTAGCAATGGACACATTTCTGCAGCTTAATGGATGGGATTTAACCGCCGGGGAAAAGGAAACCTATATTATAATGTTACAGTTGGCAGCAGGTGAGTTAACCAAAGAAGAACTGACAAAATGGCTCCGGGACAATGTAAAGAAGATGTAACCAGGGGGACGGTTCTCCTGGTTGCATGGTTATGGCTCATCAATATCATCTTCTGAAGAAACGATTTCATAATCATTAATTGCTTCGCGATCAAATGAAGTATCATATCCTCCCCGCCTGCGTGTCCATCCTATACTTACCAGCAATATAATCAGAAAAAGAATTATTCCCAAAACGTAATCCAAAACTTCATGCATTAAGACCCCTCCTGTCTTTAAATGAACAATAGCATCTTCTATTTTAAAATAAGTATATCAATACGTTTCCGTATCTTCCTCTGTTTTAAAAAATAACTTTAATTCAGGTGAAAGAAAAAACTATATAATATCTATTATACAGGTAGGACTTACCAATTATGGTTACGGGGTGAGGATAATTGACGCGGCGATAACCATCAAAGATTTAAGAAAGGTTTACCGGGTTGGAAACGAAAAAGTGGTAGCCTTGGATTCAGTTTCATTGACCATTCCTGTTGGTGAAATCTGTGCCATTTTGGGTACCTCCGGTTCCGGGAAATCCACCTTGCTAAACCTGATGGCCGGACTGGAAAAACCTACCCGGGGCAGTATAATTATCAGCAAATACCCAATACATAAGATGGATGAAAAGCAACTGGCCCGTTTTCGCCAATTGAAGGTGGGTTTCATTTTTCAATCCTACCATCTGCTAGCCTCCTATACTGCTCTGGAAAATGTCACGCTGCCCCTGGTGTTTCGTGGCATTCCGCGTAATGAACGGGAGCAGGCGGCGCGCCGGATGCTGGAGGCAGTAGGGCTGAAAACCCATATGCACCACAAACCTACGCAATTAAGCGGGGGACAGCAGCAACGAGTTGGCATTGCCCGGGCTTTTGTCAGTAAACCACCGGTAGTATTTGCCGATGAACCTACCGGCAATCTGGACTCACGCACCACAGAAGAAATCATGCAACTGATTCTGGGCATGGCCCGTCAGTACAATCAGACCCTGGTAATAGTCACTCATGACATTAATGTAGCCCGCTATGCAGACCGCATCGTACATATACTGGACGGCAATATTGAACGGATTGAAAATAATTTACCAGTTGAGGATTTTGTATAATTACTTTTCTTAAATCAATCAAAATAATTTTACGATGTTATCATGAGGTAAAGCTGAAGGATCTGAGCTCATCGCTATCACTCACAGTGACATATAAGAAATATTGAGTTATGCCAAAATTTAATAATTAATGAGGAGAAGTGAACATGAAGGGATTTGTTCGGACAGTTATTTCTATTCTGATCGTAACAGCATTAATAATGAACTTTACCAACCCATTGCAGGCTGAGGATGAGCCGATTATACCAATAAAACCTCCTGAACCCCCGCTGGTGATAATAGCCGGGGACCGCTGGATGCCGGTATTCAAGGCCGGGGAAATTAGCGACCTGAACATTCCCATCCAGAATCGCAGCAATACTCCCGCTACACAGGTTCGGGTATCAGTTGATTTAGGGGATATCAAAACGGCTCCTTTTGAAATTGACAAAATGCACCTTACGAGGCATGTAGGTTCCTTTGCCGGTACCATGGTAGTTGGCTTTAAAGTTAAGGTACCTGCCAATGCCAAACCGCAAATTTACCCGATAAATGTTTCAGTATCCTGGTCCTCGGAAACAGGTGCCGGCGGCAGTGAATCGGCTACTGTTTATGTAAAAATCGAAAATGATTTAAAACAACCCTTACTAAAACTGCAGAATGTCAGCTTTGAGGGGGAACGCCTGCCGGGAGGTAAATCCAGCGTAATTAACCTGAACATATTCAATGACAGCGACTTGATTATAAAGGATCTGGAGGCCAAATTGAGTGGTTTTACTCCCAACGGCATCAACCTGGACCGCTGGCCGGATACCCAGTATGTACAAAGCATGAAAAAAAAGGAAATTAAGCCACTGGTTTACCGTTTGTATATTGATCCCACCATGGAAAGCGGCACCTATACCCTGGACCTGACCATGAAATACAAAGACGAGTTCAATACTGAATACACCAAAGAAGAAAAGGTTTACCTGCCGGTAGACGGCAAAGGGGCCAAAGACGGACTGAATCCGCGTATAATAATTGATTACTACGACTTTGGCAGTGATTATGTCCAGGCCGGGCAGAGTTTCTCCCTATTTTTAAGCCTGTTAAATACCAATGAAAATAAAAGCATTAAAAACCTGAAGGTCAGCCTCGGTTCGGAGGGAGGCATATTCTCACCGGTGAGCAGCAGTAACTCCTTTTTTGTGGCTGACCTGCCACCGCAGGCACATTCTGATAAAACCATTACCTTTAAATGCAAACCGGCAGCTGAAAATGAAACCCACAACATTACTGCTACATTGGATTACCAGGATGAATCCGGCAATAAATATACCGAAAATGAGATTATAAGTATTCCCGTGACCCAGCAACTGCAGCTGACAACTTCGGAAGTAATAATTCCTGACCAGGTATTTGCCGGGATGCCAACCGCGATTACCCTGGACTTTTACAATACCGGGCGGGGAATAATCCGCAACCTGATGATCGCCACCCGGGGCGATTTTGAAATCCAAAATGGGGATATATATATCGGCAACCTGGAAGCCGGCAAAAAAGACTACTATGATGTAACCGTAATTCCATCCCAGGAGGGAAAAATCGACGGGGTAATCTGCCTGGAGTATGACGATGAAATTGGCGGGCATTATCAGATGGAAAAACCATTTACACTAAATGTATTGGCAACCCAGGAACCTCCGATGGAACCGGGGAATATCGAGCCCATGCCGGAAGAAAAGAAAATTAAAAACTGGATGATTGCTGCTGCTGTCGGTGTGGTTCTGCTGGTGGCTACCGGGCTGATCATCCGCCGGATTAGAAAAAAACGCCGGGAAGTGGAATTTGATGAGGAAATCTGATCTCTTCAGTATGAGTCTTAACAGTCTGTGGCGGAGGAAAACCCGGACGATATTGACTGTTCTCGGAGTAGTTATCGGCACCGCTTCGATTATAATAATGCTGTCACTGGGGATAGCCATGGACAAAGGCTTCAAGGATCAATTGCAGCATATGGGCAGCCTTAACATTATTGAAGTACGTTCAGATTTTTATGGACCGTCCATGCCCGGGGACAACAATCAGAAAAAGCAGCTTGATTCAGCGGCGGTTAACAGCTTCAGCCAGATAAAAGGAGTAAAAGCAGTTATGCCGCAAAAATCAACCTACATGCGGGTCGTATCCGGCAAAATGGTGGGGGACATCTCGATTATCGGTATAAATCCGCTGCAATTGGAAGCCTTTGATTTTAAGGTACAGGAAGGACGCTTGCTGCTGCCATCCGACAAAGAGGCCATTCTATTTGGAAGCCAGATTCCTTACCAGTTTTACAACTCCCGCCTGCGCGACCCGTGGGCGTACCGCGGAGACGCTCCTCCGCAGGTAGACCTCTTAAATGATCGTTTGATTCTGACCGCTGACATGGAATACGGACAACGCAACCGTTCAAACCAGGATAGCAACTACAGGCCTCCCAAAGCCTATAAGGCCAAAGGAGTAGGCATATTGGAAATGAGCAATGGGGAAAGTGATTACAATGCCTATATGAACCTGGCGGTACTGGAAAAAATTATTGCTGAAAATGAACGAAGCAATCGGGAGAGCAGACCCCAACCAGGTTTCGGGCAGCAAAACCAGTATGATGTTATCAAAGTCAAAGTAACGGACATAAATCAGGTGGTTCCTGTGCAGGACCAGATAAAAGCTATGGGCTATCAAACCTTTAGTCTGACTGACATGCTGGAATCAATGAAAAAAACCTCCCGTACCCTGCAGGCTATCCTGGGAGGAATTGGAGCCATCAGCCTGTTAGTGGCAGCAATCGGTATTACCAATACCATGGTGATGAGCATCTATGAACGGACTCGGGAGATTGGAGTAATTAAAGTATTGGGAGCCGAAATGACAGATATACGCAGGCTGTTTCTGATTGAAGCCGCTCTGATTGGCTTTGGCGGGGGGGTGATCGGGCTGCTCTTTAGCTACCTGATCTCCTGGATACTAAATACTGTCGGAGCCAGATTTATGGCTGACATGGGTTCTCCGTCAGCCATATCCATAATCCCGCCGTTACTGGGTATATCAGCCGTAGCTTTTGCTACCCTGGTAGGTATAGTAGCCGGCTACTCCCCGGCCCGCCGCGCCATGAATCTCAGCGCTCTGGATGCCATCCGCAGCGAATAGGAGAGGGGTAAAGGGTTAAAAAATTAGAACCTGACTACTTTCTGACTTAAAAACTGACTATTATTTTTGGTAAGGTGTGAGGGGTTAGGGGTCACAAATTAGTAGGTTGAAGGTAAGGCTGCTTTTATGTCATCCTGAGCGATAGCGAAGGATCTCTTAAAAATGGCAAAGGAAAGAATTCCAAGGCTTAATATAGAATGGTAAAATTTATGACGTTGATCAACGCAGATTATTTATGATTTGCGCAGATTATTATTTTTATTTATTAATTATTTTACCCCGCAGCGAGATTCTTCACTACGTTCAGAATGACAAATATAGAAATTTTTATTAAACTAGTTAAATTAAATTCCATCAGGTCAAGTCAGGTTTAAAAATTAACAAGCCCCCCTCATAACTGCCATCAAACTCACCATAAAAAAATTCAACTCCATATTAAATAAATAAAAAAATAACAAACCTATCTCATAGCTCCTATCTAACTCACCATAAATAACCTTACTCCATATCAATTCAAAGAAATAGTCAGGTCAAATCATTAAAAGTCAGGTCCAGTCAGGTTCTAAAAATTAACAAACCTATCTCATAACTGCTATCAAACTCACCATAAATAACCTCACTCTATATTAAACAAATAAAAAAATCAGCGAAAATCTATTAAATCCGCGTAATCGGCGTCTATTAACCTGAAAGAATTTGACGAAAAAAGTGTATTACATAAACAGAGGGGCTTACCCTAAATTTCCAATAAAGGGGGGCAGGACTATAACAAGGAAATGTCGAAAATATATGGTTGTGTCCGGAATAATAGTCTTATAACATCGATTAATATCGACTTTATGTCTATAACATATAAAACTTGAAACGAAAGTGAGGGCAACATGTTACATATAAAAAAAGCATCATTAAAAAATATTTTATCCTTTGGCATCATAACGGCCATAGCATTGGCCTTAACCGTCTTTATTACCCTGCCGGCTCAGGCAGATACAGCCACCATCACCGGCAACGGGGTAAACATGCGTTCCGGTCCGGGCACCAACTATCAGATCATCGACACGATACCGAAAGGAACTGTGGCCGAGGTGTTATCCCAGCAGGACGGTTGGGTAAAAATCTACTCTGCCCGAATCAGCGGATGGGTATCCGCCTCCTATGTAGAAATAAAACAAACTCCCAAAGTTACTGTTACCGGTGAAACGGTCAACCTGCGCAGCGGACCGGGAACCTCTTACAGCAAAACCGGCGAAGCCCTGCGTGGTGATCAGCTCACCCTGATTGAAAAGCAGGGTGACTGGTACAAAGTAAAAACAGCTTCGGGAACCATATGCTATATATCGACTGCCTATGCCCAGACCAGCAACCAAACTGCTTCAACTCCGGACAGGCAGGAGACAGCAGCCTCACCAAACAGCGGTACTCAAAAAGTTCAGGTAGTAAACGGGCCGATTAACGTTCGCAGTGGACCGGGGCCAACATTTGAAAAAATTGGCATGGTTGAAGACCAGGCCGTTTACCAGGTAGTGAGTAAAAAAGATGACTGGTTTCAAATCAGCCTGCCCGGCAATAAAACTGCCTGGGTAGCCGGCTGGCTGGTAAAAGAAATTAAGACTACAGAGACCACTACAACCACAACTCCATCTACTTCCGGTACCAACCCTAAAGTATATCTGGACAATAAATTACTTAGTTTTGAAGTGCCGGCCATCATAGAAAACGGCCGAACTTTGGTACCATTGAGAGCCATATTTGAAGCCATGGGTGCACAGGTGGACTGGAACGACAGCACCAGAACCGTGGTTGCAACCAAAACCGGTACGCGTGTAATCCTGCCTTTAGGCTCCACTACTCCCACCGTAAACGGGGAGACCTGGAAACTGGAGGTACCGGCTAAAATTAAAAATGATCGTACCCTGGCTCCCCTGCGTTTTGTGGGCGAAGCCTTCGGAGGCAAGGTAAACTGGGACGAAGCTACTAAAACAGTCTACATTACTTCACCGGAAGATAAAGGAAGGCCTACTACCGCTATAATTACTGATGAACGGACCAACCTGCGCAGCGGCCCGGGCGCAACCAATAAGACTATTGCCCAGGCGGGTGCCGGAGAAAAACTGGCGATTATAGATGAAAAAGACGGCTGGTATCAGGTTAGCCGTGCTGGCATTAATGGTTGGGTAGCCGGATGGGTAATAGATGTGGCCTGGGAAGCAGAACAACCAATAGACACTACACCCACCGATAAAGAGCCGGTGGTAGATGTATTTAAACCGGCAACTCCCGGTCCGGATGCTATCTGGCTCAGTTGTGACAAAGATAACACCGGATACCGTATAACGATAACTTCGGGAGCTAAAATCAAGGCCGATATTAAAGAAAAGAGCGGTGAAGTAACCTATACCATAGAAGATCGGAAAATTGAAGGAAAATACTTATTTAAGGAAGCCATGGGCAGTTCTGAATTAAAAATCAAAGCCACCCAGGACGGAGAAGATACCATTGTTGAGGTTACTTTCCCCAGCGGTACTGAATACCGCACTGCCAGCGAAGACGGGGGTAAAAAAGAAATTCTCTATATCCCCAATCATATTATGTATGTGGATCGTAAACCCTTTACCGGTGGAGGCGAGCGTATTATAGTTACTACTGCTATGCCAGCCACTTACTCGGCAGTTCAAAAAGGAGATAAACTGGAAATTACTTTAAAGGGGATACTGCCGGGCAAAGCCAGAAAAGAATATACCTATACTGACAGCGGGCTCATAAACTCAGTTAATTTTCAGCCGGTTAGCGGTGATACTGAGTCCACACTGATAACCGTGGATACCACCAACCTGGGTAAATACTCCCTGGGTCTGGGTGGTGACGGTACCCAATTTAACATTATGCTGGTGGACAAAAGCGCCATCAAAGAACGGCGCACCAACCTGGTAGTCCTTGATCCCGGGCATGGTGGAAATGATACCGGTGCCCGCGGTACGCAAATTGATGAAAAAGATGTCAATCTGGAAATAGCCTTAAAAGTTGGTGATATTCTTATCAGCCGGGGAGTAGAAGTAGAATACACACGTAAGACAGACATAACGGTGGCCCTGGGAGAACGGGCTCAGATAGCCAATGTCTTAAATGCCGGTTTATTCGTTTCCATTCATAACAATGCCAACACCGACCGGTCCAAAAATGGGACTGAAACCTATTATTATGCCCCGACTGATGATCCTAACCTGTTTATGCAAAAAGAAGATAGGGAACGTCTGGCCAAATGCATTCAGACCCAGATGATAAACCGATTGGGACGCGCTGACCGGGGAGTAAAACAGTCCAACTTCGCAGTGCTGCGTAACACAGAAATGCCTTCAGCACTGGCAGAAATCTGTTTCATCAGTAACCCTGACGAACAAGATTTACTTATGCAAACCCAATACAAAGATCAGGCGGCCCAGGCCATCGCCGGTGGAATACTGCAGTATATGGGGAAATAATATTAACCAGGGAGACAGTTCGCGACTACTGATAAAATGATTCTATTTCATGTCATTCTGAGCGATAGCGAAGAGTCTCGTTAGCGGAAGAGCCAATATTACGGAATTCCAAAAGAGATCCTTCGTCGCCTGCAGCTCCTCAGGATGACATTTAGGATACTTTTTCAGTGGTTTCACCGCCCCCTTGGTTATAAGGTTGTTAATGTTCATATTTATGGATAATATAGGTGTATAAATAATTAAGTTAATTTATTTGCTGTAACGATAATAAACGTAAGGGTAAATTGGGAACGGACTGATAAAAAGGGGAGGAGAAAAAGAATGAATTGGAAAAAGAAAGTGGCAGTAGCAGCGTTAGCATTCTTTATGAGTACCAGTCTTATGTCACCTACGGTTACACAGGCGCAGGATGCACCCAGAATATTCATAAACGGACAGGAATTATTTATGGAGGTTCCTGGTTTAATACATAACAACAGAACCATGGTACCATTTAGAGCCATTATGGAGGCTCTTGATGCCACTGTTAACTGGAACGATGAAACCAAAACCGTATTGGCCCATAAGGGACAAACTGATATAACACTCCAGATTGATAATAAAATGGCCTGGGTAAATACCAAAATGGTGGGTCTGGATGCACCACCGATAATTGTATTCGGCAGAACCATGGTTCCGGTCAGGTTTGTAGCCGAATCTTTGGGTGAAACCGTTGACTGGGATGCTGAACGGCGTATGGTCAAAATAACCAGTGCCAAACCGGAATCAGATCCGGAATCTACTACCCCATCGCAGATAGAGGAACACCCCAGCGGCACGATACTTTCTGAAGACACCTCATTTAAATATGCTTACAATAGTATGGTTAAGCTTAAAAAAGGTACCCAGGTTGAATTCTTTAATAATGAACTGGTCAACGAAGGTACATTGGCTGAAGACAGCATGTTAAAATTTGATGGCACCACATCCGCACAGTTTAAAGCTGGCACTCTGATTAAATTCTCCCAAACCGGCCAGGTGATAAAGGGAACATTATTACAGGACACCAGTTTACCTTATTTGCGTACCAGGCCTAATGTTGGCTTACCATTTTATAACACAGATGGTATGAGTACTACCTTCAAAGGAGGAACCGAAGTAACACTGGTTGAAGGAAAAGTTATAAGTGGAACCTTATTAAAAGACACTACTCTTCGCTACGAATACGGGGCATTAGCTGGATTTTTGGCAGGTACAATAGTTGATTTTGATGATAATTCAATGGTTAAAAAAGGGACTTTGGCTACTCCGGCAAGATTAAAGGTTATTCATGATAAACTGACCAAGGGTGACACTCATGTTGAATTTAAAGAAAGGACACCCATTAACTTTCAGGAAAATGGTTATGTAGAAAGCGGAATTCTTCGTGAAGATACTGAATTACAGTATAACCATGATAAATGGGCGACATTTGCAAAAGATACCATGGTTACCTTTAACAGTAAAGGTTATGTAAGAATTGGAACCCTGGGTAAATACGCCAAACTGGAATATGCCAACCGCCAGGAACATGGATTCGGTGAAGGCAAGGAAGTTATGTTTAATGATGATGGGTATGTAGTAAGTGGAACCTTGGGAACAGACCTGAATACACAGGGTGGTGTTTTCCGCAGTGATCATCCCATACTCTTCTGGGATAATGGTAAAATCAGATCTGCCACATTGAGATATGAATCATCTTTGGAATATGCTGTCAACCAAAAGGTGGATTTACTTATGGACAGTCAGGTAGAATTCCATGAAAATGGCTATTTAGCCAAAGGGCTCTTGAAATACCATTCATCATTACCCTATACAAACAGGCATTATTCTAATTTGGCCACATTTAAAGGTGAAACCATTATTGAATTTGACAATCAGGGATTAGTATCTAAAGGAATTCTTAATAAGGATATCGTAATGGAATATGCATCCAAAAAGAGCACCACCTTTAAAGCGGGAGAAATCGAGTTGTTCAATGGATACGTAGAACGAGGTACTCTGCAGCATGATACTGAACTGGAAAATATCAGCGGGGAAAAAATGGTCTATCCGGCTAACGCGACAGTAACCTTTAATCCCAACGGACTGGTTATTAGTGTACTTGATTAAATTGTGAGGTGTTATGCGATGGCAGACGGTATCTCTATTGACTCTAAACCGGTTCAAAAAATAACCGACCCCTTTGATCCCTATCGAAAAAGAGGGGTAAAAGCCACCAATCAATTTGCTAATGCTTTGGATAAAGCGGTTGAAACTAATAAAGTAACAACAAGTCAAAATATAAATACCCGGGTGGCATCTGCTACATCGACCAATGTTCAGGAAGCTATGCAAAGAAATGAATCTGCTTGGCCCCAATATAGTAATACAACGGGCACAACAGTTAATGCAGCTACCAGTACTTTTGCCAATATAAGTACAGAGGAAAAAGCCTATTTTGATGCTATTAAACCAAGTTTCTATGACGATAACCGTTATCTGCAGGCATTGGCAGATTATGATGAGCGAATCAGCCTCTTAAATCCTGAAAACCTGCCCAGAACTTCATCAGGATTTCAACTGGTAACCTGGCCGCAACCAGGTAAATCAGTAAGTACCGATATGGAAAGACCGCCGGAATTCAGCCCCACTATGGGAGGTATTCTGCGTACCGACTATACCATCAGCGGTAAAGTCAAAACCTTTATTCCGGTAACTGAGTGGCGTTTAGCAGGAGGTTCAGGTGATACAGCAGTAGGAACTGTTTACAGTCAGCAACTCCCCTGGGGTTTTCGTTGCTACTTTGACCGCGGAGGAGGGGCGCCAGTTCATCTGGGATATGAAGAAGGTAAATATAATACCAGGCAAGAGCAATATTTAGCCCGGACAGAATCTGTAAACCGGCAGGATTTATTGGCCCGGATAGAGAATAACTCCTCTACTTATGAAGATGACTATAATTGGTAGAGGAGGAAGGGGAATGATTTATCTGGTAAGAAAAAGAAGTAAGGCGGTTGTAGTATTGGCGTTACTGATGGTTGGTATAATGGCCACCAGTGTATTGGCTGCACCCAAAGTATTCGTTAATGGATTGCAGGTAAAATTTGCAGATACGGAACCAATTATTGATAATGGGAGGGTTTTGGTTCCATTACGTGCAATATTCGAATCTATGCAGGCTGAAGTTAATTGGGACGCTTCAACCAAAACCATCAGAGCCACCTCCAAACATGGTGCAGTATTGACTCTGAGTATTGGCAATACCAGAGGCACATTGGACAAAGATGGTTTACAGACAGATATAATAATGGATGTTCCGCCTAAAATAGTTAATGGCCGTACATTAGTACCGCTCCGGGTTGTTGGGGAGAGCTTTAACAAGGATGTTAAATGGCAGTCAGTTGGCTTAAGTGCCTATATTGATGATCCCCAAAACTATTCGCATTATATTGGGGAAGCCGATTATTATATGGGAATCAAAGACTGGGGTCGTGCAGTTAACTGGTATACCAAAGCGCTTGAGTCCGTTCCTAATGACCACCAGGTAATGTATAAAAAAGCCTACTGCAACTTCCAGATACCTGATTTGAATGCAGCTATGTTTGATTTAAACAAAGCAATATCATTATCCCCGAAAAAAGGAGAATATTATGAACTCCGGGGTAAAGTATATGAAAAATTGGGTAAAAGCAGCGAAGCTACCTCTGATCTGCAAAGAGCTAATGAACTGAAAGACTAATCCAACCAAAAAAGGCAGGGTAACCTGCCTTTTTTTATTTCTGTCCATATCTAATTCTTCCCCACTTTTGTAAACTGATGGTATAATAATAATGGATTTCCACAAATTACGACTTATGCATAGTATTTATTACAAAAACAAAAGGAACGACACTTAATTTGTCTAATATTAAAATAAACAAGGCCACGATAATAAACAAACTGAGGTGTACTATGGACAACAACCAACAACCAAGCCACTATGAAGACTACGATGAAATTGACTTGCGGGAAATATTTAAAACGTTGGGTAAATGGAAATGGACCATTGCCGGAGTAACTATCGGTGCTATGCTCTTAGCAGGAATAATAAGTTCCTTCTTTATGACTCCAATATATGAAGCCACTGCCGTTATAACTGCAGCTCAAATTAAAGAATTAACTACAAGCAATTCCACCAACTACATTCTGAAAGAGCAGGATAAATTCCATCGCATAGATGAAAATACAGTAACCATGCCTGTAGCCAGCATTGATACGGGAAATTATATTCAACTACTCAAAAGCTCCTGGGTTTTGGAACAGACTATCAAAAAGCTGAAATTGGATATTACTCCTGCTGCACTTAAAGGCATGATTAAAGCCGAAACTCCAAAGGTTGGTACTGCAATTGAAGTCAGGGTCAGTCATAGGGATCCTGCTCTGGCCCAGCAGATAGCCAATACCCTGGTTGAAGAACTGGAGCAATACATAAAGAAAATGGAAAAGGAACAAATTGACCGGGTGTACCAAGTACTGGAAAAACAACAGGAAGCAGCTCAAAACGAGTTTGATGAAATATTGACTCGATATAGTGAATACAAAATTAAAAAGGCAGCTTCCGGTAGCGGTAGTCTACAGGAAAGTATAAATGCACAATTGGAAGAAACCAAGCTCCAGAATGCTATTAGCAGGCGTAGTGATGCAATGGATTTATTAAATGCCAAAAAACTGGAACTAAAATTAACCCGTTCCTTCATAGAATCCGGAGATAGCATCATTGTTCTTTCTCCGGCTGTAGAACCGGTAACTCCAGTGTCACCCAATACAAAACTCAACATAGCCATAACTGGCGTCCTGGCCCTGATGCTCACCATCTTCGCCGTCTTCCTCATAGAATACCTCCGCGAAGAAAATGAGGGGTAATAGGTGAGGGGCGAGGAGTCAGGTGCGAGGAGTTAATAAGGATGAGTGAAAAGCCATGGGGACGGTTCGAGCGTCTCCGTAGCAAGAAAAGCCATGGGGACGGTTCGAGCGTCTCCGCAGCGAAGCGAAGGACCGATAGGGAAGACGATGGAACCGTCCCCGTGGCTTCCTCAGTAATCTCGAACCGTCCCCGTGGCTTCTATATCCACAGGGTAAACGCGGTTCGAGCCTCCCCACGTTTTGTAGAGGAGGCTTTTAGCCTCCGATAGAAAAAACAAAAAATAAATCATACAGAACCATAAAAACCGTCAGTTTCAGTCATAAAAAAGTCAGGTCTAGTCAGGTTCAAAAAAGAACCAGATTACTAACATCGAATTCAGAAAGGCTCATAGACCATGTTTCGCATAATAAGAATACTCACCCTAATGTTCATAGACACCATCCTCATAAACCTGGCGGTAATCCTGGCCTTACTGTTGCGATTCGAGGCCGACATACCCGGGCAATACATAGATGCTTATTTATCCCTGGTCCCTTACATAACCATCATAACCTTGGTCAGCCTATACGTATTCAGGCTTTATCACCGCATGTGGCAATATGCCAGTCTTGATGAGCTGTTTGGCATACTCAAATCAGTAACTACCAGCATATTAATCTTGGTAATGCTCATATATACTATTCCGTTGTCCCACTTGCCCCGCAGCATCTATATATTAGCCTGGCTATTGATGCTAATACTAATTGGTGCTTCCCGGTTAGGCTGGAGAATTCTACGGGACCTGCTTATAAAAGAAAGCAGTCTAGTAGCTAAAAAAACTTTGATAATTGGTGCCGGGGATGCTGGAGAAATGGTTATCAGAGAATTGCTTAACAATACCAGTCTCAACCTCAAACCGGTGGGAATAGTTGATGACAGCAAATCGAAACAATACCTCACTCTGCATGGAATACCGGTATTGGGTAATCGCAACGATATTCCCCGCATAGTAGACAAATATGCCATTGAGGAAATAATTCTGGCTATTCCCTCTGCCAAAGGCAAAACTGTCCGGGAAATAGTAGCCATATGCCGCCAGACTCCAGCTAAACTGCGCATATTCCAGGGAACTGATGACCTGCTCGACCGCCGACATCGGTTGCGTGAAATTCAACTCGAAGACTTGCTTAGACGTGAACCGGTTAAAATGAACCTGGAAGAAATTGCACTTTACTTGAACGACAAGACTGTTTTGGTCAGCGGGGCCGGTGGCTCAATTGGTTCTGAACTTTGCCGTCAGGTCTGTATGCATGGAATTAAAAAAATAATCCTGCTGGACAACAATGAAAATGCACTATTTGAAATTGATAATGAAATAAAATCCATATTCTCCAATGTTATAATCGAAACTGAACTGACAGATATTAAGGATAAAGACAAACTGGAATATTCATTTAGCCACCATAAACCGGAAGTAGTTTTCCACGCTGCCGCTCACAAACATGTTCCCATGATGGAAATGCACCCGGGAGAAGCTATAAAAAATAATATTATCGGTACAAAAAACATATCTGAGATAGCCGATAAAAATGGAGTGGAAACCTTTATCTTCATTTCGACTGACAAAGCGGTTAATCCCACCTCCATAATGGGAGCTACCAAACGCATAGCTGAAATGATAGTCCAGGAAATTAACACCACCAGTCAGACTCACTTTGCGGCGGTTCGTTTTGGTAATGTGCTGGGCAGCCGGGGATCAGTAATCCCAATATTCAAACAGCAAATTGAAAAAGGCGGACCGGTAACCGTTACCCACCCCGACATGACCCGCTACTTCATGACCATCCCCGAAGCAGTGCAGCTGGTCATTCAGGCAGGAGCTATGGCCGAAGGTGGGGAAATATTTGTACTGGATATGGGTGAACCGGTTAAAATATTAGATATAGCCAATGACCTTATCAATCTCTACAACCTGATCCCGGAAAAGGATATTGCCATACAATTCACCGGCATCCGCCCTGGGGAAAAACTGTACGAAGAACTGTTTACCGCTAAAGAACAAATGGCCGCCACCCACAACGAAAGAATATACATAACCCATAAAGACAACGGCGACCTGATACCAATACTAAAAACCATAGACAACCTGATCACTGACAACAATAATCTCAATGGCCACGATGCCGAAACCATAATAAGAAATCTACTACCCGAATACCAACCGGGTGAGAAGAAAACTCTGTAGATAAAATAAAAAATAATAAAAATCATATTAGTAGGAGGAGCTTATAGCTTCTCTACGGAGGCGAAGCCTCCGGTGTACTTTTTGTTATACTAAGTAACACTTATGTCATCCTGAGCGAAGCGAAGGATCTAAAGAAAAATACCATCAGGTTCAGTCAGAAAAAAGTCAGGTTAAATCAGGTTCTAAAAACAAAAATATAAATCTATTATATCTGTGTCCATTAAAAAAGGAGTATCAACTCATGAAAATACCTCTAATCGACCTAAAAAGACAATACGCGAACATAAAAAAGGAAGCTGAACAGGCAATCCTTGGAGTCCTTGCCTCTGCCCAATACATAATGGGCGAAAACGTCAAAGCCTTCGAACGCGAAATGGCCGACTACATAGGAGTCAAACACGCCATAGCAGTAGCCAACGGAACC
>Ga0209509_1000179_pt1 | contig 69369 bp, 66 predicted proteins | sample BioC13SIPDNA_FD_185743 | JGI IMG/M metagenome (GOLD analysis project Ga0209509, IMG submission 185743) | Anaerobic biogas reactor microbial communites from Washington, USA - Biogas_R1_A C13 SIP DNA (SPAdes) (version 2) | ecosystem: Engineered > Bioreactor > Anaerobic > Unclassified | place...
CGTGCCGGACACCCGCCCCCCTCGACAGCCACCCCCGTTTGAGCTACGGTACGAAGCAACTCAAAAACAGGCCAACGGCTCTCCCGCTCACCGCTCCTTCGGTGTCATGGCTATTTGAGGCAACACGCCGCCGGCCACGAGCAGTATCTCGGAATACGGGGGCGCAGGAGAATGGCTAGTATTTCCGAGTCCCGTTGCGTAGATGGTGATGACGATGGTGGTAATGAGTATGAGTACGGCGCACACGCCCGCAATAGTCAGGCTGGCACGGATAGGCGGAATATGCGTTATGCGCAGTTTCATAATGTAGTCTTTCTCTTCCCGACGAACGTCACGGTTCAGGGGACCCGACACCTTGTGGCGGGTACCCTGGAACCGCTTGTGTACGCCCAGCATGGGCGTGAAACGTATGGGGTTGAAGTCCCCTGTACATGGAATCAACCTACCGAACGGAAGGGAAAAGTACGAGCCAAAAGCAAGGGCGGCCGGGCAACCGGCGGTCTGAAGGAAGCTGGCGGCGAAGTCACGGGCCGATGAACAAGAATCGCATAGCAGGCCGAATGGGCCGGGAGAGTGGGCACAAGACCACGAAACCCGCTGGTTCAGCCCATACGGTCAATGCGGCGGCCGCGGGGCGGACGTTCACGCTCTTAGCTGGGGAGATCCCGGAGGCGCTCGCGCCCCGGGAAGTCAGCCGAGGGCATCGTAGCCCAACGCCGGAGGCAATGCTCCGGACATGGTGAAGGCCCGAACATCGGAACCGGGGAGGACACCCGTCGCTCCCGCCGCCTCGATGAACCCGAATGGACAAGAGCGCGACGGCAACACGACGGCCCCGTCTGCCCCGCACTCCACCGACCTGCTCGAACGGGTCTTGGATTGCGGCAACCTCAACCGGGCCTGGCGCCGGGTCAAAGTCAACGGCGGCGCACCCGGCATCGACGGCATGACCGTCGAAGCCTTCCCGGAAGGGGCGCGCACGCACTGGGCTTCGGTTCGACAGGCGATCCTGACGGGAAGCTACCGCCCCTCGCCGGTGCGGCGGGTGGAGATTCCCAAGGCCACCGGAGGCCAACGCCCGCTGGGCATCCCGACCGTCACGGACCGGGTGGTTCAGCAGGGCATCCTCCAGGTGCTCGGCCCGATGTGGGACCCCGGTTTCTCGGAGTCCAGCCGCTGTTGAGGCTGATCGGCCGTTACCTGCGGGCGGGCGTCAGGGTGGACGGACACATCGAACCCACGCGGGAGGGCGTGCCCCAGGGCGGGCCGCTCTTGCCCCTGCTGGCCAACATCGTCCTGGACGACCTCGACCGGATGCTGGATCAACGCGGTCATGCGTTCGCGCGCTACGCGGACGACTTCGTGATCCTGGTCCGGAGCGAACGGGCGGCCCAACGGGTGATGGCCGGCGTCGGCACCTTTCTGGAACGCAGGCTCAAGCTCCGCATCCATACCGGAAAAAAGCCGTATCGTGCGCAGTTCAAAACTCGATTACCTCGGGTTCTGCTTCGCACACGGCCGCATCCGGCTCACCGACGTGGCCCGGCTGAACTTCAAGCGGGAACTCCGGTGGTGGACCGGGCGGCACAGGTTGGTGTCGATGAACGTGCGCCTTGCCAAGCTGCGGTCCTATGTGCAGGGGTGGATGAACTACTACGGACTCTCCGGCGTCTATCGCGACTGGCCGGGTCTGGACAACTGGCTGCGGCGGCGGATTCGGATGTGCAACTGGGTGATGTGGAAACGTCCCCGGCCCCGCATCCGCAATCTGCGCGCCCTCGGTGTCCCGATCCGCCAGGCGGTCGGCCTCGGCCGCAGCAGTCTCGGCCCATGGAAGTGTGCCCGATTGCTCGGGTTGGCGATGTCAAAGAGCTGGCTGGAAAAGCAGGGCCTCATCTGCCTTGCAGATGACTGGTGGCGGTGGGCTCCATTCCGGTGAACCGCCGTATGCGGACCCGCACGTACGGTGGTGTGGGGAGGGGGAGCTAATCACTCCCCTTTACCCGATTGGAATAATGAGCATTTCGTGATTGCAATGCGGCATTCTATTCAGAAGTGGCACGTTGTGCCCAATGTATTGACCCGTCGATGGAGTTTACTGTCGAAAAACGAGTAGCTCTTTCCTGTCTAAATGGGAGCATAACGGGTCGATATGACACAATGATTTCAACATCAGCACGGTTGAATGGCGCTTCGTAAGAAGCTTGATCTGCAGAAATAAAAAAGGTTGTCGATTCCCCGGACCTAAGGACGGGAATTGAGGGTCGAGCATCTATTAAGAGTGAGTTAACAATTGCGGGATCATACTTTGGTGTTGATGCACTAAGAATGCGGGTTTTGATGTTCACCGCATTAAGACTAAGCAAACTATCATTACGGATAGAAAATGGAGTAGCAAGTGGGTCTAGGGGATTTAAACTATCCCTTAAATCAACGGAGAGCTTTGGCGAAAACGCATACCATGTTCCAATAATAGTGAGAATTAGTGCAACACCTGCCATAAACTGTCCAGTGGGCGACAAGAATTTTAGCCAGTGCAGCCGGGGGCTTTCGTCTATTGATGTGGGGACATCGGGTACTGGCGATATATTTGCACTTCCTTTTCGTCTATTTTTCTTTCTCATTTTGTCCAAATATTTCTTTTAGCGGGAGCTATTTAATCGTAGCAAGGCAAATACGTTCCATATTCCAACATAGTATTATGCGTCAACGCATAGCATGGTTTGGTTTGTGTTCGTTTTGATATTTCCGTCAATAGAGTTGATGCAATATCATGAGTTAGGTGGTGAAATAGACGCATAGCAAGGCGGGATGGAGGATGTGATATGCGTCAAGAGAGCTTTCGGGCGGTAGCTCCACTGAATACGGAGCCCAAATGACCGGGGGGGTATCTGGCGATATTGAGGGAGGCGGGGGCCATTGAAAAGCGGCTTCCCTTTATGTGGACTGGGTGAGGAGGTTTTTTGCCCGGCATCCCGGTCGGCGGCGGCGGGATCTGGGGCGGGCAGAGATCGAAGCGTTTTTGTTGGAAACCAGCCGAGAGAAAGGGGTAACGAATTGGCAGCTTGCGCAGGCGTGGGATGCGCTGGAGTTGTATTATGAGCGGTTTCGGGGGATTGTCCTGGCCCCGCGGCTGAGTGGCGCGGCGGGGGAGAGGTCGGAGCCTGCTGCCGTGTCTGCCGACAACGCCCCCTGTACCATTTCCTCGAACTCGAAACCGGACCGTTCTGGGCCATCGGGTCAACTCCTTGCGTCACGCCCGGGAGCATTGCGATCAGGATATGCCCGCATGGATGGAATGGTCAAGGGTGGAACGCGGGGTGCAGTTCGGGGGGGGGATGGCCTCGGGCAGACGAACAGCCGCACGCTGAAGCGTGTACTACAAAGGAAAGAAGGAAGGGGGGGCGGAATATCCAATATCCAATGACCCAGGGGGGGAGAAGTGGGCAAGGGGAGTACATGACGGACCGGATTCACCCACGGGGCAAGCCCGCGGGGGCCTGGATGGAGGAAAACCGGATTTAATATTTTTGATCCAGCAGGGCTGATCGGGTCCCATGTCTTGCATGGCGTTTGGGCGGGGTGTATGGTGGGCACTGCATGTTCCACCTGACCACATTGACGGTGCGCTCCTATGAGTGCGATTCCTCCGGGCACGTGAACCATGCCGTGTATGTCAATTATCTCGAGCATGCCCGTCTGCAGTTCCTGCGGGCGTCCGGTTTCGACTATCCGGGTCTGGTTGCGGCGGGGTTTAATACGGTCATTGCACGGTTGATTATTGCCTATCGCGCCCCGGCCTTTGCCGGCGATGAACTGTCCATTGCCACCGAACCGGTCTCCACGAAACGGCTTAGCGGCGTTTTTCGCCAGATTATTCGGCGGGGGCCGGATCTGATTGCCGAGGCTGATGTGCATTGGGGTGTGGTCGATCAGCGGGGGCGCCCGGCGCGCCCGCCCGCCGCCTTCGATTTACGGAGCCTGATGCCATGAAACAGCAAATGCGCCAGCAGATTCGCCGCGGGGGTGCGCCGCCGCTGGGAGCTTCGGTGGCGATCCAGCAGCGGCTGATGGCCCAGGACTGGTGGGGGCTGGGGTTTCAGGTTGGCCTCTACCGCGCGACCACCGGAGAACCCGCCACCGACGCCTTGCTGGCGGATTTGCTGGCCCGTCATGCGCGCGTAGCCGTGCCCAGGCGCCGGGGCGGGAACTACGCCTGGAACTGGGTGGATGAAAACACCCGCTGGCGCACAGGAGCACATGGCATTCCGGAACCCTGTGATTCGCGGGTGGCCCGGCCGGCCGACTTGCGGATCGTCGTGGTGCCCGGCCTGGCCTTCGATTCCCAGGGCGGGCGCCTGGGGCACGGCCGGGGACATTTCGACCGCCTGCTGGCCGCCAGCGGGGCCTTGCGGGTCGGGCTGTGCTTCGAGTGCCGCCTCGTGGAGGCCGTGCCCATGGAAGCGCACGATGTCCGCATGGATGTGGTCGTGACGGAGGCCCGGCTGTTATTTGCCTCGACGGCAGCGGCGAAAATGGAATGGTTGACGGTCGGAAACGAGGGATCATGAAGGTAATGATGGTGGGAGACATCGTGGGCAGCCCGGGCCGGATGGCCATGGCCCGTATCGCCACGCGCTACAAAGCGGACGGCCGCGCCGAGGTAGTGATTGCCAATGCCGAAAACAGCGCGGCCGGCCGGGGCATCACTTCCACACTGGCGGAAGAGCTTTTTGCCGGCGGGGCGGACATCCTGACTATGGGCGATCACGTCTGGGACCAGAAAGAGTCCCTGGGACTGTTCGACCGCGATCCGCGCGTCATCCGCGCCTTAAACCTACCGCCGGGCTGTCCGGGCAAGGGGGCCGCCACGATCCAGACCCGGGCGGGCCCGTTGGCCGTCGTCCAGCTCATGGGGCGCACGTTCATGGGCATCACCGCCGATTGTCCGTTCCGTGCCATGGAGGAATGGCTGAAGAAAAACGCCGGGGCGGTCAAGATGATCATCGTGGACATGCATGCGGAGGCCACCAGCGAAAAAGTGGCCATGGGCAAGTTCCTGGATGGGCGGGTGTCGGCCGTCCTGGGCACCCATACGCACATCCAAACGGCGGATGAAGCCGTCACGACCAGGGGCACGGCCTACATGACCGACCTCGGCATGACCGGCCCGTGCGATTCGGTCATCGGCCGCACGACAGATGCCATCCTGACGCGCTTCGTGACCGGCATGCCGACCAAGTTTGAGATCGCCAGCGGCGACGTGCGCCTGCACGGGGCGTTGCTGACCCTCGATCCGGCCACCGGCAAGGCCCTCAAGATCAAGCGCATCGAGGAAATCCTTCCCAGTCCCCGGGGATGAAGCGGATCCTGGTCATCAAGCTGAGTTCGCTGGGCGACATTGCCCATGCCTTGCCGGCAGTCCGCGCGCTGAAAGAACGCACTGGCGCCGACATCGATTGGGTGGTCCAGCCGGAGTATGCCGGCTTGCTGGCCATGTGCCCCGATGTGAGCCGCCGCATCGCGTTTCCTCGCCGGCGTTTCGCGGCGGGTTTTTTGCCGTTCGTGCGGGAGTTGCGTGGCGAGCGCTATGACCTCATTCTGGATCTGCAGGGGCTGATGAAAAGCGCATTCGTGGGGCGGCTGGCGCTGGGCGACTGGCGGGTCGGGCCCGCCTGGGCGCGCGAGGGAGCGCATTGGTTCTATGATGTCCAGACTGATCCGGCCCCGGGACCTCGCCTCCACGCTGTGGAAGAACTCATGGAACTGGTCAACCTGGTCGCCCCCGGCGATTCCGGCGTGCCCGAGCCCAACCTCGTTGTGCCCGAGGCGCCCGGCGATGGCAGCCCCGGCCCGCATGTGGCGCTGGCCCCGTTTTCCCGCTGGCAGACAAAGAACTGGCCGCTTGAAAAATTCGCGGAACTCGGTCGGGGGCTGGCCGCCGAGATGGGTTGTCGCCTTTGCATCGTGGGCGGGCCGGACGACCAGGCGCGGGGCGCCGAACTGGCGCAGCAGATTGGCGAACGGGCCCGGAATCTCTGCGGCCAGACGGATCTGCCCGGACTGTGCTCGCTCCTGAAAAGCATGGACCTGCTGGTATCCGTGGATTCCGGCCCGCTGCATTGGGCGGACGCGATGGGCGTGCCGCTCATCGTCGTCTTTGGCGCCACCGATCCGGGCCGGACCGGGCCCTATTGGCAACGCGCGCATGTGGTGGCCGTCGACGGCCTGGCCTGCCGGCCCTGCCATGCCCGCACGTGTGCCCGCGGCGATCTGGCCTGCCTGGAAACCCTGGACGTGGCTCCGGTGCTGCAAGCCGTGTTGGCGCGGTTGTGAGGGGCAAATGCGGCACAAGCCGTTCGTGTTGCCATGGCCGTGGTATTGGGATGAGGCGTTGGCCGGACGGGCGTGGCCACGGCCCGGGTAGAGCGCCGCATGTGGCAGATGCGCCAACTGCCGCGCCGCCGCCGGAGACAGGCGGGCGGCATTTCTATCGCGTGCAGGCCCGCCTGCCCGGGGAGTAAAGGCGGCCCCGGTTGCAATTGAGCGCGCCGTTGCGTTCAGTCAAGTCAGGGGAGCAACGCCGCGGTTGACACGACCGCGGGTCCGGCATACAAAAAGCAGGATTTACAGGAGAACACATGGACGCGACGGGACAGGGCAGGGTGCTAGTGACGGGCGGCAGCGGGTTTTTGGGCATCAATTTGATTCGCCATCTGCTGGCCAAGGGGGTGAAGGAGATCCGATCACTTGATCTGGTGGAATTCGACTATCCGGAAAAAGATCGCATTGAAGCGCTGAAAGGCGACATCCGCGATGACGCGATGGTGGCCAAGGCCATGGAGGGCGTGCGCCAGGTGGTACACACCGCGGCGGCCCTGCCGTTGTATTCGCCGGAAGACATCCACACCACCGACGTGGTGGGCACCCGCATCCTGCTGGAAGCAGCCCTCAAAGCCGGCGTGGATCGGTTTGTGATGATCTCCAGCACCGCGGTCTATGGCATTCCGGATCATCACCCGCTGCTGGAAGATGACGAGCTGATCGGCGTGGGACCCTATGGCCGCGCCAAGATCGAGGCGGAGGTGGAATGCCTCAAGGCCCGCGAACAAGGGCTGTGCGTGCCGATCATCCGCCCGAAGTCCTTCATCGGCCCCGAACGGCTGGGGGTGTTCGCCATGCTCTATGACTGGGCCCACACCGGACACGGCTTCCCCATGATCGGCAACGGCCGGAACCGTTACCAGCTGCTCGATGTGGAAGACCTGTGCGAGGCGATCTGGCGGACGATGACCATGGACAAGGCCACGGTGAACGACATCTTCAATATCGGCGCCAAGGAATACACGACGATGGGCGAAGACTATCAGGCCGTGCTTGATGATGCCGGGCACGGCAAGAAGGTCCGCGGTTTTCCGGCCGCCCCCATGATCTGGACCCTGCGGTTCCTCGAACTCCTCAAGCTATCCCCGCTCTACAAGTGGGTCTATGAAACCGCCAGCAAGGATTCTTTCGTGGGAATCGAGAAAGCGGAGAAAGTTCTGAATTTCACTCCCCGGTATTCGAACAAGGAAGCCCTGGTGCGCAATTATCGATGGTACGTGGAGCATCTCGACCAGTTCAAGAACGCCAACGGCGTGTCGCACCGGGTGCCCTGGAAGCAGGGCATCCTGGGCCTGGCGAAGCATTTCTTCTAGCCATGCCCCGCCGCGAGCCCGCCAAGGTGGAACTGCATTGCCCGGCCTGCGGGCGCGATTCCTGGCTGCTGCGCAAACCGCGTTACGAGGGCTTTTCCAAGGTTGGCGAAACCTTAAGCTGCGCCCTGTGCGGGCATGAATTCGCTTCTGAGGCGGACATTCCGTTCAAGGACAGCCGCCGCCCCATGGTGTTTTCGGAAGACGACCGTCCCCGGCCGGTCAAGGTGTTCCGCGAGGATGAAAAAGGCAAGATGTGCCGGTATTGCGCGGAATACGTGGTAAATCCCTTCCTGCAGCGCTGCGGCCTTCACAAATGCGAGGTGCAGGCCACGGACACCTGCCCGCATTTCCATCCCAAGCCGCCGCCCAAAGAAACCGCCGAACCGGAATCCCCGGACCCGTTCAAACTCTGACTCACCATCATGCGCCCCAGGTCCGCGCGGGCCGACCGGTCGGTGGACGGAATCGTCAATGCGTCCAGCGGCAAACGGCGACCTCAAACATTGCGTCGTTCTTATTTGTGAACAAAGTGCTTTCATTTTTCTGAAACTATGATACTGGTTCCTTAAAAAGTAATGACTCAATGCCGAATTGCTGCTGCCATATCGCATGCCGGCTGAACACGTGAGGGAGATGACATGTCCACGATAATGAAAGAACTGAAAGCGGAAATTTCCAAGCTGTCGCGCCGGGAGATCAAGCGCAACCTGACTCCGATCAAGCGCATTACTGCCGCCCAACGCGGACGGATCGCCGCCTTGAGGCGCGAAGTGTCCGCCTTGCTGAAAGACGTGGCGGTCTTGAAGAAAGCGCTGGCAAAAACCGCCGCGATTCCAGGCGTCAAGACCGATGCCGAAAGTGTCGGCCGCCGCTTCTGGATCACCGGCAAGGGGATTCGCTCCCTGCGCAAGCGGTTGGGCCTGACCCAGGCGGGGTTTGCCCAGTTGGCGGGTGTCAGCAACCAGGCTGTGGTCATGTGGGAGCGCAATACCGGCAAGATTCCGTTGCGCCGCCGGGAAACCGCCGCCAAACTCCAGGCCATGCGCAAATTGACCAAGCGCGCCGTGCGCGAACTGGTCAAGCCCTCCCGCAAGTCCAGGAATAAGTCCTGACACACTTGCTTTCCGGCCAGGACGGGATCCGGTTGTTTTGCATAGTCCTGCGGGAAGAAAATCGCGGCGCCCGCCGTGCGGGGGATGACCGGCCGCGAATCTACTGTTTTCCCTGAGGCCAGAGCCAGGCGGCGCCCCGGACCCCGCTGGCATCCCCATGCCGGCTGCGAACCACCGGCGTAGTCACCTCGCGGCCGAAAGCATAGGCGGGCAGTTGCGGCGGGACCAGTTCGTACAACTCGTCCACGTTGCTCATGCCCCCGCCCAGAACGATCACATCGGGATCGAGGATGTTGATGACATGGGCGAGCGACCGGGCCAGGCGGTGGGCATATCGTTCCAAGGCCTGGACGGCGGCTGCCGCCCCTTGGCGGGCCAGTTCGACAATTTGCTCACCGGTCAACCGGCCGGAATTTTCCCGGCCGGATCCAGACCGTGACCGCACATAGTCGTCCGCGAAGCCCGTGCCCGAAATCCACCGCTCGATGCAGCCGGTTTTCCCGCACCAGCAGCGAGGTCCGGGATATTCCCCGGCCGTCATCCACGGCAGCGGATTATGTCCCCATTCGCCGGCAACCAGATTCACGCCCTGCCAGGGGCGTCCCTGGCAGGCAATTCCCGCTCCGCATCCGGTTCCCAGAATGGCGGCAAACACCATGCGGTGGCCCGCTCCGGCACCGTCGACCGCTTCGGACAGGGCCAGGCAGTTCGCATCATTCATGCACCGCACCTCGCGCCCGAGCAGGTGTCCCAGGTCCTGGTCCAGGAAATGTCCGTTCAAGGCGGTGGTATTGGCGTTCTTGACACAACCCGTGCAGGCGGAAATGGCGCCGGGAATGCCCAGTCCCACGGTTCCGGTGCGGCCCAGGGTGGTCTCCACCTCCCGGACCAGTTCGGCCAGGCGGTCAAGAATCGCGGCATAGCCGCCGGCGGGCGTGGCGATCCGTTTCCGGAACATTTCCGTTCCCGACGCATCGAGGGCGATTACCTCGGTTTTCGTGCCTCCCAGGTCGATGCCGATGCGCATGGACGATGTCTTCCTGCCGGGGCCGGCGTCCGGTTACGGAACCTGGCTGTTCCCGGGCGTTTGCCAGTTGCGGGCGGCGGCGTAGCGCTGCATGAGCGGCGAGGTGAAGTGGAGCGCTCCCCAGGCCACGGCGCCAGCCGCCACCGCGCTGAGTGCACCAACCTTGAACCATTGCCAGAAGGTAATGTGGATGTGGCCGTGCTTTTCCAGCAGGCCCAGGGCCACGATGTTTGCCGTGCTGCCGATCAGCGTGATATTGCCGCCGAAGCAGGCCCCGAACAGCATGGCCCACCACAAGGGCATCCCGAACATGGTCTCTGAAAGGGCGCGGATGACGGGCGAAAAGGCGGCGACAAACACCACATTGTCCACGAACGCCGAGCCGGCGCCCGTGGTGGAAATAATGATCGGCGTCAGCGCGCCCGGACTGGTTCCGAAGGCGGACATGAAGCCGTGCGCCATTTTGTGCGTCAGGCCGACATGTTCCAGGGTGCCCGCAACGGCGAACAGCAGCATGAAGAACAGCAGGGTCCACCAGTCCACCTCGCGCTCGATATAGAAGCGCGCCCGGCGGTGGCGCCAGATCATGACGCAGCCCGCGCACGCCAGGGGGGTGATGAGCAGCACGCTGTTCGTCTCCAGCCCCAGCAGGTTTTCCAGCTGGTGGTGGGAGGCAATGGCCAGCAAGGTCACCGCCAGCAGGGCAACCCCCTGCCGGTGCGGAACCTTGATGTCCGGCACAAGGCTGAGATTCCGGCCCAGCCGATCGGCGAGGCGCTCGTCGAAAATGTCCAGTTCCCGGCGATACCACAGCAAGGTCACGCCCAGCGTGACCGCCAGCGCCAGCAGCATGACGGGAAAAGCCCAGAGAATGAAATCGATGAAAGTCAGCCCGGCCTGGGATCCGATGTAAATGCCCACGGGATTGCCCATCATCGTGCCGGCGCTGCCGACATTGGTGCACAGGACGCAGGTGATGAGGTACGGCGCGGGATTCAACTTCAGGCGTTCGCACACCTGGAACACTAGCGCGCTGATGAAGATGATGGATGTGACTTCATCCACCAGGCAGGCCAGCAGGGCCGAAGCCACGGCCGTGACGGAAATGAACTTGCGCCCGGTGATCCGGGGCATGGCCACGATCGATTGGACCACCCAGGTGAAGAAACCGGTATCGCGCAGGGCCCCCACAATGACCATCATGCCGGCCAGGAACAGGATGACCGGGAGGGATGTGGCCTTGACCAGGCTGGGCAGATCGAGCGAATGGGTCAGAACCAACACGGCCACGCCGAGGAATGCGATGGCCAGCCGGAGATTCCAGAACAGCAGGGTGCCCAGAATCGTGGAGAGAAAAACGCTGGCGGCAATCGCCTGATTGACCGTGAAGCCGCTCTGGCCGCCCGCGAGGCCGGCGGCCACGGCCAGCACCAGCAGCAGCAGAGCCCGCCGCACCAGCACCGGCGTGCTCATGGCATTGGTCACCGAACCGTCGTGCATGCGTCGCTCCTTGTCCCCACCCTTTGCTTCAAGCCCAGAACAGCTTGGAGATGAAACCACGTAGGTTCACAACGCCGAGCAGTTGCCGTCCCTCCATCACCAGAATCTGGCGCGTCCGATCCAGCAGGAAGGTCTTGGCCAATTGGATGGCCGGCACATCCGGGGACACCCGTACGAACGCCTCCCGCATGAAATCGGCCAGCTTGGTTTCCCGGCTCTTACGCAACAGGTCCGCAAACGGTTCAAACTGAATGATGGGCGTCAGGTCGTCCATCCAGAGCAGGTGTTCCGGGAGGCTGAGGCGCAAGAGGTCTTCAAGGGAGACGACGCCGCGAACGTCGCCCTGCTCATCCACCACGGGAATGTCATGCAACTGCCGCTCGCAGAACGTGTCGATGGCGGTTCCCAGATGGTCGCTTTCCAGCAATGTCACGGGTTTCGGATCCATCACATGCCGTGCGCTCAAAAACGGCGGGAAGGTATCCGGTCCAGTCGTGAGCATGGCGCAAAGCTCCTCCGGCGAGGTGCAACCGGCGAGGAGGCGGACATCCTTGATCGCGACCAGCTTTTGGGACAGTCCCGCCAGGAATTGCAGATAGGCGTTTGGGTCGCTCTGCGGGGTCAGGATTAAAAAAATCGCATGGACCGGCGCTTCCCGGCCACCGTTGAATTCCACGCCGGCCACCGAGGTTCCCACGGCCAAGAGCAGGCGAGGGAGGCCCGCCAGCCGAAGGTGCGGCACCGCGATGCCGGGATAGACCACCGTCGGGGCCAAGGCCTCCCGGGCGACCAAATCCCGCAGCATGGTTTCAGGATCAAATCCGGCGGTATCCTTCGCCAGCAGATCCAGCAGTTCCACCAAGGCTTCGTCGCGGGTGGGCGCTTTCAGATTGCATATGATGTTTTCTGTTTGGAAAACGCCGGAGAAAGCGACCTGTTTGGCATTCTGCATGAATCTGCTCCTATCATGGCCCCCGGAGGGTGTCAATGATGCCCCGCGCCACGAATTTTCGCGGGGCGCCAGACAACATGCCGGGGCACGGCGGGTATCGTGTTATTCCTGTTCCCGACCAACCTCGCTTGGCATCCAGCGGTCCGGCCAGGGGGCTTCCAGGCCGACATCGGGGCGGCCGTGAACCTCGCCATAGGCGTTGCCGAACTCCCGGCGCCGCGCCTCGGGCCAGGACATGACATCGGGCAGGACGAGGATCACGGGCGATGCCGGGGCGGCATGCCGGTCGAGATACTGCATCAGTTCCTGAAAGTCCGCCAGGGGCCCCGCGGGACCGGTAATGGCATCCCGGGTGATCTCAATCCGGAGAACCTTGACTGCGGGGTGATTCGTGCTCTTGGCCAGCATGCCGGCGGGCAGGTTGTAACTCCAACCGCGGGCCTGGAATTGGAGGCGTTGACCGTCATTTTCCACCCGCTCCGGGGTGAACGACCGGCCATCGATCAGCCGGATTGTGGATTTATGAGTGCAACCGGCCAAGGCGGCGGCGGCGGTCAGCACCAGCACCGCATTCCGGATTATCATGGCTGCCCCGGTCGGAACGGCGCCGCGTCGATAGGGGAGGCCAAGGCAAGGACAGGCCGGTCCCGGCGACCGTGCGGGGCCCGGGGGATCAATACGAGCCGGGGCTGCCAAAGGGGATGGTTGGGGCGCTTTCCCATGGCTGACTCATGTTCCATGGCAAGTCCGATTCCCGGTCGGTGGTGGCGCACCCCCCGGCGAGCAGCATCGTGACGGCTGCCACCAGCAGGCGCAGGGACCTCAGCCGGTTCGTCACGGCCAGATGGAAGGCACCGCCGAGTAGGAGGTGATTTCGCAGATCTGAAGCCCGACGACGGCCAGCATCAGCACCAGCACCACGAGCGTTATGGCCGCCAATCCGTTAGAAGAGAACATCGTCGCCCTCCTTGACATCGGCCGTTTGGAAACTGGGCATGACTTCGGCAATGGCAATGCTGTCCCGGACCGCGCTGATCTTGATCTTGCCGATCATGTTGTCGTTGCGGTGGATGATCATTTCCGCGCCGGCCTGGACCCCGGCGTTGGCCCCGATGTCGATCACGACGAAATTCCACACCTCGTTGGCATAAACGATCTTGCCGGCGGTGCCGGGCTTCATGGTGATTTCCTTGCTCAACTCTTTTTCGTACTTTTCGAGCTGGGCTTCCAGCACGCCCTTGTCTTCCTGCAGTTGGGCGATCTCGTCTTGCATGGTGGCGATCTGGCTGTTCAGCTCCTCGATCTGCGCGGACAGGGTGGCCTTTTCATCCTCCAGACCGGCGATGAGATTGCTCTTTTCAACCAGTTCCGCGTCCTTGTTCCGGATGGTCTCGTTGAGCTGGACGATCTGGGTATTGGCGGCCTCGAGTTCAGTCCGGGTTTGTTCCAGTTCGGCGCGCGTCTGTTCGAGATCGCGGCGCGTATTTTCCAGGTCGGTCTTGGTATCGTTCCAGCCTTGCAGAACGGCGTCGGCCACGGCGCTGGCCTTGGCCAGCTCGCCTTCCAGGCGGGGCAGCTGATCGGGATGGCCGACCTTGAGGTTGGCGGGGACAAACGGCACGGCCTGCTGGATTTCTTCGGACAGGGAGCCTTTCAGGGTGCTCACCAGCCGTTCCACGCCGCCTTCCAGTTTCTGGGTGCGGTCCTTGATGAGAGTACGCTTGGGGAAAAGCACAAAGCCCTGGATGCACACGGCGGCAAGGCTGGCCAGCAGCACGATCACGACAAGGGGCTTCAACAATTTACCCATGGCATCCTCCAACAAGGTTTGGTCGCATTGTGCGGGAAGGTCCCCGCGATGTCAAACCCCAACTCACTATCGGTGCAGCCCATGCGCGAAACCGGTCAATAGAAGAAATGGTCGGCCCATTGGCGGCCGGCCGGGGTGAATTTCCACTGGTTGCCGGAGCGAGTGACATATCCCCGGCCGTTGCGGCCCAGTACGTCGGGATTGACCTTAGCCACGGCCTGCCGCTGGTTGCCCAGCAGGGCAATTTCCACCGCCGTGGCGTTGCGTCCCGCCAAAGGCATTCCGGATTCCGACAAGGCCAGGTGGATTGGATTTCCATCGCGTGGCGGACCATGCCAGAGAGCCGGATACCGGCGGAAGAAGTCAGGTGCCTTGCCGCGCAACACGACTTCGCAGGCCGGCGTCAGGGCGGCCAGATAGGCAGCCATGGTCAGGCCGGGCTGCCGCTGGCGGGCGGCGAAGAAATCCAGGGGATCGATGCCAAACAGATTGCGCCCGTTGTAGTTTCCGAAATCGGGTTTGAGCTTTTCCTCGCGGTGCTTGATCTCGTAACGCGCATTCAACATCAAGCCGATTTCCCAATGCAGGTGGCTGCGGCTATGGGGAATGGGCGGGCGGGTGTTGCTGGTGTTGCCCAGCGTGCCGATTTCGCTGCCGGCCGCCACATGATGCCCGGGGCGGATGCCAAAACGCACGTCCGCCAGGTGGGCATACAGCGAATAGACCGCGGCGGGCTCCGAGGTGCCATCGCGTTTCTCGACCACGCCCAGAGAGGGGTCCGGATGTTCAATCACCATATACTTGCCGTAGGAAGAATTTCCCGAACTGGAATTGACAAATGCCACCCGGCCGTCTGCCACGGCGAACACGGGATCCGTGGCATGGCCCTTGCGGTCGCGGGCCGTGGCGGCGATATCCACCCCCTCGTGGAAGACCGCGCTCCCGTTCGAATTGACACGGGTTGATCCGAACTTGGCGGATTCCAGACGTCCGGAGCCGGTGGGCTGCAAAACGCCAGGCAGATCCGGAGCCAGCAGGTTGGTCTGGGGCGTGGGTGCCGTCATCTGGTGCCAAACGGGCGGGGGCGGGGGAGGCGGCCCCGCCGGCGCGACAGACTCCGGGGCCGGGGGCCGGAGCGGTTCACACCCGCCCTGCCGCAGGGCGAGCCAGCGGAACAAGAAGAAATCCAGCACCAGCAGCGGAAGAATCCAGACCAGATGGCGCAGGGGGGACTTGCGCGCGCGACGTGACATGGCCGGTTAAACGGCCAGGATGTCTTTTTCTTTTGCGGCGACGAGGTCGTCCACCTTCCCGCTGTTGGTGTCCGTGTACTTTTGCACCTCGGCCAGGGCTTGATCGCGGTCATCTTCGCTGATGGTCCCGGCTTTTTCCAGGGCCTTGATGGCCTCGTTGGCGTCGCGCCGGATGGCGCGCACCGCCACGCGGGCTTCCTCGCCCATGCGGCTGGCCACCTTGGTCAATTCCTTGCGGCGCTCTTCGCTCAGTTCAGGGATGGGCACGCGGATGATTCGGCCGTCGTTCAGCGGGGTGACGCCGATGTTGGCCGCCAGGATGGCCTTTTCGATCGCCGGGAGGGAGGAGGGGTCATAGGGTTTGATGACGATCAGCCGCGGTTCCGGGGTGCTGATGAGGGACATCTGGTTCAGGCGGGTCTGGGTCCCGTAGCATTCCACGGAGATGTGTTCCACGAGGGTGGGGGAGGCTTTACCCGTGCGCAGGCCCGCGAGGCCCTGCTGGAGATGGCCCACGGCCTTTTCCATCTTGTCGTCGGCTTCAAGCAGAACGTCGTCGGCGGAGTTGTACATTTTATTCCTTTCCATTCAACCGGATCAGGCGGTGATCAAGGTGCCGGTTTTTTCACCGCGCACTGCGCGCAACAATTCCCCGCGCCGGAAGAAATCAAAGACCAGTATAGGAATCTGGTTGTCCATGCAAAGCGAAAAGGCGCTGGCATCCATGATCTGGAGCCGTCGCGCCAGGGCTTCACTATATGTCAGGCGGTCGAATTTGACCGCCTGGGGATCCTTCAGGGGATCGGCGCTGTACACCCCGTCCACCTTGGTGGCCTTAAGCAGGATGCCCGCGCCGATTTCGGCGGCCCGCAGGGCCGCGGCGCTGTCCGTGGTGAAAAAAGGATTGCCGGTGCCGCCGCCCATGAGGACAACCGCGCCGGACTCGAGCAGGGCAATGGCGCGCCGGAAGGTGAAGGACTCGCAGATGGATGGCATGGCGCGGGCCGCCAGGGTCTGGGCCGGAATGCCGGCGGCCTCCAGGGCCGCCTGCAGGGCGAGACTGTTGATCAGTGTGGCGAGCATGCCCATGTTGTCGCCATGGGCCCGGCCGATGCCGCGGTCCTGGCCTTTCAGGCCGCGGAAGATGTTGCCGCCGCCGATGACAATCCCCACCTCCACGCCCAGTTTGCGGACGCCTTGGATCTGGCGCGCCATTTCGGCCAGGATGGTCTCCGAGAGGCAGTCGCCGCGGGAGGCATCGCGCAGGACTTCCCCGCTGAGTTTCAGAAGGATGCGCCGGTATTTGGCTTTTTTCATCGGAGTTCCTTTCACGGTTACATGCGGTGCCCGGGCACGGAACAGGCGGGCGGATCGCCTTCGGGGGTCCCGAGCTGATAGGCGCCGCCATCCGGACAGACCGGGACCGCCGGCAGATAGGCGGGGACCAGTACGTCCGGACGCGCGGGGAACCCGCCTTGCTCCGCGGCGTATCGCCGGCACGCGGCGGAGAGGGCGTCGAGGTTCCGTGCGCAGGAAGCGGCATGCCGCTTCTGGCGGTTCTGCAAGACGGCCGGCAGGGAGATGGCGACTACCAGCATCGCGATAGCCACCAGGATGGAGAGTTCGACAATGGTCAAGCCGTGTTTTCGGTTCATGCGAGATGCTCCTCCAGGCGGGCACGGATGCCGGGGGGGATCGGCAGCGGCCGGCGGTTTCTGAAGTCATAGTGCACAACCACGGTGCGGCCCTTGGCACCGAGCCGGCCGTTCTGCCACGCCTCCTGATGAACAGTGAAGGACGAGGTGCCGATTTTGGCCACCGTCGATCGGATTTCCACATCCGCACCCAACTGCATCGGCTCGAGAAAATCCACGTCGATGTGCGCCAGAATCAGGTTCCAATTGTCAAAGGTCATGTCGGGATTGAACAGCCGGAAGAACGGATCGCGGGCCAGTTCAAACCAGACGGGCAGACAGGTGTTGTTGATGTGGCGCAGGCCGTCCACATCTCCGAAACGGGGCGTGATGGTCTTGATGAACATGATGGAACAGGTCCGGTAAACGAGGGCGATTAAAGGGGGGATGCGGCCAAGAGTAAAGCGGAAACCGCGGCCCCGGACCGTGAAAAAAAGGACTTCACCGGGCGGCGCAATCCGCCTACAGTTCCCGGCATTCAGGAGCCCAGGACCCATCCATGTTAAGCACCGTCCGTTTTGACTACGTCGACTTTGAACGCGTCCATCTGCATCCCGCCGTGGCGAATCACCGTCCCTTGAACGAGGCCAAAGTGGCTCACCTGGCCGAGGATATCCAGAACAACGGATTGCTGGAGCCCATCGTAGTGTGGGAGCGCAATCCCGGCGAGTATTTCCTGGTCGGCGGATTCCACCGCCATGGCGCCATCCGTCGCATCCGGGCCGGACACCCCGGTTATTTCGATCGGATCGACGTGCGGGTCGTGCGGGGAAATCTCGACGAAATCCAGGCGCTGAATCTCAAGCTGAACGCCGACCGCCTGGATACGCGCATCACGGACTACTTCGATGCCGTTATTTTCATGGCCAACGCGAACTGGGACAAAGGCCGCATCGCGCGGTTCCTCGACAAGAACCTGGCCTGGATCGAAGACATCCTGCGCTATGCGCCCGGAATGGATCCCCGGGTACGGCGCCTGCTGGAAAACGGACAAATCAGCTGGAGCCGGGCCAAGGCGATCTGCCGCGCGGTGCTTTCGGCGTCTCCCGGACAGGAACGCGCCGTGCTGGAGAAGGCCTTGGCCGCCGTCGGGCGACCCGCGGACGCATCCCGGCCGGCGAAGGTACTGACATATCGCACCGCGGCGAAACGCCTGAAAAGATGCCCGACCTCCTTCCAGGTCTCCGGAGACGACGTCCTCGCTCTGCTGCAGGTGCTGCGGCACAAGGCCCCGCCCGCGGAAACCGTCGAAAGGGTGCGCTCCGCCTTCCCGGGTCTTCTCGAAGCCTAGGTTTTGCTTGTTGGCATGGAGGGGGGATGCTAGAAATCCCGTTCATATGGACCTGTCGCGAACATGGCTGTGGCTTCCGGCCGCGGTGGCGTTGTGCGGGCTGGCCAGCGGGTGCGCGCTGATCCGCAAGGGCGCCGCCCGGATCATTTCGCCCGTCGCCGCCCAGTTGTCCGACGGACTCATGCATCAAGACGATCTGGAACTCGTCCGCGAAGGCGCCCCGGCGTTCCTGCTGATGCTCGATGCCTTGGCGGCGGCCCATCCGGACAACCCCGCCGTCCTCATCGCCGCCGCCGACGCCCAGATGGCCTACGCCACCGGTTTTGTGGACCGGGCCGACAAGAGCCGCACCCGGGCGATGTATGCCAAGGCCAAAACCTACGGATTGCGCGCCCTGGCCCGGAACCGGAAGTTTGCCCAGGCCCTGGAAGCCACCGGCCAGGACGAGTTTCGCCGGTCTCTGCGCGGGTTCAAGCACAAGGACGCGCCGGCCTTGTTCACTACGGCTTTGTCCTGGGTGATGTGGATCATCGCCAGCGCCGATTCTCCGGCCGCCCTGGGCCAGATGCCCCGCGCCCTGGCCTTGATGGAACGCGTCCAGGAACTCGCGCCGGATATCCGGGAGGGTGGGGTGGACCAGTTCTTCGGCATTTACCACACGGTGCTGCCGCTCGGTGGCGGGCGCAACCTCGAAAAGGCCCGCTCCTGTTTTGAGCGCAGCATCGCCGTGGCCGGACCCGACTATCTGCTCAACCGGGTTGTCTTTGCCGAATTCTACGCCCGGTACGCGCTGGACCAGGACCTCTTCGAACGCATCCTGAAGGAAGTGCTGGCCGCCGAACCCCAGACGCCGAGGTATACCCTGATGAATTCCGTGGCCAAAATGCGCGCGCAGCGCCTGCTTGACCAGGTGGATGACCTCTTTTAAAGGAAGGCACCCCATGTCACACGTCAAGATTTTCGGAGTGGTCGGATTGGCGGCCCTCCTGCTGGGAGGCCGCGCCACGGCGGGGCCGGTGACCTTGAAGATCGCCACCTTGGCCCCGGAAGGCAGCATTTGGATGCAAGCGCTGCATGATGCCAAGACCGAGATCGAGGCGGCGACTGCTGGCGCGGTGAAGATCAAGATTTATCCCGGCGGCATCATGGGTTCCGAGAAGGACGTCCTCTTCAAGATCCGGACCGGCCAACTGCAGGGCGGGGGCTTCATGGGATACGCCATCGGCAAGATCTGCCCGGATTCCGAGGCCCTCATGTTCCCAATGGTCTTCCGCACGTATGAGGAAGTCGACCAGACGATGCCGAAAATCCGTCCCTACCTCGAGGAGCGCGCGCGTGCCAACGGCTTTGAGGCCATGGGCTGGACCGAAGTCGGTTTCACTTATGCCTACGGCATGAAGCCGATCGACAGCCTCGAAGCCCTGCGCGGCACCAAGGTCTGGGGTCTGGATTCGCCCATGCTGATGGAACTGTTTGCGGCCGGCCGGATCACCACGATTCCGGCCAACGTCACCGATGTGCTCACGGCGCTGCAGACCGGCTCGCTGGAAACCGTCTTCGGGCCGCCCACGGCCGCCGTCGCCGTGCAATGGCACACCAGGATCCGCCACTACAACACGATGCGCCTGACTTATGCCATCGGAGGCATTTTCCTGTCCTCTGCCGGCTGGAACTCCATACCCGGCCCGCACCGCGAGACCGTGAAAAACGCCTTTTCCCGGCAAACCGAGCTCTTGAATCCCAAGGTCCGGCAAAGCGATGTCGAAGCCCTGGAATACATGCGCCAGCAGGGCGTGATTCCCAACGAGGAAACCCCTGAAATCCGCGCCGCCTTCGAACAGATCGCCGCCGCCAGCCTGGAAAAAGTCGTTGATAAGACCTTTTCCCGGCAGGCCTGGGACCTGCTGCAGCAGGTCCTCAAGGAAGTGCGCGGCGAATGACCGGGCGGACCCAGACCGCCTTTCAAACGGCTCGCCGGTGGGTGGACCGGATCGAACGCTTCGGGTTGTCCGTCCTGGTTGCGGGCATGGTGGGACTCGCGGCGTTGCAGATCCTAATGCGCAACGTGTGGCAATCCGGCTGGAGTTGGGCCGGCGACCTGCTGGGAATGGGCTTGCTGTGGCTGACAATGCTAGGCGCCCTGGCCGCCACCGGGCTGGCGCGGCATCTGTCGATCGACCTGGCTGCGGCCTTGTTGCCGCGGCGCTGGGCGGGCCCCCTGGGGCGCGTCACCTCGCTGTTTGCGGCCGTGATCTGTGTCTTGCTGGCTTTGGCGGCCGGGCGCTACGTCGGCCTCCAGCGCGAGCTGGACATCACCCGCCTGCTCGGCGCCCCGGCCTGGAAATACTATCTGGTCATTCCAGTGGTGTTTTGGATCATGGCCGCGCGTTTCCTGGTGCGCGTCCTGATCCCGGGCACGTGGCTTGCGGACAACGCCTTGGAAGGCCTGCCGGGCGAGGGGCGGACGGGCTCGTGATCTGGGCCGTCATTTCCATTGCCCTGCTGGGGGCGCCGATGTTCGCGATCTTCGGGGCGCTGGCAATGATTTCCTATCAAGGGGCAGGCATCGATTATTCCGTGGTCATCGGTGAACTGACCCGGCTCACGGGCATGCCCATGCTGCAAGCCTTGCCGATGTTCGCCCTGGCCGGCTACGTCCTGGCGGGCAGCCGGGCCTCGGAACGTATGCTTCGGATCACCCGTGCCGCGTTTGGCTGGATGCCGGGGGGACTGGCCATGGTGTGCATCGTCACCTGCACATTTTTAACCGCCTTCACCGGGGCCTCCGGAGTCACCATCGTTGCCCTTGGCGGATTGTTGATGCCGGCGCTTCTCAAGGACGGCTATCGCGAGAAGGCTGCGCTGGGGCTTGTCACCAGCGGGGGCAACATGGGGGTGCTGTTTGTGCCCAGCCTGCCCTTGATTCTCTATGCCATCATTGCCCAGCCCATTTCCGGCGAGGTGACCATTGACGCGCTGTTCCGCGCCGGGGTATTGCCGGGGCTGCTGGCCGTCGGCGTACTATGCCTGTATGGGGTCTGGGCGGGCCTCCACGCGTCGATTCCGCGGCGGCCGTTTGCTCCCCGCGAACTGGCCGCTGCCCTGTGGGAAGCCAAGTGGGAGTTGCCGCTGCCCTTCGTGGTGCTGGGCGGCATATACGGTGGCTGGCTGGTTGCCAGCGAGGCCGCCGTCATCACGGCCGCCTACGCCCTGATTGTCGAAGTGCTGGTCTACCGCGAAATCCCGCTGCGGAAATTGACCCATATTGTCCGCGACACCGTGGTGCTGGTCGGCGGCGTGCTGCTGATCCTGGGCATGGGCATGGCCATCACCAATTTCCTGATCGACCAGGAAGTACCGCAGATCATCCTGGATTGGGTAGGGGCACGCATCCAACACCCGCTGGTGTTCCTGATCGCCTTGAACCTGTTCCTGCTGGTGGTGGGATGCATCATGGACATCTACACAGCCACGGTGGTCATTGTGCCGCTGCTGGCCCCGCTGGCAGTCCGCTATGGCATCCATCCCGTGCATCTGGCCATTATCTTCCTGGCCAACCTGGCTATCGGCTACAGCACTCCGCCGGTTGGCATGAACCTGTTCATCGCCGCTATGCGCCTGAACAAACCGCTTCTGAAGCTGGCCGCCGCCTCCTTGAGCCTCATGGCGCTCATGCTGGGCATTCTGGTCCTCATTACTTATTGGCCCGCCTTGAGCCTCGCTTTCCTCCGCTAAGATGGAATGCGATTTTCAGCAACCGGTTGTAGGCCCCATCACATCACGCGTCGTGTCGTCTCCGCTGGGCCCGGACATGGCCAGAGAAACCGGATGAGGGCAGGGGAGGGGAGCCCCCCCCCCCGCCCCGTTTATTTCCGAAAAAATGATCGGCCGTGACGTGCACAGAATGCTCGCCGCAAAACACCCCTGCGGCCCCGGCCGAGAAGTTTTCCACGGTGTGGAAAAAATCGCCGATTTTTTCCACACAATGGAAAAAGTTTTCGGGATTTTTCCACACAATGGAAACGGCCGCTGCCGGTCAACCTAGCCGGCCACGCCTCTGCGGGTGTCGCGGATTTGCGGGTTCGACATTCGTTCCGCCGAACACAGCGATCCGGTCTGCACCCGCCATGCTGCAAACATCCGGTGCGCATCCGGACGATCAGAGGGCCATCGCCGCAGGACACTCATGCGCCCGCGAACACATCATGCAGTTTTGCAGCCATGGGTGCTGACCGCGGCTTTTGAATTGACTGCCGCCGGGCGCGGTCGGCTTGAGCAAATGCCACAAGGTCCACTTGACGATTCATCGGGTTGTTCACACAATCCACAAGGTTATTCACAAGTTGTCGTCGGGGCTCAAGAATCGAACTGATAAATACCCCACAACATATAGGGAGCTGCCCAGCCCATTACGCAACATAATATGTATTATGCGACGTTATATTACGCGGACCCCTTTCTCACGGAATTGATCATTTCGATAAACAAAAGCCCGTCCCCGCGGCGTCCGCGGAACCGGGCTTCATCAGACCGTGGGAATTATTCCTGGGCGATGAAGGAATCCTTGCCAACGCCGCACACCGGGCAAACCCAGGAGTCCGGGATATCCTCGAATTTCGTTCCGGGGGCGATACCGCCATCGGGATCCCCGACTTCGGGGTCGTACACATAGCCGCATACGGTGCAGAGGTATTTCATGGCTTATCTCCTGATTGGTTGGGTTCTGTTTTCTTCAGAGTATGGAGTTCCGGTTGTCCTGGGCACGCAGCCGGGCCACCAGTGCCTTGATTTCCTGGGCCCGGTCCTTGGCACAGACCAGCGTCACGCCCGGGGCCTGCACCACCACCAGATTTTGCACGCCCACCAACGCGGTCAGCCGACCCTCACTGACCACAATGTTGCCGCTGCTGTTTTCGGCGACCAGATCGCCGCTCACCGCATTTCCTGTGCCGTCCCGTGTCAGATGGGCCTCCAGCGCCGGCCAGGAACCGACATCATCCCAGGAAAAACGGCCTTTGCATACCACGATGTTCCGGGCTTTCTCCATGATTGCGTAATCAATCGATATCTTCTGGAGCCCAGGGAAATCCCGCTCCAGCGCCGCTTGAAATGCATGGTCATCGGCACACGCACTCCACGCTTCGATCTTGTCCGCCAATTCCGGACGGAATTCCCGGAAGGCCGTGCATATGCTCCGGACAGACCAGGCGAACATGCCGGAATTCCAGGCATATCGCCCGGATGACAGATAGGTTTTGGCAGTTTCATCGTCAGGCTTTTCCACAAACCTGCGGACCCTGAAGAACTCCAGGTCGCCGGACTTTTTCCAGGAATCGCCAGCCTCGATGTACCCATAGGCACTGCTCGGGGCGGCCGGGGCAATTCCGATGGTCATGAGGATATCGTGTTCCGCACAGAGTTCCAACCCGCGCGCCAAAGTGTCCCGAAAAACGGGCAGGTCGCCAATGACATGGTCGGCGGTCAGCACGCACATGGTGGCCGTTGGATCACGTCGCCGAATCCAGGCCGTGCCGGCGGCGATGGCGGCGGCGGTATCCCGGCCAACAGGTTCTCCCAGCACCCCCACAGGGCTCCCCTCTCCCAGCAGTTCGCATACGGGAGCCACCAGAGCCCGATTGGTGACGATCAGGATTCGTTCCGGTGGAATCAGACCGGCCAACCGGTCCACCGCTTGCAGGATCAAAGGCTTGCCGCCGGCCAGGGCCAGCAACTGCTTGGGCCGGGTTTCCGTGCTCAGAGGCCAGAAGCGTTCGCCTTTGCCGCCGGCCATGATGAGGGCATATGCGCGATGCAGGCGGGTCATTTCAGCATCCGGTTGTTCACATCCATGGAATTCTCATCACGGCCCGAGGTTCGCATCTGCGGGCGCGTCCGGGATGCTAAAAGTAAACAGGTTCCATCCACTCCGGGACCTTGCCGGCCTCAGGAGCTTCCACCGGCTCCTTGACCGCCTCTTGGGCTGCTTCCGCCTCGGCTTCCTTGCGGGCCCTAGCTTCGGCCTGGGCCTGCTCACGAGCCTCTTGCTGGGCTTGGGCCCGAGCGGCGGCCGCTTCTTTTCGGGCCTGAACAGCGGCCCTGGCCTCCGCAGCGGCTGCCGCCTTCATGCGCGCCTGTTCTTCGGCCTCGGCTTTTGCGGCAGCTTCCGCTTCCTTCCGGGCGTCTTCCCGTGCCTGGGCCTTGGCGGCGGCGACTTCTTGCTGACGAGCCATGGCTTCGGCTTTGGCCGCGGCCGCTTTTTCCTTCTGGCTTGCGATCTCGGCGTTACGTTTTTCTGCCGCTTCGCGCCGGGCTTGAGCGATCTGCTGCTTTTTCGCTTCTCGTTCCGCTTTACGCGCTTCAGCCGCAGCTTTCTTTTCGGCGGCCGCCTGGCGCCTGGCTTCTTGTTGGGCCTGCCGAACCTCTTCCCGTTGGCGGGCTTTCTCTTCTGCAAGGGCACGTTTCGCCTGCAACTTGGCTTCGCGCTGTTCCAACGCATCCTGCTTCTTGATTTGGGCCATTTCCGCTTTGGTTGGCCGAACGCTGACCATGGGCACGATTTCCGGCTGTTCGGGTGTCAGCGGGACAACGGCCCGGCTGCTGGAGGGGCGCGCAGCGGCCTCGGCGGCGGGCCATTCCTCTGTGGGCATTTCCCCGACAGGCATACCATCCGCTGCTGGAGTTTCCCCTAATTCAGTTGGCAGATGGTCCTCCGCCTCGCTTTCTACGGATTCCCATGCCTCGCCAGGGGGCATTTCCCCGCCCGTTTCCGGAATGGCTTCCACCGTTTCCTCCCGGGGCATTTCCGTCGGGGTGTCCGGCAGCGATGGCGCTTCTGCTTCCGTAGAACTTGTTTCTTCCTCGACCAGGCCGGCAAGTAAATCATCCAACATGGCTGCCGCCTCTGGTTCCGGTTCTGCAGGTGTCGGTTCCAGCATTGCGGAAATCGCGTCTTCCGTGGGCATTCCTTCCCCAGATTCCGCTGGTTCGAGCGCTGCCTCGAACGCGACCGCGGGGATTTCCTCCTCCGTGACCATCGGTTCGGTTACCGGCCAGGCCGGGGTCTGTTCCAGGAGTTCCGCAAGCATATCATCCGTGGGAACTCCTTCCGCAGCTTCTGACGGAACGAGCGTTTGCACAAGTGCATCAGGGAGAATTCCTTCCTCCATGGCAATCGGTGCAGGTTCCGGAACGGGAGGTGGTTGAGCCAGCAGTTCTGAAATCGCGTCTTCTGCGGATACTTCTTCCGCGGATTCCGGCGGAGCCACGGCTTTTTCTGCTGTGTCGGCCGGAAGCTCCTCTTCCAGAACCACCGGCTCGGGTTCCAGCGCCGCCGGCGTTTCGGCCGGCAGTTCCGCAATCATTCCCTCTGCCGGAACTTCTTCCGGAACGTCTGCCGCAGCGGCAGATTCCTCCACCGTGGCCGGCGGCATTTCCTCCGCCATTGCCACGGGTGCGGGTTCCGCTTCGCCGGGTGTTTCTTCCGGGCGGGTGGCCGGTTGTTCCTGGGCCTCCGGTTCCGGAACCGGAATTTCTTCCGTGGCGGGCGTTTCACTGCCGACTTTGGCGGATTCCTCCAGCACGGATTGTTTTTGGAGCAGGGCCAAAACCGCGCCAATCATCAATTCCTCGGCGGTCTTGTTTTGGGCACGCAATTCCCCCTGAAGGGCATCTGCCACGATGTTGGCCGCGATCCGCTGCCCGCCATCCGTCTGCATTTCGATCAAATTGGCCACCGTGGTGTTGTTTTCCTTCGCCAGTTGAATCAGGCGGCTTTGAGCTTCGACCAGCAGGGCCTGCAGGGCGGGTTCCGAAACATCGGTGGCGGCCGTTTCCGCCGCCGGATTGAGCATGTCCGTCCAATGCTCTTTCAAGTTGTCGGCGGTTTGAATCGTATAACACGCATCCACGATCACGTAATAGCGCCGGGACACTTGGTCCACTGTGCCGGCGAAGGAATAGATGCTGCCCGCCTGCAGGGTCTGAAACTTGTCGCTGATGTCGGCCGGAACCCACACCGAGCCGGCGGTTTCCAGGATCATCTCCCGGTATTCCGTGCGCCCCAGGCGCTTGGTGCGACCATCCGGCGGCGTTTTCAATACATCGGTAAACAGAATGGCCCGGGCCCAGGAATTCTGGGGGCTACGCACCAGGGATTCGGCCTCGACCTTGGCATAGGAATCGACGGACGATGAAGAGGCCGCCCACGCCAGGGCCCCTGCCATCAGGCCCGCCGCCGCTGCCAATCCCATTCTTACCCGCATCATGGTCATCCCGCCTTCTCCTGATATTCAAACAATTCTATAAATAAGCCGGGCCTGAAATCAAGTCCATCCTCGCCCAACTTTAGAGTCATGCGGTCCGGTCAAGATTCGTTCTTGGCGGGCGGATTCGCAGGCGGAGGATGGGGCCGGGCCGCCTGCCGCAGGCTGGTCCAATGGGCGATGCGCCGGCGGATGACATCCTCGTAGCCGGCCGTGGTGGGTTCATAGTAGATTTTGTCCGTGGGCACGTATTCCTGGTCCACGAAATGCCCTTCGAAATCGTGGGCGTACTTGTAGCCCTGATGGCCAAAGGTCTGGGCGGCGCGCTTGGACCCGGTACTGCGCAAATGGCGGGGCACGGGCAGGGTGCGGCCTTCCTTCACATCGGCCAGAGCGGCTTCGATGCCCAGATAGGCCGCATTGCTTTTGGGGGCGGTCGCCAGATAGGTTGTCGCCTGGGCGAGGGCGATCCGCGCCTCTGGCATGCCGACGAAATCCACCGCCTCCAGGGCTGCGACCGCCACACTGAGCCCGCGCGGATCGGCGTTGCCGATGTCTTCGCTGGCCAGGATCACGAGCCGACGCGCCACGAAGCGGGGATCCTCCCCGGCATAGAGCATCTTGGCCAGCCAGTAGAGCGCCGCGTTGGGATCCGAACCCCGGACGCTTTTAATGAACGCCGAAATGGTGTCGTAGTGTCCGTCTTCGTCGTGGTCATACACCACGGCCTTTTTCTGGATGCTCTCTTCCGCCACCGCCCGCGTGATATGGATGAAACCGTCCGGAGCCGGCGGCGTCGTCAGCGCGGCGATTTCCAGGGCGTTGAGAGCGCGCCGGCCATCCCCTTCGCAGACGGCCGCCAGATGCGCCATGGCCGGGGCGTCCATCCGGATGTTCAGGTGTCCCAGGCCGTCGGGATGTTCCAGGGCCCGTTGCAGGAGCACAGCGACGGCATCAGCGTTGAGCGGCTCCAGCTGAAAGATCTGGCTGCGCGAGGTCAACGGGTTGTTGATGAAGAAAAACGGGTTGTGGGTCGTGGCGCCGATGAGGGTGACCGCCCCCTCCTCCACGTACGGCAGCAAAACATCCTGCTGCGCCTTGTTGAAGCGGTGAATCTCGTCAATGAACAGGATGGTCTCCCGCCCCGAGGCCGCGCGCCGCTGCTTGGCCGCCTCCAGGGATTGCCGCAGCCCCGCCACGTTCGACAAAACCCCGCTGGAGCGGTCGAACGCCCGGCGGGTCGTCCGGGCAATGACCTCCGCCAGCGAGGTTTTTCCGCAGCCGGCGGGACCGTAGAGGATGATGCTCGACAACCGGTCCGCCTCGATGGCCCGCCGCAGGAGCTTGCCCGGCCCCAAAATGTGGTCCTGGCCCACGATATCCTCCAGGGTGCGCGGACGCATGCGGGCCGCCAAGGGGCGGCGGCCGGTTCCGGAGGCCGGGGAATCCGGCGGTGGCTGTGCGAACAGATCGTTCATATGACCCGGCCGCAGAATGCCAGACCCCGGCGCCCGGCCCAATCTTTTTCTTGCCAGGGACCGAATGCCCGAACCGCCGGGACAGCCGATGACCGGCCGCGCCTACTCGCGACCGAATTTGCGATTCAGTTCGCGAAAACTCAGCAGAATGACGGTCGGCTTACCGCGGGGCGAAGTATAGGGCATTTCCGCACGCGCGAGGTCACGGACAAGGGCATGCAATTCCGTCTCGGTCAGTTCCCGCTGGAGCCCCATGGCCTGGCGGCCCGCAATGGCGGCGATCAGCGACTGCGCCCATTCCCGGGCCGCCATTTTACCGCCCTGCATCAGGCCATCGGCCAGATCCGACAGCAGGGAGCCGGCGGCGACATCCGCAATCCAAACGGGCAAGGCGTCTACCAAAAATGCATCACGACCAAACTCTGCCACGCCGAATCCCATGCTCCGGAGCAGACCCAGATGCTTGCGCATGGCAACGGCCTGCATGGGCGAAAGGGTTACGGTGGCCGGCGGCAGCAGTCCCTGGGCGGGAACCTTGCCTTTCTCCAGCCCACCGAGCAGGCGTTCGTAGATGACCCGTTCGTGGGCGGCGCGGGGATCCAGAAGCACCAGCCCCTCCCCCGTCTCCAAGACGACGTACAGCCCCCCCACTCGGCCCAGCAGCCGATATTCCGACCAGGGAGACTTCGCGGCCGGGGGAAGCTCCTGGCTGGAATCAGGCAGAGGCGTCCAATCCAGCCGCGACTGAATGACTCCCACCGGAGGCGTCGGAATCGGCGCGGCCGACTTAGGCGCAGGGGGAGCGTCCGCCTTCGGCGCGGGAACCGGCGGAACGGATCGCCCCTGTCCGCGGTCCGGCGACCGGGCGGCACGCTTGCTGCCCGGCAGTTCAGGACCGGTGATGGCCTGACGAATTGCCTCGATGACGACATCGCGCACCTCGGTGGGACGGCGGAAGCGAACCTCCTTTTTGGCGGGATGAACGTTCACGTCCACCAAATCGGACGGCAGGTCCACCTGCAGGAATACGGGGGCATAGCGACCGCCCGGCAACACGTCCCGATAGGCGGTTTGAATGGCGAAGTTGATCACGGGCGAACCCGAAGGGCGGCCGTTGATAAAAACCACCTGCCATTCGCGATCTGTCCGGCTGCAGGGCGGCAGGCCCGCATACCCACCGATGGTCACGGTACCGCTGCCAAAGCGAATGGGCTGCAGGTGATCGGCAACCTCCGCCCCGTACAGATCGCGAATTCGCTCCTGCAGGTCGTGGCAGGCCGGCAGGCGATAGACATCGGCATCGTCGGCGCGCAACGAAAAGGCGATGTCGATATGGCCCAGAGCCTGCAGCAGGAACGCTTGCCGCAAATGATTGAATTCCGTCTGCGCCGAGCGCAGAAACTTCCGGCGGGCGGGCACGTTGAAAAACAGATTCCGCACGGCAATGTCGGTGCCAGGCGGCGCGCCGGCGTCGCGCACCTCCTGGACCCGGCCGCCGAAAACAAGGATCTCCGTGCCGGCCGGGGATTCGGCGCGGTTTGTAATCAGCGTAAACTGCGAAACCGCGGCGATGGCGGCGAGAGCTTCACCGCGAAACCCCATCGTGACGATCGAATCCAGATCCTTCAGCTCGCGCAGCTTGCTGGTGGCATGGCGTTCGATGGACAGGAGGGCGTTGTCGCGGTCCATGCCCGAGCCGTCATCCCGCACCCGGACCAGTCGCCGTCCCCCGTCGACCACGTCGACCTCGATGCGCGCCGCTCCGGCGTCCACGGCGTTTTCCACCAGCTCCTTGAGGACGGAAGCCGGGCGCTCGACAACTTCGCCTGCGGCGATCTGGTTGATCACCGCGTCGGACAATACGCGAATGGGAGCCGCAACGGTCATGCAGGGGTTCTAGCAAAGCAGCCGGGGAAACAAGAGCGAAAAAACAGGCGGGACAACATCCTTGCCTGCCCCTCTGCATTCCACGCCGACTGACAAATGGATCCAATGCAGACTGGAGAAGACCCCGCCGGTCTACAGGATTTCGATTTTCACGTCGTCGTCGGACTTCTGGTCAATGGCCTTGGTCTCGATGGGCTGATAGGTGGGCAGAAAACGGTAATAGACCTGCAGGGTCAGCGCCGCCAGGGTGGTGGCATAAACCGGATGCATGTCCTCCCGGCCGGTCGTTCCCTTCTTGAGGGTCAGTCCGGCCGAAGTCCAGAATCCGACTTTCTTGTCCTCCGACACCTGCTGGGCGCGGATGAACTGGGGCGCGAACTGATTGTTCCAGTTGGACCAGTTGGCTCCGCCCTGGTGGAACTTTGTCTGTGAAATGTAATACCAGGCATACATTGGCCATTCCGGAGGGGAGTCCCATTTGCAATCGGCGCCGCCGAGAAAGTTCAGGCCGGCCCGCGTTTCCTTGTCGTTGCCATGGCCCAGCAACTGAAGGCTGAGCACAGCCACCGCCGTGATGCTATGCGTGGAATGGCTGCGGCCCACAATGCTGTAATAGAAGGCACCGTCGTCGGTTTTCTGGGCGGACTTCATGTCTTCCACCGCCTTTTCCATGGCCTCGTGCAGCTTGGGGTTTTCCGCGCCACCGATGTAGGCGGCCTTCATGGCCTGGCAGCACCAGCCTCCCAGGGAGGTGTCGCGGCGGTCGCCCTTGGCGAACTTATAGTCGTAGCCGCCCTTGCTTTGCTGGCCATCGATCAGCACCTGCACGCCTTTTTCCATCGCACCCTTGAGCGACGGGATGCGGGTCATGCCGTAGGCCTCGCTGATGGCATAGACGCAGATGGCCTGGGAGTAGGTACCGGCGGTGGTGTCGGTCTTGCAGAATTCGCCTTTTTCGTTCTGGCGGGCCACCAGGAAGCGGATGGCGCGTTCGACCGTTGGCCCATATTTTTCGGAAGCGGTTGTTTCCCCGTGGGCCAGGAAGGTCAGGATGCCGAGGCCCGTCATGGCCTCCTTGTCGTGCGTGCCCCAGGATCCATTCGGATTCTGGTTGATGCGCAGCCATTCCAGGGCGCGGAGCACGGCGGCCTCCGCGTACTGGCCCCATTTGCCGCCGAAGGCGGCGATGGAAGCGGCCCGCCCCGCCCCGCTGCGATTGGCCATGTTGCCGGGCGCCAGGTTTTTCATGATGATCGGACTGATGGCGTCCGAGGCAATGACCAGGTCCGTCACTTCATCCATGACCGGCGCCGCGGAAAAGTCCTCGATCTCCGGGGGCGTCATGTCCACGTCCACGTCCGGGGGGGTGACGGTATCCACCATCTCGGGCAGTTCCTCGGGCGGCTTGATCTCCATCAGCTCATCCAGCTTCTGCTGGTCGATCTCGACCACCTTGACTTCGATTTCCGAATCCTTCTCGCGGATGGACAAATCCACCAGAAACAGCAGGGCAAGAATCAACGCCACATGGATGGTGACGGATCCGGTCGGGCCCGCCAGCCATTCCATCACGTTCTTGTGCAACGCCTTGATGGTTGAATCCATGGCAATCTCCCTATGTCCAAGCGACCATCGTCAGTTCGAGGCGCTGACCACCGACAGGCTTTTCAGGCCGTTTTTTGCGCACAGATCGAGGGCCCGGACGAGCATTCCGTGCTCCGAAAACGCGGACACGGTAATCATGATCGTCTGGCCGGCATCGATCTCCGCCATTTTGGACAGCGCCGCATCCAGCTCCTCCGGCTTGGCCGGCACATCGTTGACCGTATAGCCATCCTGATAGACCCCGATGCGGACCAGGTTGGGCGGCGGCTGGTCCTTGGGGGCGCTCTGGTCCGGCGCGGGCCGGAACACGTCCAGGTTGGTGATCACATCGATCGGCTTGATCGTCACGATGAAGTAGATCAGCAGCTGGAACACCACGTCGATCATCGGCGTCATCGACAGTTCCGCCGGCGGCGCCTCGACTTTTTTTCTCGCTCTGGCCATGACGGACCTTTCCTAGGAGGCCTTTTCCTTCAGCGCGGCGAAGCGGATTTTCCACAGGCCGGCCTGGCCGCAGATATCCATGACCCGCTTGATGGCCTCGTGTTTGGCGGCATAATCGCCGCGGATGACCACGGGGGTGCTCTGACCCGACTCGTTGCGGGCCTTGTTGAGGATGGTGAGCAACTGGCCTTCGGACAGCCGCGTGCGCATGATGGAGATATCCCCGTCCTTGTCGACATCCACCACCACGGTCCGGGGATCCTTCTGCTCTTCGATCGGACCGTGGGGCGACATGGCCATGCGGACCTTGGTTTCCAGCGCCTTGCTTTGCAAGTCCACGGTGACGACGAAGAAGATGATCAGCTGGAACACGACGTCGATCATGGGCGTCATGTCCAACTGGGCTTCCGGAAATTTCTTTTTCATGGTCGGCTCCCGCCGGCGCGGCCGCGCCCTATTCCTCCACGACCTCCACGTTCCGCAGGGCCTTGATCAGGTCCATGGTCAGTCCCTCCATGCTCAGGATGATGCGGGAGAGGCGGTTCTTGAAATAGGTGTAGAAGGAAACCGCGGGGATGGCCACGCAGAGGCCGGCGGCCGTGGTCCAGAGGGCCTGGGCGATGTTCATGGCCAGCATGGACTGCTGGGCCGCGCCGGCCTGGGTGTTGGCCAGGTTGGCGAACGCCATGATCATGCCTTGGACGGTGCCGAGCAGGCCGAGCATGGGGGCGATGCTGCCGCACATGTTCAGGTACGACACGCGCTGCATCAGCTTTTCGCTTTCGAGATCCGCGGCGGCGCCCACCTGTTCCTGGATGACTTCGAAGCCCTCCTTCACGTTGCGGAAGCCGGCCAGCAGAATGGCCGAGAGCGAACCCTGTTCCTGTTCGCAGCGGGCCATGGCCTTCATGACATCACCCTGTTCCATCGCCTCGCGGACGTCGTTGACGAGCGGATCGGGAATGATCTTCTTGGGATTGACGGTGATGAAGAAATCAATCGCCAGCCACGCCGCCGCGATCGAGCAGGCCAGCAAGGCCATCCACAGGACGATCCCCAGCCAGCCGGAACCGGCAATGACGGACCACAGGCCCATGCTGCCGCCATCCGCCGCCGCCTCGGCCGCGGCCCCCTCCTCCATTACGATTTCCTGAGCCCAGCCGATCGCGGGCATTGCCACCAAGGCCGCGAGGGCCGCCATCCAGATCACCAACCGGATTTTCTTGGACATGTTATTTCTCCTTCGCTTGTTTTTGAAATTCAACCGGCCCTACATCTTGCCCCGGGCCTGGGCAGCGTACGGCGATGCGCCATATTCCGTGGCCACCTTCTTGAACAATTCCTTTGCGCGCGGATCCTTGAGCTGCTCCAGCGCCGCGGCGGCCTTGTAGGTCGCCTCGCCCAAGATGGCGGCGTCCCGGATGTCCGCAAACAGGATGGCGGTGCGCAAATAGTCCAGCGCGGCCAGTTCGACGTTGTTCTGCGCCAGTTGGATGTCGCCCCGCATGGTCTGGGCGCGGGCGGCGTCCGGCCGGGAGCCCCCGGCGGCGACGGCGTCGAGCTGGCGGAGCAACGCGGGATACTGCTTGGCCTGCAGCAGGGCCCGGCGCAGCCCCCACGCGCTTTCGGGGTTTTGTTTTTCCTCGGCGGACATCAGGAACAGCCGCTCGTAGGCCTTGACGGCGCCTTCGGCGTCCCCCTTGCCCAACAAGGCCTGCGGCAAGATCTTGGCCGCCTGCACGTCCCAATCCAAGCCCCGTTGGCTGGCCACGATGCCGGTCAGCAATTTGACGGCCTCATCGTATTTTTTGCCGTTGAGGGCGGCGACGGCTTGATCATATTCCGCCGGTTTGTCGGCGACGGCCTTCAGGAAGCTGCCCTTGGGGAAGGTGCGCACGCCCGCGCTGGTCGTCAGGTTGACGTCGCCATTGGCCAGCGCGCGAATCGCGGTGCCCGGAACCTGTTGTCCGTTGGGCAACACCACGTATGGCGCGGCCAGGACCGTTCCGGCGGCCCACGCGGCCACCCAGGCGATCAGGAGGATGTTCTTTGTTTTCATGGCTTCCATTCTTCCTTGTTCCAACATCAAGGCGCCTTCTGGGCGGCCGGGGCCGCCGCCGGCGCGGCGGCTTCCGCGGCCACCTGCAGGGCGGCCGCGGTGCGCGTCTGCCGGACTTCATTGACTTTCGGGCTGGTCGGGAAAAGGGTCAGATACTTGTCGGCGCTTTCCAGCACATCGGCCGGCCGCCCCAGTTCCCCGGCCAGTTGGATCGCCGCCAGGATGGCGGTTTCGATCTGCTTGCGTTCCTTCTCGCTCTGCATGCGCTGGCTGCCGAAAAACTCCATCCGCTTGTAGGTGGCCAGCGCGCCGGTCTGGTCGCTGCCCTGCAGCAACACATCGGCATAGACCAGGCTGGCGTCGTTGACCAGCTCGGGTTCGCGGGCGTAGCGGAAGACGTCGTTGAGGACGATCTTGGCGGCGGACAGATCGTTGAGCTTGAGGTTGGCGCGGGCCAGCATGAACTTGGCCTGATAAAAGAGCCCGGAATTGGGCCAGCGGGTCATGAGCTCGTTGAGCGAGGCCACCGCGGCCGCATGGTCGCCCAGCTCGTACTGCGCGGCGCCGATCCCGTACAGGGCGCGTTCCAGCAGGGTGCGGTCCTCCGTCTGGCCCACCACCGTACCAAAGGCGTTGGCGGCCTCTTGCCACTGGCCCTTGTCGAGCATGGCCTGTCCCACGCGGGTGAATTCATCGACGGAATAGCTGGCGGGGCTCGCCAGCATGGCGGCGAGCGCCTCCTTGGCCTGGTCGAACTGGCCGAGGTCCAGCGCGCCGCTGATGCGCGCGTACTGGGCGCTCTTGCCCTCCTCCGTATCGGGATAATCACGCGCCAGCCGGGCGAAGGTTTCGTTGGCCGCCGGATCCTTCAGCGCCAGTTGGAGGGAGCCCTTCAGGTTGAGGGCTTTGGCGGCCAAAGCGGACTGGGGATACAGACCCAGGAATTCGTCCAGCTTGGAGACGGCGGCCCGCCGGGGCGCGTCGCCGGGCAAGCGGCTGAGGGTAAAGGCGAAATAGAACCGCGCCTGCTCCAGCAGGGCTTCGTTCCGTTTGAGGTCTTCGGCGGAATTGCCGTAGGGATTGCCCGCCGGGGAGACCGCCTTGATCAAGGCGTCGAACTGGCGCACGGCGTCGGCCATCTTGTCCGTGCGGCGGTAGGAATCGGCCAGGGCAAACATGGCCTGCGCCCGCGTGGGGCTGGGTTGGGATTCCTCGATGTAGAGCAGCATGCCGGGGATGGCTTCCGCGTAATCCTTGTCCAGATAGGCCTTCCAAGCCCGCTTGCTCAGCGCCTTGGAATAGTTCTGGTCGTTCTGGTAGTCGGTGATGATTTTGGCCAGATAGGCGTCGGCCGCTTCCTGCTGGCCGGCCCGCTCGGCCTTGGCGGCCAGGTAAAACAGGATCTGGCCCGCCCGCGCGTCCCCGGGGCAGTAGGCCAGGTAACGGTCGAACATGTATTTGGACATCTCCGCATTCCCGGCCTTCTCGTACAGCTGGGCCACCGACGCCAACGCCTTGGCGGGAATGTCGCTTCGCACCGCAAACCGCTCCCCGAGGTAGTTCGCCGCCATCTTGGCATAGAGCGCATCATCCAGATTCATGTAGCACTGCAGCAGGTTGCCCAGCGCCCCGGCGGAGAGATCGCCCGCTTCAGGAAACTGGGAGAGCACGCGCAGGTATTCCGCCGCGGCCTCGGCATGCTTCTTCTGGCGGAAGAGGGTATCGGCCATCATGAACTCCGTGCCGGCCGCCTGGGTGGCCAGGGTTTCCGGCAGGTCGATCTTCACGGTCTTGCCGTATTTTGTTTCCAGGATGCTCTTGATTTCCTTGGCCTGGAGTCCCGCCGTCGGCCCCCATTCGCTTTCGCCGTACTTCACGAACACGTTGTAGTATTCGCCCAGCGCCCCGCTGTAGGCCGCGATGGCGTCCGCCGCCTTGCCCTCCTGCCCGGCCAGCTTGTCGGCCTCCTCCTTCAGCAGGCGCCCCAGCATCGAACGCGCACCGGCCATCGGGCTGTCCCGCATCGGCAGGCCCTCCGCCTTGAGGGTGTCGTCGATGGGCTTGATGATGTCCATGTACTGCATGAGCACCTTCCGAGCGCCTGCGGGATTGCCCTTGGCCAGTTCGATGTTGGCCATGATCACGATGGAATCCACGAACTGCAGATCCAGCCCGCCCCATTGCAGCGTTTCGCAAATCTTGTTAGCGGCGGTCAGCAGCTTGTCCCGCTCCTCCCCGCCCTTCTGCTCGGCCGCCTTCACCAGCGCCTGTGCCCGGGAGACCATCATTGAGCGCTTCATTTCGCCGGTGTCGGCCACCTCCTCCACCCGCTGGTAGCTTTTCTCCGCGCCTTCGAAGTCGCCGACCATCTCTTTCATCTGCGCGAATTGGTAGGCCGCATCCCGGTAGAAACGGGCAATGTCCGGATCCGTCGGCTTCTGCCCCTCCCCTTCATACTGTTTGAAGAAGGCCTCATACAAGGCGCGGGCTTTGTCGACCTCGCCGATGGCAAACAGGTTCTTGCCCAGGGCCAGGCTGATGGCCTGCGCCTTGGGATTGGCAATCCCCATCTCGCTGATCAGCGCCTCGGCCTCGGCAAACTGGCGGCGCTTGATGAGGATTTCGGCCTGAATGATTTTGCTGCGGTCCTTTTGGGACGGATCCTTCGCCAGGACCGCATCCACCACCTTCTGGGCCAGGTCGGGAAACGAGGGGGTAAAGGACACCAGCCCCGAAGCGAATGCGAATTCCTCATCCGGCCCCGCCCGGACCGCCGCCGGCGTCAGCAGCAGCACCGCCAATAAGATCCGGATGCCCCGGCCTGGTCTCATGGTTGTTTCCGTCATTTCGTGCGCCGAATGCCCGAACGAAGAACGCGGGTGCAGATTCATGCTTGTTTATAACCCTGCAACCGCGCTAGCGTCAAGTATTCAAGGGCGGGCACCATGATCTATAAGGGATACGGCCAGACCGGCAAGCAACTTTCGGCCATCGGGTTTGGCGGCATGCGCCTGCCCACCCCGAAAAAACATGCCGCCGGCATCGCCCTGCTTCACGCCGCCCGGCGCGCGGGCATTACCTATTTCGACACCGCTCCCTACTATTGCGACGACCAGAGCGAGGACATCTTCGGCGAAGCCCTCCGCACCATGCCGCCTTCCCCCCTGCCTCTCTACACCTCATCCAAATGCTCCGAAGCCGCCGGAGGCGCCTTTCGGCGCGGACTGGAGAAATCCCTTCGGCGCCTGGGCGTGCCCCGCATCGATTTTTTTCACATCTGGTGCGTCATGGATCCCGCCGACTGGCAGGCCCGCGTCAAGGGGGGTGCGCTGAAGGCCGCCCTGCAGGCCAAGGCGGAGGGCTTGATCGGCCACGTGTGCGTGTCCACCCACATGCGCGGCCCGGAAGTCGAACAGATGCTGGCCGACCATCCCGAGATCGAAGGGGTCACCCTCGGCTATTGTGCCATCAATTTTCCCTACCGCCGCCAGGGCGTTGAAGCCGCCGGGCGCCTCCGGAAAGGCCTGGTCGCCATGAATCCCCTCGGCGGCGGCATCATCCCCCAGCACCCCGCCGCTTTCGACTTCATTCGTGCCCCCGGCGACCCCGATGTCGTCGCCGCTGCCCTCCGGTTCCTCGTTTCCGATCGCGCTGTGACCTGTGCCCTTGTCGGCTTCAGCGCCCCGGAACAGGTCGCCGCTGCCGTCCACGCCCTCGACGACTTCACCCCCCACGATGCCGCGCATCTTGCCGCCAGCCGCGCCAGCATTGAAAAGGATTTCAACGAAATGTGCACCGGTTGCGGCTACTGCCTGCCCTGCCCGCAGGATATCCCCATTCCGCAATACATGGACATTCACAACCTCCTGCAGTTGCAGATGCCGCCCGACGCCATCCGCGCCCGCTTCAAGTTGCACTGGGACATCACGCCCGGCGGAGCTGCCAAGTGCATCGATTGCGGCCAGTGCGAAGCCCGCTGCACCCAGCACCTGCCCATCATCGAGCGCCTCAAGACTCTGGCCGCATTCAAACTTTGATTCTCGCCCGGCGGAAACAGTTATTTTCGACTCCGCGCGGCGCGCGTTTGCCCAACATGCTCAGATACCCACTCCCCCAAAAAAATCGCAAATAAGATGCGCTCCACCTGGCCCGTAATATAATAGTTGCAACTACTATACTGAGGCGCGGCTGCACGAGGGGGCGGCGCGCTTCGGCGATGGATCCCGGCCAGAGGCTGATGACGTCTTCGACCGGCGGTGTTCATGGCTTGTTTGTGAAAGGCGTGCATCCAATCGTATATGGCCGTTCGCAAAATAGGGTGCACGCTCGGGACTCGACGGCGAGGTGCCGTCTGATAGAATACTCCGCGTGAATGGAAATGCCCCGGCTACAAGCATGGATAACCGCCCTCGGAACGAGTTGATCGCCGGACGCTACGAGATTCGGCGGGCCGTCGGCTCCGGCGGCGCGGGGGCCGTGTTCCAGGCGTGGGACACGCAACTGCAGCGGTTTGTCGCCGTCAAGCGCTGGAAACCCCTGGAACCCATTGCGGATGATCCCGCGGGCACGGAGCGGCTCTGGCGCGAGGCCATGACCCTGGCCGCCATCCAGCATCCGAATATCCTCACCATCCACGATTACGGCATGGACGACGAGGGTCCCTACGTCATCACGGAATTCGTGGATGGCGAGACGCTCGACCAGTGCATCAAGCGCGGCCCGTTTGACCTCGCCGCCTTCGCCGACGCGGCCCAACAGACGCTCGAGGCCCTCATCGCCGCGCACCAGGCCGGCCTGATCCACCGCGATCTCAAGCCGCAGAACATCATGCGCACGCGCCTGCCCAGCGGCGCCTGGCAGTACAAGATCCTCGACTTCGGCCTCGCGCGGTTCGTGACCCGCCCCACCCTGCAGAGCCTCGAGGGCAACACCTCCATCTACGGCTCCATCCTCTATATCGCCCCGGAACAGCTCCGCCACCAGCCGCTGGATGCACGCACGGACATCTACGCCATGGGCTGCCTGTACTACTACATGCTGTCCGGCCGCAACGCCGTCGAAGGCGACACCATTCCAGCCCTCATCACCAGCCACCTCGAACACCGGATCACGCCCCTGGCCCAATGGCGGCCCGACCTGCCCCCGGCCATCTGCGATTGGGTGATGAAGGCCATGGCCTTTGATCCCGACAGCCGGTTTGCCACCGCCGCCGCCGCCCTCGCCGCGCTGCGCCCCGCCCTGCCCGGCGGCCTGCGGCAAACCAGCATCCGCATCACTCCCGCCGTCCGCCCGGCCACCACCCCCACCATTGTCATTCCCCCGCCCCCGGTCATAACCGGCGCTGTTCCCCTCCCGTCCCCGCCGCGCCGGGCGGCGCCGCGTTGGCTCCTGCCGCTCGGCGTGGCGATCGCCGGAGCCATCATTGGTACCGTTTGGCTCCTGCGGCCCCGGCCGGAGCCCGCCGCCCCGCCCCCGGCCGCCACCGTCACCTCCTGGCGGGATGAATCCCTGCCGGTCGAAGACGTCATCAGCCTCTGGCCGGGATCCATCGCCGAAGCGCGCCGCCCCCTCGTGCAGCAGTATTTCGAACAGCTCCGCGATCTGGATGGCCCCAAGTGGGGCAGCATCGGCACCGTGCTGGAAACCCTCGCCGGTCTTCAATACAACGCCCGCCATAATCCCCGGGAATCCCGCGCCTTCTGCAACCTCACCTACCACAATGCCACAGGCCGTTGCCTCGGCGAAATCGATGTCGTGATCTGGAACGTGGCCGCTCAGCGCGCCGAAATCGTCTACGAAGCGGTCGTCTCCGACCAACTCAACCGCAAGGCCGTTTCCAGCCGCAACCAGATCCAACGGTTCATCGATGCCGTCAAGGACGGCCGGGCCGTGCGCATCCTGTACCCCTATGACGCCACCCTGAAGTTCGAACCTTCCCAATTCAGCCAGGCCCGACCCGCCATCCTCGGCAACCAGGGCGCGCTCGCGGCGGGCTTTGATGCCGAAGTGGACATTACCCGGTTCGAGACTGACTACCTCCAGCGCCGGCTCATCGACTGGCGCAAGGCCAAGCAGGCCCGACGCAAGACCGCCCCCGTCCGCCCCGCCGATTGACTTTTGCCCGGCGGCCTCAGGCCGTTGCCTCGATCAGGCGCCGGTTCCTGCGAGTCGCACACGCCCCGGCCGCTCCGGATGGCGTATCCGGACGCTTCCCGTGCTTCCTTGACAATTCCCCCACCGCGTCTTTCAATGTTCGGCTGATTCGGCCCGGTTGTGTCCGAGAAGGAAGTATCCCAATGTTCAAGCCCGTTTCCAGCAAATTGTCGTTCCCGCAGATGGAGGAAGATGTCCTTCGGTTCTGGGAGCAGAACGACACGTTCAAGAAAACCCTGGCGCACCGCAAAGGGGCCCGGGAATACGTTTTCTACGACGGCCCGCCCTTTGCCACGGGTGCGCCCCACTACGGCCATCTGCTGGCCGGCACCATCAAGGACATCCTGCCGCGCTACCAGACCATGCGCGGCCATTTTGTCGAGCGCCGGTTCGGCTGGGACTGCCACGGCCTGCCCATCGAAGCCCTCGCGCAGGAGAAACTCGGCCTCGCCGGTGCCCCCGACATCCGCGCCAAGGGCGTGGACGTCTTCAATGAAACCTGCCGGTCCATGGTGCTGACCTATGTTTCCGAATGGCGCCGGACCGTCACCCGCATGGGCCGCTGGGTGGACTTCGACAACGACTACAAGACCATGGATCCCACCTTCATGGAGTCCGTCTGGTGGGCGTTCAAGCAACTCTGGAACCAGGGCCGCGTCTACAAGTCGCACCGCATCATGCCCTACTCCTGGAAGCTCAGCACCCCGCTGTCCAACTTCGAAGCCGGCAGTAATTACCAGGACGTGCAGGACCCCTCCATCACCGTCCGGGTCAAGCTCACTCAATTGCCGGGGAAGCTCGATGCCGGCGGCGCACCCGTCTACGCCTTGATCTGGACCACCACCCCCTGGACGCTCTATGGCAACCTCGCCATCTGTGCCGGTCCCGATATCGACTATGTCGCCGTCCGGGACCTGGCAGATAAAAATGTCTATCTCCTCGCCGCGGCCCGCCTCGGCGCCTACTACAAGAAGCCAGACCAGTACGAAAAGATCGCCGCCTTCAAGGGCGCCGATCTCCTCGGCCTGACCTACGAGCCCATCTTCGACACGTTCAAGGGCGCACCCGACTGCTTCCGCATCCTGAACGACAACTTCGTCAGCACGGAGGACGGCACCGGTTTCGTGCACATGGCCCCCGCCTTCGGCGAGGACGACTTCCGCGTCTGCCAGGCCGCCGGCATTTCCCTGCGAGACTACCTCGACGACATGTGCGCCTTCACTGAAACCGTGCCCGAATTCCACGGCGTGTTCTGCAAGGATGCCGACAAGCAGATCATTCACTCCCTGAAAACCGCCGGCAAACTCGTGCATCAATCCACCCTCGTGCACTCCTATCCCTTCTGTCCGCGTACCGACACCCCCCTGATTTACCGCGCCATCGAGGCCTGGTACGTGCGCGTCGAGGATCTGCACGACCGCCTCGCCGCCAACAACGATACCGTCCACTGGGTCCCGGCCGCCCTCGGCGAAAAGCGCTTCGGCAACTGGCTCCGCGAGGCCCGCGACTGGAACATCTCCCGCAACCGCTTCTGGGGCTCCTGCATCCCGGTCTGGATTTCGGAAGACGGCCAGGAGATGATCTGCATCGGTTCCATTGCCGAACTGGAACAACTCTCCGGCCAGACCGTGACCGACCTCCACAAGCACCACGTGGACAACATCACGTTCACCCACAACGGCAAGACCTACCGGCGCACGCCCGAAGTACTCGACTGCTGGTTCGAATCCGGCTCCATGCCCTACGCCCAGCAACACTACCCCTTCGAGCGCGCCGGCGAACTCGACAAGTTCTTTCCCGCCGACTTCATTGCCGAAGGCCTCGACCAGACCCGCGGCTGGTTCTACACCCTGATGCTCCTCGGCACCGCGCTCTTCGACCGCGCTCCCTACCGCAACGTCATCATCAACGGCATGGTCCTCGCCGAGGATGGCCGCAAGATGTCCAAGCGGCTCAAGAACTACCCCGACCCCAACTATATCCTCGACACCTACGGGGCCGATGCCCTGCGGCTCTACCTGATCAATTCGCCCATCGTCCGCGCCGAAGATCTATGCTTTTCCGAGCAGGGCGTCGTCCACGCCCTGCGCCACCTCCTCATCCCGTGGTGGAACGCCTACTCCTTCTTTGTCACCTATGCCAACGTGGATGGCTGGGAGCCCAGGAAACGGGGTTCCGGGTTCGGGGACCAGGCTCAACAACCAACGACAACCTTCCAACGGCCACCGGGTTCCGCTACCACCGGCGGCGGCTTGATGGATCGCTGGATTCTTTCCACCCTCGACCGCTTGGCCGGCGATGTCGTCGCCGCCATGGATGCCTATGACCTGCAACAGGCCGTGCGTCCCCTCGTTCAGTTCATCGACGACCTCACCAACTGGTACATCCGCCGTTCCCGCCGGCGCTTCTGGAAAAGCGAAGACGATGCCGACAAGACGCGGGCCTACGAGACCCTGCACACGGTTCTCCTGCGCCTGTGCCAGATCGCCGCGCCGTTCGTGCCGTTCATCTCGGAAGAGATCTACCGCAACCTGCGGACGGAGGGCCTGCCCGAGTCTGTGCACCTCTGCGATTTCCCTCTGCCGGGCGCCCTGCCCCGCGACGAAGCCCTGGAAGCCCAGATGGCCCGCGTCCAGGAAGTCGTCAGCCTCGCCCGCCAGCTCCGCGCCGACTTCAACCTCAAGGTGCGCCAGCCCCTCTCCGCCCTCCATGTCGTCTGCCGCGACGATGCTGTCCTCGATCTCGTCCGCCCGCTCGCCGACATCGTTGCCGACGAACTCAACGTCAAGGAAGTCCGCTTTAGCCGAGAAGAAACCGATCTCGCCGAACTCTCCGCTAAGGCCAACTACAAGACCCTCGGGCCCAAGCTCGGCAGCCTCATGAAAAAAGCCGTCGCGGCTGTCGCGGCCTTCACCCCCGACCAGATTTCCGCCTTGCTCGAAGGCCGCCCCGTTGAGGTTGTGCTCGACGGCCAGACGTTCGCGCTCGATCCGGCTGATGTCCTCATCCAGCGCACGCCCAAGACCGGGCTGGCCGTGGCCTCCAGCGGCGCGGTCGTCGTCGCCCTCGAAACCGCGCTGACCCCCGCCCTCGTGCAGGAAGGCCACGCCCGCGAACTCATCAACCGCATCCAGAACCAGCGCAAGGCGCAGGACCTCGACGTTGCCGATCGCATCACACTGACAATATCCGCCGACGAAGAACTGCTCGCCGCCGTCAAGGTGCACCGCGACACCCTGGCTGCCGAAACCCTCGCCGTGCAGATCGCTGCCGTCCCGGGCAACGGCGATGTCGACGTCAACGGCCACCCTTGCGCGATCGAACTCGCCAAGGTGTAGCCTGCTGCCGCCAGGATGCCCGTTGCTCCTGGCGGGGGTGCCCGGGCTCCAGCCGGCCATGTACCCGGACGGTCACCGTTCGCTTTTCATTTTTCTTTCTTTCCCGATTGCCGTCCTCCCCGCGGGGCTGGTAGAAGACAGGTGACATTGGGATCCATCCTGGATCTGCAAAGCAACCCGGATAACAAACCTGGAGATGATCATGAAACGATTCCTGTTGATGCTGGCGATCCTGATGTGCAGTGCTTGTCTTTTCACCGGTTGTGGTGGCGATGGTGATGATGATAGCGATGCGGCCCCGACCACCGAAGACACGGACGCCGGGGACGGGGCCGATCCGGTTGACGAAAACGCCCAGTTTGCGGCCATCACCCCGAGCGGTTTGAGCCTCACGGACAAGTACACCATCTCGGGCCGCGGCACCGCCTATACCTGCCGCTGCACGCCTATTCCCGGCGCCACCAGCTACGTTTTCACCACCGGTTTCGGACAATCTGAAACCGTTGAAGAACCAAAGGCCAGTTTCCTGAAAAGCGGCCCGGACGAGTCGTTCAATCGCAGCGTGTATGCCATCAACGCCGAGGGGTTCAACACCAAAACCGCTTCAGCCACGCTGAATCTCTGAGCGGACACGCTCGGCGCAAATGGATCGGAGGGAATAGCGGGCCGCCGGCTTTTCCGCGGGTCCGTCTTTTTGCGGGTGTCTCGTTTCGCCCCATTTACGCATTTCGCAGTTTCGCTCCCCGGCCTTCCCGATCTTGCTTCCCCTCCCGCATCCGGTTATTCTTGGATTTCATGAATGAACAGGATTGCGCCCCCCTGATCAAGGCCGCCAATGCCTTGGACGAGGAATTGATTCCGTCCCTGATGGAACGTGGCATGCCGGTGGATGCCCGGAATAAAACCGGCTGGACCCCGCTGATGTGCGTGGCCAATAAGGGGCATTTGGAGCTGGTGCGGTATTTCGTCGACCGCGGAGCCGACATCAATGCCCGTAACGTCAACGGCTGGACCTCGCTGATGTGGGCCGCGCTGAAGGGGTACAGCCAAATCGTCCGCTATCTCGCCGAGCATGGCGGCGATCTGGATGTCCGCGGCGACGACGGCAACCCGCCGATCCATCTGGCCGCCAGCAGCGGCCATACGGAGATCGTGCGCTTCCTCGTCGAGCGCGGCGCCGCCGTGGACGCCCAGAACAAACACGGTCAGGTGCCCTTGATGGTCGCCGCTCGTACCGGCCGCTTAGATGTGGTGAATTGCCTGTTGGAACTGGGGGCACACGTAAACGCCACCGGCACCGAGGGCTCTCCGCCTTTGTTGCTGGCCGCCATCGGCGGCCATCTCGAGATCGTCCGCACCCTCATCGCGCATGGCGCGAATGTCAACGCCACCAACAAGACCGGCCGAACCCCGCTGATGGCGGCTGCCAAGGCCGGCCATCTCGACATCGTTCAATGCCTCGTCGAGCAAGGCGCCGACCTGGACGTCCGCAATGACTACGGCAAAACCGCCCGTCGTCTCGCCGCCGAAGACCGTCACGAACACGTCATTGTCTTCCTTCAGCAGCGCGGCGCAAGCGTCTGAATCATCCGACCGCTGGCCCGCCACCCGCAAATCGTCGGCTTCCTTCCCGCGCCCGTGCCTTCCCGACGGATGATGCGAACTGGTCCTTCAGGGCCGAAGAGACCATTCGTCACCTCTCAAACGGCGCAAACGCTCATGGGTGGAACCGGAAATTGTTGAATTGCCAGGGATCCGCAGAATCGGGCTGGGCATCGGGATTTTCAACGAAAAACACGCGGTGTCGCTGCAGCGGGGTCCAACTGGAATGTTGTGACACAAGACGGCCAAGATAGGGCGTGGCATGGCGGAGAATTTCCCTGTGGGGCAGGTCCTCGGGGAGACAGATCCCGCTGTCCGGATTGTCCACGACCCAGAGCAGGCCCGCCAGCACCCCGGCCGCGACCTGCAGCGCGGTGGCATTTGAATGAGGCGCTTTTCGGCGGGCTTCGGCAATACTCAAAAAACTGCCCGTCCACCAGGACTGGAAAAGCGGGCCCATGATCAGGGCGCCGACCAGATCCTCCCCATCCAGGATTTCCTCCGTAAGGATCCGAGTGCGGGGCTGGAGTTCGTAGTTGCGGCAACGCAGTTCGTGCAGGGAGGCCAGGGTGTCGTTGGCGGGCATGTAGGCGTAGTGGACCGTGGGGCGGTACACCACGCGGCCCCGCCGGCGCACGGTCAGGAAATGCGAGATCGTAAAGGCCTCGCCATGCGTCACCACCATGCCGACGATTTCCTGTTCGGGCACCCAGGAGCGGACCCAGGTGTTCAATCCCATCTGCGGCAAGATGATCTGGTTGCCAGGTCCGGTCTGCGGCACAATGGCAAAGGCCGGCAGACGTTTTTCATGGGTGCCCCAACCCAATTCGCTGGGCGAGATGGATTCCTCCCACATGCCTTCGACGCTCCAGGTGCCGACGAATTCGTCGTGCCGTTTGGGGGTCCGGCTGCGCTGCCGGTCCCACTCGCTGCAATGAATCACCTTCACCGCCAGGGCGCGGGCCAGTTCCGCGAACTCTTCCTCGGACATCAGTCGCTCCAGCCGGCGAATCCGGCCGCGCGTCATCCGGTTGTGTGCCACCACATGCTGCCCGATGTCCAAAAGCCCCTGTTTAACGAAGTGGGACACCAAGCCCGGGTTCGCCCCGTGGTCAAGAAGAGCCGTCGGCGCGTGATCCCGGCGGGCGGCGACCTGCAGCAGCTTGGCGTAGCGCGCATAGAGCGATTTGTCCAGGGACGTTTTTTGCGCATCCGCCCCCGTGTTGGCCCAGGATTCCAGCGAGGCGTTGATATACAGGACGCCGTTTCTCCGCGCCCATTCCATGATGTCAAAACAGTCGATGCTCCAGGCCAGGTCGATGATCAGGCCGCCGGCTTCGACATGGGTGGACAACAGGCGCGCCAGGTTGAGGGGCGTGATGCGTTCGCGTACAAACCGCAGCCCTTTGGCGATCCAGGGCTGCAAAACGTCCTCGCGATCGGCAAAGTCGATGACGGTGATGCGCCGCGCCGGAACGCGCAGATGCCGGGGCAGCAAGGAGAGCACAGCGTGGGCCACCACCCCAAATCCGGTGATTACAATGCGTCCGTTGAATTCTCTCATGCCCGTCCTCCTTTCCGCGGATTGCGTTTGCGTTCCATCCTGCCTGCCTTACCGATCCCGCCCCCTGTCACTCCAGGATCCGGCGGAACTCCTGCGGCACCGCATCCCCGCCTTCCCAGACGATCCGGCGGAAATGGCCGGGATCCGTGTTGCCTTCCGTGTTGATGAGCAGTACCTGAGAGTCGGGTCCCAGGTTCATGCGTGCTTTCAAATCAGCCAACCGGGCATGTTCCGCGAGATACATCAGGGCGCCCAGCGTGACCGCCCCGGATTCGCCGGATACGATGAAGGGATCGCCAACCACCGGAACCGCATAAACCCGCATGCCTTTGGCCGCCACAAAGTCCGGACAGGCCAGGAAATAATCGGCGCACCGGTCGAGTATCTCCCAGGCGATGGGACTGGGATCGCCGCAGGCCAGGCCAGCCATGATGGTATCCAGATGGCCGCCCACGGACTGAGGCTGGCCATTGTTCTGCCGGGCCGACGCAAACAAGCACGCGGCCTTGTCCGGCTCCACCACGATCATCCGGGGACGCGATTCGCCGAACAGCCCGCGGTAATAGCCGGCCACGGAGGCAGCCAGCGCGCCGACGCCCGCCTGCACGAAGACATGGGTGGGCCGGGCGATGCCCTGCCCGGCCAGCTGCTCCTGGATTTCCGCCACCATCGTGGTATAGCCCTGCATCACCCAGCAGGGAATGTCTTCGTAGCCTGGCCACGACGTGTCGGAAATGATCTGCCAGCCGTTGGCCGCCGCATCGCGGGTGACCATCCGTACGGCGTCATCGTACGTCCCGCCCACCACCTTGACCTGCGCGCCGTAATCTTCGATGGCGCGGATGCGCGGCCGCGAGGTGCGCTCATGGACGTACACTACGCACCGGTAGCCCAGCTCCTTGGCCGCCCACGCCACGCCGCGGCCGTGGTTGCCGTCGGTCGCCGTGGCAAAACAGATGTCCCCCAGCCGGGCCCGCGTTTTTTCCGATTTCAGCTCCGTGACCGTCAATTCGCGGTCGCGAATCCCCAGCCGTTTGCGCAGATACTGGTAGATGGCGAACGAACCGCCCAGCACCTTGAAGGAGTTGAGACTCAGGCGCTGGGACTCATCCTTCACCCAGATGCCGCCAATTCCCAGCAGCGCGGCAAGCCCCGACAGGCTTTTCAGGGGACTCATGCGATATCCATCGAGCTGCCGATGGAATTGCCGGGCAATGCCCGTGATGCCCGGCGGCAGCAAACGCCTGAGCGAACGGCATTCGCCCGTCCCCCCCGCGCGGGAGTTCGCAAGCCAATCCATTAACATCGGGAACGGGACGGAAGTCATTTCTCTGCTCCTTGCTGGCGCCAATTCTTGTGCATTTTCCCTGAATGGAACATATGATCAAGCACAAAGCGGGCACATGGTTGCATTTGGGCTTGGCGTGTGGTTGACTTGGCGTTCAGGCGGCCATGAAAACCATATCTGCCAAGGCCAAGACCCTGCTGGATGTTCGCTACGACCACTACGAGTTGCCAGACGGGTCCGATCTGTACGTGACGCCTTTTGGGCGGCCGTTCCGGGCTCATCTGCAGCCGGAGAACTGGTTCACGCCGGAGTGGTTCCGGCCCAACCGCGAAAAACTGCAGGGCACCAGCACGGTCTACAAAGTGCGGACCAAGCCCGTGGCCGGAACCGCCAAGGACCTGGTGGTCAAATGGTGCCGGGTCGGCGAGGAAGTCCCTTGGAACACCTTCACCCTGACCAAATTCATCGACGCGGAATTCAACACGCCCTACGAAGAATTTTCGCTGGTGATGGAGATGCGGGCGCGGGCGCGGCCGGGCTCCATCCGCACCCACAAGCCCCTGGCGATTTTTGTGCCGGCCAAGCGGCTCGAACTGTGGCAAACGGGCCGGTCGCGGTCGAAAATCGCGCACAAAAAAGCCAAGTTCCGGGACGTGGAGCTGGATATCTACCGGCAATACATCCTGATCTACGAATGGATCAAGGGGGCCGCCTGCACGGAACCCGCCGCGGTTGCGGCCGCAAAGCACGCGGGATACGCCGATGCACAGGCCTTGGCTCGCGATCTGCTGCACCGGTCCATCGCGGACATGTGGCAGGCGGGATACCGCGTACTGGATGTGAAGCCCGAACACGTGATAGTCCGCCCGCGGCGGCGCGGCGGGCTGCTGCGAGACCGCAGCGGCCGGCCCGCCTATGCCCTCGTGGACTTCGAACTGCTCGCGCGAACCCCGGAACACGAGGAACACGTGAAACTCGCCCGCCGCCAGTCGTACCACGAACGGCAGCGCGACCGGTTTGCCATGACGGCGCTCCCGACCCGCTTTCCGGAACACCTGCACCCCATGCGCATCTTCGGCGTGGATTACGTGCATGGCGACTGCGCCAGCACCCAGGGCCGGTTGTGGGTGGTCGGCCGCGATCCCGACTTGTTCGACTATTTCCAGCCGGAACGCTGGCGCCGCACGCCCCGCCAAAGCCTCTCCGAGAGTGCCCAGGTCTACCATACGCGCTCCAAGGACGGCATCGAGTTGGTCTGGAAGGTGTCACACGTGGGCGATCCCGTGGATACCCCGGACACGCCCCCCGCGCTGGCGGCCCACGGCTTCAACAGCCCGTTCGAGGAATTCTCCTATGCGTTCCAGTTGAACACCGCTGGCGTGCCCACCACCTATCCCCGCGCCATCTACATGCTGGGCCACCAATCCACCCTGCCGCCGGAAATCCTCGATCAGCGGCGGTACCAGAGCCACCGCCACCTCCGCCAGCCCGACGGCACACCCGTACTGCAGCGGGAACGCAACTACATCGCGGTCTGGGGATATTGGAACGGACTCGATGAGGTGTTGGCCCAGGAGGGCAGTCGCCGGCCCCACTGCCGGGGCATCAATGCGGTGCAGGCGCTGGAACAGACGCGGATCAGCGCCGCGGAATACGCCGCCTGCCTGGACCGCATGGCCGGCCTGCTGGCCGCCGCCGGATTTGAAAGCACGTGCCCGCTCGGCACCCATTTCCTGCTCACGGTGCTTCCGGACGACAAACTGATGCGTGATCCCGACGGCCAGCCCGCCATCCGGCTGTGCAATTTTGAATTCCTGCGCCCCCTCGGCCGGGCCCCCTGAAGCCCGGGATGGCCGCCGGTCCCCTGCCTGCCCCGCCCCCCCCCCACCCGGTGGGACGGGATAAATTCCGCTTGCCTGAACTTCGGGCTGATTTTCCCTGTTGAATTTGCCATACTGATCCCATGAACCATCCGATCGTTATCGCTGCCCACCAAGGAGACCATCCGTGGCCGCCAAAATGACCCTGGGCGAAATGGCGAAGGCGCTGAACCGCCCGGCCATCGTTCTCACGCACCTGCAGAAAACATTTGAGCTGCCCGTGCTCGAAGGAACCGCCTATCCCCCGGCCTACTTCGCCCTCTTGCGCAATCTGATCCACCTGCAGTTGCTGGGCATCGCGGAACGCAGTCTCGTGGAACTCTGGAAGACAGAAAAACATCTGCTGCAACTGCTGCATTTCGATGGCGTGGATTCGTCGACCTGGTATCTCGACGAATGCATCCGGGGACGGCATGTCGATCGGCGACTGCTGCTCACCAACCACGACCTCGGCCCCGAATTCTCCCGCCAGGCCCTGCAGCCCCACCTCGACTTTGCCCCGCGTTCCCGCGGGCTGTTTTCCCACAAGGAGGTCGGCGACGACGTCCAACGGGTGTTGGCGCGCTACCGCGAGCTCTACACAACCCTCCAGACGCAGGCGGCGGCCGAGGCCGGGCAGCTCCGCCAGGCCCTGCGCTGGTTCCCCCGCATTCGCCCACCCCGGTTCCAGAAGGCCCGTGCCTGAAGTCTTCCATCTGCCCGGCCCCCTGCCGGACCACTTCCCCCTCCGGACGGCCATCCGCTGCGCCCGGCTGGTGGAAGCTGTGTATGAGTTCTATCAGCAGTGGTCAGATGCCGGCAAGCCGCCGGAATCCAAAATGGTTTTCACACCGGTCCGGGCCGGTCGATCCACTCTGGTATTCTCCGAACCCTTCTGGCGAACCCTGACCTATCGCAAACCGGTCCGCTCCGGTGCCAAAACTTCGGCAGGACGGCGTTTCCACGAGGTGGTCGAACATACCCCCGCTGGCGCCTGCGCGGTGCAGGGCAAGCGCATTTTTATCGTGTTCCGAGGCACCTTGGGCACTGCGGAAAAGATCACCAACCTGATGGTCTCCCGCCGGGACGCCGTTTTCGACGACCTGGAAGCCGGTGGCGTGCACCGCGGCTTCCATCAGTGCTATGCGACCGTCCGCGAGCCGATCATGAAATTCCTCCGCGATCATATTGGGCCGGACAAAACGGTGCGGGCGGTCGGCTACAGTCTGGGCGGGGCGCTGGCATTCCTGGCGGCAATGGATGTGGCCACCTACGGCCTGACCTGCCGGAGACTGGAAGTGTTCACCTTCGGGGCGCCACGCGTCGGGTCACGCAAGTGGGCGCGGCATTATGACCGCCAGCGCAGCGTGTCCTGGCGCATCGCCAACCGAAACGACCCGGTCACAAAAGTGCCGCCGGCGCTCTTCGGGTATCGCCACGCGGGCATTCCCATCCTGGTCGACTCCCGCAGGGATGCCCTGGCGCACAACCTGGCGCGAAGCTACCTGCCGCCCTTGCTCGCCGCCCGCCATGCCTGAATCCGTCCCGCGCCCGACGGGTGCGACCGCCAATCGGCTACGCGTTAAGTTCGTAGATGCGGGCGATGCCGTGGAGCGTCAGGTCGGGCAGCACCGGGATTTTCAAGCCGGCATCGCGCATGACCTTCCGGGCAAAGCCCCCGGTAGCGCAGACGAACGGATCCTTCCGGCCGCAGGCTCTCGCAAGCTGCCACAGGATTTCCGTCACCATTCCGCGATAACCCCAGCGGGCGGAAAGCCGCATGGCTTCTTCGGTATTGCGGCCGGTCTGACGCCGGATGCCGCCAGGCTTCAACCGGGGCAGTTGAGTAACGCCGCTCCCCATGGCGTCAAACCACATCCCGTATCCCGGAGCAATCACCCCGCCCGTAAATCCGCGCCGGGGAAGCACCAGGTTGAAAGTTGTGGCCGTACCGAAGTCACACACGATACACGGCATGCCGCACAACTCCGCGCCAGCCACCGCATTCGCATAGCGGTCGCAGCCCGTCTGGTCGGGACGCTTCAGGTCCACCGGAATGCCGAAATCCAGCTTGGAATTCACCCAGAGCACCGACACCCGGGGAAACATTTTTTTCACCAGGCGCCCCCAGGCCCGGTTGCGGCCAGGCACCACCGAGCACAGGCAGATGCCGTCCGGGGTTTCTCCGTCAGCCACCGCTTCGAGCATGACCGGGGTAATGTCGTCAGTCCGGACCGCCCGCCGGATCTTGCCGCGGGAAAACCAGCCCGCAGCGGTGCGGCTATTACCGATGTTGATGGCCAGGATTTTCATATCGGGGGCTCCTGTTCCTTGGCGCCGGCCGTCACCCATTCCGCGCAAAGATCGTTGAAGGGCACCGCTTCCACCGCCTCCCAGGAGCGTATCAACCCGGCGAGCATCTCGTCCACCGAAATCGCGACCCCCGCCATGTGGCAGGAGGTCGCGGTGTTGCGCAACTCGAAAGGGAAATCCCGGCAGGCCTGGCCGATATTGATGCCAATGCCGACCACGGCAAATTCAATACGTTCCAGACGGATGCTCGGCTCGACCAGCACCCCGGCGATTTTCAGCCCATCCGCGAGAATGTCGTTCGGCCATTTCACCCGCAGCCGGGGCACGCCCGCCGTCTGCAGGGCCCGATATGTCGCCATGCCGCCCAAGATGGCCAGGTGCGGGGCTTTTTTCGCCAACCAGCCCGGGCGCAGGATGAATGAGGCGTAAAGCCCGCAACCCGATGGCGATGCCCAGCGGCTTGCCCGCCGCCCGCGCCCGTGCGTCTGCCGGCCCGCCACCACCAACGCGCCCGCCGGCGCCCCGGCCCGCGCCCAGTCGCGCGCCACGTCATTCGTGGAGCCTGTTTCCGCCAGCCAGCGATAGGGAAGCCCAAAGCGAATCATAGGTTGTCCCGGTTGATCAAGTTGACAATGACTTTGCAGAGGATGTCCTTGTCCGCAGGCCTGCTTTCGGCCACCAGCAGGGTCAAGGCGACCAGGGCATTGTCTGCCAGCCGTTTGGTTCCGTTCGTCCGATACAGTAATCCATTCGCATCCAGAAACCAAATGAATAGAAAAGCGCCGATGCGCTTATTACCATCCACAAAGGCGTGGTTCTTCACCACGAAGTACAGGAGATGCGCGGCCTTCTCTTCGATGCTGGGATAAACATCCCGCCCCTCAAAACTCTGGTATGCGGCACCAATCGCGCTTTCCAACCCCTGATCTTTTTCCCGTCCGAACAAGCCGCCCATGGTCTCCGCCATCTTCGCAATGGCCTCGCGGGCGGGCATCACACGTCAAGACAAACCGTCCGATCCCGGTAGTTCCCTCCAGCCGAAGCTGCTGGTGGTCGTACTGGTCCAACAGCCGCAAGGCCAGCGAGTAGTCCGTGATTACCCGCAACAGGCCGTCCGACTCCGACCCCGATAATTCCTTTCCGGCAATGATCCGGCCCATTAGATCGACCGCCTGCTGGAGTTCCGTCAACCGCGAAACCTGCGCCTGAAGCCGCTTTTCGTTGAGCGTGTAGCCTGTCACAATGTGGTCGTCCAAAACCGAGGTGGCCCAAATGCGGAATTCCGTGCCGCGTTTGGAGTTGACCCGATAACCGACGGAGAGGATGGCGTCCAAGTTGAAATTTTCAACTTGGTAGGTTTTACCGTCCGCAGCAGTTGTTGCAAAAAATGCAACAACTGAATCCCGTTCCAACTCCCTGGACATAAAAATATTCGCAGATGCCGGGAAATGACGGACTTATCCCGGTCAAACAGTGCCGCGATTTGATTCAGATTGAGCCAAACCGTTTCCTGTTCCAAGCGGACATCCACGGAGGCGCGTCCATCCTTGGTCCTATAAAGGACGATGTCTCCGCCTTTGCCGCTGATTGTTTTGGCCTTTGTCAACCTGAAAGCCTCCCCTACTCAAACTCCAAGGCCAGATCCGCCGCCTTGACGGAATGGGTCAGGGCGCCGACGGAAATGGCCGTCACCCCGGCGCGAGCGTATTCGCGGATATTGTCCCTGGTGATGCCGCCGGATGCCTCGGTCTGGCAAATCCCGCCGCACATCCCCACGGCCTCGGCGACCGTCGCCGGCGGCATGTTATCCAACAGCACCCAGTCCGGCTTGGCCGGCAAGACGGCCTTCAACTGTTCCAGGGAATCCACTTCGATTTCGATTTTCAGCCCGGGACAGGCCGCGCGGGCGCTCCGCACGGCATCCGCCAGGGTGCCGCGGTTCTGGTGCCGCCAGAAAGCCAGATGATTGTCCTTGATGAGGATGGCGTCATGCAGGCCGATGCGGTGGTTGGTGCCGCCGCCACACGTCACGGCGTATTTGTCGAGCCGCCGCAGACCGGGCGGGGTTTTGCGGGTATCGAGAATCAACGTGCCGTAGTCGGCCACGATTCGCACCAGGCATTTCGTGGCGGTGGCAATGCCCGTCATGCGCTGCAACAGGTTGAGAGCCGTCCGTTCGGCAGCCAGCAGGGTCCGCGCTGGACCTTGCACACGCATCACCATGTCGCCGTTCCGTGCGGGACACCCATCAGCAATCAGAATTTCGGTCCGCAGGCCGGGATCGGCAATCCGGAAAACTTCCGCGGCGATGGCCCCGCCCGCCACGATCAGTTCCTGGCGTGCCTCGATGCGCGCCGCGGCCTCCGCGCCCGCCGGGACCAGCGCCAACGTCGTCGCATCGCCGGGCCCAATGTCCAGCGCAAGCTCGCGCTCAATCAGCGCGCGCACTTCCGTCTCCTGTTCCAACGGCGGTATGTCTGCGGTCATGACATCTCCTTATCCATTCGGTTTATCAGGGTTGATCCCGCTATCGTTTTTTCCGGCCGCGGAAGCGGCCTTTCCCGGGATGATAAACCACGGCCTTGCGCTTCTTCTCCTGGACGACGCCTTTGAAGGGATTTTCGGCCTTTTTCAACTCGTAGATCTGATCGCGCAGCAGAGCGGCGCGTTCGAATTCCATGGCTTCGGCCGCCTCGGCCATTTCGCGTTCCATCTCGGCGATGGCACGGACGACGTCGTAGTCCTCCCCCGCCTCCTTCACGACGAACTCCTCGGCCTCGCGGGCCTTCTCGTCCTGGGCCAGGCTGTCGCGGATGGCTTTTTCGATCCGGGTCGGAGTGATGTGATGGGCCGTGTTGTATTCCTCCTGGATGCGGCGCCGTTCCCGGGTCAGGTCGATCATCCGTCGCATGGAATCGGTGATCTGGTCAGCATAAAGGATGACGCGGCCCTGGAGGTGGCGCGCGGCGCGTCCGGCTGTCTGGATGAGGGAGGTCTGACTGCGCAGGAACCCCTCCTTGTCGGCGTCCAGCACCGCGACAAGGGCCACTTCCGGCAGGTCGAGACCTTCGCGCAAGAGGTTGATGCCGATCAGGCAGTCGAAATCGGCCTTGCGCAGGCCGCGCAGGATGCCCACGCGGTCGAGGGCGGTGATGTCGGAATGGAGGTATTTCGAACGGATGCCGATATTCTGCAGATAGGCGGACAGGTCCTCGGCGGTTTTCTTCGTCAGGGTGGTGACCAGCACGCGTTCCTGGCGCTCGGCGCATTTCCGGATCTCATCGATCAGGTCATCGATCTGTCCCTGCAAAGGGCGCACCTCGACCTGGGGGTCGAGGATGCCGGTCGGGCGAACGACCTGCCGCACCGGTGCGCCGGCCAGGCTGCCTTCCAGCGGTCCCGGAGTGGCTGATGTAAACAGGACCTGGCGCGCCACGGACATGAATTCATCGTAGTTCATGGGGCGGTTATCGAGGGCCGAGGGCAGGCGAAAGCCATGCTCCACCAGGGTGCGCTTGCGGGCCTGGTCGCCATTGTACATCGCGCGAATTTGCGGGAGGGTCACATGTGACTCGTCAATGATGGTTAAAAAATCCGGCGGGAAGAAATCCATGAGGGTCTGGGGCCGGGCGCCGGGCGGGCGGCCGGAAAGCGGGCGCGAATAGTTCTCGATTCCGCTGCAATAGCCGACCTCCTGGAGCATTTCCAGGTCGAAGGTCGTGCGCATCCGCAGACGCTGGGCCTCCAACAGCTTGTTCTGCCGTTCCAGTTCGGCCACGCGCTCCTCCATTTCGGTCCGGATGCGTTCGAGGGCCGGCTGGATTTTCTCGGCGGGCATGACGAAATGCTTGGCGGGGGAAATGGCCGTATGGTCGTACGACTGCACGGTCCGCCCGGTGAGGGGGTCGATGCGCCGCAGACTTTCGATCCGGTCGCCGAAGAACTCCACACGCACGCCGTCCTGGCGGTAGGAGGGAAAGATGTCGAGGGTGTCGCCGCGGGCCCGGAAGGTGCCCGGCAGCGCGGCGAGGTCATTGCGGGAATATTGCACATCCACCAGCCGGCGCATGAGATCTTCGCGCGGAATCTCTGCGCCGACGCGCAGAGAAACCAGCATGCCCCGGTAGTCTTCGGGCGAGCCCAGTCCGTAGATGCAGGATACCGAGGCAACGATGATCACATCTTCGCGATTGATCAGCGCATCGGTCGCGGCGAGGCGCAGCCGCTCGATCTCCTCGTTTATGCTGGCGTCCTTCTCGATGTAGGTATCCGTCTGGGGAATATAGGCCTCGGGCTGGTAATAATCGTAGTAGCTTACGAAGTACTCGACCGCATTGTGCGGAAAGAATTCCTTGAGTTCGGCGTAGAGCTGCGCAGCCAGCGTCTTGTTATGGCTGATGACCAGCACGGGGCGTTCGAGTTCCACGATCAGGTTGGCCATGGTAAAGGTCTTGCCGGAGCCCGTCACGCCCTCCAGCGTGCGAAAGCGCGCCCCGGCCCGGAATCCCTCCGCCAGCGCCGCAATGGCCGCGGGCTGGTCGCCCGTCGGCCGGAAATCCGAAATGAGTTCAAACGCAGCCATGGCCCGAGCAACGCGAACCGGGAAACTGGAAACGAGGAAACCGCCGGAAGACAGAAACTGCGAATGGCGCGAATTGAACGAATAGGATTCCATGGCTTCCATTCGCCAAATTCGTTTCATTCATAGTTTTCATTTGGTTTTCAGCCCCAGCGTTCCTTCATGACGGTTTCGCCCAACGGGCGGCGGGAACGCCCGCGCGGATGCGTTTCGACGTCCGGGAATCCCACGGGCGTCATGCCGACGATCTCGACGCCGTCGGGCAGGCCCAGGATTTCGCGGGCGGCGGCTGGATCAAAGGCGCCGATCCAGCAGGTGCCGAGCCCTAGTTCAGCGGCGGCCAGCTGCATATGGTCCATGGCGAGCGCGCCGTCCACCATGGCGTAGTTCTTGCCGTCGTAAGACCGCACCCAGGCCTCCTGGGGCAGAATGCAGACCACGATGATGACCGGGGCTTTCCAAAACCATTCGCGCGCATATGCCGCGCCGAGGGCGCGGCGTCCGGTTTCGCTCCGCACCACGAGAAACCTCCAGGGCTGTTTGTTCACGGCAGAGGGAGCCAGCCGCCCCGCTTCCAGCACGGTCTGAAGCAGTTCCTCGGGCACCTCGTCCGGCTTGTAGGCCCGCACACTGCGCCGGGTCTCGGCCAACTGGAGAAAATTCGTCTTGGGCATATCTACCTCCGGGTGGTATTGAGCCGTCCGCTGAAATTTCCGGGGGCCAGCGGATCGGTGGAATAGCCGTCCACGCGCGCGGTGCAGGACGGACCGTTGAATTCGCCCGACACGATCAGCTGCGCGGCGGGAAACTGCACCGTGGCGGCCACCGCCTTCACGGCGGTGAAGGAATTGCCGCTGAGACTGGCGGTCAGCACCTCGGCATCCCACAGCCCGACGATTTCGAGCGCGCCGTTGCTGACATAGATATTGACGAGCCCATTGTCGCAGACCGTGCTGGAATTCGTGCCGGCGCTGGGCGTGAAGCAGATGTCGTAGGTGCCGCCGAAATTGCCGTTGGTGACCGTGCCGGTTCCCCCGTCCCCGCCGCCGCCCCCGCCCCCGCTGTCGTGATTGGCAATCGCCAGGGCGCCGCCCACGGCCACTGCTCCGCCGACGATGACCGCCGCAGGCACGAGATATTTCGACCGGCTGGTGCGGGGCGGCGGCGCGGGCGCCGGGACGGGCGCGGGCCGGGGCGTGGCTTCGCGCTGCGCCTGCCGGGCCACTTCAGTGGCGGAGGGAATGGCCGCCGGCGCCACGCCGGATTCCACCAATTTGATGGTGTGCCATTCGGTTTCGCGCGTTTCGCCATCGGCGTTTTCAGCCTGGATATAGTAGAACATCTGATCGCCCGGCCCCATCAGGTGGCCGGGAATCGTGGCCAGCCAGACGCCGGCGCCGGAACCGGTCATGTCCGCCCGGAACGGCGTCATGCCCCGCGACGACGCGTAGAAGAGCGAGACCGATTCGACGCGGGCGGCGGCATCGCGCACGGTGGCTCGCACGCCGAGGGGCTTGGCCTTTTCCGCCGCCTTGATTGGATCGTGCAGGATTGTCGGTGCGCCGAAACCCGGTGTCGTCAGCACAATCAGCGCCATCAAGGCGGATGTCATTCGCATTTTCAAATTCATATGGTTCTCCAGAATGAGCAGGCGGAAAAAACCGGCTCGAGCGGCCGGTCTACCACCGATAGTGCACGGTATAGGTCAGCACCGTTTCGCCATCGGGCGGCACCGGGGCACGGAATTCGATGGTCTGGGCATCCACCTGCGTGAACTCCATGCTGCTGACCGGGATTCTCCATTTGGCGCCGCGATAGAGAGGCTCCACCACGCGGATCTCCACCGGAGTTTCCTTGCGGTTGCGCAGCTTGATTTCGAACGACTCGGTGATTCGCTTGGCCGTGGAATCCACCGAGAAATCCGTGCGCTTGCGCTCGCCGACCAGGTCAAAGGCGCTGCCCATGTCGAGCTTAAGCAGTTCGTTCTTGGGCAGGTGGTCGATCTGGCTTTCGCCGGTGAATTCCCGCCGGCCATCCACATCGGTCCGGTACAGGCGCATGCGCCCCTTGGGCAGCGGCACGCCCAGCCCGTTCGTGTCGCTGTTCGAAATTTCGATGCGCACGCCGACCTTCTTGCTGTCGGTGAGGCCGTAGTCGGGATCTTCGTTCCGGCCGCCGTAGTATCGAAACCCGATGAGCGGATTGTACACATAGTACCGGACGCCCTTCACGCCCGCAGCCCGCAGGAATTCAACCTGCTTGAGCTCATTGTTCCGCAGCCGCACCGGCCGCGGCAGCGTGTAGAGGTGGAATTCATCGAAGGCACGCTCCTCGGGCATGGCCTCCTCGTCGGGCGCCATGGCATACATGACGCGGCGCCCGCCCGCTCTACGCACATTGTAGGCCTGCACCTTTTGCACATCGCCGGCGATGAGCTTGACCTCGGCGTCCTGAAAATCCTTGCCGGTCTGGTTATTGAGCGAAATCCAGCCGGAAACGTCGAATGCGTCGCTGCCCTCCGCGGGAGCAACCAGGTTGTAAGTGGCCTCCCAGGACAGGTCGGCGGTGACATAGCTGATTTCAACCGGGCATTCGCCCCCCCGCTGCGAGGCCAACTGCCAGACCAGCGAGGGCTTCAGAAAGGCGTTGGGATCGATGCCCTCGAACACGGGCTGCCCCGGCAGCGAAAAACGAACCGCGCCCTCCTCTTCGATAATAGGCTGCTCGGAGCCGCCGCCCGGAACGTAGCCGCTGCGGATCACCTTGCCCACATGTTCCTTGATGGTCCCGTCCTTCCGCTTCTCCTCGAAGCGCACCTCCTTGCCTTCGAGCTGATACAGCAGCAGGCCTTCGGTCAGCGGATCGTTGATGAAACTTTGCTCCAGGATCTTCACGCCGAAAGGTTCCGCCGCCAGCTCCCGCAGCATGACGGAATCCGGCTCGAGCTGGCGCGACATGTCCGTGATGCGGACTTCGGACGGCAGGGACTGCAGTGTCAGGGTGCGCTCCTCTTTCACGGTGGCAAAGCCGTCGTTGTAGATGGTGACCTGCGGCCCCGCAAACGCACAAGCCGCCAGCGGGATCAGAACAGATAACATCGTGATTTTTTTCATGGCGGGTCTCCTGCTGTTCCGTGACAACCTTTATACCTTTTTAGAGGCGGATTGTTCAAATCGAATCCCGGCGGCCGGGATTCATGGCGAATCCGGACGCCGGGCGGCGGAGAGGCACGCGGCAGGCGGTTCGTGCCCGATCGGGGCCGCCCCGCCGCCGAAGAGTTACGGATAGAACCCGGGATGGTCCAGGCCGGTCTCTTCGGACAAGCCGCAGATCAGGTTGAGGTTCTGCAACGCATTGCCGGCCTGTCCCTTGACCAGGTTGTCGATGTGCGAGATCACCCGCAGGCGGCGGGTGCGCGCGTCCACATCCACGACGAGGTTGCAATAGTTGGTGCCGCGGACATGAACGGTGCCGACGGCGGCCCGCGAATCGAACAGCCGCACGAATCGGTTGCTCTTGTGGAAGGTGGCGTACGCCTCCTGAACCTGCGCGGGGCCGATACCGTCGCGGAGGGTGCCGTAGAGGCAGCTCAGAATCCCGCGGCAGACGGGCACGACCTGCGCCGTGAAGGTCACCGCGACGGCCTGGCCGGCCAACGCGCCCAGCATGCGCTCGATTTCCATCACGTGCTGGTGGCCGCTCAGGCGGTAGGCCCCCATGTTGTCGTACCGGGCCGGATAATGATGGGCGGCCGCGGCTTTCTTGCCGGCCCCTGACACCCCGGTCTTGCAGTCGCAGATCAGGCTCTGCAAATCCACCAGCTCTGCCGCCACCGCCGGGGCCAGGCCGATCAAGCAGCTCATCGCAAAACACCCCGGATTGCCCACAAGGCGCTGGTCCTGGCGGTAGGCCCGGCGATTCAGTTCCGGCAGGCCGTAAACGGTCCGGTCCAGCAACTCCGGAGCTTTGTGCACCGGATCGCGCCCGATGCGCCGGGCATATTCGGCATAATCCGAGGGATTGTAGAAACGGAAGTCGCCGCTGTAGTCGATCACCCGGGCACCCTTGGCCAGTTCCGCGGCCGCGTTCCCCATGCCCACCCCGTCGGGGGTCGCGAAAAACACCACATCGGCCGGCTCCTGCGCGACGGGGTCGTCCGGTTTCCGGATCGGCAGATCGCAGAATCCTTTCAAATGCGGATACAGATCGCTCAACGCCGAGCCGGCATCCGCCACGTCCACCAGCGCCTGGATTTCCGCCTCCGGATGCCCGCGCAGCAACTCCACGATGCCCACCCCGCCATATCCCCCGCAACCCACTACCTTTACCTTGATCATGTTCATCTCCTTCGGAACGTATTCGGGAGTCAGTATTCAGGATCCAGAATGGGAACGTTCCGACCCCGCTCGTTGCCAACCGAATTCATTCTGACTTCTGACTCCTGAATTCTGAATACTTTTTCTTCTTAAAACGGAATCCAGTTCTGGCCGGGTTTGATCCCGGCGACGGCCCGGGCGATCAACTGGATCGCGTGGTCCAGATCCCGGATGCTGATCATTTCGACGGGTGTGTGCATGTAGCGCAGCGGAAGGCTGACCAGGGCGGCCGCCACCCCCGCCCGCGAAATCTGGATGGGGTCGGCATCCGTCGGCGTTGCACGCCCTTCCGCCACGATCTGCACCGGAATCTTCCGCTGGCGGGCTGTCTTCTCCAGATGATCGTACAAGACGGGATTGATATTGGCCCCGCGCGACAACACCGGGCCGCCGCCGAGCGTCACCCGGCCCTCGCGCTTTTCGGCGGCCTCCATCATCGGATGGTCGGTGGCGTGGGTGACATCCACGGCGATACCCACTTCCGGGGCAATGCCGAACGCGGAGGTCACAGCGCCCCGGGCGCCGATCTCCTCCTGCACCGTGCCCACCGCATGAATTTCGGCGCGGGGCGCCAAGGTCGCCAGCAGGCGCGCCGACTCCAGCACCACGAATGCCCCGGCGCGGTTGTCAAACGCGCGGCCGGTCAGCAAGCCGTTGGGCAGTTCCCCCACCCCCTGGTCCAGCACCAGCGGATCGCCCACGGCCACCCGCTTCGCGGCCTCCTTCTGGTTTTTGGCGCCGATGTCCACCCACAAGTCGGTCAGCGGCGTGACCTGCTTGCGATCGTCGGGCTTCTGCAGGTGAATCGGCACCTTGCCGATGACGCCAGCCACCACGCCGTCGGCGGTACGGATCAGGACCCGCTGGCCCTGGGGAATCTGGGAATCCCAGCCCCCGATGGGGGCCACCCACAGGAAGCCCCGCGCGTCAATCAGCGTCACGATGAAACCGATCTCGTCGTAGTGCCCCGCCAGCATGACGCGGGGCGCACCACCCGGATTGATCACGATATCGGTATTGCCGTGCACATCGGTCCGGACCTCCGCCGCAAAACGTTCCGCTTCCTGGCGAAACAGGCGCACCGCATCGCGTTCGTAGCCGGAGGGCGAGACGGCCGACATGAGACGGATCAGGAAATTCCGGCTGGCATTATTCATGGCGAACCTCGGTCGGCGCGGTTTCGGACCGCGGACGATTGATCAGGTTGGGATTCAACAGGTTTCCGGGCGGTGGAGCAATCGCCTTGGGCGGACGCGGCGGTGGTGGCGGCGGGCCGACAGCCGCCGCCGGGGGCGGCTCAGGCGTCGGAGGAACAGCCGGGGCCGCGGACGGCGGAGCGGTCACTGCGGCCGTGAGCGGCGCGAAAACCGGTGGAACGGGTTGCGGACTGACCGCAACCGGAGCACCAGGAGCCGCCGCCACAGCGCTCGGGGCGGGCCCCCAGGCACGCGCGGCCATCGGAATCGGCGCGCTGGCCTGCCGGATCGGCTCCGCGCGGGCGGCGGCAACCGTTTGGATCGCCGGCTGGATCAGCGGTGCGCCCAATTGCACCTTGGCCCGATTGACCAGCGCCAGGTAATTCAAGATGCCCTGCGCGAGACCTTGCGCAACGGTTTCGCGGTAGGACGGCGTGGCCAACTTGAGCCGTTCCTGGGGATTCGATAGAAACCCGCATTCGACCAGCACGGCCGGCATGGCGGAATTCCGCAGGACATGAAAGCGGGCTCTCCGCAAACCGCGATCGTCCGCCCGGGTTATGCCGATCAGGGCGCGGTGAATCTGGTCGCCCAGCACCGTGTTGGAATGGTTGAACCGGTTGTTGGCCTGCGTCGGATACTTGCCGCCCAGGCGGGATTCGGCCGTGGGCGGAAATCCCTCCATCGGCATCACGAAGGTTTCGACCCCTTGGACACTGTGGGATTTCGCGGAGTTCAGGTGAATACTGACAAACACGTCTCCGCTGCCGCGGGCCGCCAGCATGGGACGAGTATCCAGGGCCAGGACCCGGTCGTCGTCGCGGGTCATCACCACCCGGACTCCGGCCGCCGCCAGATGCGCTTTGGTCCGGCGGGCGATATCCAGCGTCAGGTTTTTTTCCTGTAAACCAGGCGCGCTGGCGCCCGGATCCTTGCCGCCGTGTCCGGCATCCAGCACGACGGTGCGCGTCCCGCGCCCGCTGAGATAGGCCGACGGCCGGACCAGCGGGTCAATCACATATTGCGCATCGGCATGGCTGAGGCACCATTGGCCCCGCAACGAGATCACCGGCGCATGCAGCCAGATCCGGCTGCCGTTGTGCAGCATCTCCCGGCCGTTCTCCGTGAACTGAAAGTTGACATACTGCCCGCGGACGACCAGCGTCCGGCCGCCCGGCCGGGTCAACGGAAGCCCGTACATGGCGGCCAGGTCTTTGAGCATGACATATTGGTTGCCGGCATGCGGCACCGTGCGCAGGGCACGCACCTGGCCCGGCGCCGGAAGCGGCGTCGACAGCCACAATCCCAACACAAGCCCCAACGTCAGACCGATGGAATGGAGGGCATGCATAAAAGCAGGCACTATAAGGACCGTCCGGGGCGCTGGCAACAAGTTCATGCATGGCCTTCGTGGCTCGCGCGGCCCCGTTTCATTGACCGACCGGAATCGAACTGCCGTCTCCCATGGCTGGCTATTTAGGCGTGCGGGGACAAGGGGCTTGCCGCCGCGGCCCCGCTTTGGCTGTTTGGGCTGTTCCGGCTGACCGTTCGGCTGCCCCCACCCCCCAACAAAAAGCGGCGTAGCGCTCGTCGAGCCTCGCTTGCCACCGCACTCCAAATTTGGTCGATCGTTGTCAATAAAACAGGGATACACCCTTCGTGGCCGCCGCACGGCACTTGGTAAACGGCGGATCCGGAGCCGCACGCGCATTTTCTTGCGCTTCCGGCTCGGAATTTCTATCTTCCCGTCCATGAAAAGTGTCTTGAAACTCCTGTTCCCGGCCGCCGGACTGCTCTGCGCCGTTTCCGGCTGCGTCACTGTTGGCGAGGATTCCGCCCCGCCTGCCGCCACCCAGGCCGATGTGGGCTACCTGCGCGAAGAAATCCGGCGCCTCAACGCGCGTCTGGACGCCACCGACGGGGAAATCGGCCGCCTGCAGGGAGAACTCCAGGCCACCCGGGCCGCCGCCCCCGACACGGCTTCCGCCGCCGAGGTGCGGTCCGTCCAGACGCAGCTCGACGACGTGCAGCAGCAGGTCCGGGCGGTGGACGCGGCGCGCATCAAAGACCGGCAGGAGATTTACGATGACATCGCCAAGAAGGTGTCCTCCCTGATGAAATCCTCGGCGCCCGCCCGGGCCGCCGCTCGCTCGCCTTCCCAAACCGGCATCGAGCACGTCGTCCAGCCAGGCGAAACTCTCTCGGTGATCGCCTCCGCCTATGGCGTCAAGCTCTCCGTCCTGGTCCAAGCCAACCAGCTCAAGAGCGCCGACCAGATCAAGGTCGGCCAGAAGCTGTTCATTCCCGACTGACAGCGACCGCCGGCCTGCAGAAGAATGCCGGCCCGCGCCACGGCCCGGAAAAGTCGTTTTCCACGGTGTGGAATCCGGCAGCGGCCGGCCCGCCGCGGCATCAAACGGACCGGACCGGCGGCACAGGCATCGCAGAGCCCGGGGCTAAAGCAGGTCTTCAAAAATGAGGTAGGGCGTCTGCTCCATGCCGAGGCTGCGATAAACCTCCTGGGCACGCGCGTTGTCCTTGTGGACGTAGAGACGGAAGCCGCAAACGTTGCCGTCGGCGGCCGCGAGCGCCGCAACCTTTTCGTACAAGGCTCGGTAAACGCCGCGACCGCGGAGCTCGGGTTTGACGTACACGCTCTGGATCCACCAGAACATCTTGTTGCGCCAGTCGCTCCATTCATAGGTGATCAGCAGGCCGCCGGCCACTACGCCGCCAGTCTCGGCCACGAGATAGTTGCCGCGTTCGGGATGGGCCAGGAGCGCCTGGACGCCGGCCATCACCGTGCTTTCCTGCAGCGCGAGGCCTTCGGTCTCCATCGCCAACGCCCGGTTGAAGTCCGCGATCCGGCGCGCTTCCGCCGCCGTTGCCTGCCGCACGTTGATTTCACTCATACTCTGCCTCCCGCAGTGTTTTCTCATTTCTCGGCGGGCGATGCAAGCACGGGCGCCGGGGCGGGCTTGCGGGGCGCCCAGCGCGCCCAGGCCAGCACAGCCAGCAGCAGCGCGGCGCGCATATGCACGGACCAGGCCAGGCCGCCGTGGTCGTGGACATGACGCGACACCGTGCGCAGGCCGGTCGGAGCCCAGTCGGCGGGCACAAGCCCATCAAGCAGCAGGCCGAAGCCGATCGCGCAGGCGGCCAGGACCGTCACATAGATCAAGGTGGTTCGCCACCCCATCAGCCGCCAGACGGCCAGCAGGGTCGAGGCGCTTACGCCGGGGCCCCCGATTAAAAAGGCCATCGCCGCGCCGGGCGTCAGGCCCGCCGCCAGCAGGCCCAGCGCAAAGGGCACCGCGGCCGTGGAGCAGATGTACACCGGAATGGCAAAAGCCAGCGTCAGCGCCATCTGGGCAATCGGGTTGGCAATGCGTTCGGCAATGTAGTTTTCCGGAACGAGCGTCATCACCGCGGCGGATACCAGTGCTCCGATGACCAGCGCCCCGCCGATCGAGCGCGGCAGCACGATAAATCCATTGTGGAAAATACGCGCCCACCAGGGGCGGGTGGCCTCTGCCAGGTCTGGATCCGGCAGGCCGCCAGAGGCGTGATCGTCAGGATCAAGCGCTTCCACGGCAAAGCCGCACATCGCCCCCGAGACCAGGGCAGCCAGAGGGCGGAAGAGCGCCAAGAGGCCTCCCATCAATCCATAGGTCACCGCGATGCTGTCCACGCCGGTCTGGGGTGTACTCATCAGGAAGGCGGCGGTGGGCCCCTTGCCGGCTCCGTGCCGGCGCAGCGAAGCAGCCAGCGGAATGACGCCGCAGGAACAGACGGGCAGGGGCACGCCCAGCGCTACGGCCTTGAAGATCGCCAGGACCCGCCCCCCGCCGAAATGCTGCCGCACCACGGGGGCGTTGAGCCACAGCGACAGCAGGCCGGCGATCAAAAACCCGCCCAGGACCCAGGGCGACATCTCACCCAGAACCGCCCAGGTGCGCTGCAACACTTCCAACGCTGTATGAACTGTGTGTGCCATGATCTATTAGTCTACCATACCCGGCGCCGAATCGCCACCCCCTGCCGGACTGGATTTCGCCAACGCCGTCTGCTAGGCTGACAAACATCATGCATCCGGTCCTCTTCCGTATCCTCGGCAAGGAAATCTACAGTTACGGCGCCATGGCGGCGCTGGGTCTGCTGGCCGCCATCCTGACGTGGCAGTGGCTGGACCGACGGGAGGATCGGCCCCCGGGATTCGCGGCTGATCTCGGATTCTGGCTCATGGTCAGCGGTATTGTGGGTTCCCGGGTGACCTACGTTATGGCAAACTGGTCCTACTATCGATCCGCGCCGCTGGAAATCATCCGCATCGACCAAGGCGGGCTGATCTTTTATGGCGGGCTGATTCTGGGGGCGACCGCCCTGGCGCTGTGGGCGCGGCATCATCGCCTGCCTCTGTGGCACGCAGCGGATTTCGCCATTCCGGGGCTGGCCATCGGGCACGCGCTCGGACGTATCGGTTGCTTCCTGAACGGCTGCTGCTACGGCCGGCCGGCGGGCGAAGCCTGGTGCGGCATCGCCTATCCTCCGGCTTGCGAACCCGGGCGGCTATTCCCCGGCGTGCCGCTCTTTCCCGTACAGCTCATCGAATCCGCGTGCCTGTTGGCGATCTGGACCGCTCTGCTGGTCGCATATCGCCGCCGCCACAAGGATGGGGCCGTGTTCGCGCTCTACCTAGTGCTGTATCCGCCCTGCCGGTTCCTGCTGGAATATCTGCGGGGCGATGAACGCCTGAGCTGGTTCGCCATCGATGCCGCCCAAGGCATCTCCCTCGCCCTGCTCGCAATCGGCATCGCGTTGTTTGTCTTCCTGCCCCGCCGCAAATTCACCCCCCCGCTCCGCTGACGCCCGGCGCAGATGGCCGGTCCGGACCAGTCCCGCAGTCAAGCCATCAGGCCCCCGCGGTCTTGTCCCGTGGGTGAATCCGGTCCGTCATGGACTCCCGCCCTTGCCCCATTCCCTCCCCCTACTTGGACATTGGACATTCCTTGTTGGATATTGGATATTCCGCCCCCCCCTTCCTTCTTTCCTTTGTAGTACACGCTTCAGCGTGCGGCTGTTCGTCGGCCCGGAGCCATTCCCCCCCCGAACTGCACCCCGCGTTCCACCTTTGACCATTCCATCCATGCGGGCATATCCTGATAGCAACGCTTCCGGGCGTGACGCAAGGAATTGACCAGATGGCCCAGAACGGTCCGGTTTCGAGTTCGAGGAAATGGTACAGGGGGCGTTGTCGGCAGACACGGCAGCAGGCTCCGACCTCTCCCCCGCCGCGCCACTCAGCCGCGGGGCCAGGGCAATCCCCCGAAACCGCTCATAATACAACTCCAGCGCATCCCGCGCCTGCGCAAGCTGCCAATTCGTTACCCCTTTCTCTCGGCTGGGTTCCAACAAAAACGCTTCGATCTCCGCCCGCCCAGATCCCGCCGCCGCCGACCGGGATGCCACGCAAAAAACCTCCTCACCCAGTCCACATAATAGGGAAGCCGCTTTTCAATGGCCCCCGCCTCCCTCAATATCGCCAGATACCCCCCCCCGACCATTTCGGCTTCGTATTCAGTGGAGCTGCCGCCCGAAAGCTCTCTTGACGCATATCACATCCCCCATCCCGCCCTGCTATACGTCCATTTCACCTCCTAACTCATGATATTGCAACAACTCTATTGACGGAAATATCAAAACGAACACAAACCAAACCATGCTATGCGTTGACGCATAATACTATGTTCAACTTAAAAAGATAACTAGCGAGGAAACTCATGCCTGATATTAAATTCAATTGCCCTCACTGCAAACAGTCGCTAGAAGCCCCCGACGATATGCGGGGGCAACTTATCGACTGTCCATCCTGCAGCCAGGCGATTGAAATTCCAAAGCCACAACGGCACTCAGCCGCCCCGCCGCCTATTCCTCCGAAGTTAACGCGACCTTGCCCGTACTGTTCAGAAGAAATCCAACTTACTGCCGTTAAATGTAAACACTGCGGCGAATTCCTTGATGGCCGCAGCCCACAAGTGACCAGTACCCTTAAGCAATCACAACAATGGGAAAATGATATATGGAAGGGTACGCCCTCCTATCTTTACTATCTTGGCCATTTCATCTTCGGAGTTATCTTGATCCTGTTTTTTGGCCTTGGCCTTCTTTTCATCATTTACGCACTGCTAGATCGCAATACAAAGCAGTACACCATTACTAGTAAGCGCGTGATGGCCAAAACCGGCATTATTTCGCGTCACATCGGCGAAGTCGGGATCAAGGATATTCGCAGTATTAATGTCAACCAAGGCATCCTTGAGCGAATATTCGGGGTCGGAACAGTTGAGATTGCATCCGCAGGCACGGCAGGGGTTGAGGTGAAATTCGTGGGTGTAAGCAACCCTGTTCACATACGCGACCTTATTCGACAACAGAAAGATGAGATTGGCTAAAGCAGAAGGCTGTTGAACAAGGTGTTCCTGGCTATCGGCGCCAAGGAGCACCTCAGCCAGAACGCTGACGTTGGGCATAATACACAGGAGACAAGAATGAACGGATTACGATTACTCGGATTTGCGGCGCTTTGCTGCCTCCTCCAAGCCTGCAGTTCGGGACCAAGGCAGATCCCCGCGGATCATCCGATCATTGGCGTATGGGAGTACGAATCGGACGGCCAAACATGGTCGCGCGAGTTCACGATCAACGGCAACTGTATCTTGATCGGTCCCGACGGAAAAACCTGGTGGGTGTATCCCTACCGCCCGGTCAACGACAGCTTCGTATACGTTATCAGCGACAAGGGCGACAAAATGCCCCACGAAATAATATCTGACGGCCGTCTACTGGTTGAGAAGGGCAATATTGCTACAAAAAAGCAGTCAAAAGCCCAACAAAGTAGGGATTAGTAGCGTGCGAAGCCACGCTGCAATCCCGGGTTGAACAAGCCCGTCGGGGGCGCATGTATTTTGCTCTCGGGGCGGAAGCCCAGATGGGGCTAAAGGGATGGCCGGAGGTCGGCGACGAGAGCCTGG
>Ga0209509_1000183_pt1 | contig 68523 bp, 80 predicted proteins | sample BioC13SIPDNA_FD_185743 | JGI IMG/M metagenome (GOLD analysis project Ga0209509, IMG submission 185743) | Anaerobic biogas reactor microbial communites from Washington, USA - Biogas_R1_A C13 SIP DNA (SPAdes) (version 2) | ecosystem: Engineered > Bioreactor > Anaerobic > Unclassified | place...
TTCAACTAATCAACAAGCTCTACGGTCAAACTTCCATCATCATTACATCAAACAAGGGGCCAGAAGATTGGGGAGATATCCTGGGTGATCCAGCGATTACAACTGCAATTTTGGATCGCTTAATCCACAAAAGTGAGGTTATCCATCTAAGCGGTGACAGCTATCGTTTAAAACACCGCCAAACCATTTTTGGGAATAACTAGGTGTCCAAAGTTATTTATCATTTTTTGTTCATTTTTACTTGACAGTTACAATACTCTGCTTCTGCGGATTCTTTATGGAGTTCATCCAGTTTGGATTGTAATTTCTTAATATTCTTGTCCTTCCCATTCTCCTTCTCAATATGGCGTACCCGGGAATCGAGAGTTTTCAAAAAGGCATGTAATTCGGCAAATATAGGGCTGCATTGTCCATTGAGCTCTATTTGCTTGCGGTTCATGTCTTCAATATCAGATATACGTTTTTCTCTCTGGTAGGTTCTAAATGCTTTTATTAACTCATCTATCTTCCCCAACGGTAAACTACAATCGGGAAAATCCTTTTGTTTATATTCCTTTAACAAAGCCACTATGGACTTTGAAACATTGGCAAGGTTTTCCCGATGTTCAATCAAGCAGCTAAAGCCCTTATCAAAATAGGAATCGACTAAACGAATATAACTCCCCCTGTCTCCTCTATGTAGCCGGCTGATAATTGCAATATCTTGAATCTGTTCCTCGGAAAACTCTCGATGCGCCCGATCAATTTGGGTAAAAATATTGCGGGTATCAATAAAAAGAATTTTATCACCTGTTTTAGCCCGGTCAAAAAACCAAAGTGTAGCTGGAAGTGTTACTGTATAGAACATATTTGAGGGCAGAGTAAGTATGGCATAAATAAGATTATTGTTTATTAAATTTTTGCGAATTTCAGATTCGCTATGACGGGCATCAGAAGCTGAATTGGCCATTACCAAAGCAGCCCGGCCATTTGGTTTTAAAGAGGTTGCAAAGAGATTAATCCAAAGATAATTTGCGTTGGGAACAGTTTCGGCACCCTTATCTTTCTTCTTAGCTTTTGATTTGTTGCGGGGGACTCCATAAGTGTTAAAGCGCCGATCATTTTCTACACGGCTTAAGTTCACATCATCAACATTAAACGGCGGATTAGCCAGTACATAATCAAATTTCTCAAAACTATCAAACGGATCTTCATAATATGTATTCGCTTGCCGGATATCGCCGCGCAGCCCATTTACAGCAATATTCATCTTGGCCAGTTTCACGGTCTCCAGAGTTTTTTCCTGACCATAAATGAACAGGTCGATCTCGCCATTCTCCCGCATAGCCCTGTGGTTCTCAATAAACTTAGCAGACTGAACGAACATACCACCTGAGCCACAGGCCGGATCAAATACCGTACCGTTGTGTGGTTCAATAATCTCAACCATAAGACGTACTACCGAACGAGGTGTGAAGAATTCTCCTCCACCCTGGCCTTCAGCAATAGCGAAATTACTTAAGAAATATTCGTATATCTGGCCGAACATATCGCCCGATGCATCTTTGGGAATATCAGCAAAGTTTTTTAATAATTGTGTAGGGATTTCTCGATATTCAGGATTTCTTACTAATCGGAAATATTCATCTTTAGGGAGAATATCACGAAGCTCCGGCTTATACTCCTCTATAATAACCATCGCATCTTTAATAGCTTGGGCAACGTCCTCCTCTTCCGGCAGGTTCAGAAGATATTCATAACGAGCTTTTTCAGGAAGGTAAAAACCGCATTTTTCTATAGCTATTTCATGAATTGGCTTTTCCCGTCGTGTTCCCTTTAATTTTTCATATTCATTATTTATTTCACCTTCATATTGGCTGTATTTATTGTCAGCAAAACGAAGAAAGATTAATCCCAGCACCGGGGTAGAGTATTCACTGGACTTTAGATCAGAATTAGCCCTTAAGTTATCTGCTGCTTGCCATAATGTTGCTTCTAATTTCTTCAAATCTTCTGCATTCACTACATTCAACTCCAAAGAACAAAAATGGTATATTAACCTTGTTAGATTCTCCCATCAATCATCTGTCTCTATACTATTTCGGTACAACTATCCATAGGCGACTACGTATTTCTGAAGCATTTTAACTGCATCGAAAAATTATCTGGAACATCTAACCTGTATCTAATCGTTTCCTGTTTTTACATTATTCTTCTACTAAAAGCCCCTTTACCCTTCTTTTTAGATGCGGTAGCCTTCAATTCCTACTTTCCTTTAAAGTCAGTTCTTTTCTTTATCTTACTGTTTTTACTGTATATTGGCAATTACCGGCAGAGGTAAATAGGAAAAGAATAAAAGCGATGGTGCCGCTAGCCAGATGGAAGTTATATCAGACTGGGTTATGTTTATAAGCAGATAAAGAGGTTTCTCAATAAGCATGGCTTACCTAGTATTAGGTTTCATGATTGTAGCATACATTTGCTACTATGCTACTAGAGGCAGGAATAGGCCTTAATTTTGTAGTTAGCCCACTGCGTAGTTAAAGAGCCTTTAACTTATCTCTAAGTAGTGCAATATCCGGTGAATTAACGATACTCTGTCCAATTGATAATAATTCGAAATATACCACTCTTTTATCCAGAACTTTAAGGGAGCCGTTTTTTAAAAACCAGTCTAAAAGGTATTCTTTTGGTGAGTTACGTTTAGCATCATAATGGGCACCCCCATGTTTATTGGCGAAAAATGTTATAAGCTCACCACGGGTTAGTATTTCTTGTTTCATTCCACCAGATGGGTATCTTCGTGTTATTAATAAACACGAAGACTGTTGAAATGCACTTACCCTCAATGGTTTATAAGGTGGTTCTCCCACTTGCTTTTCTGGCGGCCTAGCCATATCGAGTATTTTCATTCCCGCAACCTTTGCTCCTTTATAAAGTGCTCCCCCCGCCGCGGCAAAATCTATTCTTAGAATGGGATCCTCAGATATCATTTCTTTTAAATCTAATGCTAAAATAATAGGTTCCTTAGAAAAACCCACTTCCCGCCATGCTCTTCCTAGATCTCCATAAGTAATGAGCCTTCTTAATATGGGACTTGTGACTCTCAAAGATTTATCATCAATCTCCTGATCCCATTTCTCATTCAAGTAATCCAGTGCATCTAAAACGCTATCTAAAAATTCTTTATCCATAAACCATCCTCCTTATTATGAAGGAATTCGGCTTTTGGGAATGATTTCCTCCAATTATTCTAATGGGTCATACATTTAAATTCCAATAGGTACAAACTCTTAAAATTTTAATAAGTATTAAGAATTATGATTTATAAACATTACAGTAAAAAGGGAAGAACCAAAAATATGCAAAAAACAAAAACCGCGCAAATCCGCGCGGTTACTTACTTTCACCTGGAGCCGATGGCCGGATTTGAACCGGCGACCTGCTGATTACGAATCAGCTGCTCTGCCACTGAGCCACATCGGCATATGATATTGACAAATAGATGATAGCAGGATTATAGGTACTCGTCAAGAAGCCGGCGGATGCCGGCTTAATTTATGCTGGTGTGCTAAGCAGATGTTTATGGCAGGTTGGGCCTATTTTGATTTCTTCTCATCTGCCAAATAGTAATAGTTAGGATTATTAAGAACTATAGACTGGCAGGAAGGGCAGATGTTTTTTATGTAGGCTTTTCTATCTATAATATGAATCATGGTTTTCATAGTTGCTTCTGGAAACTGTTTGCTGCAACTGCTGCATTTTTTCATACTTCAACCTCCAAATACTTTCTATATTTTTTATATGAAACCATTGATTATTTTACTATTATTATTCGGGTATAGGTATACTAAATTAAAAAATTAAGCCGGTTTTTACCCCGGCTTGTTTAGTTTATTATGAGCCCATGCTTTCACCATCCAGGTAAGCCTGAAGCAACTCCATTTCCGTTTCCAATAGTTCCAGGGTTTTGTTTACGGCAATCGCGATTACCTCCGAGCTTTCGTCTTCTAATTCCTCAGCTACCAGTTGGTCAAAAGGTATACAGCTCATCCGGGTAATGGTTTCCGGAACATCCACCTGAGAGAAGAAAGCGTTAAGAATGTTCATTATGCTATAGAAATAGGATTCGGCCCATACTTCCACCTGATCTTCGTCTGGTTTACCATCAATACAATTGAAACGGCTAAGTCTATACATGCCCATCCCCCTTATCCTGTCCTTGCTTTATTTCCGAACTGTAATCTTAAGCCCGGTACCTTGCGGCATGCTGCGCATTCTTTTACATACAGGTCTGGTAAATGTCATTATTAACTACGATAAAAAGCCCTGGTTTTTCTATATCTATATCTAAATCTTCCAGGGTAACCGTGCTTGGTTTTATCCATTCTATTTTAACTCAATTGACGCTGCTATGAAATGATTTTTTAGTCCTTATTCTTTTATATGTTGCATACCCGGACCTTTTGGACATATGGCTGACATCGATTAGCTATTTGGTCCAGTTCTGCTTTGCTATAGGGTTTTACCCCGGATAGCTCGGGATCCAGGGTTGTCCTGGGGTTGAACTGCTGCAGGGAGTAGAGCCTGGCGCCTTCGATATAACGGGCTATCTCAACTATGTCTTCGGGTGAGTGCCAGACCGGAACTACGGTGGTTCGAAATTCTACCGCAATAGTGGTAGTTTTAAGAAAGTTTATGGAAGACCTTATATTAAAAAAATCCTCAAAGGTTAGTCGTCCGCAGGCCTGCAGGTATTTCTGGTATTCCAGCGGCGCCTTGATATCCATGGCCACGTAGTCCAGCAATTCTTGCTGCAGCAGTTGGTCCAGCATCAGGGGGTTACTGCCGTTGGTATCCAGCTTGACCAGGTATCCAGTTTCTTTAACTTGTCTTATCACCTGGGTCAGTTCGGGATTTATTGTAGGCTCTCCCCCGCTAAATACTACGGCATCTAAAAAGCCCCGACGTTCCCCCAGAAAAGGAATAAGCTCTGAGGTTTCTATTTCATCAGCCATAGCAGCCCGCCCTGGTTTGACCAGCAGATGAGCATTATGGCAAAAGGGACAGCGCAAATTACATCCCCGGGAGAATAGCACTGCAGCTATCTTCCCGGGGTAGTCAGTCAAACTCTGTTTTAATAATCCTGCAAATTTCATACTACTTTATACGTCTTCCTATTTCTAAATTCAGCCTGTTTACCTTCATTCCACTGGTCCACCGGACGCAGGTAGCCTACCACCCGGGAGTATACCTCGCAAGCAGTTTCTATACCTTCCGTCTCACAGCTGGGGCAGGTGTGGTGTTCACCAGATATATAGCCATGCTGGGGACAGATGCTGAAAGTAGGCGAGATATAGAAATAGGGCATCTTAAACTGCTCACAGGCCTTTTTAATCAGCATCTTGACTGATTCCACATCAGGCATGGCCTCACCCACAAAGATGTGGAAGGTAGTTCCTCCGGTATAAAGGCACTGCAGTGGATCCTGCAGTTTCATGGCCAGGAAGATGTCGTCAGTATAACCCACCGGCAGGAAGGAGGAGTTGGTATAGTAAGGCTCGGCCCCCTGATTTTTAACGGCATCATTATTGGCCACAATAATGTCGGGGAAACGGGACCGGTCTTTCTGGGGCAGGCTATAGCTTACCCCCTCTGCCGGGGTTGCTTCCAGGTTATACAAATTGCCGGTTTCGTCCTGGTAGCGTTGTATGCGTTCTCTCATGAATTCCAGTACTTCCAGAGCAAAGGGGTAACCCTGTTCCCCGGTAATGTCCTCACCCAGGAGGTTGAGGCAGGATTCATTCATTCCCACCAGCCCAATGGTAGAAAAATGATTTATCCAGTATCTGCCGGTAGATTCTTTTACCCCGCGCAGGTAGAACTGGGAGTAAGGATAGAGTCCGGAATCAGTCAGGTTCTCCAATACTTTTCTCTTGATTTCCAGGCTATCGCGGGCCATATCCATGATATAGGCCAAACGCTGGAAATAATCGTCCTTATCCTGAGCCAGATATCCAATCCGGGGCAGGTTAATGGTTACCACCCCAACTGACCCGGTCAGAGGATTGGAGCCAAACAGTCCTCCACCCCGTTTTCTTAGCTCACGGTTGTCCAAGCGCAGGCGGCAGCACATGCTACGCGCATCCTCAGGATCCATATCGGAATTAATATAGTTGGCAAATCCGGGTATACCGTATTTAGCCGTCATTTCCCAGATTCTGTCATAGTCAGAGCTGTTCCAATCGAAGTCCTGGGTGATGTTATAAGTAGGAATGGGAAAGGTAAAGACCCGCTCCTCAGCATCACCCTCCATCATAACCTCGGCAAAGGCCTGGTTTAGCATATCCATTTCGGCCTGGAATTCGACATAGGTCTTGTCCTTAAATTCGCCGCCAATAATAACGGGTTGGTCTTTAAAATATCCCGGTACCTTGAGGTCCATGGTAAGGTTTGTAAATGGAGTTTGGAAGCCAACTCGGGTAGGTACGTTAACATTGAATATGAATTCCTGCAAACTCTGTTTGACCTGTTCATAATTAAGTTGATCATAATAAATAAAAGGTGCCAGCAGGGTATCAAAATTCGAAAAAGCCTGGGCTCCAGCAGCTTCACCCTGCAGGGTATAAAAGAAGTTTACAATCTGTCCCAATATGGTACGAAAATGCTTGGCCGGTTTACTTACCACTTTACCCCGGGCACCCTTAAAGCCCTCCCGGATTAAGTCCTGCAGATCCCAACCTACACAATAAACCGCCAGTATGCCTAAATCATGCATATGAAAATCCCCATTTTGCTGGGCTTCTTTCATCTGCTCGGTGTATATCTGGTTAAGCCAGTACTGACTGGTCACTATAGAGGAAATATGAAAGTTCATGCCCTGCAGGCTGAAGTTCATGTTAGAGTTCTCTTTTACCCGCCAGTCGCTGCGATCCAGGTAGTTTTTAATAATTTCATTATTTTGGACCAGCTGCCGGCCTTCCCTTATGATTTCATGCTGTCGGCGATAAAGTATATAAGCCTTGGCTGTCCGGTAATGACCGTTTTTAACCAGAACTTTTTCTACCAGATCCTGTATCTCTTCAACTGTGGCTATATCAAAATCGTCCAGGTAGTAATAGCCAGCCAGTTCGATAACCTTATCCGCCAACCGCTCGGCCGTTGCATAGTCTCTGCCCCCCACCGCATGGGCCGCTTTATAAATAGCATTAACGATTTTCTCTTTTTCAAATGGAACTACCCGGCCATCTCGTTTTCTTATACTTTTTAAGCTCATGACTCAGCCTCCAAAACACAATATATATGGTCTAATAAAAAAAACTACACAATATACTGTAGTTATTATAGTAGAACCGGGTTTGTTCTTCAAATATATATTTTCCCTTAATCCGGCTTTTTCATAAATTATTTTGTTTTATCAAGAATTTTTAGACAAATACTAATAATTGCTTAAAAACAAGCAGGATAGGCATATTGGCCTATCCCGTACCTATTTTTGTCCTATTTCCAGGTCAGACACATGGGTCTGCCCTGCAATCCTGCTACATCGTTAGTGCCATTATCGCTTTGTGGGCATGGAGGCGGTTTTCAGCTTCATCAAAAACTACTGACTGGGGTCCGTCCATAACTTCATCGGTAATCTCTTTGCCCCGTTTGGCCGGCAGACAATGCAGGACAATGGCGTCTTTTTGAGCCAGGCTTAAGAGGCGACTGTTTACCTGATAGGCCAAAAACTGTTGCTCCTTCTCCGGGGCCTGGTCTTCCTGTCCCATACTGGCCCAAACATCGGTATAAACCACATCAGCACCGGCGATAGCCTCCTCCGGGTCTTTAACCACGGTCAAAGTTGCCCCGGTTTCGATGGCATCCTGCCGGGCTGCTGCCAGTATTTTAGCATCAGGTTCAAAGCCTCCCGGTGATGCGATAACTACATCCATTCCTACTTTGGCGCCGCCAAACAGCAGGGAATGAGCTACATTGTTGCCATCACCGATAAAGGCCAGTTTCAAACCTTTCAGGTCACTTTTATGTTCTTTTATAGTCATAAGGTCTCCTATCACCTGGGTGGGGTGAAGCAGATCAGTTAAGCCGTTAATTATTGGTATGTCAGCCCAGCGAGCCAGTTCCAGAACTTCATCATGGTCAAAGGTACGAATCATGATACCATCCAGCATGCGTGATAATACCAATGCGGTATCTTTGATAGTTTCCCCCCGGCCCAGCTGTATATCGCGGGGGCTGAGGAAGAGGGCATGCCCTCCCAGCTGATACATGCCTACTTCAAATGCAACCCGGGTGCGAGTAGATGCTTTTTGAAATATCATACCCAGGGTTTTACCGGCCAAATAAGGATGGGGGATACCCTGTTTTTGCATTTTCTTGATTTCTGCCCCCACTTTAAGCATATATTCAATCTCTTCTTTGCTGAAGTCGTGAATGCTTATGAAGTCTTTACCCCGTAAAGTATCCTCGATTTTAAACATCATCTCATCCCTTTCGCGTGAGTCAGGGGGACGGTTCGGGAAGCAAGGGGACGGTCCTTCTGCTTCCAACTCACTATTCTCCCCCTACCAGTCTTTTAAAGCTTCTTTAAGTATATTTACCGCCTGGTTAACTTCGGTTTCATTTATAGTTAAGGGTGGAACCATACGCAGTACCCGGTTACCCGCACCCAGTACCAGTAAACCTTTTTGCATACAGATATTAACCAGTTCTTTAATATCCCGGTCAAATTCAATGCCCAGCATTAGTCCCCGACCGCGCACTTCAATTATTCGGTTATCCTTTATACCCTTTAAGGACTGAACCAGGTATTCTCCCGTCTTAGTCACCTGCTCCAGGAACCCTTCTGTGGTAATGATATCCATTACCTTGTTAGCTGCGGCAGTAACCAGAGGATTACCTCCAAAAGTGGAAGCGTGATCACCAGGAGCAAATCCTTGGGCTGCTTTTTCACTGGCCAGCATAGCCCCGATAGGGATTCCTCCTCCCAAACCTTTGGCCATGGTTACAATATCCGGAACTACTCCATAATTCTGGTAGGCAAACACTTTACCGGTTCTGCCCATGCCACTTTGCACTTCATCAAAAATTAAGAGTATTCCTTCGCGGTCACAGATTCTCCTTAATCCTAGTAGGAAATTCTGGTCGGCCGGTCTTATTCCCCCTTCACCCTGTACCGGTTCTACCATTATGGCACAGGTTTTATCATTTACTAATTGCTCTACTGTGGTCAGGTTATTAAACTCGGCATAATAGAAACCCGCGGGCAGAGGAGCAAAGCCTTCATGGTATTTATCTTGCCCGGTAGCCGTAAGAGTAGCCAGGGTACGCCCGTGAAATGAATCTTTAAACACTATGATTTCGTTTCTATCTTCTTTTTTACGGTAGAAATATTTACGGGCCAGTTTAATGGCCCCCTCGTTGGCCTCAGCCCCGCTGTTGCAAAAGAAGGTTTTATCCAGACCGGAAACGTTAACCAGTTTTTCGGCCAAATCTACCTGGGGTTTTATCCAGTAAAGGTTGGACACATGCCAGAGCTGACGGGACTGTTCCTGGAGAGCAGTGATGAGCTGGTCATTGCAGTGGCCCAGTATGCAAACGGCAATACCTCCCACGAAGTCTAGATATTGCTTGCCATTGGCATCCCAGAGGTAACTGCCTTTACCTTTTACCGGTGCTATGGCAAAGCGCCCGTAGGTATTCATCACGTATTCCTGACCTTTAATAGCTATTTCATTATTTGTCATGATGTATCTCCTTAACTCATTTTGATGCAGAATAAAGATTACCCTAGATTTATTATCCTTAATACCGTTACGCAAAAGATTAAAATAAAGAGAAATGCGAAGCATTTCACCCATAATTCAAAATTAAAAATTAAGAATTCAAAATTATTTACCCATTTACTACCATGGTGCCGATACCCTGATCAGTCAATGTCTCCAACAGTATGGAATGGGATTGACGTCCATCAATAATATGGGTTCGCCCTACTCCTCCCCGCACTGATTCCATGCAGCACTGGACTTTAGGCAGCATTCCCCCGGCTATGATTCCCTGTTTAACATAGCCTTCTACCTCGCTTAGCTTCAGCACCGAGATTAGCGATTCACTGTCGTCGGGGTCCTTAAGCAGGCCGGGTACATCAGTTAACAACACCAGTTTGTCAGCTTTTATAGCTACGGCAATGGCTGAGGCTACGAAATCGGCATTAATATTGTAAGTTTCATCTCCATCTCCATGACCTATGGGAGCAATAACTGGGATATAACCATTTTCTATTACTGTGTCAATTATCTGGGGATTTATACGCTTGACTTCACCTACAAATCCCATCTTCTCGCTATCAAGCGGCTGAGCTTCAATTAGGTTGCCATCCTTACCGGATATGCCGATGGCCTTTCCCCCGGCATTGTTTATCCCAGAAACAATTTCCTTATTTACTTTGCCCCCCAGGACCATTTCCACTATCTCCATGATCTCCCCAGTAGTTACCCGCAGACCGTTAATAAAATGGCTCTTAATATCCAAACGGGCCAGCATCTGATTAATTTCCGGCCCTCCCCCGTGGACCACCACCGGGTGCATGCCTACAAATTTCATCAGTACTATATCCTGCATTACCTTTTGTTTCAGTTCACAGTCAGTCATGGCCGCCCCGCCATATTTGATAACTACTTTTTTACCGTAGAATTCTTTTATGTAAGGCAATGCCTCAACCAGTACTTCTGCCTTCTGCATAGCAGGAACCAGCATTTCTATATCCCCCTTCTTAGGTCCGATAGTCGGCGTTAATACTTACGTATTCATAGGTGAGGTCACAGCCCCAGGCGGTGGCCTGATAGTCACCCGATTTCAAATCAACCTTTATAATTACTGTGTCCTGTTCCAGTGCCTCCCGCGCCTTTTGCTCATCAAATATTAATCCCATTCCATTCTCGGCCATCTTCTCCTGCCCCAGGTATATATCCACTTTATCAAGGTCAAATTCCGCACCTGAGTAACCGGCAGCACCCAGAACACGTCCCCAGTTGGCATCCTTGCCGAAGACCGCTGCCTTGACCAGGTTGGAGCCAACTATCGTCCGAGCTATAAGCCGAGCCGCAGGTTCGTCAGCTGCATTTACTACCTGGACTTCAATCAGGTGAGTAGCGCCCTCCCCGTCCCCGGCAATCATTTTGGCTAAACAAATGTTTATATAGTCCAACGCATGTTTAAATTGTTTATAGTCATCCGAATTTTCATCATCAATAACAAGATTTGCGGCCAGGCCATTGGCCATTATTATCGCCATATCATTGGTAGAAGTATCGCGGTCCACACTAACCATGTTGTAAGACTGGTCACTGGAATCTTTTAACATTTTTGCTAAACATTTGTTGTTAATAGCAGCATCTGTTGTAATAAAGGCCAGCATAGTAGCCATATTGGGATGAATCATACCTGAGCCTTTGGCCATGGCCCCAATACGTACCGGCTTGCCTTGAATGTTTATCTCTACTGCTATTTCTTTATTTTTAAGGTCGGTAGTCATTATAGACAATGCCGCATTATCCCCGCCATCGGCAGATAACGAGCCGGCTGCTTCTTTTATACCCGCCTCAATCCGTTCCATGGGCATATATACGCCTATAACCCCGGTTGAAGCTACCAGCACATCTTCGGCTTTGATGTTGAGCAGTTCGGCAGTAAGCTCAGCCATGCGCCAGGCATCAGCCATTCCCCGCTGACCGGTACAGGCATTGGCATTACCGCTGTTTACCACCACTGCCTGGGCCTTGCCATCCTGCAGGTGTTCCCGGGTAAGGTCTACACAGGCGGCCCGCACCCGGTTGGTAGTACAGACCGCAGCAGCATTACATCGTTTAGTGGAATATATAATGGCTACATCTTTTTTATCTTTTTTCTTTACTTCAGCAGCAACCCCCTGGGCTAGAAATCCCTGGGGGGCTGTAATTCCACCTTCAATTATATTCATAAGTTCTTCTTGCCTCCAGAATTTTTTTACGGGTGTACCCCGGGGAAGTTCAAACTCTTGCTCTCGCTAATACCTAACATGATATTAAGGTTTTGAATAGCCTGCCCAGAGGCCCCTTTGGTCAAATTGTCCAGGGCCGAAACCAGTATTACCCGGCCACTGGTTTCATCTGTATATATGCCAATCTGTACCATGTTACTGCCATAAACCCATTTGGTGTGGGGCATCAGCCCCGGTGGCAGTACCTGCACAAATTTTTCTTCTCGGTATTTTCCCTCCAGCACTTCCCGCACCGCTGCAGCACTTACCCCGGGCTGCAAACGGGCATAAGCAGTAGTCAAAATTCCCCGGTTCATTGGTACCAGGTGAGGAGTAAATATCATCTCCACCGGTCTGCCGGCAGCGAAACTTAATTCCTGGGCTATCTCCGGACCATGCCGGTGGGTTCCTACTCCATAAGCATGAATACCTTCGTTTACTTCACAGAAATGGCTGCTCTCTCTTAATGTACGCCCCGCCCCGGTAACTCCGGTCTTGGAGTCTACTATTATTCCCTCCGGTTCCAGCAGCTGTGCTGCCAGTAGCGGTGCTAGCGGCAGTATGGCTCCGGTAGGAAAACAGCCCGGATTAGCCACCAAATCAGTTACTCTTATTTTGTCCCGATAGAGCTCAGGTAAGCCATAAACAGCTTTTTCCAGCATCTGTGGAGCTTCGTGAGTCTTATCATAATATTTCTCATAAAGCCTGGCATCCTTAAGCCGGAAGTCGGCTCCCAAATCTACACATCTGATACCGGCAGGCAGTAACTCTATAGCCATGGCTACCGATAAGCCATGGGGAAGAGCCAGAAAAACTGCATCACATTCATTCTTAATAATGTCCAGATTGCTTTCCTGGCAAACCAGGTCAGTAAACCCGGTGAGCTGGGGATAGAGATTATCCACCCGGCGTCCCACATTTTCAGTGGAAAGTATGGATACTACCTCCATTTCATCGTGACCTGCCAGTAAGCGCAGGAGATCGGCCGCCGTGTACCCATCTCCTATTATTCCTATTTTATACAACGTAAAGAGCCTCCTTTAGTCTGCTAACAGGCCATAGCTGCTGCAAATATTTATAATTATACATTCGAGTGCATAAATTTGCAATAAATAAAAATCAAAAAACATCCTCCTGAATTTCGCTGGCAGCGAGATCAGGAGGAAGATAATAGGCGCTCTAACCTATTTTCATTTGCTTTATAGCAACTCTTCATATTCTTTTTCTTTGAATCCGCTTAAAAATTTTTTACCTTTAATCAGCACAGGCCGTTTTAAAAGTCTGGGCTCACCCGCTATCAAAGCAGCTATCCCTTCATCATCCAGCATGGTCAGATCAGGTTGTAGTTTTTTATAGGCCTGGCTCTTAGGGTTTACCAACTCAGCTAGTTGAACCCCGGCAATACCTGCAATTTTTTTTAATTCTTTCAGGTCAGGGGGTTCTTTTAGCAGGTCACGGTACTCAAAATCCACATTATTCTGCGAAAGCCACGCTTTTGCCTTCTGACAGGTCCTTCAAGTACTTACACAATAAAATACTACCGCAGCCATAACCAATCACTCCTTTGACTTAGAGCTTATGCTATGGCATTAGTATAAGCCTGTACGGCGGTAAAATAAAATTACCCGCCGTATAAATAAACGGCGGGAATAATATGCATTACTATTAACCATTACCGAGCCTTGAAGCTGGCCTTTTCTTTATTAAGGAAAGCCCCCATTCCGGCCTTCTGGTCTTCAGTAGAGAAGCAGATTCCAAACAGGTCTGCTTCTATGGCCATACCTGTATCGATATCGGTCTGTAATCCTTTGTTAATGGCACTCTTGGAATATTTAACCGCCAACGGAGCATTGCTCATTATCTTACGCGCCATTTTGCGGGCCTCATCCAATAGATTTTCGGCCGGGTATATATGGTTTACCAAACCGATACGGTATGCTTCCTCCACATTAATGGTATTGGCGGTCAGGATAAGTTCCATCGCCCGGCCTTCTCCAACCAGGCGCGGCAGACGCTGGGTACCGCCAAAGCCCGGGGTAATACCCAGGCCCACTTCGGGCTGTCCAAACTTGGCTTTATCCGAAGCCAGTCGGATATCAGCAGCCATAGCCAGTTCACAGCCACCCCCCAGGGCAAAACCGTTTACGGCTGCGATAACAGGTTTTTCCAGCTTTTCAATAGCCCGGAAAGCAGCCTGGCCGATATAACCAAACTTACGCCCCTCAACTGCAGTCAGGCCATGCATTTCCTTAATGTCCGCCCCCGCCACAAAGGATTTATCCCCGGCCCCGGTAATTATCAAAACTTGAATCTCATCATCCCGGCTGATTTCATCAGCAGCCTGAATGATCTCCTCCAGAACCCCGGTATTAAGTGCGTTCATGGCTTCCGGCCGATTGATATAGAGTATGCCGATGCCATCTTCTTTTTCCAGTAACAAGTATTTGTACGCCATTTTTCAACCCCCCACATAATGTTTTTTCTAATTATACCTGGTCTGTTTACTAATGGAAATTATTATTAAGGGTAACATATTCAAGCAGGTATTCATATTCTGGATTATGGGTAAAATGTATACGGGTGAATAGCCTACCGGTTTTTCCGGTGGCTTTCATATACAAATGGGGAAGGGCAGAAGCTTTTCCCCATTTTTTATCAAGCAGAGGTTATATAATCTATTTTGTCGCCACAGTGTCGGCAGTGGCCATCCTCCAAAGCGTTGATCTCTACCTCATAAACACTGCGTTTAACCAGAACCTCACCACAGTTCAAACAAGGAGTGCTGTTTTCCTCTCCGGGAATATTGCCCAAATAAACGAAATTAAGGTGTTCCCGGGCCAGTTCCCGGGCAATCTGTAAACTTTCTGCCGTAGTGGCGGCCTGGGTGAATTTATAAGCCGGATGGTAGCGGGACAGGTGCAGGGGAATAGACTTATTCAAAGAAGCCAGCCAGCGAGCCAGGCTGCTTATTTCCTCGGGTGCGTCGTTTTCCCCGGGAATAAGCAAGGTGGTAACTTCCACATGGGTTGCAGTCGCTGCCTTTTCCACCGTATCCAGGACCGGCTGCAGTTTACCCCGGCAATGCTGCCGGTAGAAATCATCGTTATAAGCTTTTACATCTATGTTCATAGCATCCACCAGCGCCAGTATTTCCTGCAAGGGCCTGGCCTCAATATAGCCGTTGGTAACCAGTACTACCTGTAAACCGTGTTCTTTCAGCTTTTCCGCCGTTTCCCGTACATATTCATACCAGATGGAGGGTTCATTATAGGTAAATGCTACCCCTACCGAGCCTTCTGCTGCCACCTGTCGGGCTATCTCCACCAGAGCAGCGCTATCTATCACCCTGGTTTCTGGTTTTTCATGGGCCAGGGAGTAATTCTGGCAAAAAGCACAGGCCAGGTTGCAGCCAAAAGTACCGGCAGAAAGAATCAGGCTGCCGGGATAAAAATGATAAAGAGGCTTTTTTTCAATAGGGTCCAGGGCCAGGGAAGCAACTTCAGCATAATTCAAGGTTAAGAGTTGCCCTTCCCGGTTAACTCGCACCCGACATAAGCCCTCCTGTCCCTCCCGCAAGCGGCAGTGATGGGGGCAGAGCAGACATTTCAACTTTTCCCGAGCACTTTGCTCATAAAACATAGCTTCTTTAGCTGGCATAAAATCATTCCTTAATAATTTTAAAAAATCCGCGTAAATCCTAATATAATCCGCGCGATCCGCGTGAAATAAAATTCTATTTTCTTATTAACCAGCCATGAGTGCGGGACACACAACCACTTATGAAAATAAACAGAACGATGATCCATGAAAAATTATATTTTTAATAAATTCAGTGTTTTTCATAGTTTTCAGTGTATTCAGTGTCTATTTCTAATTAACCGAATTTACTTATATCTGATTACCTCAAAGCGTTCGATTTTATAGTCCTCGGAGGGGGAAATGCCGGCTTTGTTAAGGGCAATATAGAGCTGTTCCTCCACTGTGTCTACACCCTCCAGGTCCGGCAGCAATAAACCCCGCCGGTGGCCTTTGCTGACAATTACTCCGTATCTTTTAGGGTCTAAATCTTCCCGGCTGCAGGGCTCGGCTGCTCCCAATACATCTACTGAATAGATAATATCATCCAACTCCGCGGCCTCAACCGGCGCAAAACGCGGGTCTCTGCTGCCGGCGCTAATGGCATTATGAGCTATTTCCTGAGCCAGGTCACCATAAACGGCCGAGGTGGTACCGATGCAGCCCCGAAGTTGGCCATTTTTTTTCAGGGATACAAAGGCCCCGGCCTTCTGCCCGCGCAGTTCTTTCATATCTGAGGGTAACGGGAGAATCGTACGATTCCGGGTATAGTTTTCCAATATTATACGGGCCCAGCGTACCGGATAACTTTCATTTTCCCGGCTTGCCCGTATTTTATCTTTCTGTTTCTGCCGCAATGCTTGCAACAGACTCTTACCTTCCTCTCCAGGAATGAATCCCGCAGTCAAATAACCTACCCCAAAAGGGCCTTCATAGCTAAAAACCCGGGAGCTGAATTTTCTTCCATCCAAAGCCCCGAACATCATAACCAACGAGCGATACCCACATTCACCGGCATTTTCACGAAGTTCTTCCGGCATATTAAGAAAAGATTGCACATCACCTGCAGCCAGGAGTTTTTCTACCTGGGCATCAAAGCGCTGCCCATCAGGATGATAATCATAAGGTCCCTCGTCCTTGAGCCGATGTGACATATCGCCGGAAGCCACTATCGCCACCCGCCTTCCCAGAGCCTCCGCAGCATTACGGATAAGGGTGCCGAAAATAAATAGCTCTAATAAGGAAAGGAACGCAACACTTATAGCTACAACATTAACATTACTTAAACCGGCTTCTTGCAGATAGTATAACGGTACCATTATACCGTGATCCAGGCCGGGATTAAGTTGATTATAAAGGGCGGTTTCTTTATCCAGGAGTATAAAATTTATATTGGTTGAACGTGCCCGACCCTCTATTTCCTGCAGCAGTTCATTATCGTTTTGACAGCTCGTCCTTTTATTATGGTTGCCAAAATTGCTAAAATCCCCTTCCAGCTCAGATTCGGACAGGGCTGAAACAGCGTCCGAAAACACATTACCATGCGGGGTTAGGAAAACAATCGTCTCTGGATAACTATCGACCAGTTCTCTGGCCATCTGCTGCATTCCCGCAACAGTTGCTGCAACATCCCGGATACGCTCACCGCCAATCTCAGGGATTAGCAGGGGTGGATGGGGCGACAGGGCTGCATAGGTAATCATTGATTTTTACCTCCTTCTAGCATACCTCTATATTATGGGGTTTTCAGGCTGCTATTACTCGGATCGGTTAGCTGAGATTTGGCCACTCCGGAAAAAATAGCAAAAGCCAGTTTGGACTGATATTTGCCATCAGCCAGTAATGCTGCCTCCCTGGGATTAGATATAAACCCCGTTTCAATAAGTATCGCCGGCATCTTAGTATGATTTAGTACGAAATAACTGCCGGGAGCCGCTTTACGTTTAGTATTCCCCAGCGTCTTGCTTAATTCCTCCTGAACTGCTTTGGCTATTATTTTGCTTTCTTCATTATTTGGTTTATAAAAGGTTTGGGCCCCAGTCCATACGGTGTTAGGTACCGCATTGGTATGGATGCTTATATACAGGTCAGCTCGGGCCTGATTGGCTTTTGCTACCCGTTTTTTCATATCTTCACGTTTATGCTGGCCAATAGTACCAGTAAACTCATCCCCCGCCAGGTCGCTTTCATTTTCCCGCAACATAATCACCATAGCTCCCGCCTGGCTTAGATTTTGGGCCAGCTTTTTGCTTATCTGCAGGGTAATGTCGCTTTCAATATACTTACCCCTGGTAGCCCCCTGATCCAGTCCCCCGTGGCCAGGATCAATAATAATTACTTTATTGGCTACTCCGTAGGATAATACCGTTGGATTCGGTAATGGTTGGGCAGGTATTAACATAAACATCAGCGCCAGGGTTAATACCCCGGCAACCGCCCCCAAAGCTTTTTTTTTGGAAATTAAATATATTTTCATTTAGCTATCTACCCCTGACATATTATTTGTTACTTATATATGCAGAGGAGATGTAAATTAAGAATTAAAAAACCTCCCCGGTAATCGAGGAGGTTTGCTTGTGTTCTTTTAACGCTTGGAGTATTGCGGTGCTTTTCTGGCTTTGTGCAGACCGTATTTCTTTCTTTCCTTCATGCGCGGATCGCGAGTAAGAAAACCATTTCTTCTTAATAACGGCCTGATATCGGGGTTAGCTTCTATCAGTGCCCGGGCTATGCCCAGTTGAATAGCGCCTGCCTGACCGGTTACACCACCACCATGTACACGACAGATCACATCAAACCGACCCAACATATCACTAATAACCAGAGGTTGCTGGACAATCAGGCGGCTGGTTTGATTAGGAAAGAAATCTTCAAAAGTTCTATTATTTATAGTAATCTTGCCATCTCCCGGAACTAATCTAACCCGGGCAACAGCTTCTTTTCTTCTTCCGGTTCCCCAGTATTGTACCTTTGCCATGACGACCCTCCTTAACCTCTTAACTCACGGACTACCGGTTTTTGCGCCTGATGGGGGTGGGTACTTCCCCGGTAAACCTTAAGTTTTTTTAGCATCCTGGCTCCCAAACGATTGTGAGGCAGCATGCCTTTTACAGCTATTTCTATCGCCTTTTCCGGTTTCTTCTGCATCAGCAAACGGTAGGTCATTTCCTTTAACCCACCGGGATAACCGGAATGATGGCGGTACATCTTCTGATCAAGCTTGTTGCCGGTAAGCTGAATTTTATCTGCATTAATAACAACCACAAAATCACCTGTATCAACATGTGGGGTGTAAGTAGGCTTATGTTTTCCCCTCAAAATGGAGGCAATTTCAGAAGACAATCTGCCCAGAGTCTGATCCGCGGCATCTATAACATACCAGGAACGGACTACTTCCTCGGGCTTGGCCATATAGGTTTTCACGTCTTTCCCTCCTGTATCTTAAACAAATCCATTCTTGTCCCTTATCCAAACCTGTTAACGGGGCAGGAAACAGGCACAGATATAAAGACTGCCTTTTAATAATAGCCAAATTCACCTGCCCTTGTCAATAAAACCCCGCCACTTTCTTAAATTTTTATTTTTTATTTTTTTGACGTGGAATCCGTGCCCATAGGGGCATTCCTTTGGTCGACATTAAGGTAGCGGAATCATTAGGGAACTACGCTAATTTATTTAGGGCTAAAATAGAAAGAAAAACGGAGTTTTTCCACAATAATTCATAATTCAAAATTAAAAATTCAAAATTAACCTCGCTACTCCGGGTTACCACGAAACTTTACCCTACCTATACCCATCCGCTACCAACACCCTATTATCATACTAATATTCTACCTTCACCAGGTAAAGCCCCTGGGGAGGAACGGTAGGGCCGGCATAGGAGCGGTCCTGGGCGGTAATAATTTCTTCTATGGTTTCGGGTTGGTAATTACCTCGCCCGATTTCTAATAGGGTACCCATGATAATCCTTACCATATTATATAGAAAACCATCTGCCTTAATTTCCAGGCGCAGGAAGGCTTTCTCTTCCACCAGATTACAGCCATATACACTGCGCTCAAACGTTTTCACACTGGATCCACTGGCACAAAAAGATTTAAAATTATGCCTGCCCTCCAGTAAGCGGCAGGCTGTCTGCATCGCTGGCACATCTAAAGAATCGGTATTATGTAAAGCATAATTGCGATAAAATATACGTCCTTTATTCTGCCGGTATATTATATAATGATAAGTTTTACTCAAGGCATCAAAACGCGGGTGAAAATGCGGATGGCACTCATTACTCTCGATAATTTGAATGTCCGGCGGCAAAAAACTATTGAGGGCAAATTGCCACTTATCCCCGGGAATACTGGTTTGTGTATCAAAGGCAATAACCTGCCCCAGGGCATGAACCCCGGAGTCGGTACGACCAGCACAGATGATGGATACTTGGTCACCGGTAAGACGCTTTATGCCATTTTCCAATTCTGCCTGCACCGTATTAGCATTATGCTGTATCTGAAAACCGTGATACCTGCTACCGTCATATTCTACCGTCATTCTAATCCTGGTCAAATGTATCCTCCCTAAATAGCTAATTCTAATACTTCATTTACAGCAGTCCAGTCCTCCCGCAGTGCTTCTGTCCCCATCAGGGTGCCAATATGGCCACCTTCAGTCAAAATCTCCACCACGTCTTCCGGTGGCGTGCTGACACAATTTTTTAAAGCGAAAGCCTGGGCCGGAGGGGTAATATGATCCTTTTTTCCTGCCATTATGATTACCGGGCAAGTAATGTTACGTAAATCTACCGGACGTCCATCTAGTTTGAAGCTGCCCGGTTTGGTAAGATTATTCTCCTTGAAAATATTTTTTATTATGTCTAGATAAAATTTACCTGGCAGCATCTGGGTGTATTCATACCAATTTTCAAAGTGAACAAAACGTTTGATAGCTTCCTCATCATCGTCTTCAATCATCTTCCACAGGCGAAAGTATTTACGCACATAGTGTTCCTCAGCCTGCATGTTCTTAAATCCCCAGAGAATGTATTTTCCCGACATCAACCCCTGGTTGGTAGCCACCAGAAACTCAAAAAACTTCATTGGCAGCTGAGCATCCTCCACTATATCGGAAGGAGCAGCCTGGACATCTATCGGGGCTGCTGCCGTAACCAGGGTAGCTATTTTATCCTGAAAAAGGGAGGTATAGATACTGGCCTGCCAGCCTCCCTGGCATTGTCCTACCAAATGAATTTTATAAATACCGGTACGCTCTCGTATCTGATCCACGGCTTCATCAGTCAAGCGGATAATATCATTCATACCTAAATCTTTAAACTCTGGCGTAGCAGAGATCCATTGGGCCACATAGACATCATAGCCATAACGCTGGAAAACCCGTACCAGGCTCTGAGCCGGTGAGTAATCGGCCAAATTAGAATGGTGTCCGGCCTGGGGCGGCAAAATTAATACCGGACGTTTAGCATCACTATACCGGCGGTTAGGGAAATGGCGAAGACGCAGGGTTTGATGCTCATAAATAATATGGTTGGGAGTTGACCACTCAGGATGGGGATTTTGCATCTGGTGTAAAATATCAAAGTAGCGAACGGTTTTAGATGCATTACGCAGACAAGGATTGATATCCCGCCAGTAATCCATAGACTTGCTCCAGCACTGTTGTTGGTATTCCAGCATATTCATAAACAGCCCTCCTATTTGTGAAGTGGGAAGCGGGAAGTTGGAAGTGAGAATACTCTCGTACCTAAAAGCTCAGCTTCCCGGCTATAATATCGTTGTAAATATCCTGGGGCATGGGTATATAGGCTTCCTTTTGGGGATGATAGAAAAAGATGGAGTCTTTTATCCCGCTCATATCGAAACCTTCCTGTTGCAATTGTTGCTTAATCTCTTCCAAACTATTAATATGATCTAAATCTCTACAAATACGAATAAATATCGGCCGGGCATGTTCGGGCATACGACTGTTGATATAACTTAGAAAGCGCTTCCAATCCATAGTCTCACCTTCAATAAATTGTAATGCCGCCATACCGCAGCGCCCTTCATGACCGGGTATTTTTACCCCGTAGACACATGCATCCTCAATAGGACCGAAAAACTTTAGTAAAACATCGGCTACTTGATCAGCAGATACGGTTTTAGCCTTCCAGCGATAAGTATCTCCCAGGCGGTCGACAAATGATATATAATCATTTTCATGCAATTCCATCAGGTCGCAGGTATTTAAATAGGCATCACCTTCACTGAAAGCGTTACGAATAATTTTTGCCTCGGTAGCCTCCGAGTCATTTACATAACCATAAAAGGGATTAACTTCATTTATTTCACATAACAATACCCCAACCATACCCGGACTACACTTAATCAGCTGATTATTCTCATCACGCAACAACTCACTGCTGTCAAAATTGAAGCGCACTACCTCGCCCTGGCGTTGGTTCAATATACTTAGGTTGCCACACATACCGGGAATTTCTTCATAATTAAAAAGGCTCCCTACATTTTCCGTGGTACCGTAAATCTCTATTATATGTTTGACACCGAAGCGCTGCTTAAATGGTTCGATTAGACCTTCCCACATACCATTACATATTATTATTTCCAGAGGATTATCAGCATCATCCGGTGACTCTTCCTGGCTGTAAAGATAGCGGCACATTTCCCCTACGCCGGTAAAATAATTAGCCTGGTAGCGGCGAATATCAGACCAGAATCGGGTAGCTGAAAATTCCGATTTAAGAACCATGGTACTGCCGGTTATTATCATGCCGGAGAAGCAGACTGTAAAACCACTATTGTAATACAGGGGCAGGCACATATATTGAATACTGTCCTCATTGAGATAACCAAAGCTTCTTAGCTGCTGCCCCACTATCCAAAACCTTTGATGGCTTACCGGTACTGCTTTACGGGCTCCATAACTCCCTGAGGTATATAAATAGACTAATATGTCTTCACCTTGTATTTCTGCGGTTAGAGATGGGTTCTCCTCACTGCATTCTCCCAGTAAAAGGGCCAAACTTTGCAGCGAGGCAGGCAATTCCAGAGCTGGTTGGGGCCCGTCAACATAAACTGTCCCCGGGGAGCGGAAACGCAAACGCTCGGCAATAGTCTGGTAGATTTCAATAAAGTTACTTCCTATTATCATAGAGCGGGCTTCCACCAGATTTATACCCTGGGCCAAAACTTCACCCCGTACTCCTGTATTAATTAATGCGGTAATAACCCCTATTTTAGCCAATCCGGTAACCACCATCAGGTATTCAGGACAATTATCCATTAACAGGGCCACTACATCACCTTTTTTATAGCCCTGGCTTTGAAAAAAGTGGGCATAACGATTAGAGCGGCGATTATATTCATCGTAGCTAATAACCGCATCCTGCCATAAAATTGCCGGATGTTGAGGACATTCCCTGGCCTGTTTCTCTACTTCCCGTCCCAGAGAAGCTATTTTATATTCACCGCTATTTATAATGTTAAAATACTCCTCGGATTTTAATGCTCCACCCATTTAACCAACCTCCACCCAAATTAACGTATTGTAACCAAAATATGTACTATTATCCTTCATTCTATTTCGCCAGAAGACAGGTTCATTCCTGCTATATTAATTCCTAATAACCGAAGATATAATTATAAAGCACCAAAAGCTTAACCTCTAAAAAGAGAAAAACTGCACAACCCCAAAAACAAATGTCATAAATAGAAAATAGATATAATCGTTTACTCTTAATTCCAGGACGTTAAGGCGGGTTCGGCCTTCTCCTCCGGAATAGGCCCGGGCTTCCATGGCCTGACTTAGATCTTCCGCCCGTTGCATAGATATTCGCAAGATGGGTAGTAGCCAGGCAAAAAGAAGTTGCAGGCGATGAGATAAACCTCCCACCTGAAAATCTGCTCCCCGACAGAGCTGGGCATTCCTTACACGGTGTGCTTCTTCAATTAATAAAGGAATAAAGCGCAGGCTGATGGTCATAATCATTACCAACTCATGCACGGCCAACCCCAGCTTGCCCAGGGGTTTTAACATTTGCTCCAGTCCATCCATCATTGCCACCGGTGTAGTAGTAGCAGTCAGTAATCGTACTATAAAGAGCAGAAGAATAAATCTTAAGGTAAATGATACCGCTATCCAAATCCCTTCATAACTAATGCTTATGAAATAAAACTGAAACAGATAACGACCAGGAATAAAAAGCAGTTGAATAATAACAGTTATCAGGATGATAATAAGAAATGGTTTAAAGGCGAGCCAAAATTCATTAATATGCAGACCACTGAGCAGGAGTAAAAAAAAAGCTATGAAATATACCATAACCAGTTCCAGAGAAAATGAGGCGGCAAAAACAGCTAAAATAAAAAACAAAGCCGCCAAAACTTTACTGCGCGGATCTAATTGGTGCAGTAAAGAATCAACCGGTATATATTGTCCCAGGCTGATATTTCTAAACATTTGTTTACGCTCCCAAATTTTGTTAGGGTTGAAGAATTAGGAGTTAGGGTAATGTTCTCACGAGCGGACGAACAGAAACCTGTTGGGGTTAACCCATATGTTTCAGTCTGAGAGGTGTAGTGGCGAACCCATGTGTTCGCCCAAGGATTGTAGTTATTGACCTGGGTTCAGTGGTCGGCCGGGCAGACACACGGGTCTGCCCCTACAACGCACCATGTCGCACTCCTCACACCTTACTCCTCACCTTGCAACTGCTGTGCTATTTGCCTGGCTACTCCGGCCATACTGAGGTCTTCACCACTGAAGTTAAAGCCCCGTTGCTGGAGACGATAGGCTGCTTCCAAATGAGCGGGTAACTCTAGGTCCAGTTCCCTTAAGCTCTCATAATGGGCCAGAAGCCGTCCGGTGGGAGTATCCATAACCACCCGGCCCTCATCCAATACTACCAGGCGCTGGCAGATGGCCAGGAGGTGGCTTAAATGGTGGGTGACCATGACAATGGTAACATTATCCCGCTGGTTTAAATCTTTAAGGTACCCTAAAAGGGCCTTACGCCCCTCCATATCCAGACCGGCAGTAGGTTCATCCAGCAGCAGGCAGCGAGGTTTAAGGGCCAAAATGCTGGCCAGGGCTACCCGGCGTTTCTCCCCACTGCTTAAATTAGTGGTAAGGCGTTTATGATACCTGGCAAAATCAAGACCAGTTTGGCTCATAGCCTCTTTAACCCTCTGGTTCACTTCCTCGCTATTAAGCTTCATATTGCGGGGGCCAAAAGCTATCTCATCATAAACCTTATCTGCAAAAATCTGCTGTTCCGGGTACTGAAAAACCATACCTATTTCCTGGCGTAGCGCTATTAATTCTTTCCTCTTAAGGTGGGCCAGATTACGCCCATTATATAATATGGTACCTTGTTGCGGTTGTAATAGAGCAATAAGCAACTGTAAGAAGGTGGACTTGCCTGAGCCTGTAGCACCCATAATCCCGAGGATTTCCCCATCGTTAATGGTAAGATTTAAACCCTTTATAGCTTCCTGGGCAAACACCATACCCTTTTGGTAGGTAAAAGCAACCTTCTCTATGATAAACGGCATATAGCTTCCACCATACTTTCAATATTGGCAATGTCCTGTGCTATATCTATACCCGCTTCTTGCTCCAGTTGCTCAATAAAACTGCTTAATTCCAGGGGCTCGATTCCCAGGGAACTAATACTGGTGCCCATATTTAAAATCTCCCCGGGGGGGCCTGCGTGTATTACTTCTCCCTTATCCATTATGACAATCCGGTCGGCCTGAATAGCATCCTCTAAACTATGCGTAATCAGAATTAGGGAAATATTTAAATCCTGCCGCATGGTAAGCAACAGAGTTAACAAGTCTTTTCGGCCCCGGGGGTCCAGCATGGAGAAGGGTTCGTCTAAAACCAGATAAGCCGGTTGCATAGCCAGGAGACTGGCTATACAAAGCTTTTGTTTCTGACCCCCGGACAAAAGATAAGGAGGATATTTCGCATAATCCTCCATTGATACCATTTTAAGAGCGGTATCTACTCTTTTTCTTATTTCTAGGGGGTGAAGGCCCAGATTTTCCGGCCCAAAAGCTATCTCTTCCTCTACCAGATTGGACAGCAGCTGACTATCAGGATCTGGGAAAAGCAATCCTACCCGTTTTCTTATCTCTACCAGATTTTCGAGATTAAGACTGCTTAAACCATCAATTGTTACTTCCCCTGCATTGGGCAGAAGCAGACCATTAAGTAAACGGGTCAGAGTTGATTTACCAGACCCGTTTCTTCCCATGATAGCCACAAATTCTTTTTCCCTGATATTCAGGTTTATGTTCTTTACTGCAGGTCCCTTGCTCTGTGGATAAGTATAGCTGACATCCTCAAGCGAGATCATTTGTTCCTATTCCACCAACTCTAATACGGCCATGGGTGCGCCATCTCCCCTGCGATTGCCCATCTTAATAATACGGGTATATCCGCCCTGGCGTTCTTCATAACGGGGAGCCAGGTCATTAAATAATTTATATACCACTGCCTCACTGGTAAGATAGGACATGGCCTGCCTGCGGGCATGCAAATCCCCTCTCTTGCCTAGAGTAATCATTTTATCAGCCAGACGTTTAATTTCTTTGGCTCTAGTTTCAGTGGTGACAATTTTCTCTTTATCCAATAGAGAAGTTACTGAATTTCTCAGTACTGATCTACGGTGATCACTTCTCAGGCCTAATCTACGATAAGCCACCTGGGGCCCTCCTTTCTAATCCTCCGGTTTCTTAAAAGTAAGATCCAATTCCTTAAGTTTTCTTTCTATCTCTTCCAGCGATTTCTGGCCGAGATTTCTTATTTTACTCATCTCTTCCCGAGTTTTCTCGATTAAATCACCCACGGTATTAATATTAGCCCTTTTCAGGCCATTGGAAGCACGAACTGATAACTCCAGTTCTTCAATGGAAATTTCCAGTACCTTGTCCTTCTTCTCTTCCTCTTTTTCCACCAGTATTTCCACTTCCGCGTAAGTATCATTAATCTCGGTAAAGAGTTTCAGGTATTCGATTATTATCTGGGCTGACAGGCTTATAGCTTCTTCCGGGCTAATACTGCCATTGGTCCATACCTCCAGGGTAAGGCTGTCATAGTCGGTTCTTTTCCCTACCCGGGCATTATCAACCGTATAATTTACCCTGTTTACCGGGGTAAAAATGGAATCAACAGGTATTAAGCCTACAATTTCTTCGGTTTTATAGGCTTGCTGGTCAGCACTGACATACCCCCGGCCTCGCTCCACTGTCATTTCCATTTCTAGTCGGGCACCTTCATCCAGAGTAGCAATATGCAGATCAGGATTTAATATTTCCACCTCGGCGTCCTGGGTTATATCTGCTGCTGTTACGTCCTTTTTGCCTTGTTGTTCCAGGCGAATTATTTTACGTTCATTGCCATCATACTTTAGGATAAGTTTCTTAATATTTAGAATTATCTCGGTGGTATCTTCAAGTATATTGGGCATAGTGGAAAACTCATGCAGTACTCCGTCTATTTTGAGCGAGGTTACTGCTGCTCCCGGCAGAGATGATAGCAATACCCGACGCAGGGAATTACCCAAAGTAGTACCATATCCTCTCTCCAGGGGCTCAATGACAAATTTTCCGTAATTGGTATCGCTGTCTTTATCGACACACTCGATACGCGGTTTTTCCATCTCTAGCACTAATTTATCCCTCCTTACTATAGTAGAGGTGTTTTATCTAGAGTAGAGCTCTACAATCAACTGCTCGCTTACCGGCGTATCTATCTGCTCTCTCGTAGGATAGGCCAATACTCGGCCGGTAAAGTTTTCTACGTCTACACTTAACCACTCGGGTGGAGTCTTATAAGTTGCCTGTTCCTTGATTTCCTGGAATTTGACCATTGGTTTGCTGGTATCCTTTACCTGAATAACATCCCCAACCCTTACCAGCATAGAAGGTATGGTAGCCTTCTTACCATTAATGGTGAAATGGCCGTGATTAACCAGCTGCCGAGCTTCTTTGCGGGAAGATGCAAAACCCAACCGGTAAACTGCATTATCCAGGCGACGTTCCAACAATATTAACAGGTTAGCACCGGTAATACCCTGCTGCCGGTCTGCCTTTACAAAATAATTATGAAACTGTTTTTCCAATATACCATAGGTTCTTTTGGTTTTTTGTTTTTCCCTTAATTGCAGGCCATACTCACTAACCTTTTGCCTGCGTCCCTGCCCATGTGCACCTGGTGCATAGTTTTTTCTTTCTATGGCACACTTTTCTGAATAGCACCTGTCTCCCTTAAGAAATAGCTTTTCTCCTTCCCGGCGGCACTGGCGGCAAACTGCATCTGTATATCTTCCCACTTTATACTTTTACCTCCTTAAACCCTTCTTCTTTTTGGTGGCCGGCAACCATTATGCGGAATGGGAGTAACGTCCTTAATAGCACTTACTTCCAGACCGGTAGCCTGCAGTGATCTAATCGCTGCTTCGCGTCCAGCACCGGGACCTTTTACATAACATTCTACTTCTTTTACCCCGTGCTCCATAGCTGCCCGGGCAGCATTTTCTGCGGCCTGCTGGGCGGCAAACGGGGTACTTTTACGTGAACCTTTAAAGCCTACTGTGCCTGCACTGGCCCAGGATATGGCATTACCATGCTTATCGGTAATGGAAATCATGGTGTTATTAAAAGTTGACTTAATATGGGCAATACCTTGCTCAATATTCTTTTTTTCACGTCTTTTAACCCTGGTAGTTGTTGTTCTGCGTGCCACTCATTTATCCCCCTTCCGGCTATTTCTTCTTGCCGCTTACGGTACGTTTCGGCCCTTTACGGGTACGGGCATTAGTCTTGGTTTTTTGACCTCTAACCGGTAACCCGCGACGATGCCTGATACCTTTGTAACAACCCAGGTCCATCAGTCTCTTGATATCCATACTGGTTTGACGGCGCAGGTCACCCTCCACCGTATATTGCTTTTCAATTATTTCCCTTAATTTGGCTGCTTCATCCTCTGTTAAATCTTTCACTCTGGTGTCTGGATTTATACCTGCTTCTGCCAGTATTTTCCGGGCAGAAGGCCTTCCTATACCAAAAATGTAGGTGAGTGATATTTCTACCCTTTTATCCCGGGGTAAGTCTACTCCCGCTATTCTTGCCAAATTTTTTCACCTCCCGCTTTCTTAACCTTGTACCTGTTTATGCTTGGGATTTTCGCAAATTACCATTACTTTTCCTTTGCGTTTGATTACCTTGCATTTTTCACACATCGGTTTTACTGATGGTTTTACTTTCACCGTATTTACCTCCTTAAACACTGGTTAATTTTAAATTCTTAATTTCTAATTTTGAATTATTGTAGAAATACTACGTATTTCCTTTTATTCTATCTTTTACGAATTAACTTGCTCATAATAAATCTGCATCTAATTAAGTAGGGTTTAAGTTAATTGTATATAGAAGAAATGTGAAGCATTTCCTCTTTAATTAAGAATTCAAAATTCATAATTCAAAATTATTTAAAACGGTATGTTATCCTGCCGCGGTTCAGGTCATAGGGTGATAATTCCACCGTAACACGGTCTCCAGGTAATATTCTGATAAAGTTCATACGCATTTTGCCTGAAATATGGGCGAGGACTTTATGGCCGTTTTCCAGTTCGACCTTGAACATGGCATTTGGTAATGGTTCCAAAACCTTCCCCTCAACCTCGATTACATCATCTTTAGCCATTTACCAGACCTCCTTCCCATCTATTTCTGTGGCCTCCTGCAACTTTTTCAGGTTTTTCCTGATTATATGGTTATCGGGCCTTTCTCCTCGGTTCAGGTAGGCAAAAACATCATCTGCCGTCATCCTGGTTAATTGAATATGTTTGATATTCTTAATCTTGGGATTTTCTATTTTCCTTATATCACCATCAGCTAAGAGCACCAACCGTTCGTTTACTACCCCGACAACCACGAACATTGCCCCTTTATCACGACCATTCTTAGAATACACAACTTTACCCAGCATTGTTTCTAAAATCCTGGTCACCTCCATTACCTCAAGGTGAGAATTTCAGGACCACGGTCAGTGATGGCTATGCTATGTTCAAAATGAGCTGATAAGCTGCCATCCGAGGTAACTACCGTCCAATCATCGGCTTTGGTAAATACATTAAGTGCTCCTAAATTGAGCATAGGTTCGATAGCTATGGTCATTCCTTCTTTCAACTCCGGGCCCTGATTGGCTCTGCCATAATTAGGCACCGGCGGGTCTTCATGCATATTGCGACCAATTCCATGGCCGACAAATTCACGTACTACTGAAAATCCATGTTGTTCGGCATATTTTTGAATGGCATGGGATACTTGACCTAATCTATTGCCAATTCTAGCTTCGTGAATACCTTTAAACAATGCCTTTTCAGTATATCTAATTAATCGTAGAGCTTCCTTACTGACTTCTCCAACCGGCACGGTTATAGCTGCATCACCGGCATACCCGTTTAAGATAAGGCCAAAGTCAATACTAATAATATCCCCTTCTTGCAGGCTCCTTTCTCCTGGTATACCATGCACCACCTCTTCATTAACAGAGGCACAGATGGCTGCCGGAAAGGGTTTTCCTCCTCCCCGGGGGTGAGGGTAATTTTTGAAAACTGGTACCGCATTGCGTTTCTTACATTCCTCTTCAGCTATAGCATTTAATGCAAGAGTAGTAATTCCCGGGCTTATATTAACTCTTAGCAATTCCAGTATTTCTGCTACAGCCTGGCCGGCTATTCGCATCTGGGCAATTTCTTCCCGGGTTTTCAATATTATCATCTAAGGCTCTCCAACCGATTTTTAATATCGGCAAAAACCAGCTTGCTGTCACGGTTACCGTCTATCTCCTGCAAAACGTTCTGCCGGGCATAATAAGTGAGCAAAGGGTTGGTTTGTTCCTGATAAACCTTAAGCCTTTCTGCCACCGTTTCGCCCTGGTCATCACTACGCTGTATTAGTTCTCCCCCACATTTATCACAGATTCCCTCGGTGCTGGGGGGATTAGACTGTAGATTATAAACGACTTTACATTCCTTACAACTTACCCTTCCCGATAAGCGCTTAATAAGGATCTCGTTGGGAACGGTTATATTAATAGCGACATCAATTTTTTTGCCATTACTACTTAGAACCCGATCTAGAGCCTCGGCCTGCACTGTAGTCCGGGGAAAGCCATCCAACAGAAAACCATTTTGACAGTCGGCTTCGGCCAGTCTCTCTTCCACTATGCCAATAGTTACTTCGTCGGGAACTAATTTACCGGCGTCCATGTACTTTTTGGCTTCCTTGCCCAGTTCGGTTTCGCGGCTAACCGCATCCCGAAACATATCACCAGTTGATATATGAGGAATGGGGTACTCTTTCTTGATAAACTCGGCTTGAGTCCCTTTACCTGCACCAGGAGGTCCCATAAGTACTATGTTCACTTAAATCATCTCCTATTTTACAAACCCTTCGTAACTGCGTAAGAGCAGGTGCGATTCAATCTGTTTCATGGTATCTAATGCAACTCCGACTACGATCAAGAGTGAAGTACCTCCAAACCAGATGCTGGTTACCCCGGTAAGGCCGATAACAAAGTTAGGTAAAACTGCGATTAAGGCTAAAAATACCCCTCCAGCCAGAGTTAGGCGTGATAATACTTTATCTATATACTCTGCTGTAGGTCTACCCGGCCTGATTCCAGGAACAAATCCTCCGTATTTTTTAATGTTATCAGCTACATCCATAGGATTGAATATGATAGCCACATAAAAATAGGTGAAAAATACTATCAAAGCAGCATACATCAAATTGTATAGTACACTGCCAAAATTAAAATAGTTGTTCAAAAACTGGTTAAAACCCGAGTTGGGACTCATCCATGAACCGATGGTAGCTGGAAACATCATCAGGGACATGGCAAATATTATAGGTATAACCCCGGCGGCATTGACCTTCAGGGGTAAAAACGTACTTTGACCCCCATAGAGCTTGCGTCCCACTACTCTCTTGGCATATTGCACCGGCAACCTTCTTTGGCCTTCATTAACTGCAATAATAGCTACGATTATACCCAGAGCTATTACTATAAACAGGAATATATTAAACGCACCAATAATTCCGCCGGATAATTCCTGTCCTACCCCACTAATCTGGCTAGGTAATCGAGATACAATACCAGCAAAAATTATCAGGGAAATCCCATTTCCTATTCCCTTTTCAGTTATCATTTCACCTATCCACATTAGCAACGCAGTTCCTGCAGTCAGGGAAACAGCGATTATCAAATAGGAACCAATACCCGGGTGCACTATAGCACCACTCTTACCCAGGGCAGCAGACATTCCCATGGCCTGAATGAAGGCCAGTACTACTGTACCATAACGGGTGTACTGGGCAATAACCTTGCGGCCTTCCTCGCCTTCTTTTTGCAGTTCTTCCAGTCGAGGTACTACCACCGTTAATAACTGCATGATAATTGATGCATTAATATACGGGGTTATGCTCATGGCAAATATACTGAAGCGCTTGAAGGCTCCCCCGGAAATTATATCAAAAAATCCGAATAACTGTCCTTTAAGCAGTTCCGTCAATGCTTCCGGATTTATCCCCGGAACCGGGACATGAGCACCTATACGAAAAACCAGTAACATGAACAGGGTGAATAATAGCTTTTGTCTCAGGTCTCCAACCTTGAAGGCCTGTTGTAGGGACCCCAGCATTAAATCACCTCAACTCTACCACCCCGGGCAGTTATTTTCTCTTCTGCCTGCCTGCTGATTTTGTGGGCCCTGACTATCAATTTTTTCTCCAGTTCCCCATCACCCAGGATTTTAACTCCATCCTTAATGGACTTAATCAACCCTGCGTTTTGCAGTACCTCGGGGTTTATCTCACTACCATCATCAAAGCTGTTTAAATCCCTAATGTTTACAATAGCGTATTCTTTCTTAAATATATTAGTAAATCCTCGCTTGGGCAGCCGCCTCTGCAGTGGCATCTGACCACCTTCAAAGCCCGGCCTAACTCCTCCTCCAGAGCGGGCCTTCTGACCTTTATGTCCCCGGGTTGAAGTCTTCCCATGACCGGAACCGGTACCTCGCCCTACTCTCTTTACCCGTTTATTTGCGCCCGGGGGAGATTTTAGTTCCTCCAGTTTCACTTTAAGACCTCCCTCACTAATCTAATTCTTCAACTTTTACCAAATGATTTACTTTATTGACCTGCCCCCATATTTCCGGGCAATCTTCCTTTATTACACTTTGCTGTAATTTCTTAAATCCCAGACTCCTAATGGTAGCTCGCTGGGTTTCGGGACAGCCAATAAAACTCTTGACCCATGTTATCTTCAACTGTTTAGCCAAGTCCTAACCCTCCTAGCCCATAATCTCTTCTATAGTTTTGCCCCTTTTTCTGGCCACATCTTCTGCCCTTTTCAGGTTTCTTAGCCCTTCCATGGTGGCATGAACCATATTATTGGCATTGGCGGAACCAAGTGACTTGGTAAGTATATCTTTTATCCCGGCAGCTTCTAAAACTGCTCTAACCGGCCCCCCGGCAATAACACCAGTACCAGCAGATGCTGGTTTCAGGAGTACTTCACCGGCGCCAAACCTGCCAATTATCAGGTGTGGAATAGTTCTTTCATCAATCAACGGTACGTCAATCATGTTCTTTTTAGCATTTTCTATGGCTTTACGGATAGCTTCCGGTACTTCAGTAGCCTTACCCTTACCGGTGCCTACCTTACCTTCACCATCGCCAACTACCACCAGAGCGCTAAAACTAAACCTGCGTCCGCCTTTTACGACCTTGGCCACCCTTCTAACATTAACTACTTTTTCTATTAGTTCCGGGCCGGCCTGTTCTTTTTCAATCATCGTGTCCCTCCTAACTCATGTAGAGATTGATGTTAGAATTCAAGTCCATTTTCTCTGGCGGCATCTGCCAGAGCTGCAACACGTCCATGATATTTGTATCCACTCCGATCAAAGACTACCGCGGTGATACCTTTCTCTTTGGCCCTGGCTGCGATACTGCTTCCAACTGCTCTGGCTGCATCTATATTAGTTTTGGAAGCCAGGTCCTGCAGGTCTTTATCCAGAGTCGAAGCCGTTACCAGGGTTCTTCCCTGTTTATCATCTATAATCTGGGCATATATGTGGTTAAGGCTTTTGTATATGCATAGCCTGGGGGTTTCTGTAGTTCCGGCTATTTTTCTGCGTACCCGGCCATGTTTTCCTTGTCTTAACACATTTCTGCTAGTTTTCTTAATCAAGCCTGGTCACTCCCTTCCTGCTTTATTTACCGCCGGCCTTGCCAGCTTTGCGCCTGATAAACTCATTTTCGTACTTAATACCCTTGCCTTTGTAGGGTTCAGGCTTTCTTATAGCGCGAATGTGGGCTGCGGTATTTCCAACCAGTTGCTTATCAATACCCTTAATGGTAATCCTGGTTGGGGCAGGAACTTCAAACTCTATTCCCTCAGGAGCATCCACTTCTACCGGGTGCGAGAACCCTATGCTTATGACCAATTTTTTTCCCTGCATTTGGGCTCTGTAACCTACGCCTACCAGTTCCAGCTTTTTCTCGAACCCGTTGGTCACTCCTTCAACCATATTGGCAATCAAAGCCCGGCTAAGCCCATGAAAAGAACGCTGTTGCTTATCATCGTTGGCTCTTTGAACCAGGATCTGATTATCTTCCTGGGTTATAGTAATTTCTTCCGGCAATGCCTGTGTCAGTGTGCCTTTGGGGCCCTGAACAGTTACTGTATTGCCATCTACCGTTACCTTCACGCCTGCAGGTAGACTGATGGGTTTTTTACCGATTCTTGACACTGTCTACTCCTCCTCCAGCTACCATATATAGCATATTACTTCGCCACCCAAGCCTTGTTTGCGGGCTTTTTTATCGGTCATTAAACCCTGAGAGGTGGATATCACTGCCGTACCCAGACCACCCAGAACCTTGGGGATTTCATCTTTTTTGACATACACTCTTAGCCCTGGTTTGCTTATCCTTTTAAGCCCGGTGATAACCTTCTCCCGGTTAGGGCCGTATTTGAGGTATATCCTGATAATTCCCTGTTTACCATCCTCTATATATTCATAATCCTTGATGTACCCTTCGTCTTTCATGATTCCTGCTATCCCCAGTTTAAGCTTGGAACCGGGCACCTCAACGGTTTCATGCATGACCATGTTACCGTTTCTTACCCTGGTTAAGAAATCGGCTACGGGATCAGTCATGACCATACTTTATACCTCCTTTTAATAGACCTACCAGCTTGATTTAGTAACACCAGGTAGTTCTCCTTTATGGGCTAGTTCCCGAAAACATATTCTGCACATGCCAAATTTACGCATATAAGCTCTGGGGCGTCCGCATATCTTGCAGCGGTTGTAGGATCTTACCCCGTATTTGGGCTCACGCTTTTGCTTAACAATCATTGCCTTCTTGGCCATCCTTCTTACCCCCTATCTAAACGGCATTCCCATATGTCTTAAAAGTTCCCGGGCTTCTTCATCAGTTTTGGCAGTGGTTACTATAACAACTTCCAGACCTCTGATTTTATCAATTTTATCGTACTCTATCTCTGGAAAAATAGTCTGTTCCTTTATGCCCAGGGAATAGTTACCCCGGCCATCAAAAGCCTGAGGGGAAACACCCCTGAAGTCACGTACCCGTGGCAAAGACAGGTTTATTAACTTGTCCAGGAAGTTATACATTTTTTCTCCCCTTAAAGTAACCTTGCAGCCAATTGCCATACCTTCTCTCAGTTTAAAGCCGGCAATGGATTTTTTCGCCCGGGTAACTACCGGTTTTTGCCCGGATATAATGGTGAGGTCATTAACCGCCCCATCCAGAGCCTTGGGGTTCTGTATGGCTTCACCAACACCTATGTTAATTACTACCCGCTCTATGCGGGGAACCTGCATGACATTTTTGTATTGAAATTGCTCCACTAACTTTGGTACTATTTCAGTTTTATACTGTTCATACAACCTGGCCATTAACCAGTTAGCCTCCTTTCCTGGAGATTAATCTATTATTTCTCCACAGTTCTTGCATACCCTGACTTTTTCTTGGTTATCCAGTATTTTGCTGCCAATGCGGGTGGGCTTGTCGCATTTGTTGCAGAGCAGCATAACATTGGAGGCGTTCATCGGTGTCTCTATCCTTAAAATACCTCCCTGAGGTATAGCCCGATTAGGTTTCTGGTGTTTCTTAACCCGGTTAATACCCTCAACTACAACTTTATTGGCTGCGGGTAAAACTCGAAGTACTTTGCCCTTTTTACCAGCATCCTTGCCGGTAGTTACCAGGACTATATCGCCCTTCTTAATTCGCATTATTTACACCTCCATCGACTACAGGACTTCCGGAGCCAACGATATTATTTTCATAAAGTTCTTTTCCCTGAGTTCTCTGGCTACAGGTCCAAAAATACGTGTACCCCGCGGATTATTATTATCATCTATTATCACTGCTGCGTTTTCCGAAAAGGCTATATAGGAACCATCAGGCCGCCTGATTTCCTTTTTAGTCCTGACCACTACCGCTTTGACTACGTCACCTTTTTTAACAACTCCGCCCGGAGCTGCTTCTTTTACACTGGCAATAATAACATCGCCTACAGTAGCATAACGTCTGCCCGAACCACCGGGTATCTTTATACACAATACTTTTTTGGCCCCGGTGTTATCTCCGACCTGAAGCATTGTCTCCTGTTGGATCACGGATTTAACCTCCCTTCAAATTGAAAAGGACTTACTCTAGAGTCTCGGCTTTGCGAACGATTTCAACCAGCCGCCATCTCTTGTTCTTACTCAAGGGACGGGTTTCCATGATTTTTACCACATCACCGGTTTTGGCTTCATTATTTTCATCATGAGCCATATATTTTTTGCTGGTTCTGATCGTCTTTTTATAGAGAGGATGCTGTTTAACGGTTTCTACGCTGACGGTAATAGTTTTTTCCATTTTATCGCTGCTGACCGTTCCCATCCTTACTTTCCTGTTTGCACGATTATCTGCCACCCTTAGACCTCCTTAAATAAGTTTTGGCTTTTTCACCAGTACGGATTTAGTAATCGTTTCCCCGGGCAATTTCCCTTTGTCTTAAAACTGTCTTACACCTGGCAATATTCTTCCTAACGTCCCTTATTCTCATCGGATTGTCTAATTGTCCGGTAGCAAGCTGAAACCTCAGATTGAATAACTCCTCTTTATAATCGGAAACTTTTCTGTTTAGTTCATCGTCGGTTAGCTCTCTCACCTTCTTAGCTTTCACTAACCTCACCACCCATTTCTTCTCTTTTTACAAACTTGCACTTGATTGGCAGTTTGTGCGAGGCCAGGCGCATGGCTTCACGCGCAACTTCTTCGCTGACGCCGGATAACTCGAACATGACCCGACCCGGTTTAACCACTGCTACCCAGTGTTCCGGGGAGCCTTTACCTTTACCCATACGGGTTTCAGCAGGTTTCACGGTCAGAGGACGGTCGGGGAATATTTTTATCCACAGCTTCCCGCCCCTCTTAACATAACGGTTGATAGCTATACGGGCAGCTTCTATCTGGCGGTTTGTAATCCAGGCCGCCTCGAGAGCCTGTAAGCCATAATCCCCATAGGTTATGGTGTTACCCTTATTGGCTTTACCGCTTAAATCAGGGCGATGCTGTTTTCTATATTTAATTCTTTTTGGGGTAAGCATTATTTTTCTGCCTCCTCCACTGCTTTCTGTTTTGGTCTCTGTTTTGCCTCGGGCATAATTTCACCACGATTAACCCATACTTTGATGCCAATCTTGCCATAGGTAGTATTGGCTTCAGCAAAACCATAGTCTACATCAGCTCTTAAGGTGTGCAGGGGCACTTTGCCCTCAGAATACCACTCGCTGCGAGCTATTTCAGCTCCACCCAGACGGCCGGATATGGCAACTTTAATGCCTATAGCTCCAGCTCTCATGGTTCTGCCTACCGTCTGTTTCATAGCCCGACGAAAAGAAATTCTTTTTTCCATTTGCTGAGCGATGTTCTCGGCTACAATCTGAGCATCTAGTTCCGGCTTTTTAATCTCCTGGATATTGATATTAATATTTTTGCCGGTCATTTTTATTAGCTCAGCCTTTAGTTTTTCTACTTCCATGCCACCCCGGCCAATAACTATACCGGGTTTGGCGGTATGAATGGTTATCCGTACCCGGTTGCCGGTTCTTTGTATTTCCACCTTGGATATCCCGGCAGTGTAAAAATGCTCCTTAATATAGTGCCGAATTTTATAATCTTCGTGCAGTAAATCCGTATAATCGCGGTCAGCATACCAGTTGGAATCCCAATCTCTGATAATGCCGATCCTAAAACCTTTTGGATGAACCTTTTGACCCACTATTTAACCTCCCTTTCCCTGAGTACCACGGTTATATGGCTGGTTCTGTGGCGTCTCACATCAGCTCTACCGTAAGCCCTGGGCCTCATCCTTTTAAGTGTGGGCCCTTCATCTACGTAAATCTCCGATACGTATAGTTCATCGGAATCCATATCATTGTTATGTTCCGCATTGGCAATAGCAGATTTTAATACTTTACTAATCAGGGGCGCAGATTTTTTGTTGGTGTATTTAAGAATACCGACTGCTTCATCGATCTTTTTACCTCTTACTAAATCAGCCACCTGGCGAGCTTTAAAGGGAGATACTCTTAGAAAACGAGCTACTGCTCTGGCTTCTTCCATTTTAATATTCCTCCTTCCTACCTGGCTCTGCTGGATTTCTCATTTTTGCCAGCATGTCCTCTATAGGTTCTGGTAGGAGCAAATTCTCCCAGTTTCATGCCCACCATATCCTCGGTTACATATACCGGGATATGCCTGCGGCCATCGTGTACCGCCAGAGTATGCCCAATCATCTGGGGCATAATCGTGGAACGTCTCGACCAGGTCTTGATGACTTTCTTCTGGCCGCTTTCGTTCATCTGTTCAATCTTTTGTAAAAGTTTTTCTTCACAATAAGGTCCTTTTTTCAACGACCTGCTCATCTACAGACCTCCTTTATTTACGTTTCCGAACGATCATGTTATCAGATGGTTTCTTTTTACGGGTTTTGCCGCCAATAGCTATTTTACCCCACGGAGAAACCGGGTATTTTCTTCCAATCGGTGCCCGTCCTTCACCACCACCATGGGGATGATCAGTCGGGTTCATAACCGAACCCCTTACCGTAGGCCTAATTCCCAACCAGCGGGTTCTTCCTGCTTTGCCTATGGTCTGATTCTCATACTCTACATTTCCTACCTGCCCTATGCTGGCCCGGCAGTTAACGTGAACCAGACGAACTTCTCCGGAAGGGAGACGAACATGAGCATAGGCGCCTTCCTTGGCCATAAGCTGGGCTACAGTTCCGGCGGAACGAACCAGCTGAGCACCTTTACCGGGTCTAAGCTCTATATTATGAATTAGTGTTCCTACCGGTATATCTTTCAGGGGAAGGGCATTACCAACCTTGATATCTGATTCAGAACCAGATTCTACTATATCACCGACTTTTAAATTGTTCGGTGCAATTATATAGGCTTTGTATCCGTCAGCATAATGTAATAACGCTATGTTTGCTGACCGGTTAGGATCGTATTCTATAGCTGCTACCCGTGCGGGAACATTATCTTTGCGCCGCTTGAAATCAATTATGCGATAAAGCCGCTTATGTCCGCCACCACGGTGTCTTACCGTTAATTTGCCCCTGACGTTCCTGCCGCCAGTCTTTTTCAGTGGTGCAGTAAGCTGTTTTTCCGGTTCTTTCTTGGTTATCTCCTCGAAAGTCATTACCGTCATTTGCCTTCTGCTTGGTGTTGTAGGCTTATACTTTTTTATGCCCATCTAAATATTTACCTCCTTAAACAGCCGAACTAACTTATTTACATACCTTCAAAAAGACGTATTTTCTGTCCCGGCTTCAGGGTGACAATAGCCTTTTTGCGGTTAGGGGTACGACCTTCGAACCTGCCCATTCTTTTTGGTTTGCCTTTTACACTAATGGTACGAACATTATCAACCTTAACGCTGAATATGTTCTCAATGGCATTCTTGATTTCGGTCTTATTGGCCCTACGGTCTACTACGAAAGTATATTTATTGTCAGCCAGAAGGTTCATCGATTTTTCGGTTATAACCGGCTTGATGATTATATCCCTGTAATCTTTCATTTTAGGCATATACCTCCTCTACTTTGGCTACTGCATCCCTGGTAATAAGTAGAGTATCGTACTTTAGCAGATCATAGACATTGATAAAGTCTACTCTTAATGGCTTAACCCCGGGAATATTACGGGCAGATTTGTTAACATTGGGGTCACCATCGGCTGTTATCACCAGTGTCTTTTTACTGCTATTTAACGCTTGCAGTGTAGCTACCATCTGTTTGGTTTTGGGTTCATCAAAGCTAAGTTGATCAACCACAATTATATTATTTTCCAGTACTTTGCTGGAAAGAGCAGATTTCATTGCCAGCCTTCTCGCCTTACGAGGTAGGCGGTAAGAGTAATCACGTGGTTTAGGGCCAAAGGCAATTCCGCCTCCAGTCCAAACTGGATTTCTACTGCTCCCTACCCGAGCCCTGCCGGTGCCTTTCTGCCGCCACGGTTTTTTGCCACCGCCGCTAACTTCGGCTCTGGTCTTGCTGGATGAGGTCCCAACTCTTTTATTGGCCAACTGCATTTTTACAAAATCATACATTACTGATTTGTTAGGCTCTATACCAAAAACGCTATCGTTTAATTCCAGTTCTCCAATCTGGGCCCCACTCATATCGTATAACGCTACTTTAGGCACTTTTCTTACCTCCTTCGTAGTTAACTATGCCTTAACTGAATCCTTGATTATAACCAGACCTTTCCTGGGCCCTGGAATAGATCCTTTTATCAAGATAAGATTTCTTTCCGGATAGACTTTTACTACCTTCAAGCCCTGCACAGTCACTCTCTCTCTTCCCAGGTGTCCGGGAAGCTTCCTGCCTTTAAATACACGAGCCGGGCCTTTAGCTGCCAGTGAACCAGGACGACGATGGTACTTGGAACCATGCCCCATGGAACCACGTGCAAAGTTGTGTCTCTTAACCGCACCGGCGAAGCCTTTTCCCTTGGATGTGCCTACTACATCTACAATGTCTCCAGGATTGAACTGATCAGCCTTTAATTCCTGGCCAATCTCGTAGGCCTCAATATCCTTGACCCGAAATTCTTTTATATAACGCAGGGGTTTTACATTGGCTTTTTTGAAATGTCCCCTGGCCGGCTTGTTTACCTGTTTTTCTTTCAGGTTGTAAAAGCCTACCTGGATAGCGCTATAACCATCTGTTTCACTGTTTTTTTTCTGTAAAACCGTACATGGTCCGGCTTCAATAATGGTTACCGGTACGGCCTTATCGTTTTCGTCAAATATTTGGGTCATACCTATCTTTCTACCCATGATTGCTTTATTAATATCAGCAGCCACCTGAAATACCTCCTAGTTGTGATTTCTCTTAGTGATTGGTTGGAAGTGGGCATCCAACTTCACTTATAATTAATTAGCCGGACATTTTGCTGCTTCAAGACCTTAAGGCCCCCTGGTCTTTTAGCACCGGTCCTCACACCTATAATTTGATCTCTATGTCAACCCCTGAAGGTAAGTCCAGGTGCATCAGAGCATCGATGGTTTTGGGGTTAGGATCCAGTATGTCTATCAGTCGTTTATGGGTTCTCATTTCAAATTGCTCTCTGGCATCTTTGTTAACATGAGGAGATCTTAAAATGGTAAATATATTTTTCTCCGTCGGCAAAGGAATAGGTCCAGAAACACTGGCCCCATTTTTCCTGGCCGTTTCAACTATTTTTTGTGAGGATTGATCTAATAGTTTGTGATCAAATGCTTTGAGTCTAATTCTAACCTTTTGCTGGCCACTCACGCAGTTAAACCTCCTTAAATCGGCTTTAATTGTTACACGCTACCGGGTGTATAAAAATATTTACAGATTTTAAAAACCTGTTGTTTTATAAAGAACATTTACCGAAAACTACTTCCGGTTAAGAACAACCCCGGGAAGGGAAGAGCATCCTCCCTCCCGGTTTAGAATAGCAATTATTCTCTGAGGCTGGTAACTACACCAGAACCTACGGTTCTTCCACCTTCACGAATAGCAAAACGCAGTCCTTCTTCAATGGCTATTGGGGTTATTAAATCAATGGCCATCTGCACATTATCTCCTGGCATTACCATTTCTACCCCTTCCGGAAGTTGGATAATTCCGGTTACGTCAGTAGTTCTAAAGTAGAATTGGGGGCGATACCCGCCAAAGAACGGAGTATGTCTGCCACCTTCTTCTTTGGTCAATACGTACACTTCAGCATTAAATTTGGTCAAGGGCTGAATGCTTCCCGGTTTGGCTAAAACCATGCCCCGCTCTACTTCTTTGCGGTCTACGCCTCTTAGCAGGGTTCCGATATTGTCTCCAGCTTCAGCATAGTCAAGGAGCTTTCTAAACATTTCTACTCCGGTACATACGGTCTTTCTGATTTCATCCCGCATACCTACTATGGCTACTTCATCGCCTACTTTGACCTGTCCTCTTTCTACTCTTCCGGTAGTTACGGTGCCTCTTCCGGTTATGGTAAATACGTCTTCTATAGGCATCAGGAAGGGCTTGTCAGTTGCTCTCTGCGGTAGCGGTACATAGCTGTCAACTGCATCCATCAGTTCCCATATCTTGCCACACCATTCGCATTCTCTGGTGCCACATCCGCATTCCAGGGCTTTGAGAGCTGATCCCATTATTATCGGGGTATCATCTCCAGGAAACTCGTATTCATTTAAGAGTTCTCTGATTTCCATGTCTACCAGTTCCAACAGTTCCTCATCATCAACCATATCGGTTTTATTCATGAACACCACTATATGGTGTACCCCTACCTGTCGAGACAGGAGGATATGCTCCCTGGTCTGGGGCATGGGTCCGTCTGCGGATGATACTACCAGTATGGAACCGTCCATCTGAGCTGCTCCGGTAATCATGTTCTTTATGTAGTCTGCATGACCCGGGCAGTCTACATGAGCATAATGCCGGTTTTCAGTCTGGTATTCCACATGAGATGTGTTTATGGTTATGCCTCTTTCTTTTTCTTCCGGCGCTTTGTCAATCTGTTCATACGAAGTAGCTATGGCTCCCCCTACCTTGGATAAGGTCAGGGTTATTGCCGCTGTCAGCGTAGTCTTGCCATGGTCAACGTGACCTATGGTGCCGATGTTAAGATGAGGTTTGGTCCTCTCGTATTTTGCCTTTGCCATCCTATCTCTCACCTTTCCTTTTTAATAATCTTTAGTGGTTAATATATTTTCTACAGGGTAAAAGGGATTGCTCTGTTTTGTACCGGATATACAATATAGAGCATCAGGTAAAACATTTTATTTGCTTCTTTTAGTCTAATCCTGTTGCCTCACCCCTTACACCTGACTGGTAACTCTGTTACAATTTTTAATTCTTAATTTTGAATTTTGAATTATCGTAGAAAAACACCGTTTTTCTTTCTATTTTAATCTTTTACGGGTCATACTAAATCTGCGTTAATATGCATAATTACTCTGCCTGCAATGGGACCAATTAAGAATTAAAAATTCAAAATTCAAAATTATTTTTAGACTGGTAGCCCATATCTTCTGGCTATAATTTCTCTGCTTTTTGATTCTGGTACTTCAGCATAATTCTTAATATACAGAGAAAAACTGGCTCTTCCCTGGCTAAGTGACCTTAAACTGGTGGCATAACCAAAGGTTTCCGCCAAGGGTACACTACCTTTAATAATCTTACTATCCCGGTTCTCTTCAAAACCGAAAATTCTGCCCCGGCGTGCATTCAGGTCGGATATAATGTCGCCCACATATTCCTCCGGGCCTACAATCTCTATATCCATTATGGGTTCCAGCAGAATCGGCTGGGCATCAGCTAGAGCTTGCTTGATTGCCATACTACCAGCTATCTTGAAAGCCTGTTCACTGGAATCAACCTCGTGGTAATTCCCCCCGGTTAAAGTTATTTGCACATCATCCACCGGGTATCCTGCCAGAATACCTGCCTGTAAGGCTTCAAGTACTCCGATTTCCACCGCTGCGGCAAATTCCCGGGGTACGTTTTCCGGGTTGGACCGATTAGTAAAGCGTTTACCTTCTCCCTCTTTGAGGGGCTCAACCTCAATAATAACCCGGGCATATTGCCCCCGACCACCACTTTGTTTCTCAAAGGTGTTTTCAGTAACGGTTTTCTTTTTAACACTTTCTTTATAGGCCACCTGCGGTTTACCCACATTAGCATTAACTTTGAATTCCCGCAGCAGACGGTCAATAATAATTTCCAGATGTAATTCTCCCATACCGGATATTATGGTTTGACCGGTTTCCGGGTTAGTTCGAGTACGGAAAGTGGGATCTTCTTCAGCCAAACGGGCCAGGCTTTCTCCTATTTTATCCTGGTCCGCTTTAGTTTTAGGCTCAATGGCCACATCAATAACTGACTCAGGAAAATCCATAGGCTCAAGCAGGAATGGTCGGTCTTCACTGCATAAAGTATCTCCCGTTACCGTCTCTTTCAACCCTACACCGGCAACTATATCACCAGCCAGGGCTTCCTCTACTTCTTCCCGGTGATTGGCATGCATCCTTAATATCCTGGTTATGCGTTCCTTTTTGTCTTTACCGCTGTTAAGAACATAACTGCCAGTTTTTATTTTACCCGCATATATCCGGAAATAAGTTAGCTTGCCCACATAGGGGTCACCAGCAACCTTGAACGCCAGGGCACAAAGGGGCTCATCCCGGTCTGCCTTTACCAGGGTATCACTGTTATCTAACAGATTAGTTGCACTTACCGGCGGTATGTCTACCGGAGAAGGCAGATAGTCTACTACTGCATCTAGCAACATTTGCACACCCTTGTTTTTAAAGGACGACCCGCATAATATCGGTACCAGTTTATTAGTAATAGTTAGTTTTCTCAAAGAACTGGTGATTTTATCAGGGGAAATTTCTTGACCCTCCAGATACTGTTCCAGTATTTCATCATCGTATTCCGATATTTTCTCCAGGAGCAGGTTTCTATATTTCTGAGCCTGCTCTTGTTCTAACTGTTCCAGGTCTCTGGTACTAAAAGTTTCCCCCAGATTATCCTGGTATTCATAGGCTTTTAGCCTGATGACATCTATAACTCCCCGAAAACTATCCTCCACTCCAATAGGCAGTTGGATTAGAGCAACTTCACTACCAAGATTATCTTCTATCATTTTAACAGCCCGGAAATAATCTGCCCCTATCCGATCCATTTTATTGATATAAGCTATTCGGGGAACTTCATATCGGTCTGCCTGTCTCCAGACAGTTTCGGACTGGGGCTGAACTCCGGCAACTGCACAAAATATCCCGATGGCTCCATCAAGTACTCGAAGCGACCGTTCTACCTCAACTGTAAAGTCCACATGCCCGGGCGTATCAATAATGTTAATAATACAATTTTGCCACCGGCATGCAGTCGCGGCCGAGGTTATGGTTATACCTCTTTCCTGTTCCTGACTCATCCAGTCCATGGTGGCGGTCCCTTTATCTACTTCGCCAATCCGATGAACTCTGCCGGAATAATATAGGATTCTTTCGGTAGTGGTAGTCTTTCCAGCATCAATATGAGCCATTATTCCAATATTTCTGATTGTTGCTAAATCGGATATATCAGCCATTTATGTCCTCACAGAATAAATTCTTAAATCAAGAATTTCCAACAGGGTTTTTTACCAGCGGTAATGAGCGAAAGCCTTATTGGCTTCGGCCATCTTATGGGTATCTTCTTTTTTCTTAACCGAACCGCCGGTACTGTTATAAGCATCTACTATTTCACCCGCCAGGCGTTCTGCCATTGTTTTTTCTCCTCTTTTACGGGAGTATCCAACCAACCATCTGATCGCCAATGTCTGCCTTCTATCTGGTCTTACTTCGACCGGAACCTGGTAGTTGGCTCCGCCTACCCGCCGGGCCTTAACTTCTACTATCGGGGTAATGTTCTTCATGGCTTCTTCAAAAACTTCCATGGCGTCTTTGCCGGTACGTTTTTCTACTATAGCAAATGCACCGTAGCAAATACCTTCAGCCAGGCTTTTCTTGCCATCCCACATCACCTTATTTACCAGTTTGGTAAATAGTTTGCTATTATAAATAGGGTCTGGTAGTACGTCTCTTTTAGGGACGGGACCTTTCCTAGGCATATCGTTCCTCCCTCCTATTTTTTCTTGGGTCTCTTGGTTCCATATTTGGATCTGCCCTGGTTACGGTTCTGAACACCGGCAGCATCCAGAGTACCGCGGACAATATGATATCTAACACCAGGCAGGTCTTTTACCCTGCCTCCTCTTATCAGCACAACCGAGTGTTCCTGAAGGTTATGGCCAATGCCAGGAATATAAGCAGTTGCCTCAATACCGTTAGTTAATCTTACCCTGGCAATTTTCCGCAGGGCCGAGTTAGGCTTCTTGGGGGTAGTGGTATACACACGGGTACATACCCCTCTTTTTTGCGGACAGCTCTTGAGGGCTGGTGCGGCTGATTTCTTTTCTCCTTTTTCGCGTCCTTTTCTGACCAGTTGATTTATCGTCGGCATGTCTGCACCTCCCTTCTTCTTAATATGGAACCAACAGATTCAAGGAGTACCCCTCTCCCTATGGTTCATTATTAATCAACGCTACTGTTGCTGAACCTACCTCAATACCGCAGGCATTTCCCAGTAAGTCCATGTTTTCAACCATAGACACCTCAACCTGATTCTGTCGGCATAGCTCTTTTATGGGTTCGATAATGTGTGGTTCAGCATCTTCAGCTATGAATACTTTTTTAGCTATACCTTTGTTGATTGCCTTTTTGACTTGCTTGGTACCAATTACTTTTGGACTGTTTTTTAATTGGACCAGTTCCAAAACGATACCTCCTTGAAGCAAATAATACAGGCCACATGGCATTATCACCGCTTATTTGCCGCGCACTTAGATATTTTAGCACCTGCAGGCCTCTCAGTCAACTAAAGCTTATATTTTATTCTCTTGGCTTAACCAGGGTTTGTTTTTCTTCTATTTTAACCAGCGGTTATTCCTCAGCTGCTTGTTCCTGGTTTACAGAAATATCGGTTTTACGATACAGGGGATAACCAGTACCCGCCGGTATGAGTTTGCCGATAATAACATTTTCCTTAAGGCCTATCAAGTAATCTACCTTACCTTTTATAGCAGCTTCAGTAAGAACTTTGGTGGTCTCCTGGAATGAAGCCGCCGAGAGGAAGGAGTCGGTGTTCAAAGATGCCTTGGTAATACCAAGAAGCATGGGGCTACATACGGCAGGTAAGCCCTGGTTTTGCATTACCCACTGGTTTTCTTCCTCGAAGGCCGAGATATCTGCAAAGGAACCGGGCAGCATTGAAGTATCTCCGGAATCTTCTATTCTTACTTTTTTTAGCATCTGGCGTATCATTATTTCAATATGCTTATCACTGATATCAACACCCTGAGAACGGTAAACCTTTTGTACTTCCTGTAACAGATAGCGCTGTACTTCCTGCAACCCTTTGGTCTTCAGTATGTCGTGAGGGTTAAGCGGTCCTTCAGTTAAGGCATCGCCTATTTCAACATAATCGCCTTCACTAATCTTCAAGCGAGATCCGTAGTGAACCGGGTAAGCACCTAAAACTTCATCATTTTCTCCCAACACTTCAACTTCGCGCCGCCCCTTGTTTTCACCAAACCTGGCTATACCGGAAACTTCAGCTACCACTGCCTGCCCTTTAGGCTTACGTACCTCAAAAAGCTCTTCTACCCGAGGCAGACCGCGGGTGATGTCTTCACCGGCTACTCCTCCGGTATGGAAGGTACGCATGGTAAGCTGGGTACCAGGTTCACCAATAGACTGGGCTGCCAGGGTTCCAACAGCTTCACCAATCTCTACTTCATAACCCGTGGCCAGGTTACGTCCATAGCATTTTTTACAAACCCCGTGTTTAGTTTTACAGGTCAGGACGGTTCTGATTTTAACCCTTTCAATGCCGGCCTTTTCAATTTCCAGGCCTACGTGGTCATCTATCATTTCGTTTTCTTCCACCAGTACCTCACCGGTTACAGGATGGACAATAGTATCAACCGATACCCGCCCTATTATCCTCTGGTGCAGGGGTTCAATCAGCTGCGAGCCCTCCATGATTTTTTCCAACCAGATGCCCTCGACCGATTCACAATCATCTTCTCTTACAATTACGTCCTGGGAAACGTCTACCAGGCGACGAGTCAAATAACCGGAGTCAGCCGTACGCAAAGCAGTATCGGCCAAACCTTTTCTGGCTCCATGAGTGGAGATAAAGTATTCCAGAACAGTTAGACCTTCACGGAAATTAGCCTTGATAGGCAGGTCTATTATTTTACCAGATGGATCGGCCATAAGCCCACGCATTCCGGCCAGCTGGCGTATCTGCTGGAAATTTCCCCGGGCGCCGGAAATTGCCATCATATATACCGGGTTATCTTCAGATAATGAATCTTTTAAGGCTTCTGTCACATCATCGGTAGCCTGGTTCCATATTTCAACTACCTGGGCATGGCGTTCGTTATCGGTGATTAATCCCACCAGGTAGTCCTGTTCGATGGCATCTACCGCTGTATCAGCTTCATTTAGGATTTCAACCTTGGCCGCCGGGGTCTGAAAATCAGTTACTCCTACACTAATTCCTGCCCGGGTGCTAAATTGATAGCCTAATCGTTTGATACCATCCAGCATTTCAGCAGTCCGAGCATTACCTTCCAGGCGATAACATTCATAGACCAAATCGCCAAGCTTTTTCTTGTCAATTACCTGATTGAAAAAGCCCAGACTATTGGGAATAATATCATTAAAAATGAGGCGACCTACCGAGGTCTCCACCAGCTCTTCTTTAAATTCTTGTTCACAACGTTTTTTAAGCAGGTCTTTAGATGCAATCTGAGGTATCTGCATCTTAACCCTGATTTTTTCGTGCAGCTTAATTATTTCCATTTCATAGGCCATGCCAGCTTCGTCAGGGTCACGGAAAAATCTGGTTTTGTCTTGCTTCCAGTCTTCTTCACCCATGTAGGTTAAATAATAAAGACCGATAACCATATCCTGGGTAGGGGTTACCACCGGCTTGCCATCTTTAGGATTTAAGATGTTGTTACTGGCCAACATTAAAAGCCGGGCCTCGGTCTGGGCTTCAGCCGACAGGGGAACATGTACTGCCATCTGGTCGCCGTCAAAGTCGGCATTATAGGCTGTACATACCAGAGGATGAAGCTGCAGGGCCCTGCCTTCGACCAGAACCGGTTCAAATGCCTGGATTCCCAGCCGATGCAGGGTAGGCGCACGGTTTAAAAGTACCGGATGCTCTTTAATAACGTCATCAAGAATATCCCATACTTCTTCCCGACCTCTTTCCACCATTTTTTTAGCACTCTTGATATTGGAAGCAATGGACTGGTCCACCAGTTTTTTCATAACAAATGGTTTAAATAGCTCCAATGCCATTTCTTTGGGAAGTCCACACTGGTGCATATGCAGGTTGGGACCAACCACTATAACTGAGCGGCCTGAGTAATCCACGCGTTTGCCCAGCAGGTTCTGGCGAAATCTTCCCTGTTTGCCTTTAAGCATGTCACTTAGAGATTTCAGGGGACGGTTACCTGGTCCGGTTACCGGCCTACCCCTCCTGCCATTATCAACGAGAGCATCCACAGCTTCCTGCAGCATTCTCTTTTCATTACGTACTATTATGTCGGGAGCACCCAGGTCTAATAATCTTTTTAAGCGGTTATTACGATTGATTACCCGGCGATAGAGGTCGTTTAAATCGGAAGTGGCAAAACGGCCGCCATCTAACTGCACCATAGGCCTCAATTCCGGGGGAATTACCGGCAGTACATCAAGTATCATCCAGGCCGGATCATTGCCGGAAAGGCGGAAGGATTCCACTACTTCCAATCTTTTGATAGCCCGGCCTTTTCTTTGACCGGTAGTAGTAGCTATTTCTTCTTTTAAGTCCGCAGACATTTTCTCCAGTTCCACTTCTTCCAGCAGAACTTTTACTGCTTCAGCCCCAATACCAGCCAGGAAAGTTTCGCCATACCTTTCCTTGGCTTCGCGGTATTCTCTTTCATTCAGTAATTGTTTCTTTAATAAGGGAGTATCGCCAGGGTGAATTACTATATAGTTGACAAAATATATTACTTTTTCTAATACTTTAGGTGACATATCCAGCAATAATCCCATCCGGCTGGGTATTCCTTTGAGATACCAGATATGGCAGACGGGGGCAGCCAGTTCTATATGCCCCATTCTTTCTCTTCTTACCTTGGAAGTAGTTACTTCTACGCCACAGCGGTCACATACTATGCCTTTGTGCCGAACCCGCTTGTATTTACCACAATGGCATTCCCAGTCCTTAACTGGCCCAAAAATCTTTTCACAAAACAGTCCTTCTTTTTCCGGTCTTAAGGTACGATAATTTATGGTTTCCGGTTTTTTAACCTCGCCACTGCTCCAGGAACGTATCTGTTCCGGTGAAGCCAGGGCAATTTTTATTCTCTCAAAATTATTTACATCTAACAAACAAGTCTCTCCCTTCCAGACGATTAGTGCCGCTTATCCGGCAGTCGATTTATCTAAAGGAAACTACGTCCTGTTGCCGACTATTAAATAAGCCCTGACATTATTCATCCTCCATGAGACTGTCAAAGTCATCAACCACATCTTCCGTTAAATCAAGGTCTTCATCTTCACCGTCAATACTATCCGGTCCGCCTACCATGGTTTCGGGTATTTCTACTCCTAGTTCTCGTGCCTTTTCCTTTTCATTTAGTTCATAGTCAACATCCTTTATCTGAATTTCCTGGTCTTTATCAGAAAGTATTCTTACATCCAGGGCCAAACTCTGAAGTTCCTTGATTAAGACCTTGAAACCCTCGGGAACTCCGGGTTCAGGAATATTATCGCCCTTAACAATAGATTCATAAGTTTTCAGACGGCCTACCACATCATCAGATTTGACCGTTAATATTTCCTGCAGGGTATAGGCAGCCCCATAAGCTTCCAAAGCCCAAACTTCCATCTCACCAAACCTCTGACCACCAAATTGAGCTTTTCCTCCTAGTGGCTGCTGGGTTACCAGCGAGTAAGGACCAATCGAGCGGGCATGAATCTTATCATCAACCAGATGAGCCAATTTAAGCATGTAAACATAGCCCACGGTTATATCACTGTCGAAAGGTTCACCGGTACGGCCGTCATATAGTTTAGCCTTACCGCTTTCGGGCAGACCAGCCTCTCTTAGCTTGGTAAATATGTCTTCCTCATTGGCACCATCAAAAACCGGGGTAGCAATGTTTAGCCCCAGACTTTTTGCCGCCCATCCCAGGTGACATTCCAGGATTTGTCCTATATTCATACGGGAAGGAACTCCCAAAGGATTTAAAACAATCTCCACCGGGGAACCATCCTCCAGGAAAGGCATATCCTCTTCCGGTAAAATGCGGGAGATTACGCCTTTATTACCATGACGCCCGGCCATCTTATCGCCTTCCGAAATTTTTCTCTTTTGAGCAATATAGACTCGTACCAGCTGGTTTACGCCAGGAGGAAGTTCATCACCCTTCTCGCGGGTAAAGCGTTTTACCGCCACTACCTTACCAGCTTCACCATGGGGTACCCGCAGGGAGGAGTCTCTCACTTCGCGGGCTTTTTCACCGAAAATAGCCCTGAGCAATCTTTCCTCCGGGGTTAGTTCGGTTTCCCCTTTAGGGGTAACTTTACCTACCAGAATATCATCGGGGCGTACATCAGCCCCAACTCTAATTACCCCCTGGTCGTCCAGGTTTTTCAGCATATCTTCAGAAACGTTGGGTATGTCCCGGGTAATTTCCTCCGGACCTAATTTGGTATCGCGAGCCTCGCACTCGTATTCTTCTATATGAATGGATGTAAATACGTCATCCTTTACTAATTTTTCTGAGATAAGGATAGCGTCTTCGTAGTTATATCCTTCCCAGGGCATGAAAGCAACCAGGACATTACGTCCTAAAGCTAGTTCGCCCGTGCAGGTGCTGGGACCATCAGCAATAACGTCCCCGGTTTCGACTCTTTCCCCAACGGTAACAATGGGGCGCTGGTTATAGCAGGTACCCTGGTTGGAACGAATAAATTTTAACAGTGTATAAGTATCGGTGCCACCATCGTCATTGGCGACAATAATCTGGTCAGCACTAACTCTTTTTACGGTTCCAGGTTTTTTACATACCACCACGGCACCGGAATCCTTGGCCGCCTTATACTCCAGACCAGTTCCTATAATAGGCGCTTCTGTCTTTAATAGGGGTACTGCCTGTCTCTGCATGTTAGCACCCATAAGAGCACGGTTAGCATCATCGTTTTCCAGGAAAGGAATAAGCGATGTAGCTACACTAAACACTTGTTTAGGGGAAACGTCCATGTAATCTACTTTATTTACTGGAATCTCCAGAATTTCTTCAAAGTACCTGGCTTCAACCCTATCCTCTTTAAAATAACCGTTTTCATCCAAAGGGGCATTGGCCTGGGCTACCATGTATTCATCTTCTTCGTCGGCCGAAAGGTAATGAATTTCGTTTAACACTCTTCCCGACTCTTTTTCTACCTTGCGATAAGGGGTTTCAATAAAACCGAAATCGTTTACCTGACCAAAGGTAGCCAATGATCCTATTAGCCCAATATTAGGACCTTCGGGGGTCTCAATGGGACAGATTCTGCCATAATGGGAATGGTGAACGTCGCGAACCTGGAAACCAGCCCTTTCTCGGGTTAATCCGCCTGGTCCCAAGGCGCTCAGGCGCCTTTTATGGGTCAGCTCAGCCAGGGGATTAGTCTGGTCCATGAACTGGGATAACTGAGAACTACCGAAGAATTCCTTAACTGCTGCAGTTATCGGCCTTATGTTTATTAAAACCTGGGGGGTGAGGGTCTCAACGTCGTGAATACTCATGCGCTCGCGTACTACCCTCTCCATGCGTACCAGACCGGTACGGAATTGATTTTGCAGAAGTTCACCAATAGAACGCAATCTTCTGTTACCAAGGTGGTCAATTACGTCGGTTTTTCCTTCGCCTTGAATAAGTTTAAGCAGATAACCTATTGTGGTTTTAATATCATCGTGAGTAAGGTGCCTGTTATCCATAGGGATATCAAGCCCCAACTTTTTGTTAATTTTGTAGCGTCCTACTACCGCTAAATCATAACGCCGGGGATCAAAAAAGAGATTATTAAGAAGCTGTTCGGCAGCATCCTCAGTAGCCATCTCCCCTGGCCTTAAGCGCCGGTAGAACTCAATTAAGGCTTCTTTTTTATTGGTACTGCTATCTTTCTCCAGAGTTTTTTCAATACTTTCATCATTGCCATACAGTTCTTGAATGGCTTCGTTAGTTTCATAACCAAGAGAACGTAACAGAACCGTTACCGGGATTTTTCTGGTTTTATCGATACGGGTATAAACAACCCCAGCGCTATCCATTTCCAATTCGAACCATGCACCACGGTTAGGAATAATGGTAGCTCCATACAGGTTTTTACCTGACACATCTACCCGTTCATTAAAATAAACCCCCGGAGATTTGACCAACTGGCTAACTACTACTCTTTCTGCACCATTGATAATAAAGGTTCCTTTTTCAGTCATTAAAGGCAGGTCACCCATATATACTTCTGATTCCTTAATTTCTCCAGTCTCTTTATCGGTCAACCTTACCTTTAGTTTCATGGGAGCCTGGTAGCTGACATCGCGCTCCTTGCATTCATTTACCTGGTACTTGGGCTCACCCAAACTGTAATCAATAAAACCAAGTTCCAGGTTACCGGTAAAGTCAGAGATAGGAAAAACTTCAGACAAAGCCTCTCTAAGGCCATGCTCCAGAAACCATCCATAAGAACTGAGCTGCACTTGAATGAGATTAGGTAAATCGATGGGCTGTTCAATCCGTGAGTAACTTAACCTTTTTACCTTACCGTATTCTTCTATTTGAGGCATTAATAATTCACCCCTTTTTTTATTTCCCAAAAGAGTGAAAAGCAAGGTATAAACCTCGCTCTCATAAGTAAAGCCTGACATCGGAACGTCCGGGAATTTAATTGCACATTAGTATAAATGGCAATTATTAATGTTAGCACATACATTAATTCCAGTCAAGCATATAATTGGGTTTTATTTTTCTTCCCCCTGGTTTTCAATTTCACCCTGAGTAAATTCAAGGGCCGCCCTATCCAGAGAATATTCCTCGGCAATCAACCGGTGTACCCGCCTGATACGATTCAGATATATGATGAAGATAATAATAAAGCAAAAAGCGAAAAACGTAATACCTAGAAAAATTCCGTCAAAAATAACTGCATCAAGTTTCACTGGTGATGACTCCAGGCTAGCTAAATTCCAAGTAGCAAGGGAATCCTGGCTTGCTTGTGCATTACTATTACGAATGGCCCCGGGAACCTCGATGCTTAAACGAGCATTGGCCAGGCCAATGAACTGTTCAAAAAGGCTTCCGGGAGTTGCTTCTTGTTTTACCGTTAAGCTAGCAAACTTCAACAACACATAATCTTTTTGTACCACTGTAAGAGGCAAGCTGTCACCAAGCTGCCCATAAGCTCGCCAATCCTTAACATGGCGTGATAGGATAGTTTGATTTCCAGAATGGGAAGTTTCCCATTCCTGGTCGTTTACGACAACATTGTGACCAGGAATAATTACTTTTTCGTCCAGGCTACCATTGTTGTTCCATTTAATAGTCCAAGATGCTTCATCACCTGCTTGCAAAGAAGAACAGCTGAATAAAAGCAAACTTAAAACGAGAATGACAACTGGGAAATATTTCTTCATATACATCATTCCCCCCCTGTAAGAAATTAAACACCTGATTGTAGATTATAACAGATAAACATTTATTTCAATAAGAAATATTACAGGAGAATAAACTTCACTCGTAAAATACCAAACATTTAATTCTTAATTTTAAATTTTTAATTCTTAATCAAGGAAGAAATGCATCCGCATTTCTATGTTATTAAAATAATACAAGGAAAAAGCGTAGCTTTTTCCTTTCCTTAATTCAAAATTCATAATTCAAAATTCATAATTAATCAAAAGGCAGTTACCGGTACCGGTAACTGCATTTTGGTTTATAATTATTTTATTTCTACGCTGGCTCCTGCTTCTTCGAGCTTGGCTTTGACTTCATTGGCCTCGTCCTTGGATACTTTTTCCTTAACCGGGTTGGGAGCTTCGTCAACTAAAGCCTTGGCTTCTTTTAGACCCAGGCTGGTCAGTTCTCTAACCACCTTAATAACATTTATCTTCTTTTCGCCAGCAGAAGTAAGTATTACATCGAACTCATACTGTTCTTCTGCAGCTTCAGCTGGTGCTCCACCTGCTGCCGGGGCTGCTGCTACGGCTACGGGAGCGGCGGCACTGACACCAAATTCTTCTTCGAAAGCTTTAACTAACTCGGATAGTTCAAGAACTGTCATCCCTTTAACTATTTCAATAACTTCCTGTACTTTACTCACTAAAATAACCTCCTTAAGCGTTTACCCGCAATTTAATTTTAAATTAACCTCTTATTGGTTTTCTGTCTTTCGACGTCCGCCTTCCGATTTCCATCATCCGACTTCCGCTCTAGCTGGCCTCTTTTTGCTGGCGAACCTGGTCAATGACTCGCACCAGACCAGTAAGATTGGCATTAAGGACATATACCAGGCTGGCAATAGGAGCCTGCATCGTACCTGCAACCTGACCCAGTAATACTTCTCGAGGCGGCAGATCGGCCAAAGCCTTAATTTTTTCAGGTCCTACTACCTGTCCTTCCAGTATTCCCACCTTTACTTCGAGCTTTTTGTACTGCTTGATAAAATCATAAATGGTTTTCACCGGGCCAACCGGGTCTTCGTTGCTGAAAAGTACAGCGTTAGGGCCAAAAATACTTGGAATTATATCTTCATGGCCGATATTCTTTAGGGCAAACTCAGTCATGGTGTTTTTAAGTACCTTGAATTCAACCCCGGGGACTCTAAGTTTTTCTCTAAGACTGGTCATCTCTGCAACATTAAGACCTCTATAATCTGTAAAAACTACCAGAGTCGCGTCTTCCAGTTTCTGCTGTATCTCCTGGACTACTTGCTGCTTCTTTTCAATATTGGGCATGTAATTTCTCACCCCCTTTAAATAATTTTGAATTTTTAATTCTTAATTTTTAATTTGTGAACTATCGTTCACAATTAAGGTTGCTTCGTATTTCCCTTGATTTCAAACCCAAAACCCTCATGCACTTCATGTTTTAAAAATTAAAAAAACCTCTGCAGACATATTGGCAGAGGTTTTATAACCGTTTAAGCAGTTATTATCTTTAAAACCTCGGCAGGCGAACATCCAGTTCTTTAAGGCTATGCCACCGGCTATCTACAGTTCGAATATTCGTTTGTTATACTGGTTATTTTCTATTAGCCGCCATTAATACCAGCGGATTAATTTTAACACCTGGTCCCATGGTGGAACAAACGGTTACTGAACGCATATACTGACCTTTGGCAGCCGCAGGTCGGGCTTTAATTAAGGCTTCAGCAAAACTGTTCATATTATCCATAAGTTTATCTATTTCAAATGATACTCTACCAATGGGCGCATGGATTATAGCAGTTTTATCCACCCGGTACTCTATTCTACCAGCTTTAAGTTCATTTATGGTACGCTCAATATCAAATGTTACCGTACCCGCTTTAGGGTTAGGCATTAGACCGCGAGGGCCAAGTATCTTACCAAGTTTACCAACTACAGCCATCATATCGGGTGTGGCTACGGCTACATCAAAATCAAACCAGCCCCCCTGAATCTTCTCTGCCAATTCCTCGGCTCCTACATAATCGGCTCCGGCAGTTTCAGCTTCTTTCTGTTTTTCTCCCTTGGCAAATACCAGCACTTTACGAGTTTTTCCGGTTCCATGAGGCAGGCTGACGGTTCCTCTTACCTGCTGATCGGCGTGGCGAGGGTCAACTCCTAACTTGATGTGAACTTCCACCGTTTCATCAAATTTGCTAGCAGACATTTCTTTTACCAGTTGCAGGGCCTCAGCCGGATCATATAAATGATTACGGTCAAATTTTTTTAAGGCTTCCTGATAAGCTTTGCTTTTCTTCATTACTATTTAACCTCCCTGTGGTTTATCGGATTTCTATCCTCCCACTTTAATTAGCACTGAACTAATCGGTAACTTCCAGCCCCATACTGCGAGCTGTACCTTCTATCATCCTCACGGCTGCATCTATATCAGCCGCATTCAGGTCATCCTTCTTGATTTCTGCAATTTCTACCAGCTTGGCCCGGCTTACCTTGCCCACTTTATTCTTGTTGGGCTCACCTGAACCTTTGGCTACACTGGCTGCTTTTTTCAACAGGTCTGAAGCCGGAGGAGATTTGAGTATAAAGGTAAACGACCGGTCTTCGTAAATACTTATTTCTACTGGAACGATGGACCCTGCCTGGTTAGCAGTCTTGGCATTATATTCTTTGCAAAATCCCATTATGTTTACACTGTACTGACCCAAAGCAGGTCCTACTGGTGGTGCCGGTGTAGCTTTACCTGCAGCTATTTGCAGTGATACTTTTCCTATTACTCTTTTTGCCATATTTACACCTCCTTAGACTTTCTCTATTTGTTCATAATCCAGTTCCACAGGTGTTTCCCTGCCAAACATAGATATATTAACCCGTATTTTCCCACGATCAGGCAACAATTCCCTCACTACCCCTTCGAAATTGGCAAATGGCCCCGTCCTAACTCTGATGTTTTCACCAACTGCTATATCAATTATTTTAGGTTTGCTTTCCACCAGGCCCATCTGCTGGAGAATCTTCTCGATTTCATAATCCTGCAGGGGTACAGGTTTATTACCGCTACCTACAAATCCGGTTACTCCAGGGGTATGACGTACTACATACCAGGAGTCCTCATCCATTATCATATTAACTATAACGTAGCCCGGGAATACCCTGCGGCTAGTGACCTTTCTCTTGCCGCCTTTGTATTCTACTTCTTGTGCTTCGGGAATTATAACATCGAAGATTTTATCCTGCATACCCATTGATTCTACTCTTTTGGAAAGGTCAACTTTTATTTTATTTTCGTAGCCTGAGTAGGTGTGCACCACATACCATTCACCCGGCGCTCTGCTTTCCACGGCTGATTCAATGTTGTTGTTTTCACTTTTTATGTCCTGTTCCAATTCAGTTTTAGGGATTGGAACCACCTCCTCCATGTTTAAGCAAAGGCCTCAAATAGTTTTGTTATTAAGAAGGATAATCCAGAGTCAAATACCCATATAATCAGAGCAACGATGGTAACAGCCACCAGTACTACTCCAGTATAGGCTACCAGTTGCCGCCGGTCAGGCCAGTGAACCTTTTTAAGTTCATTATATACACTGATAAAGTACTGTTTAGTCTTTTCCCAGCGTAGTTTTAAACCTCCGGCCTCGTTTTTTGCGGGAACATTCTTGGTCACTATTATTCACATCCCTGACTTTACTTGGTCTCTCTGTGCAATGTGTGCGAATTGCAGAATTTGCAATATTTCTTAAGTTCCACTTTTTCGGTGGTCTTTTTCTTATCTTTGGTAGTTGTATAATTACGTTGTTTACATTCGGTACATGCCAGTGTTATACCAACTCTCACTTTGAATACACCTCCGTCCTATGCACAGAAATCCTAAAATACTCTATCACACTGGAGTTCTTGCTGTCAATAAAAATAGATAGGGCAAAAACTGTATTTATTTAAAAGTCACCAATCCATATTTTACCCAAAATACAAATAAATTAAAAGAAGTGAGAATGTATCCCACTCCTTAATTCTCTATATGGTAGCGGCGAAGGGATTTGAACCCCTGACACTACGGGTATGAACCGTATGCTCTAGCCAGCTGAGCTACGCCGCCAGATGGAGCCCTTAATCGGACTTGAACCGATGACCTCATCCTTACCAAGGATGCGCTCTGCCGACTGAGCTATAAGGGCATATTTTTGGTTGCCCTTTGTAAGGACCACCTATTTCATTTCCCGTTTGGAATTAATTTTTTTGGTTACCCCCTTACGGGAACCACCAATTACATTTTCCCTGCGGGAATTAATTATTATGGTTGCCCCCTACGGGGACTACCTATTTCATTTCCCTTACGGGAAGAATTTTTATGGTTGCCCCCTTACGGGGACCACTGATTCCATTTCCCGTTGGGAATTATTTTTTATGGTTGCGGGAGCCGGACTTGAACCGGCAACCTTCGGGTTATGAGCCCGACGAGCTACCAACTGCTCCATCCCGCGTCGTTATGGTGGAGGGAGAAGGATTCGAACCTTCGAAGGCGGTGCCAACAGATTTACAGTCTGCCCCCTTTGGCCGCTTGGGTATCCCTCCATTGTTTTTTACCTGGAGCCGAGCACAGGACTTGAACCCGCAACCTGCTGATTACAAATCAGCTGCTCTACCGATTGAGCTAGCTCGGCTCAGCAAGTAATATTTTATACTCTGGGAAATTCAAAGTCAATAGCTGCTCAATGGTTTTAATTTGTTAATGGTTTAAGTCGGGGCTCCGGCAAACGGCCAGGAGAAGTAAACCTGTTTATGCGATGGTCCTTTTATAGATCGTTTCTATCCTCAAGGTATTTTTCCAGTTTTCTTTTTACTCTTTGCAGGGCATTATCAATGGATTTTACATGCCTTTTTAATTCCGCAGCAATTTCCTGATATGATTTACCCTCCAGGTAAGCCATAAGAACCTTCCACTCCAGCGAACTTAGTATTTCACCCATTTTCTTTTCAATAAAGATAAATTCTTCCCGACTAATGACTATATCTTCGGGATTAGTGATTTTGTTGGTAGAAAGTATATCAATAAGAGTACGGTCTGACTCTTCATCATAAATAGGCTTATTTAGTGAAACATAGGAATTAAGAGGAATATGCTTTTGCCTGGTTGCAGTTTTAATGGCAGTAATAATCTGCCGGGTTATGCATAATTCAGCAAAGGCTCGAAACGAAGTTAGCTTGTCCAGTCTATAATCACGGATAGCTTTAAATAGGCCTATCATACCTTCCTGTATAATATCCTCTTTATCCGCCCCTATGAGGAAATAAGATCTTGCCTTGGCTCTGACAAAGTTTTTGTATTTGTCTACCAAAAACTCTATCGCAAACTGATCTCCCTGCTGCGCTAAATCTACGATTTCTTCATCAGTCATCTCAGTATACGCCAGATATAATTTCTGGGCAGTAGCGATAGAACCAGACATTCAATCGCCTCCATAAATCTTGTTTATTAAAATGTGATAAGTCGGAATTTAATGAAGTGTATACACTATTTTATTATAGCTACAGTCCTGTTACAGGTCAAGCCAATAGTATAGGACCTTTACAGCAGGTCACTACGAATTCTCCCCAGATTCGCAGGTATATCATCGTGAATGCACTTAATACAAGTAGCTTTATTTCATTTATTATTATCTTCACCCTGTTTTCTTTGGCGTAAAACCTCATAAGTTAGTAAGGCGGCAGCAACCGAAGCATTAAGCGAGTTAAGTTTACCTTCCATTGGTATCTTTACTAGAATATCGCAATTCTCTTTTACCAACCGCCTGATACCTTTGCCTTCTGAACCAATAACCAGTGCCAGGGGCGCTGGAAAGGACATGGAGAAATAATCTTTTGGGGCCCCCATATCGGCACCCGCTACCCATAGACCCATCTTTTTCAGGTTTTTTATAGTATTTACCAGGTTGGTTTCCTGTACCAGCAAAACATGTTCAACCGCACCAGCTGAAGCCCGAACCACACCCTCACTTACTTCAGCTGAACCATGGCGGGGAATAATTATCCCATGCACGCCGGCACATTCAGCCGTCCTTATAATAGAGCCCAGGTTTTGCGGGTCCTCTAGTCCATCGAGAATAAGTATAACAGGGTCTTCCCCGCGATCCCGGGCCAGTTGTAATACCTCATCCAACTGGGCATAGTTATAGCTTTCAACCATGGCTATTACCCCCTGGTGGTTGACCCCGGGCGACATGCGATCCAGTCGTAGCTTATCTACGTACTGGACATAAACCCCTTTTTTCCCGGCCAGGTAAATCAGTTCTTCCATTCTTTTACCCTGGCGGTTTTCGAGCATATATATTTTATTTATCTTGCGTCGGCCCTTTAGAGCCTCCATTATACTATTTACCCCAGTTAGTTTTTCTTGCATAAATAAGGCATTACTCCTTTAAAGTGGATTAAAAATATTATCTGTTATTACGATTTCAGCATAGTATTTTTCCGGGAAAGATTGGTCATATTCTATATCATTATACAGGTCGGGTAAATGTTTTTGGAAATAGAGCAGGAGGGGTATAGCCACCTGCCGCATCTGGGGATGGGCGGCAGCATCACAGCGCAAACGGAAAAAGTGTCGCCATTCCCTCATGTTATATGTAACCACTATCTCTGTTTTTAAGGAATTGGGCAGAACTGAGCGGGCTTCTTGAGCCGAACGTCCAGCTTCCAGTAAAGCCATGTAACTCTTTTCCGCCGCCAGGCAGGCTTCTTCCCAGTGGTGATAAGCAACATCATCTTCGGAAAAGAAATAAGGTTCAATTACCGCAATCTCATTGCCGAACTTGTCCTGACTGTAACGACAATAGCGGGTGGATTCCTGACTATAAGCGGCGATGCGATGCCTGACTATTTCATGGGATATACCCCGGTCAATAATAAACATAACTGTTGCTTTTTCGTGTTCAATTATCGATTCGTGGCCCAGTTTAAGTTTGCTTTTAAGAAAATCCGGATTCCCCCGGTCTGCCATTTTGTCTTCCGATTTGTAGCATACCCGGGCATAGCGTTCCAGCCGTAAGAGGATATCTTCCCCTAAAGCCTGCTCAGGAACAAGTACCCGAGGCTTTTGAATAATCATAGCTAACCTCCAAATATAATTTTGAATTTTGAATTATGGTGGAAATACTTCGTATTTCTCTTATTTCCACTTTTTTGTAGTGTAATATAATTAAGACTCTACTGCAAAAATCCTTTTTGTTGCATAAGGGTTGCATAAATATACAAAGCCTGATTCGGAACGACACGGGGGTCGTTCCCTACACAACCTTCGGTCGCCTTTGATGTAGCTGAGCGGTATGTTTATACACGCTAATGCATATTTATAACTTTTTTTTGCAGTGGCATCAACTAAGAATTAAAAATTTACAATTCAAAATTCTAATAGTGCCTGGTTGACCAGGTATAGCAGCCGTTCTTCATCACCTTTAAGATAGAGATAGCCCAGAAGGGCTTCGAAACCAGTACTCAGTTGGTAGTCTTCCGGGTCGGCATGTCGGGGAGGTGTGCTTTTGGCATTTCGGCCCCGGCGTACTATATCCTGTTCCGCTTCACTTAATTCATGATAAAGCTGTCGGGTAAGCCGAGCCTGGGTCTGAGCCTTAACCAGTTCTACGGTATCATGGTGAATATCACTGACCTTCCTGGGGCCGGCAGTAACAATATGAGTTCTGACCAGCAGCTCAAAAACTGCATCCCCTATATAAGCCAATACCACTGCGGGGTACTCCCGTAATATATTCTCATTTACTGTATCATGCCTCAGCAATCTTCCACCTTGCTCCTTCCCGGGTATCTTCAACTATGATACCTGCTTGCTGCAGGCTATCCCTTATATAATCCGCTTTTTCATAGCGTTTCTGGGATTTAAAACTAGCCCGTAAATCTATAAGTTTTTCCATTAAAAGCTTTAACTCCGGAACTGCTTCATAACGAAAACGGGTACCAGCAGGAGTATCCTCAATACTAATATCCAGACTGCCCAGGAAATGACGGATATCATCCGCCAGCGAGTAATCTTTTTCCTGTCGAGCTGCCTGCCGCAACCCTGCCAGTATCTGCAGCACATCTTCCAGTTCAGCACCCTGGTCTGATTCCTGGTCTATAAAAATACCCAGAACCTGTCCCAGTTCTTTCAAAACAGCCATTGCTTTGGTTACTACTGCCTGATCCTGAGCATTATCACGGCTAGCCTTAGCCAGATAGCTGTTAATAAGATGGGAAATCTCGAATAGATGCCCTATAGCCCGGGCGGTATTAAAGTCATCGTCCATAGCAACAATAAATTCTTGCTGGAGATTATTGACCTTTTCCAGCAATTCAGACTCCTGCAACTGCTCATCGACCGCTGACCTATCCTGCTGAAATTCATCGACCAGCATCAAAGTAGTTTTTAATCGTCCCAGAGCCTTGCGCGCTTCCTCCAGCTTGCCGTCATCAAAATCCAGGGGGCTACGATAATGAGTAGCAATTAGATAAAAACGTACTACATCAGCCGGGAATTTATCCAGTACTTCCCGCAGGAGAAAAAAGTTGCCCAGAGACTTGGACATCTTCTCGCTATTAATAGTAATAAAGCCATTATGCATCCAATAGTTGACAAAAGGCTTACCCGTAAGGGCCTCGGCTTGAGCTATTTCATTCTCATGGTGGGGGAAAATTAAATCGCTGCCGCCCCCGTGAATATCTATAGTATCTCCCAGGTATTTAGTAGACATTACCGAGCACTCAATATGCCAACCTGGTCGTCCCTTGCCCCAGGGACTATCCCAGAAAGGTTCACCCGGCTTAGCCGCTTTCCACAGGGCAAAATCAACCGGTTCTTCTTTACGTTCATCTACTTCTACCCGGGCACCAGATAACATATCCTCTACGCTGCGCCCCGATAGTTTGCCATAGTCCTTAAAAGCTTTTACCCGGTAGAAAATATCGCCATCAACTTCATAAGCAAAACCTTTATCAATAAGTTTGCCGATAGCATCTATCATATCTTCAATATGTTGGCTGGCCCGGGGATGGACATCTGCCCGTAATATATTTAGAGTATCAGCATCTTTGAAATATTCGTTTATATAACGCTCGGCCAGCTTAATGGCTTCTTCGCCTTCTTCCTGGCTGCGATTTATTATCTTATCGTCCACATCAGTAAAATTCTGTACATATGTCACCTCATAGCCACGATAGGCCAGATAGCGGCGCAGGGTATCAAATACTACCAGCGGCCGGGCATTGCCCAGGTGAATATAGTTATAGGTGGTAGGACCACAGGCATATATTTTTACCTTTTGCGGCTCAAGCGTTACCAGCTCTTCTTTTCTGCCACTCAGGGTGTTGTACACTCGCATAATTGGGCACCTCTTTCTCATAAGATTGCAGCCTTTTTTCCAAATCATCAATCCGGGCTTGCATAGCTACCAGGGTATCAGCTATCGGGTCAGGTAAAAGGTGATGTTCCAAATCAACTTCTATTTTACCATCGGTTACCCGGGCTCCGTTACGAACTACTATCCTTCCCGGCACTCCTACTACGGTGCAGGAAGCAGGAACACTTTTTAAAACTACTGAACCGCCGCCAATTTTAACGTTATCGCCTATGGTTATGGCTCCCAAAACCTTGGCTCCGGCACTTATAACCACATTATTCCCAATAGTAGGGTGGCGTTTGCCTTTTTGTTTGCCGGTTCCACCCAGGGTAACCCCCTGGTACATAGTAACATTATCTCCTATTTCTGTAGTTTCTCCAATAACTATCCCGGTGCCATGGTCGATAAATACACCATTGCCAATTTTAGCCCCGGGGTGAATTTCAATACCGGTAAGCCAGCGGCTAATATGGGATATGAAACGAGCTAGAAAATAACATTTCTTGCGAAAGAAAAAATGGGCTATGCGATGATTAATAATAGCATGAAATCCAGGGTAACAGAAAATTACCTCCCATATGCTGCGGGCAGCCGGGTCTCTTTCAAATACTACTTGAATCTCCGCTTTAAGTCTGCTAAACATAATTTACCCTCCTAGTGTTTTAGTAAGATAATAGACTTTTAATAGACGCGGATAACGCGGATTTATAAGGATCTACGCGGATAATTATTTTAGAAAAAGGAATCTGCGTAAATCATAATGAATCTTAAGTAAATCTGCGTCAAAAATATTCTTACCACTATTTTCATGTGTGGTTTGGTACGGAATTATTGAAATATCGGAATTAATAAAAAAGGGCTTTCGTCTCCTTAAGAGGCGAAAGACCATATTTCCGCGGTTCCACTCTTGTTGAGTCCCTACCCTGGGCAGGTACTCCACTTAAATACTTTAACGGTATTACCGGGTATGCCTACAAAAATTTCAACATACCTGCTCCCGGGTGCAATTTCGAAACAGCTTCATACTGTAAAGAGGCTCTCAGCCGGTGACCTCTTTTCTCTGGCAGCGACCGCAGTTCTACTTATCCCATTCATAGCATTTATTTATGGAATTAATAAAATTATATGCAGCCGGGTTACCAAAGTCAACCCGGAGATTAATATAAAAATAGATACTGATGTTCCTTTTCAGACTGTTTCACGTGAAACAAGTGTTTAAAATTGTGTTAAAAGGACCGCGTGTACCCTTTAGGGTATCCCCTTAACACGTTTTCAGGCTTTCCTGGATGCGGCGCAGGGTTTCTTCTCGACCCCAGATAAAAATTAGGTACGGCAGGTCGGGGCCGTGGGATTTGCCAGTTAAAGCACAGCGTAAAGGCATAAAGACGTTCTTAGGTTTTAGTTTCAAGCTTTTGGTCAGGGTTTTGATAAAGTCCTTAATCTCTGCCGTTTCTTGAAAATCAGGCAACCCGGTGATAAAAGCCTCTAAAACCGGTTTTACCCCATCAGCTTGCAGAACCTCCAGGCTGTCAGCCTCGTACTGGGGAAGGGCAAAAAACTCTTCCAGTTCTTTAGCAATATCCGTCAAACAAACGATACGGTCACGCAATACCTCTACCAGCAAATCAAGCTGGGTTTTATTTAATTTTGCTATATTCTTACTATAGCCAGACTGCTGCAGGTAAGGCAGCATAAGGCTTTTTAATTCCTCATGGTCTTTTTGTTTAATATGTTGCTGGTTAATCCAGTTTAATTTATCCAGGTCAAAGACAGCCGGATTTTTAGCCACCCGTTCCAGAGTAAAGGCCGAAATTATTTCCTCCGGGGAAAGAATCTGCTCCTCTCCTTCCGGGGACCAGCCTAAAAGGGCCAGAAAGTTAAACAGGGCTTCGGGTAAATAACCCATCTCCCGGTATTGTATCAGAGAAGTAGCACCATGGCGTTTGCTCATTTTTTGCCGGTCGCTGCCCAGTATGAGCGAAATATGGGCAAATTCAGGCCGTTTCAGGTTCAAGGCGTCATATATCATCAACTGCCGCGGGGTATTGGATAAATGCTCCTCCGCCCTGATAACGTGGCTTATTCCCATCAACACATCATCTATAACTACAGCAAAATTGTAGGTGGGGATACCATCTGATTTGACTATTATAAAGTCCCCAATATTATTACTATCAAAACTAACCCGCCCCCGGACCAGATCATCTACCACATATATCCGGTTGGATGGTACTTTGAATCGAATAGCTGGTTTTTCACCCTGGGCTCGCCGGGTTTCAACTTCCTCCGGGGTAAGGTGACGGCACCTGCCGGAATAACGGGGCATCTCGCCACTGTTCATAGCTTCCTGCCGTTCTTCCTCCAATTCAGCCTCGCTACAAAAACAGTAGTAAGCCTGACCGGACTCAAGCAAACGATTAGTGTATTCAGCATATATATCCAAACGCTCAGTCTGGCGATAGGGGCCATCTTCTCCACCAACTTGTAGTCCCTCATTCCAGTTAATCCCCAGCCATTTCAGGGATTCTAATATTTCCTCTTCATATTCCCGGCGCGAGCGTTCCAAGTCAGTATCTTCGCTTCTTATTACCAAATCCCCATTATTATGGCGGGCAAACAGATAGTTAAACAGAGCCGAACGGGCCCCGCCTATATGTAGCGGCCCGGTAGGACTGGGGGCAAATCTAACCTTAAATTTATTCATACAGTACCTCCCTTGTGTACCTCGATTATACCACCATAATTAACCCGGTAACCATATATGATCGTTCGCGATACTACTACAAAAACTCCTATTCGAATTAACCCACCATGGCTGGAGGCCGTGACCGAGAATGAAAATAATTGCTGCGTACATTAGTTTTTTGGTGCGTAATACAGGGAATCCATTGGGGAATACGCGGAAAAATTCTATTAAAAATCCGCGTGAAATAAATTCTATTTTCTTATTAACCCCCCATGGCCGGAGGCCACAACCACCTATGAAAATATGGTGTGGTTATTGCATTAAAGACGTATTCTGCTAAATTTTAATTATCAGGGTCAAAGGTTGAAGAGATTTTGATGGTATAACCTCGTTTATTAACCTAACCCGATTGCCTTTGAGTACAGCCAATTGTCGCCCCGAGTTCAAATGGATTTGGGAACAGCACGTGAATTAAACTTCATTTTTTCTCGGGCAGTCAACCCTGAAATATTAAATTTGGAGGAATAACGCCTATGCAAGACATTCTAGAAACTTGTTGTGGACTTGATGTCCACAAGGAAACTGTTGTAGCATGCCTCCTAAAAGGCGACCGTAATAATAAGCCTGAGGCAATAACTAGAACCTTTTCCACCCTTATCCCAAGCCTTGAGGAACTCAAGACCTGGTTAGAGGAAGAAAACTGTCGCCATGTAGCGATGGAAAGTACGGGAGTATACTGGCAATCAGTTTACAATGTGCTCGAAAGTGCCTTTGACGGTACTATAGTATTGATTGTAGCCAATGCCAGACATATGAAAAATGTCCCCGGCAAGAAAACCGACATGAAAGATGCCGAATGGATTGCTACCTTACTTCGAGCCGGACTATTGCAAGGAAGTTTCATTCCATCGCAACCGATACGGAGATTACGCGATCTCAATAGATATCGTAAAAGCATAGTTGAAGAAATAACGTCACAAAAAAACCGTATCGAAAAACATTTGCAAAGCTGTGGATTTAAGTTATCTACTTTTTTAACTGATATCTTTGGCGTATCTGGCAGAGCCATTATTGATCACCTTGCCCGGGTCGGTAGTATTTCTCCAGAGGAAGTTGACCCACTTGTTAAGAAAAGAGCCAGAAACAAATTAAACGATATCAAACAAGCAGTTAACGGTAATATGGATCGTTTACAAAGAGACTTCCTAACCATATTGCTAAAACGTTTGGATGAAAGTTTAGAACATCTTCAACTGATAGAGCAAAAAATCGATGAAGAGCTTCTAAAATACGAGCAGCAACTTAAACAATTGGATGGAATACCGGGAATAAATAAGATTGCCGCTGCAGCTATTCTTGCTGAAATTGGTATTGATATGGCTCAATTTAAAACCGCTGAACATATCTGTTCCTGGGCAGGTTTAAGTCCAGGCAATAATGAAAGCGCAGGAAAAAAAAGTCCACCCGTACACTCCGTGGGAATACCTATATAAAACGAATCCTGTGCGAGGTTGCCTGGTCTATAACTAGAATGCGAAATACCTACCTTTCAACTTGGTATTGGAAGGTAAAACAACGTCGCGGTGGTAAAAGAGCCATTGTTGCGTTAGCAAGAAAGATATTGGTTATTATCTACAACATGTTAAAAAACGGTACTGATTTTGATGAAAGTAACTTCGATCACATTAAAGAAAAACAGGAATCATTTAGGGTTAAAAAAGTCATAGCTGAAGCCAGAAAACTAGGGTTGGAGGTGATTGAACCACCAAAAACCGCCTAGTTCTAGCCACTTGTTAATAATACCTTTTTCTGGCTAATGCAATCACTTGTATAGGCTTAGTTTTTTACTGTCATTTTTATATTATTGCTTTAACAGGCTTATTAGGTTTTCAAAGATCATTTGGATTCTATTTTCTAATTAA
>Ga0209509_1000186_pt1 | contig 68093 bp, 55 predicted proteins | sample BioC13SIPDNA_FD_185743 | JGI IMG/M metagenome (GOLD analysis project Ga0209509, IMG submission 185743) | Anaerobic biogas reactor microbial communites from Washington, USA - Biogas_R1_A C13 SIP DNA (SPAdes) (version 2) | ecosystem: Engineered > Bioreactor > Anaerobic > Unclassified | place...
AACATACCAGTGCCAAAACATCTGAGAAAAATGATCATCAATTTCATTGAACTGAGAATAAGATGTAAATCTGGCTGCGCCTTCAGACTCCCAATTATAGAAATATCTACGAGCATAACCTATCAACTCAGCCATGCAGTTTTCCAGATAGGCCGTATAATTGCTCTTTTTAGCTCTGGGAAAATGAATCACCAAACCGCCTTTGGCAAAGCCGCAGCACTGTTCATATGGCCTACCACTACCGCAGCTACACAGGGTCTGGTCACTTTGAATTCTGCCCATTGTATCCCCCCGTGATACAAAATCCCCCAAAATTATATCTCTATAATAAAACTATTCAATATTTAATCTTACTATCATCATAACAAATAATGTCGTCAAAGCGATAAATAAAATTAGTACAAAGGGAACCAAGTTCACGTCCTTTTATGAGCAACTATTATCCAACTCCCCTTCTATCAGCATTACCTCATTTAAATTATATTTAATTTTTTATTCAGCTGTTAATATCTGGCTAACTATTGGTGAAGTAATATACCCGCTATCCGGTTCATAACTCTTCAATTCTGCAAGCATATTTCTAGCTGATTCATTATTATCATTAAAATGGTAGCAACAAGCTAAAAAAAACAAACAATCGTCATGATAATTACTCTCTGGAAAAAGACTGAGACACTGCTGAAAATATTTTGTTGCCTCAAAATAATTATGCTGCAAAAAATAACACCTGGCCAGATAATAAACTGCCTCCCTATTAATATAACTGCCACTATTCATATCTGCCACAACGGTTAAATTGTCAATCGCCTCAGTTAGATGTGATGCTAAATAAGCATTAAATCCCTTATCATAATATTGTTTTTCCTGTTCAACTTTGCTTTGTTTTTCATTAATTGTTATATCAATATCATCATGGGTTTCATTCATTATATAAGGAGAAGCAACTGTTACCATTTCTTGATTCGTTGATATTGCAGAAGTATTTATTTTAGACTTATGGCTATATTTCTGTTCTGAAGAAAAAGCTGCCTGCAGTAAAAACCCTGACCCGATAACCAATATCACCACTATGGTCGGCAGTACAAATTTCCGATTTAAAACATTGAATATTTCTTCTGCTCGTGCAACCACAGGTTTATGAAAATCTTCTACCTGCTTAACCGTATTTTCAGTCAAATTTAAGTATTTTAACAAGGCCGGATTGGCTGTATCCCAGGCTAACCCCTTCTCCCATACTCGTTTTGCCTGTTCTTCATCCCCCATAGCCAGATAACATAACCCCAGCACTTGATATACTGATATAAATTCATCGTGCTCTTCCAATAATTTATGTAATAACAAACTAGCTAATTTATAATTCTTTTGTTCCACCAATTTAAGGGCTTCCTTATATCGCTTAACCCAGTATTGAAAAGTCGGGTCAGACATGCTTGCTTTTATTTCCATGGTCGAATCATCCATATCCCCATTACGTTCTGCCTCCTCCAAACATTTATTAGCCCGTTCAAATTCACCTAGTCGATAATAACAAACCGAATTAAGGTTCCATACCCCGGGATTATCACGATCCAGTTTATATATATCCAGCAAGACCCCCAAAGCCCCGGAAATATCCCTATAATTAACTTTAATTACCGCATCATCCAACAAACTCTCAATTACGGTTTTCACGTTCATCCCCCCGTTCAAAACTCTTTTTAATTCAAGAATTCGCCAGTGCCAAACATAATCCTTCCAATATTTGTAATTTTTTGTTTTTGTTGCCTTCTTTTTAGTTATTATTAATCGGTGAAAATTTCCAGCGCTCCTGTATGAGACTTTTCATATGTTAATTAATGAGAATGAAAGGAGGGTTTTAGGTGTTATATAGCAGCCGGTTTTTACGCCTGGAAAAAAAACGTATGCGTGGTCCCGATGTGCTGTACTTACAAATGAGGTTACAGGAGCAAAGCTACCATTCCGGTCCACTCGATGGGATATTCGGACCGCAGACTGCTGCTGCAGTAACAAAATTTCAAAAGGATAAGGCCTTAACGGCTAACGGTATAGTGGGTCCTGATACCTGGTCATTACTGAATACCCTGCCTCAAACATCCGAAGGCTCTGACGGTAATGCCCTGGCTGGTATTTCTATAACTATTGATGTAGATCAACGTCGGCTTTATTACAGCTCACCAAAACTGTCCGTATCTTATCCAGTTGCAGTAGGAAAACCACAAACGCCGACTCCTTTAGGTAATTGGGTAATCGTGCAAAAAACCATTAACCCAGGTGGTCCTTTTGGAGCTCGATGGATGCGTTTAAGCGTCCCCTGGGGAGGATATGGGATTCATGGTACCAATAATCCTAAATCAATAGGGAAAGCAGTTAGTCACGGATGTATACGCCTGTACAACAAAGATGTGATTAAATTATATGATATGACGCCTCTATGGACACCAGTTACTATTATCGGAAAAAGTTACAGTGGTCGTATTCTTCGTATGGGAGACTCCGGTTCCGATGTACGTTATGTACAGACTGCTCTGAAAGAACTGGGATATTACCGTAGTGCAATAGATGGGTTTTTTGGTCCAATAACTGAGCAGGCAGTAATTAACTTTCAACAGGCGCAGGGCTTATTAGTTGATGGTATTGTTGGTCCGGCAACCTGGCAAGCCATTCAAAGGGAATTGGATATTGCCCGGGGTAATGTTGAACCCTGATTTAAAATTACGTTATATTTACTGGCTTTTCCAGGTTTCAATCACAAAAAGTTCTTCTTCATCCAAATCCATAATTCGTTCCATATTTACATTTGGTTTAAGCATAATACTAAGGTGACGCTCCCCCTGGCTCCAATGCGACTCCAAACTATCCTCATCAACATGATAAGAAAACCGGGGAGGGTTAGCTAAACGGGCACGACTTAAGCCTTGAATGGTATCAGCCAGACAGGGTGGCCCTAATACATGAATAAATAAATCAGGAGTGTTTAAATGTCCAAAAGTATTACTGGCCAATGTTGCCATACGAACTCCTATCTGTAATTCCGGGCATAACTCCTGATGATGACTCAGGGCCTGACGCATAAACATTGCCTGCAATTGTTCTCCATCCCTGGGCGGAAAGTAGGGAGTACGAGGTGAAAAAATAATATCGTTTTCAAAATACGGCTTTATATCAATTACTGGCGTCCCATCAATAGCATCAATACGTTCAACATATAAGCGATTATTATCTATTTCAAGTAAACGGGTAAGAGTAATAGCCACCGGATTGGGGCGGCTGGGGCTGCGCATTGCAAATGCTCCATATTCAGGCTTTTCCGGATTCCGGTTTAGGGGAGAGCCAACCAGCATATCACGATCAGCTTTATGAAACCAGGACAATACCCATATATGAGAGTTTTCCTCCAATTTTAACAGTGCCGCGGTGTAAGGTTCAAATATTTCAATAACAGCTGCTTTTCCTCCCCGTGGCATTTCTTTGCTTTCAGTTATTGAAGACTTAACCTTTCCAATCGGCTTTAAAAGTATCTCATCCACCTTGAAAATCCCCCTCCATTTAACAGATGAGTCGTAGTTTTCAGACTGGCTTTCTATCTTTGATTACGTTGACATCAATTCGCTTCAGATGGTATCATATAGAAGTTCGGGGCGTGGCGCAGCTTGGTAGCGCGTCTGATTTGGGATCAGAAGGCCGCAGGTTCAAATCCTGTCGCCCCGACCATTATTATATGATAACCTGCCTTTAATAAAGTTCTTCAGCTTCTGCATTTTTCCTCTTTGATGGCTGACTGTTCTCTACTGCAAATTTTTTCTATCTGATTACATATCATTATCCGCTATAATTAGTTTATTACGGATTTGAAAGGTGAAATTTACATGTTTAAAAAATCAAGTATTGTTCTGCTTGCTTTTTTCTATATAATTACTCTGCTCCCTTTCCCAAGTCTGGGAGCAGCTTCCCCCTCGATTGTAATCAACAATCAATTACTGCATACTGCGGTTCCGCCAATAATTGTTGAAGACCGTACTCTGGCTCCGGTTAGAGGAGTTTTTGAGGAATTGGGAGCTACTGTGAAATGGGAGGAGGAAACTCAAACTGTACGTATTACCAGGGACAACTTGCTGATTACCATGCGCATCAACCAACGCAATGCTTATATTAACGGCAATCGCCATGTATTGGACTCCGCCCCCATTATTTATAAAAATTATACCATGGTGCCATTGCGGTTTATTTCAGAAGCTTTGGCGGCGGAAGTAACCTGGGACAGTCAAACCCGTACCGTATATATCAATACTGAAACGTTCAATCGCTGGCAATCACTATGCAATGCCCGAGGGGTAGCCATGGGTGAAGAGGAATCCCGGGTTCTAAGTATTCTAGGTTCCCCTTTGCGAATTGCTCCCTCCGCTTATGGCTTTAACTGGTGGGTATACAATAGTACTTATCGGGATTATTTACTGGTAGGTATACAAAATCATAAAGTAGTAGGTATGTATAGCAATGCTCCCGTATGGAAATCAGACTCGGGACTTACCTTAGGGGCCACCCGCAGCAAAGTCAGAGCTGTACTGGGCACACCCAGCAAACAAATAAGGAAGGGTAACACTCTATTCATGGTATCCAATCCTGAGGAACGCGATGTTTTCTTAGTTAATAAAGTCTATTTAACTGCTATGTATGATAGCCAGAATAATTATAAAGTAAACTCATTTTTACTGATAGATAGTCAAATTGAGGAAGCTATTAACGGTTACCGGGTTAATGGCAGTATAGCTTTACGGGATAGCCTGGAAAAACAGACCCTGGATTTGGTTAATGTTGAAAGGGTTAAAAGGGGACTGTCCATTCTAACCTGGGATGCTGATATCGCCAATGTAGCCCGTAAACATAGTCAGGATATGCAGCGGCGTAATTATTTTGCCCATGATAATCCTGATGGTAAAACACCATTTGACCGCATAGAAGCAGGCGGTATCGATTACTGGATGGCTGGTGAAAATATTGCTCTGAATTATAACGCTATTTCTGCCCATGAATCATTAATGAACTCACCCGGGCATAGAAAGAATATCCTGGAGAAGGATTTTAAGCACCTGGGGGTGGGAATAAGTTTTGATGATCCTGATTATCTGTATCTAACCCAAAATTTCTATACCCCTCGCTGATAAAGGGCAAAGGATTTCATTTCCTAAGCCAGCCAGATAAAATATGCACCTACAACTATCAACATTACCCCGGCTACTTTATCCAGCACCGTACTCCAGCGGGCAAATAACTCCATACGGGTAATCAAGCCGGTAAAAGTACCTACTGCCACCAGAGGAACTCCTCGTCCCAGGGCATATACAAAAAGTAAAATCGCGCCATACAACCATTTGCCACTGGCCAGAGCCAATGATAAAATGGCCAGCAAAATAGGGGTTCCACATTGTGACCCGACTAATCCCATCGCCAGGCCCAGAACATAGCTGCCGCCCAGACCTCCTGAACTACCCGCACGGTCTGCCCAGGCCGGACGATAATTTATATTCAGACTGACAGCCCCTAATAACTGCAAGCCCATTAACACACATACTGCCGCCACGAAATAATAGATCAGGCTTTGTTGTAAGCCAAATATCCCGCCTATCAAACCAATAATAAACCCCAGTATCACAAAAGTAGTAGCCGTACCCAGCGTAAAAGCTACCGATAATGCAAAAGCACGTTTACGCCCGAATTCACTGCCCCCGACATGAGCAATAATAATGGGAATCAAACTAAGATTACATGGGCCAATACTGGTTACAATTCCCGCCAGAAATACCAACCCTAATCCCAACAGTGAATAGGACTGAATCAATTCTGGCCCCATCTGATTTATCCAATCCATAAACAGTACTCCAGTTCAACAATTTTATTAAAGTCTTCTTAATTATACGTAAAAATTTGATTTTTTATATTAATAATCAATTATCACCAAAAATGCCATAAAATATTTTCCTGGCATCCTTCAGATCACTATCAATTCACCAGACAAAGGCATGGGCCCCAGGGATATTTTTTTAAGGTTATCTGTCTGTCATCACCAGGAGTCTGATCAAAAAAATACCCGGCATAAACTGGTACACCATCTACCTCATAGGAAATAAAACCGCTTAGATCCTCCAAGTCAGGTACACCCATTCTCACGGAAGGGGCAGGTCCCGAAGGTTTTCAACTACATAAATCCATAATCATATCAACTATAATAAATCCACCATTTACTTCAATATAATTACGCGCTTTTTCATCAATAGCAGTTATCTTCATAAAGTAAAACCTCCCTGCTCAAACTTATATACCCGGTGGGGGTATATAATATATAATAGCATTGCCCTTTTATAAGGTCAACTATGTATCAGCAAATAAAAAAAGCCGTTGTACGGCTTTTTTACCAGATATGATTCCTTTGGGCTTCACTATTTAGAAAATCGCGGAAATGAGGATGGGCAATATTTATAAGCTCTTTAACCCGCTCTCTGACTGAACGTCCTCGTAAACAGGCTACCCCGTACTCGGTTACTATATAATCCACATCAATACGCGAGGTAGTGACAATAGTTCCCGGCTCAAACTGCGGCATAATACGGGAAACACTATCTCCACGACCGGTGGAATAAAAAGCTATAATAGACTTACCCCCGGGAGAATCCTGAGCTCCATTTACAAACTCCTTATGGCCACCAGTTCCACTAAATAAGCGTCCTCCAACTGATTCGGCAGAACATTGACCAGTCAAATCCACTTGCAGAGCTGAATTAATTGAGACCATCTTATGGTTCTTACGAATCACTGCCGGATCATTCACTACACTGGAACGGTGAAACTCAACCGCCATATTATCATCCAAAAAATCATAAAGGCGTCTGGTACCCAGGGCCACAGCCGCAACATATTTATTCTTCCAGATAGTTTTCTTGCGATTAGTAATAGCACCGGCTTCGTGTAAATCCAGCAGACAATCGGTAAACATTTCCGAATGCACCCCCAGGTCCTTCTTGTGGCTGAGACTCAGAGCTACTGCTCCGGGTATGCCCCCAAACCCTATCTGGATAGTCGAACCATCTTCAATCAAATCGGCCACATAAGATCCGATTAACATATCCTTTTCGGTCAACTCCGCCGCTGGCATCTCAGGAACCGGACGGTCGGTTTCCACCAGATAATCAACTTCTGAAATATGTACCTGAGTATCACCAAAAGTTCTGGGCATATTAGGATTGACCTCCAGGATTACTTTATCAGCATTCTCAATAAAATCCTTTTCCATTACGGTTGATAATGATAAAGAAAAATATCCGTGCTTATCCATGGGTGAAACTGTACCCATAAATACATTAGGACCCCTGTAATTCATACGCCGGTTACTAAACCGATGTAACTCCAGCGGTACATAAGATACCGTTCCCAGGTCATGTGCTGCCCGGGGACCATCAGTATAAAACCAGCTATTTAGCAGAAAATGTCCTTTCATATCAGGATTCATAAAAAACTCATACTGGCCCAGTAATAAAGCCGAAACCACCGAAACATCCTCAACCCGATTACTAATAGTATGTAAATTACCAAGCAAGGTAGCCGGTTCACAGGCAACCAGAGCACACACCACTTCATGATGGCTCTTAATCTGTTGCAAAGCTTCTTCCACCGACACTACTTTACGACGATAAGCTTCGTAAAAATTCATGATTCACCTCAAAAATGAAATATACCTCCTAATTATGTCATACCAGGCAGAGCATTTTCAATCCTTTGCACTTCATATTAATATGTAATATAATTTTGCCGGACAATTATTAATAAACGATTATATCCAGTCATAAATGGCAAAAATAGAAATAAAGAATTATTCTTACCTGATGATACAATGATGAAACATGTATACTGGCAAGGTTTAAGCATTTATTATAAAGTTTAATTCTTTCTTGAAATGCCCGATTAAAACATGTATAATACTCTTTGCGGGCGGGTGTAGCTCAGTGGTAGAGCCCCAGCCTTCCAAGCTGGTTGCGAGGGTTCGATTCCCTCTACCCGCTCCATTTTTATGTCCCTGTAGCTCAGCCGGACAGAGCAACGGCCTTCTAAGCCGTGGGTCGGGGGTTCGAATCCCTCCGGGGACGCCACTTTAGACTGTAACCGCCGCTGAAAGCGGTTTGTTTAATTTTTGGGCGATACAAAGCCAGTTGCTTGTTTACTTTTGACCTTATCCATGTTAATATGTTTATTCGTAAGGTCATTTCTTAAGGGTTTCAGGCAGGCTTGCAGAGCTTTACTGATACTTGGCTGAAATGTATCCGGGATAAATATTATGGTGGATGTAGCTCAGTTGGTTAGAGTACCAGATTGTGGCTCTGGGGGTCGTGGGTTCAAATCCCATCATCCACCCCATTAATTTTCTTGACAGCCCAACCGGGAGACTAGTATACTCTAAAACGTTGGGGTGTAGCCAAGCGGTAAGGCAACGGACTTTGACTCCGTCATTCGTAGGTTCAAATCCTGCCACCCCAGCCATATAGGGGCCATTAGCTCAGTCGGCAGAGCACCTGACTTTTAATCAGGGTGTCCCGCGTTCGAGTCGCGGATGGCCCACCATTGAATATAATTAACCGCGCAGGTTTGCGCGGTTTTTGGTATTCTGCATACTATTTTTACCTTTTTACTGCAATGAAATATCAATAGAAGGAGCAACTTTAAAGGTTCCTTCCCTTGAAACTTTATGATAGGTCCTAGAAAAGCAAATTTAGTCCTGGAAAACGTTTCTTAAGAATTACGCTCCTAATACCTGGGGAATGGATTTTTTAACATTTCCCTTATTTGCTATTTCATACGGAAAAGGTTTGTATTTTTATGCCTACTTTCCATTATGTTAATGCTACTCTAATATTAGGCCAGATGCTGGTTAAAAAATAGGCCACCTTAATATTCCAATCCTGTATGATGATGTTGCAAGACATTTTCGTACAGGGGGAAAGGAAATGATTAAGATGGCACAAATAGAGCATATCAAGAAAATGTACTTTTTAGAAGAACTAAGTATTCGGGAAATAAGCAAAATAACTGGTCATCACCGGGATACCATAGCTAAATACATAAACGTGGAAAATCCTGAACCACCACGATATAAATTAACTAAACCAAAAGGGCACCCGGTTTTAGGGCCATTCATTCCAATTATTGATGAGATTCTAAAAACTGATCAGACCAGGCATCGAAAACAGCGGCATACAGGTAGGCGGATATTTGAACGATTACGAGATGAATATGGTTTTACCGGCGGATACAATACGGTTGCAGATTATCTGCGTAAAATAAGACCCAAACTCAAGGAAGCCTTTGTTCCCCTTCAATTTGACCTGGGGCAGCATGCCGAAGTCGATTGGATGGAAGCATGGTTCTTTCTAAATGGCATAGAAACCAAGGCATATTTGTTTGTTATGAAACTAAGGGGTTCGGGCGGATATTATGTCAGAGCCTATCCGTTTGAGAAACAGGAAGCCTTCTTTGATGGTCACCGTAAATGTTTTGAATTCATGGGCGGGGTTCCAAATGAAATAGCCTATGATAATCTTAAGACCGCAGTAAAAAAGATATTGCAGGGCAGCCAGAGAGAAGAACAAGATCAATTCATAGCCTTAAGAACCCATTATCTCTACCAGGCACAATTTTGCAGGCCCGCTAAAGGCAATGAAAAAGGCGGGGTGGAAAAAGCCGGTCAGCAAGCTGTTAAACAATTATTTGTTCCCTATCCGGAAGTAGAATCTTTTGAAGAATTAAATGATTACTTGCATAATAAATGTACCGAACTGCTTGCCAGAAATCCCCGCTGGGAATCAGAGATAAAAGCTTTAAAGCCTTTGCCGGCTGCCCCGTTCAAATGCGTAAGATATGCAGAAGCCAAGGTTAATACATATTCCATGGTCCAGTTTGAGACCAATCGCTACTCAGTGCCGATAAAATATATCGGGGAAAAAATAATCATCAGAGCTGATGTTGATAAAATAGATATCGTTTTAAACCATGAAGTAATAGCCAATCATAAAAGAATATACGGGAGAAATAAAGAAAACTTGGTTTTGGATCACTATCTGGAACTATTGCTCATGAAAGCCAGAGCAATCCCTAATACCAGAGTATACCGGCCAGAATCATTACCAGCCGTATATGAACAGTACCGCCGGATTTTGGCAGCCAGGAATCCAAAAGGAAACCGGGAATTTGTCAAGATACTGATGCTTAACCGTGAATATACGGTTGATCAGGTTGCCGAAGCTATTAATATGGCTATGGCATATAACGTTTACAGTTATGACGGGGTTTTAAACATACTAATGCAGCTGAACACCGACAGCCCTAAAATATCGCACCTAAGGCCAGATAAAATAGCTAATATCCCACAAGTAAATGTAGTGCCCCCTGATTTAAGCAAATATATAGCTCTTATGCAGCAAGGGGGAACCGGTATATGAATTCACCCCAGAATATGCTGCTGGAAAGTTATCTGAAAAAACTCAAAATGCCCCAGGCGGCCAAAGTATATCTGGCTATGGCCCGAGAAGCTGAGAACAACAACTTGAGCTATGAACAATATCTGTTAGGAGTGCTGGAGCAGGAAATCAGCCAAAGAGAAAATAACCGGATACATCGTGGAATACGCCAAGCAACATTTCCGGTAATAAAGACTTTGGATAGCTTTGATTTTAAAGCCATCCCCAGTCTAAATAAGCAAAAAGTATTAAAATTAGCTGGTTGCGAGTACATCAAAAAGCTCGAAAATATTATCCTGGTTGGAAATTCCGGAGTCGGTAAAACCCATATTGCAACTGCTCTGGGTTATGAAGCCTGCCGAAAAGGACTGAAGGTTAAATTCTTTACCGCCGCCGGATTAATTAATGAACTGCTGGCAGCTCAACAGGAATACCGGCTAAACAGGTTGGAAAAGCAATATGCAACATATCATCTGGTGATCATAGATGAGCTTGGCTATGTGCCTTTCAGTAAAACCGGAGCTGAGTTGCTATTTCAATTTTGCTCAAGCAGGAACGAAAGAGGCAGTACTATAATAACCACAAATCTTGAATTCCCTAAATGGACGGAGGTGTTACTGGATGATCAGATGACGGCCGCCCTACTGGATAGGCTCACCCACAAGGCCCATATTCTTAATATCAATGGTGAGAGTTACCGATTTAAACAGGCTCTTACCCAGCAAACCAATATGGATTAATTTTTTTATCAGGGTGGCCTAATATTTTACCGGTTTGTGGCCTGATTTATGATTGACATTAACAACAGTATTTAATAATTATACCAAAGATTAACATGGATATCTAAAAAGAAGGTTTAAATATGACGCATTAAAAAGAAAAAGCGACAAGCTGAATTATATAATAATCATGTTTTTAAGAGGATAATTAACTCAATTTTGCGAATATTGTCGTTATAGGGTTATCCACGTTCGTAATAACTTGAAGTTTTATGGAGGTGATTGATCAATAAGGTACTATTGAGAAATTTTAATTGGGGGTGAAATGATGCAATTAAATGAAGTTGTAATGGTAAGTGCCTGCAGAACACCTATAGGTAAGTTTCTGGGGCAGTTTAAAGATGTACCGGCCAGGGATTTGGCAGTAACAGCAGGTAAGGAAGCCATCAATAGAGCGGGGATTCCGGCTGACATCATTGATGAAATTGTAATGGGCCAAGTTTATCAGGGTTTACAGAAATCCCTGCCCGCACGTATTGTCGGTTTGGCCTGCGGGCTTCCGGAGCGGAGCAATGCCTGTGTTGTAAATCAGAATTGTACCTCTGGTATGAGAGCGCTGGAAATTGCCAGTCGCAACATTATGGTAGGAGCGACAGATATTGCCCTGGTGGTTGGGGTTGAAAACATGACCCAGAGTCCCTATATGGTTCCCAGTGGAAGAACTGGTGCCCGAATGGGTGATACCAAAATGATCGATTCCTTGACCCATGATGCACTGATTGATTCCCTGGTTCCGGGACACATGGGCTTGACTGCCGAAAACGTGGCGGTGATGTATAACATTACGCGCGAACAATGTGACGAATTAGCGGTCAGAAGTCATCAGAATGCTATTAAAGCAACTGACAATGGTATTTTCAAAAGGGAAATCGTTCCGGTTGAAGTCACCACAAAAAAAGGGGTAACCATTATTGAAACCGATGAACATCCTATTCGTGATTGCACCATGGAAAGTGTCGGCAAACTAAAACCGGCCTTTAAAAAAGATGGGGGCGTAGTTACCGCTGCCAATGCATCCGGCATCAATGATGGCGCATCGGCTGCCGTAATAATGTCCAAACAAAAAGCAGCAGAATTAGGAATAATACCGCTTATGAAACTGGTCACTTCGGTTGCGGTTGGTGTTGATCCGCAGATCATGGGAATCGGACCTGCGGAAGCAATTCCGGTAGCTCTGGAGAAAGCCGGCTGGAATTTTGATGAGGTTGATTACTGGGAACTGCATGAAGCGTTTGCTCCCCAGTTCATTGGCTGTAAAATTCGCCTGAAAGAAAAATATGGCATGGATCTCTTAATGGATAAAGTAAATCACAATGGTTCAGGGATTGCTCTGGGACATCCTATTGGATCAAGCGGATTGCGCATCGTTGTTTCTTTATATTACGAACTGGAAAGACTAGGCCTTACTAAAGGCGGGGCCTCTACCTGCGTAGGAACCGGACCTGCCATGGCCTCTTTGTGGACCCGGGATATATAAATATTAAATGGTGCCAGGCACCGGAGTTATTGAATTATTGAAGTAAATTCAAGGATGAAAAACGCTCCGTGCCTGGCACCTGTCTCGGTTAGCTAGAACCTGACCAAGTCTTTATGCAATACTATATTCCCTTCCAGATTCTGATTCCCGGAACGACCACCCACCCAGCCAAAAACCACGGAACTATCAGTTAATATTTGTACTTCAAACGAGTTAAACATGGGGATAAATTCTGTTTGAATTTTTGAGTTGGGTGCAATTGTAAAAGTCTCATCAAATACCTTGTCTTTCGGTTGCGGGTCGAGATTAAAGATTTTAACTCTCGCTTTATGCGTCTTGGTTCCGTTATTCAATACCAGCACCCGGATATTATTAATAAATTCGCTAATACTGATCGGTCCGGTAGTATACCGGTATTTATATGAGTTTGCCATTTGATTAACCTCCAGAATGTGTTTATAGTGCCAATGTATTCAAAGAGGCAATGTTTTGTGTACGGTAGTCTGGTACCATTTTCGTCAGGCGTTTTTTTAATGAAGGGTTCCACTTTTTTTCAAACAGTCTACAATAAAGATAAGGGAGTTCTAAAGGGGGTAAGCATTATGTTTAAAAAAATTCTTGTATCTACTGATGCTTCGGAGTATTCATGTCATGCTTTTGCAACCGCTGTTGATATTGCCAAACAGTATAATGCTAAAATCATAATTTTGCATGTAGTGGATAAGCCCGACAATTTTTCCTATATGGGTGCGCTTATAAGCGGCTATGCTCTATTTTCAGATGACAAGATTAGTGAAATCGGTCAACAGGTTATAAAAGATACAATCAAGGGTGTAGATACAAAAGGGGTCAAGATGATATCCAAGGTAAGTAAAGGTTATGCAGCTGCAGAGATTCTCAAAGAAATGGAAAATGGTATCGATCTCATTGTAATGGGAAGTCGAGGACATGGACCCCTTAAAGGTGCTTTGACAGGAAGCGTGACCTTGAATGTTCTAGCCCAGGCTACGTGTCCGGTAATGGTAGTAAAATAAACCGGGTATAGCCTTTAACTATGGGAAGACATATAAATGAAGTATTATCCTATGCCTAAATTCTTATGATATAGTCTTGTCATCACAGTTGAAAGGTGAAGGCTATCATGAGAACCGCAGAAATTTTTAAAGACAAAAAAGTGTTGTCGCTGGAGATTTTTCCTCCCCGGCGAACCGCACCTATTGATACAATTTACCATACGCTGGACGAGTTGCAAGGTTTGAATCCGGACTTTATAAGTGTAACCTATGGTGCCGGCGGCAGTGAAACCAACACTGCAACCCTGGAGATTGCTTCGGCTATAAAAAATGATTACGGGATTGAAAGTGTTGCCCATCTTCCCTGTATTAATCTCACCAAAAACGAAGTGCTGGATATGCTGGCGGGTTTCAAGCAGGCCGGGGTTGAAAACATTCTGGCTCTGCGCGGCGATATAAACCCTGACTTTACACCGAAACAGGATTTTCGATATGCCAGCGATCTGGTTTCGTTCATCAAGGAAAATGGTGATTTTAATATTATCGGAGCATGTTATCCGGAGGGGCATAGTGAGTGCCCAAATCTGGTTGACGACATACGCAATCTAAAAACCAAAGTGGATGCCGGGACCGACCAGCTTATCACCCAGCTGTTTTTTGACAATAATTACTTCTATTCATTTCGCGAACGGGCCAGCATTGCAGGAATAAATGTTCCGATTCAAGCGGGAATTATGCCGGTAGTAAATAAAAAACAGATTGAAAGAATGGTAACGCTGTGCGGGGTGGAACTTCCCAAAAAGTTTATTACCATGATGAAAAGATATGAAAACAATCCTATAGCCATGCGCGATGCGGGAATTGCTTATGCGGTTGATCAAATTGTCGATCTTATGGCTCAGGATGTGGATGGAATTCACTTATATACGATGAATAACCCCTATATTGCTAAGAAAATATATGCGGCCATAAGCGCCCTGCTGGCCGCATAAGGTGTTATACCGGGACGTTCTTTCTGTAACACTGAATATCTTTCTTTTTACATTGGGATGTTTTGTGACCACAGAAAAAGTATCATAAATGTCATTCTGAGGAGCTGAAAGTGACGAAGGATCTCTGTTGGAAGTCAGTAATATTGGCTCTTTCACCAATGAGATGCTTCGCTAGTCGCTCAGCATGACACGATGAGAGCACTTTTTCAGCAGTCTCGGACCGTCCCCATGTCACCTCATGATAAAACCGTATAACCATATTCACAAATCAAGCGCTTTAACTCGGTAATATAATCCAATGCTATCGTACTCAAATGAGCCTTCTCATTTGCTATCCAGCCCACCAGCATCTTTTCATCCGACTCCAGCGGCACGGAAATAATGTTTTCGCCGTTTAAGTCGCTGTTTAGAACCCCGCTGCAAATGGTATATCCGTTCAGCCCGATCAGCAGATTGAATAGTGTGGCGCGGTCGCTGACATGGATAGTTTTCTTATGCGGAACGGTGCTCAATATCTCCTCCGAAAAGTAAAACGAGTTATATTCACCCTGTTCAAACGCCAGGAAAGGATAATCGTCCAAATCTGCGAGAGTTACCAATTCCTTTTTGGCCAACGGATGAGCCGAACTAATAAAAACATGAGGATCAGCCTCAAAAAGAGGATAAAATATCAAATGATTTTCCTTCAATAGCTTATTAATTACTTTTTCGTTAAAATCACTTAAATATATTATACCCAGCTCGCTGCGAAGATTTTTGACATCTTCGATGATTTCCCAGGTCCTGGTTTCACGAAGGGTAAATTCATATTCATCCACCTCCAATTCCCGCAGCAGATTCACAAAGGCGTTGACCGCGAAAGCATAATGTTGAGTGGAAACTGAGCAAAGCTGCTTGGAGGGCTTTTTGCCCAGATAACGCTGTTCCAAAAGTTCGGTCTGCTCTATAACCTGACGCGCATAAGAAAGAAATTCCGTACCGTCAGTGGTTAATGATATGCCTTTGGCTGTTCGGTTAAATATCTCTATACTCAGTTCAGTTTCAAGCTCTTTGACAGCATTTGAAAGGCTGGGCTGGGATATAAAGAGCTGCTTTGCGGCTTCAGTAATTGAACCACATTCAACTATTTTTATAACATATCTTAACTGTTGAAGTGTCATAATTTCACCTCTTTTATTACACCTGTTACACCGTGTAACAAAGATTGTCGGATTTTTAATTTCATATTTAAATCCTAATATACTGTAGGGAATTGTCAAACTCAGTTTGATTGATTAAACATTGTTAGCGCATGTTACAGAAAGAACGTCCCGGTGTAACATTTATTTTGACGTCTTCCTGTCACCTTTTGCAGGTATTTTTAACCTATAATAGAATTTAGTCGATATAAACTTAGTAATGACAAATATTAATCAATCAGGTGGAAAAGATGATTAATGAGGTGGAATATGAAAAATGAATATATTTTTAGGCGTACTATTCCTGGTGTCATAGATGCTATCAATACATTAGAAGATGCTGATAATATAAGTAAATATGAAAATATTCTGGTCAGTATATTTGCATCAAATTTATTATATATAGCTGCTGTAGCAAACTTCATCGTTCGCTATATAATATACTCGGAAAATTTAACCAATTGCTTAATTGATAGCATCATATTCCTGCTATTGGGAATAATGTTTGATGTAATAACCAGAGTGAATTTAAAAACATATCTGGTTACATTTTATATAGCCATACTTTCATTTCTAACCTTTATTTTTATAGCAGTAAATTTTTATTATATTATCGGACCGGCTTTGTGGACTGCCGGGTTTATACAGCTTTTACTGGCTATGATACGTATAACCAGAACAATGTTATATTATACGGTCGCTGCCATATTAATAGGTTACTTTCATATCTTATATCAATTCTTACATGGCCTGTCTTTTCAAATTGATACTTTTTACTATGTTATACAAATCATTTTGTTCCTGATTTTGTTCGTTGTTGCTGCCAGTGTCCATAAAATAAATATTGAACGTTATAAATTGATCAACAGACAACTCGAAGAAGTGACTGAAAAAAAGGAAGAAATTACTTCTCTGTATGAAGAAATTGCCGCATCAGAAGAGGAGATCAAACAACTTGCATATCATGACCACTTAACTGGTTTGCCTAATCTGCGCTGTTTTAATGAGCAGCTTAATCATTCCATTAATATGGCCAACCGTACGGAAAAAATATTTTCCATCATGTTTTTGGATCTGGACAGTTTTAAAATGATTAATGACACCATGGGACATAACATAGGGGATAAGTTATTAAAACAAGTAGCTCAGAGGCTGGTTGATACACTGCGTAAAAGTGATGTTTTGGCCAGGATTGGCGGAGATGAGTTCATAGTAATGCTTGAAAATATAAAAGATGAAAATGAGATTAAAACTGTAGCAGAAAAAATTCTGGGGTGTTTCACGCAGCCCTTTTTATTAAATGACCAGGAGGTTTTTGTTACCACCAGTATAGGGATTGCAGTTTACCCTACCGATGGAAATGATGCAGATAAACTAAAGAAAAATGCTGATATTGCCATGTACAAGGCCAAGCAAAGGGGAAAGAACCAATATGTCTTCTGTACGCCAGGAATGAAAACCAAAATAATCAGAGCTATGAAATTGACCAATGACTTGTACCGGGCATTGGAAAGAAATGAGTTCGAACTGTATTATCAGCCGCAGGTGAACTGCAATACTAATGAAATAGTTGGATTGGAAGCACTGATACGATGGAATCATGCTGAACTGGGCATGGTCTATCCGGGAGAATTCATTCCCATAGCTGAGCAAAACGGTTTAATCATATCTATTGGTGAATGGGTAATGCGAACCGCATGCTGGCAAAACAAGGCATGGCAGGAAGCCGGATATTCTCCAATTCGCATCGGGGTTAACCTTTCCGTACAGCAACTGCAGGATGCCAATATAGTAAATCAAGTTAAAGATATTCTCAGGGAAACCGATCTGGATCCCGAATATGTTGAGCTGGAAATCACCGAAAGCATTGCCATGACTCATAAACGTTATGTAGAAACAATAAACGCTTTAAAAGATCTGGGCGTTAAAATTGCTATTGATGATTTTGGCACCCAGTATTCATCTTTGAATTATTTAAAACGATTATCCGTAGACAGAATCAAGATTGCTATGCCATTTATACAGGGAATATCGGAAAACTCAAACGATGAAGCCATTACCAAAACTATCATTACCTTAGCTAGAAGCATGGGAATTGATGTAATTGCCGAAGGAGTTGAAACCATAAATCAGCTGGAATTCTTGTCGCAGGAAAATTGTAATGAAATTCAGGGCTTTTACTTCTTCAAACCTATGCCATTAAATGAACTGGAAAAACTGCTGAAATAACACCTGTTACAACGGGGACGTCAGGCAATATTTTATTGCGGATATAAAATCATACTCTGGTTAAAAATATACCTACAAGTATTTTTTAACTGGAGTATTTTTATGCGTAAAATTCCACGCCGGGGTGAGGAAGCTCAGCCCCAGGGCGGACACGATACCAAAGATATACCGGATATCCAGCTGCCGCAAGGCTATGACGATAAGTTGGCCTTGCTGCAGCCTTATGTGGAAAAAAATCACGACCTGATTGCCCGGCCTTTCTACCTGGATAATGAGATAAAACTGCAGGCCTGTGCCTTTTATTTCAATGCTGTAGTTGACGATAAGAAGTTAAATGAACATATATTTAAACCCTTGATGATGCACAGCGGGGGATGGGAATTAGATAAATTTAATAACACCGACCGGGTAGATTTAATAGTATGGACTTCTATTAGTGAGGGGCAATTACGTAAAACTGATAACCTGGCGGAGATGGTACATAGTATATTTGACGGCATGGTGGTCTTGATTTTCGAGAGCATACGGGAAGCGGTTATAATTGATATTCATGGCGGGCAGCTTCGCGCTATCACAGAACCCCCAAGTGAAAAAGCCACCCATGGTCCCCGGGAAGGTTTCATTGAAAATCTGGATATAAATATTGGCATGGTGCGTCGCCACCTGCGTAATCCCCGCCTGGTGATAAAGAAAACTATGGTGGGCCGTCGCACCCGTACCCCGGTGGCGGTTTTATATATTGATGATATAGTCGATCATGGTTTGGTGGAGCAGGTGAATGACCGTCTCAATCATATTGATATCGACGGGGTATTTAATGCTGGTATGATTATTCAAAATATTGAGGATAAGCCCTTTTCTCCATTTCCTCAGGTATGGACCAGCGAGCGTCCTGATAAAACTATCGCTGAACTGCTGGAAGGACGGATTGCCATAATGGTGGACGGTACACCTACCGCCATTTTTCTTCCGGCGCTCTTTATCGAGTTTTTCCAGGCGCCGGAGGACTACCTGGATCGAACCTATATAAGTTCCTTTCTCAGGTATATACGCTTTCTGGCTTATTTTATCGCTATTTCTTTACCAGCTCTTTATATTGCCCTGATTAGTTTTACTCCGGAATTATTACCAGTGAATTTGGTCACCAGTCTGGCCCAGGCCCGCAAGGAGGTCCCTTTCCCGGTTTTAATAGAAGTCTTGATTCAGGAATTTATTATTCAAAAGGTCATTGAATCCGGCCTGCGTCTGCCCGGTCCGGTAGGTCAGACTGCAGGGGTGGTGGCAGGCATCATCCTGGGGCAGGCAGCTATATCCGCTAAATTAGCCACCCCGGCCGTAATCATTATTATTGCAGTTACTACCATCTCTACTTTTGCTTTGCCTGCTGGTCCTCTGGTGCAGTCCACCCGTATCCTGCGTCTGCCCATGATATTTATTACGGCTATTTTCGGACTGTTTGGTTTTTCCCTGGGTTGGATATTTATGCTGGCCCACCTTTGCAGCCTGGAAAGTTTGGGAGTTCCTTATTTCGCTCCTTTGGCCCCCATGCGTTTTGCAGATTTAAAAGATAGTTTATTCCGTATCTGGTTATGGAAGATGAATCTAAGGCCGCTGTCCATACCCAGCCAGCAGAAACAACGTCAGGGGAGAACCGGAAAAGAGGGGGGAGAAGGTGAATAGTACTGATACCATAACCAGTAAGCAGCTAATATATATAATTATTGGTGCCCAAATTGGTATGGGGGTTTTTAGTCTCCCCCGTCTGGCTGGCATGGAGGCGCACCAGAATGCATGGTTAGCGGTATTTCTGGGTGGACTTTTACCTTTTCTGATATTGTTTATAATTGAACGCCTGGGGCGGCGGATGCCGGAGTCCGGTTTTGTGGCTATGAATCAGCTGTTATTTGGTCGCTGGTTGGGCTCGGTCATGGTTTTCCTTTTCGTAGTTTATATAATATTTTTCGAGGCTACGGTGGTACGAATGTTTACCGAAGTAACTTCTGCTTTTCTTTTGCCCCGTACTCCACTTCCAGTTATTGCTTTTATAGCAATGCTGGCCGTTGTCTATGCAATTAATAAAGGTGCCCGGGTGGTAGCCCGGCTGAACGAAATATTATTTTGGATAATATTGCCTTTATTAGTTATAATAATGATCCCTTTGGCTGGTGCTGATTATACTAATCTCCTGCCGGTTGGGGAAGCTGGTTTGAAGAGTATAGCCCGGGGAGCTTTGTCCTGTAGTACTGCTTATGCCGGAATAGAAGTACTGCTGGTATTTTATTTTCTGGTCAGGCAAAAGGGGGAAATCATTAAGGCAGGAATACTGGGTTTAGGGTACACTATGCTGGTATACGTGCTTGTAACCGTGATATGCCAGGTGGTCTGGGGCAATAATTTTATACAAACGTTAAACTGGCCGGTGTTTACTGTTTTTAAAACTATACGATTTCCCGTATTGGAAAGACCGGAAATTTTTATGCTGGCAGTATGGATGGGTGTGGGAATCCGGCCTACTATGAATATGGGGTTCGCTGCAGCTTACTCCTTAAGTGAAGTACTGCATGTAAAACGGGACAAATATTTTCACCTGGTAGTAATAGCAATTGCGTTGCCCGTGTATATCCTGGCCTTGTTACCCCCGAATCTAATAATTGCTTTTAAATGGGCCGAATATGCCGGTTATACTTTCCTGCTGGCCGGGTTATTTTACCCCTTGCTTATGCTGGTGGTTGCGGTTATCCGGGGGAAGGAGGCCCAAAGTGCCTAGAAAAGTATCTTTAACAGTTATTATCCTATTACTCCTCCCGCTATGCGGGTGCTGGGACTCACGAGATCTGGACAAATTAAACTTTCCGTTGGCAGCATCATATGATTTGCATTCACCCGGATCTGCCGACCCCTCCGACCCGCCGACTCCACCAGGCAGAAAGCTGATGGATGTAACTACCATGACACCTAATCTGGCTCCTAAGTCCTCGGCCCCGGTAGATATTCAAACCCTTTCCGGCATTAACGCCACTGATGTTCGTCAGAAACGGGCGCTTATCGATCCCGATACCTATGTAACCGGGCTGCTTAAAACGATAATAATTGGTGAAGAGATGGCCAGCCTGGGAATAAACCCCTATATGGATGCCTTGTTGCGGGGCACTACTATTAGCGGTACCATGTATTTTGCCGTAGCTGCCGGACGGGGTGAGGATATTCTTAAAACACCTATAAAAAACGATACTAATATAGGAACTTATCTGCTGGCCTTATTTGATGGTATCCACCAGAGAACTTTTATACCGGTTATTCGCTTGGGGGAGTTTTATCGCAGTCAGGATACCGGCAAAAACCCGGTAGCCCCAATTTTGGAACGCAAAGGTGATCGGGTGATTATTAGCGGGGTAGCCGTTTTTAAAAAAGACCAAATGGTAAAAAAACTGAACCTGGAAGAAGGTCAAATGCTGGTGCTGCTGCGCGGTATAGCAGGAGAAAGCTACCAACCCTTCATGAGAAATGAAGCTGGAAAGAAGCATTGGGGATCGGTGCTGGTTAGTAACTCCAGAAAGGTGAAGTATTATCAAGATCAACAGGGACATAACTTCCTTATAACCATAAAGCTGACAGGAAACCTGGATGAACACAGCCATCAAGGCCCGGTAACAGAAAAACACCTGAAAGAAATAGAAAAGACCGTAGAGCAACAGGTGAAAAATCAGTGCGAAAAATTTATTAAAAAGATGCAGGAAGAAATAAAAGTTGATTGCATTGATATCTCTAAATATGCCCTGACCAAGAATCGCCGTGCCCTGGAGAAAGAGATAGATAACCCTGAATTTATTCAGTACGCCAATATTAAGGTAATGGTTAAGGTACATCTGGATAAAACCGGAGAAGCCCGCTAGTGAGTCGTGAGTATTTTGGATAATCATGGGGGAGGTTTACTGTCCCTGAAAAATCCCGGAACCGTGATATTCGGTTCCGGGATTATAGTATAGGTGATATTTTATTGATTAAACGAATCTTTTATTCGGTGTACATGGCCTCAATAATATCTGCATATTTCTCGTTGATGGCTTTACGTTTAATCTTCATGGTGGCAGTCAGTTCACTGGTTTCCTGGGTGAATTCATTGGGCAGGACGGTGAATTTCTTGACCTGCTCCACCTGGCCCAGATCCTTGGTGCGGTTGTCGATTATTTCCCGATAGAAAGCGGTAACCTCAGGTTTTTCTACCAATTCCTCCCGGCTGGTATAGCTGATGCCCTTGGCTTTAGCCCAGCCTTCCAGTGCTTCAAAGCTCGGAGAGATCAGGGCGGATACATATTTGCGGCCATCGCCGATGGTAGCCACGTTGTCGATATAAAAGTCTTCCTTGAGCAAGGTTTCAATATGCTGGGGTGCAATATACTTACCGCCGGAGGTCTTCATCATATCCTTAATCCGGTCGGTAATGCTCAGATAGCCTTCCTCATCAATAAAGCCTACATCGCCTGTTTTCATATAACCGTCTTCGGTGAGGGATGCTTTGGTCAGTTCCGGATCCTTGTAATAGCCTACCATCATGGAAGGGCCTTTGGCCAGTATTTCACCTTCTTCAGAGAATTTCACATCCATGAGCGGTACGACCGGTCCGCAGGTGCCGAATTTATTGTGTTCTGAGTTGGCAACCGTGATAACAAAACACTCGGTCATGCCATAGCCTTGCAGCAGCAGCACGCCGGCATTGAAGAAGAACTCGGCAATTTCAGCGGAGAAAGCTGCCCCGCCGCAGTTAAAGATTTTGTTGCGTCCGCCGAAAATATTGCGGATTTTTTTCAGAACCTTTTCATCGGCTATCGCATACTGTTGCTGTAATTCCTCTGGGATGGGCTTACCCTCTTTTTTCAGGGTTTCGTACTGTCCACCGATGGCCAGCGCCCATTTAAATCCCTGCTGCTGCTCGGGAGGTGCCTGGCTGATGCCATGCTGGACGGTAGCATAGATCTTCTCCCACATGCGGGGCACACTGCACATATAATGAGGCCTGGACTCCAGCAGGAATTGATTGATGGCCTTGGTATCATGGCAGTAATCCACCTGGCCGTTGCCACAGAGGATAAAGTAGCTCCAGGCCCGTTCAAAAACATGGGACAGGGGTAGGAAAGCCAGATTTACATCTGTTTCCACGATGGGAATATGATAACCGGTGCCGAATAACATGGCAAACCAGCCTTTGTGGGTTAGCATGACTGCTTTGGGCGTACCGGTGGTGCCGGAGGTGTATATAAGAGTGGATAGATCTTCTGAATCCAATCTGGTAATACGTTCTTCCAGTTCTGCTTCCCGGTCAGCTTTACGTCCCATCTCGAGGAAATCATCAAAATACATGACTTCCGGACGTTTCTCGATGACCGCGATCTTATCGAAAACGATGATTTTTTCAAGGGTGGGGCATTCTGCTCCCAGCAGGGAAAGGGCCTTGTCATACTGATCTTGGTTGCCAACAAACAGAATGCGGATCTCGGCGTGATTGATGATATATTTCAGCTCGGCGGCTGAATTCGTAGCATAAACCGGTACCGAGGCAGCTCTAACCGTAAAAGAAGCATAGTCGGCAACCGCCCATTCCACGCGGTTATTGGCAAAGATACCCACGAATTCACCTTCTCTGACTCCGAAATCGAGGAGGCCTTTTGCAGTGGTATCGATGAGGTCCCCGAATTCCTTCCAGGTATAAGCGATCCATTCTCCATATGGTTTATGACGGACAGCGATTTTGGTATCGCCATATTTGGCCACCCGACTGCGAATCATCAGAGCCAGATGCTTTTCCCGGGCCAGAAATTCTTCAAATTCTTTTTCATAATCAGGTTTTGTTCCACTCATTCAATCAAATCCTTTCTTGATAAGATGCTACAATATTGTGCCACGTTACTTAGATAATTAATGAATTCCTGTTCCCAATCTCCCCCTTTGTTTAAGCGCAATTATGCAATATCAACTGAGCGAAGATAATTCATCAAGACTTTTAAAAACAAATCTGCTTGTTCATTAAACGAAACCGAATCAGGGAAAACCAGCCTATGAAATATCAGACCATTAAAAAAAATCGTAAACATAAAACCAAATTCAGTGGGAAGGCCGGTCCACTCAGCAACACCGTTGCCGTAATAATGATCGGCTTCATTCATGATGTCAAAACTGCCATCTTTGCCATGCTGACGATAATAATCAATGGTCAGAAGCAGGATGTCCTGAAACCAGCGTTCCTTTTCCATTATGTAATCACTAAATGCTTTGATTCGATCTTCCAACGGAGTGTCTGCAGTGATATTTTCGACTGCCCCGGAAATATCTCTGCGGCTGGCCAGCTGTATCATACTCTCCAGAATGGAGTTTTTGGTGGGGAAGTAATGGTATAGGGAGCCGGTAGAAACACCCAGTGATTGAGCAATTTCACGCATAGTAACGTCGTTGTACCCGCGTTGGGCAAAATCATCGAAATATTTCTGCAGCAGTTCGTTCCTATAGGCATCGTGATCAACGATTTTCGGCATGGTGAACCTCCTGTATGCAAATGGACTTATTTTATATCGAACGTTCAATATAAAATAAGTTAATTAATAATTATCATTACAGATTGTTTTTGTCAATTAAAATCTGTAATCAGTATGACCCTACATTTACTTTAAGCAAAAAGTATTTTTCAAACATTTAAATAATTCGCAGGAATATGGCAATAAAAAAAAGAAATATTTTTTACCTGAAAGTGAAGTAGGCTGTATGTTAGAGAAAAGAGGGGGCTTTATTATGAAAAAGGTAATGGTGGCTATTACCCTGTGTTGTTTGCTGGTATTGATGGGAATCCCTGTGTATGCTGCCCCGGCGCTGGCGGCATTGCCCCTGAATCAGAACATTAATACGCCGATATTGACAAATATAATATTGGCTCCATCCCAGCTCATTGCTGTTGCTGATGGTACTTCCGTAACCTTGACCTGGACAGATAATTCCAGCAATGAAACTGTTTTTGATATCGAACGCAAAGATAATGGGGGCAGCTTTAATCCCATTGCCACCGTCAGATCAGGAACTACCAGTTATGTGAACAGTGGTTTGAATCCCAATACGCAATATACATATCGCGTCAGAGCCATGACCTCAACCGCTTCCAGTGCTTATTCCAATGAAGCCGCTGTAACTACCGGTTCAGCCACATTAATTAATCCTAATATTACGATAAAACCTGATAAAGATATTCCCATGGATCATCTGCTGTATGATTACAAAATTATTAACGGTAATGCGGAGATCACCAAATATAAGGGGCCTGGCGGTGATGTAATCGTACCGTCCACTCTGGGAGGAGCCAAAGTCACCCTCATCGACACCCTCGCTTTTACAAAATGTTCCGAGATTACCAGCATTGTGGTTCCGGATACGGTAACCAGAATCGGAATGGATACCTTTCGTGGGTGTACCAAGCTTAAGAAGGTAACCTTGCCCGATAATATCACCAGTATCGGGCTGGATGCTTTTGCTGAATGCAGTAGCTTGAGTTCCATAAATCTCCCCACCAGCCTGAGCAAAATTGAATTAGGAACCTTTAACGGCTGCAGCAGTCTAACTGAAATTCTGTTTCCCTCCAGTATTACAACCATAGAAATGGATGCTTTTTATAAATGCACCGGCCTGACCCAGGTAACCATACCCGAAAAGTTAGTTAACCTGAGTCCCACTGCCTTTGCCGGTTGCAGCAAACTAGCAGCTATAAATATAGCGGAGGGTAATCCTGTTTATACGAGCATAGATGGTATTCTTTACAGCAAAGACAAGTCTACCCTGCTCGTCTACCCCAACGGTAAGATAACTTCTTCGGTAACTATTGCTGACCATGTTAAAAGCATTGGTCCCAATGTGTTTGTCGGGCTGAGCAACTTGAAGAGTGTTGTTTTCCCCAGCGGTTTAACCAGTATCGGCAATAATGCTTTCAGGGGAGCCGGTTTGACCAGCCTGACATTTCCTGCCGCAGTAAAAACCATTGATTATAATGCCTTTGAAAAATGCACCAGTTTGAAATCGATCAGCATTCCCGGTACATTAACCAATGTTGGATCCGGAGTATTTCAGGATTGCACCGGTTTAACCTCGGTCAGTATGGTAAATGGTGTACAAACTATCGGCATAGACGCCTTTAATGGCTGCAGCTCGTTAAAGGGAATTCATTTGCCCAGTACCGTTCAAACCATAGAAAAGGGAGCCTTTCAAAAATGTCCTGAACTCAGATCAATATGGTTTTATGGAAATCCGCCCTCTTATATTGATTGGGATGCAGTAGATTACCGCAAAGGTGTTCAAAATGCCAGCTATGATCAGGTCAATCACTACACCGAAGTAATTTTATATTATCCCCGCACTCTGGAAATTCCCTGGGCGTATGAATATGAATGGGACCCCTGGGGATGGAGTATAGCTCCGTTTGATCCGATTCAGACTAACCTGCAACAACTTGCGCCGGGTATTACTCTGAAGGATATAGCTTTGCCAGGTCAGCAAACTTCCAGCGGTAAAACGGCTTCCGGCATTTATCCTGGACCACTGCCGGACGGATCAACTGCCATCAAGCTCAACCTGGGCAAGACTGATTTTGGGGTTAACGGCCAATCCTTCAGCATGGAGGTCAGTCCGATTATACTGGAGAGCCGATTACTGCTGCCGGTGAAATACGTAGCGGAACCTCTGGGAGCAACCGCCGCCTGGAATCAGGAGGAGCAGAAGGTAACCGTGACCTTGAATAATACCGTTATTGAACTATGGATCGGAAAGAATAAGGCCCGCGTAAACGGCAAAGAAGTCATGATTGATCCTGATAATCCAAATGTTAAACCGGTAGTGATACCCCCGGGACGCACTATGCTCCCGCTGCGTTTCCTAGGTGAAGCTTTGGGATGTGAGGTAGGATGGGATCAGAATCTACAGCAGGCAACCCTGACCAGGAGATAGAGTCAGAGTCACGGACAGTTTGAAATGTTACACTGAATATAATGAAAGGCGGCATTATATTGAATACAATTGAAATTATTATGGCAGTTATTCTGTTCTTATTAATTACAGTGGTGACCAACGGAGTCAGGAGGATAATAGCGCTATTGTTTTTGGGAACCATAATCCTGGCTAAAGTATTTGGGGCATTATAAAACAGCGACCCTCTTTTAATTTCTTATACAGGGTAACAGCTACTATGCTGATATACTCTGTCATTAATATGGTGCAGGTATTTTATTATACAAACTGTATTTAAGCAGAGTCCGATAATCCTCCGGAGTGTCCATATCCAGGAGTATCCCCTGGTCTGCTGTTTCTACCACGCAGGTTTGATCAGCAAACTCCTGTAATACGGAACGAAGATTGGCGGATACATCGCAGCCCAGTATGCGGTCAAAACAGCCTTTGCCAATAAGTGGAGGATGACCGCGGCGGGATTGAAAACTGGGAATTACCACCTGGTATTCATTCCGGCAAAACACAGCGCGAATTTTATCCAGAGCAGATTTTTCTATCATTGGCATATCACCCGGCAAAAGAAAAAAAGCCTCCGCCTCAGCGGCAAAAGTACGCAGCCCCGCCTGAACTGATGAAAACATACCCGCCGGGAAATTATAATTCATAACCGGAGTGACGTTCAGGTTATATAAAACCGGCAGCAGTTTATCAGCCTGATAGCCGACCACTACCCTTATATCGGTAATACCAGCCTCACGAAAGCTATCCACCGCCCATGCAATAACCGGTTTATCGTCAATAGTCATCAAGGGTTTAAATTCGCACATGCGGCTCGAATAACCGGCCGCCAGGATTAAAGCCACAATCTTTCGCTGCATGTTTCCTTTCCGCTCTAACTTTAATTAATTCAGCTATAATACTGATGGCAATTTCTTCGGGCGTTTCTGCCCTAATCTCTAGACCGATAGGAGAATGAACCCTGATAAAATCCCGGGCTTCAAATCCCTTCTCTGCTTGCAGGGTCTCGTAAATCAGTCGGCGTTTTCTCTGGCTGGCAATCATACCTACATAGGCCGAAGGTGTTTTTAATACTTGCTCCAACACGGTTTTATCATACATATGTCCGCGCGTGGCTATCACCAGGTAGCCGTCCTGATTAATCTGCACCCTGGAAAGGAGATCCTCAAAAGAGTTCAGGACAACTATATCTGAATCAGGGAATCGTTCCTTGCTGGCATATTCAAAACGGTCATCTATAACAACCGTTTTAAAATCAGCCATAGCGGCTAAAATAGCCAGCTGTTTTGCTATATGGCCTGCTCCGAATATGTATAACCAGTCTCGGCCATAGACAGGTTCCACCAGGAAACGCTGGTTATCCCAAATATGTACCTCTGCTTTAGCAGTTCCGGAAATAAATTTATTTAAATCTGCCGATTCACAACCTAAGTGGCCGGTTATGATGCCATTGGCATTTACTAAGCATTTGTTGACAATGATATGACCAGTATTACCAAGGCCTATATTAGTAAATAACCAGACCACTTCACGTTTGTTTAAGGCATTGACAATGCCGCTGTATATCTCCTGGCGGGTCGGATTTGACCCCGGTACATAGTCCAACAGTACATCGCATTTCCCGCCGCAGATCATATTTGTTTCTGATATCTCAGCTGCTCCAAAGTTAAATCGATGTACCAGCGGTATTTTAGTTTCGAAAACCTGACCGGCTAATTTCCGTACCTCAGCCTCCAGTATTCCTCCCCCTATGGTGCCGGTAACAGAACCATCGGCATATAATATCATTTTCGCTCCGTTCTCCCGCGGAGCTGAACCAACTTTGCCAAATATGGTGGCTATTACAAAAGACTCACCGGTATTGGTCAAATCATAAATCAGGTACCATAAATTATTTATCCGTCTCACCTGCCTTTTTAGCTAACTGGATCATTATTAACCGTATTCAAGGCTGATTTAACTGCGGCGGTAATCTCTTCATAACTGGTACAGCGGCAGATGTTGGATTGCAGCCATTCATTAATAACCTCGTCGCTGGCATCGGGATGAATATTGATTAATCCCTGGCAATTCATAATAAAACCGGGGGTACAGTAACCGCATTGGAAAGCAAACTTTTCAACAAATTCCCTTTGGATAGGAGTATTATTAAGACCTTCAATAGTAGTTATCTCATGATCGCAAGCCTCAACTGCCAGCATCAGGCAGGATTTTACCGGCCAGCCATCAACCAGAACGGTACAGGCCCCACAATCCCCATTTTCACATCCGGGTTTGGCCCCAGTCAGGCCCAGTCTTTCCCGCAAAGCAAATAACAGCGTGTCAGCCGGACGAACCAGAGTCTTCCTGACTTCACCATTTATATTCAGATATATCAATCCCTCGGTAAGCATTTCCTTCATATAGCGTCTGCCTCCAGACTGCCGACCACACTGGTCAGCAGATTGGTTAAAATAAACCGGCGAAAATCAGCTGAGCCTTCCAGGTTATTTAATACCCGGACCGGCATAACTTCAAGTGCCCGGGCTACTCGGGAGTCAATCGGCCGGGAGCGCTCATTCAGGGCTGCTTCCATATTGCTGCAGCGAAAAGGAAAATCGCTTACCCCACTGAATGCAACCCGGATTTCCTGCCCGTTTTTAAGTGCACAGATGGTAACCAGCGGATAATTGATTTTATCCTGTTTGGTCTTTTTTACATGAATATAGGGTAAAGCCAGGTACTTTTCCGCCATATGCAGCTGGACGATAAACTCTGCCGGCTCAAGCTGTACAGATTGATTAAAAATAGCATTAACCTGCCTGGTTTTCATACCTGACGGACCGGCTATCAGGGCTTCAGTGTCCGTTAACAGCAGGGGCAGTAAAGCTTCTTTGTAAATAATGCTCCCGCAGAGATTGCCGCCCAGGGTAATTTTACTTTGAATGGTATGATCAGCTACCCGGGATCCGGCCTGAGCCAGCAGCGGGAAAAGATTGGATTCATGCAACCGGGTTAAGGTAAGGGTAGTCCCCAGCATTAAATGCCCGTTATCAATCTCAAGCACATTACATTCAGGAATAGCCTTAATATCTATAACTGCTCCAAAAGACAGACTGTTCATACGGGCCATACTGATAAGTTCTGTACCGCCGCCATAATAGCGGGGATTTTTGCCGGCTGCATCCAGTTCCATGAAAATCTGCACTGCCTCAGATGTCGATGATGGACGATAATATTCAAAATCAAAGGGGATCATAACTGCTGCTCCTTCCGTTTTTGCCATATCAGCTCGGGAAGTACGGGCAACTGATCCAATTCCACCCCGGCAGCCTCGCTGAGAGCATTGGCCAGGGCAGCATGTATACCCAGAATACCGTGTTCAGCCAGCCCCCGCTCACCAAAAGCAGATGCCTCATGAGGTGTTTCTATCCAGTCCACCAGATATTCCGGTTGTTCCCCGATTCGCAAAACCTTGTAAGTACGCAAACTGCTATTTTGCAAAGTTTGCTCCTGATCATAAATGTAATACTCGCGGCTGCCCAGTCCCAAACCCATGCCCATGGCACCCATTACCAATCCTCTGGCACTGGCCGGATTCAGTACCTTGCCGGCATCCAGAACCGTGGCCGCACGCAAAATTTTATAACTGTAATCAGCTAAATTTAATTCAATTTCTACTGCCTGGGCTCCCGGGGTCCAATACGGACCAGTTTTACCCTGACCAGTTTCCTTATTCATGGGCGACAGCCTGGACATAACATAAGTGCCCCGACCGATTATCTGACTGCCTATCGTATGCCCGTTCGGGTATTTATAGCCGTGAACAATATCAGCCAGATCAACATATAAGCCAGGGTCGTCCTTATAGTACACCCGGCCCGGACTCATATGCAGATCCCCCGGAGCACACTGCAGGACTATAGCCGCCAGACTTAAAATTTGGTGAATGGCATCATAAGCGGCTTCTTCTACTGCCCGGCCCACCATAAAAGTAGTCATGCTGGCTACGGTTTTCCAATGGTGGGGACTGGTTCGGGTATTAACCTCCATTTCTACATGGATTTTGTTAATATCGACCTGCATGATTTCAGCCAGAATCTGTGCCAGGGTAGTTTTAGTTGAGGGGCCGATTTTTACGGCTCCTACATTAAGGTTGATACTGGCATCAGAATTAAATGAAATGATAGCTGCAGCAAAGGCATCGGTAGGCGAATTGGAAGTTTTCCAGAAACAGGCCAGACCTTTGGCTTTTATACGCTGATTATCCAGCCTGATTCGGGCCCCTTTATCCCAGTTAATTAATTTTGCCACCTTATCCAAACAGGCCGGGACATTCCCCAGTATACTCGGCGTCATCATTACCTGGCTGGGGGAAGTCTGCCCGGGGGTAATCAAATTACGGCGCCGCAACTCCAGTGGGTCCATATTCATGGCGGCCGCCAACTTATCCATGGAGCGTTCAACGGCAAAAGTCAGGGAAGAATGGCCGAAACCACGAAAAGAAGTAACGTAAGTATGGTTGGTATATAGACAATAGGTATCGCACCAAACATTGTCAATTTTGTAGGGACCGGTACAATTCATGGCTATGGAGTTGCCCATACGGGGACCGGTATCGGCATAAGCCCCGGTACCCAGTAAAAAAGTGTATTCACCGGCCTTTAAAATTCCCTTGGCATCTGCGCCCAGTTTAATCCTGGCCTCCAGGCCAATTTTACCCGGGGAAGCCATGATATCCTGTTCGCGGGTATTGCTGATCATAACCGGTTGACCACCGGTTGCCATAGAAGCCATTACTGCCAGAAATTCCAGCTGTACTGCGGCCTTTCCACCATAGGCCCCGCCCACCAGCGGTACATGCACTACTACCTTACCCAACTCCACGCCAAAATGTTCGCTGATTTGCTTCCTTATACCAAATGGAGCCTGAGAGCTGGAATGAATTATTATCTGTCCGTCCGGCAGCACCTCGGCTCTGGCATTACGGGTTTCCATAGCAATATGATCTGCCTGGGGGAGCAAATAACTGCCTTCAATCACACATACACTATCTGCCCAGCCCTGCTGCATATCGCCTTTGCGGATTTTTACCTGATGAACGATATTGGTGCCAGGTGTCGGATAAACTTCCGGAATTACATGTTTATAATCCCCGAGGTAATCATGTACCAGGGGGGCTCCTGCCTGTATGGCCTCAGCGGGACTGTTTACGGTGGGGAGCTTTTCATATTCAACTACTACCCTGACGGCAGCAGCACTGGCTTCAGCCTCACTGGCGGCAATAACCAAGGCAACCGGTTCCCCATAATATCTGACCTTGCCAACTGCCAGAGGAGGGCGGTCTTGAATAATCGACCCGCATAAAATAGAGTAATCCGCTCCCGTCAATATTTTCTTTACCCCGGGCATATTTACCGCCTGACTGTAATCAAGGCGTTTGATATAGCCATGAGCACAATTACTGCATACCAATACTCCATGCAGGAGATTAGGAGAAGAATAATCGGAATTATATTTGGCCCGGCCGCTAACCTTGTCCCAGGCTTCTTTGCGGATAACATCCTTACCAATATATGAATCACTCATACTGTAATAAGCCTCCCGGCCCAAGCTAACTATGTATTCTATTATTAACCAAAACCGGTTTCATTAATCGTGTAAGACTTGTTACACTGGGAGGTTCTTTCTGTAACATGACGACAAAAAAATACCAGATCACAAGGAAAAATGACAGAAATAAATAGAAATATATTCAAAATGGAGACTGTTTATATCAATAAATCTGAATTAAAAGGAGGAGTCTGAATTTAAAATGAAGGTTATAATCCGGAACCGGGGTTGAGATCTGAATTTGATAAATAAATGTTATGCCGTGTCACACCGGTATTAAAACCGGTGTAACAACACCCTTGCTTACTCTTAATTTATAATTTTGACATTGGTAACATACATTATTTCACAGGCCCCATTGCCGGTATCTGTTCTGGATAAGCTGCTCCTCCAGGGGCCATTCTGGAAATTAACACTGACCAGATAACCCTCCAGGCGGACATAATGGTTTTTCCGGCTTCGTTTGAGCTTCTTTAAAATCTCTTCGTTTTTGTGGATTAAATGCACGTTGGCAGAGTGATTGGCTATGTATTGGCCACTTACCGGGCTGTCATATGGAAAGAGGTAGCGGTACCAGCGCCCGCTTTGAGAATATTTGATATGTTTATCTATTTCTTTCATATTTAAATCGCCCCAAGCCAGAGCAAAATCATAAACGGACACCTGAGAGGGATAATCCGAGGAATACTTCTTCTTGCTCTTAATTACACCGGCTACACTGTATTCAGCTAGAAGCGATAATTCCACCTCGCCGTTTTTGCCCTTTACGGTTATGGTTTCAGGTTCGACCAGATTAATCTGCACAGGATCAGGAATATTACCCTGATACGGTTGCACCGATAAAAGGGACTCAGCAAACAACAAGGCAACCAGTAAAAATCCTGCCAGCAGGAACTTCTCAAATTTATTCATTAATACCATTCCGCCTAAATTATTTACAATTATTACTATTCAAAGGTACTAAATAGCTACTATTTCCTTAACAAATCTTTCATCTTGACCTCCGGATGATGATAGCGGGCAAATTTAGCCGTTCTTTTGCCGTATTGCAAAGCCTCCTTCGGACACCACTGAATACAGGCCAGACACTGTTCGCATTGGTTTTGCCAGATCAGCCGGTTATCCTGCATAACGATATTGTTTACGGGGCAAAGCTCTATACAAATTCCGCAATTATTACAGCGCTCGTCCACCCGGAACTTTTCATCCATGCGGGGAACATAGGGAAGGGAATAATTATATATCCAGGTAAACAGCAGTCGCTCCCATAAGGGACCCTTCTCCACCGGCTGTTCAACCCGGTTAAGAACCCCCCGGGCAATTGCCGAAACTTTGATACCGGCAGCGGCAAAAAGCTTATTCTGTTTCTTCACAGAACCGGGTCCTCCCCAGGGAATGTAATTGGAAGGCAGCACCACCGACCATCCGCTCGACAATTTCATGCCTTTGGACTCCATAACCTTGCGCAGTTGTACCAGAGTATTGGCAACCTGACCGGCATTATTAGCCACAGCAAAAATATACTGCGGAGACATTTCCCGCAGCTGATCCAAATAACCCAAAACCCGTCCTGGTACTCCCCATATATGCACCGGGAAAACCAGACCGATCACCTGGGCATCAATCTCGTCGGGATTAATATCACTGTCTGTCATGGAGATAAGTTCTGTATTACCAAATTCCTGGGCCAGAGTACGAGCTATCCACAAAGAATTGCCGGTACCGGTGTAGTAGAAAATTACAGTTTTAGCTGCCGGGGGATCGTTAACCGATGTATTATTATCCTGCATAATTGCTCCTTAATAATAAAAACAGATTTGGTCTGATTACTTATCATTGTACTTTAAATTGCTAGTATTTAATATTTAGGAACAGTTTTTCCCCTTTCCCCTTCGAGTGCAGGATCATGATAGAAAATCTAGAAATATATACTAAATTGCTTAATCAGGAGGTGGCGTAATGTCCAATAACATAACCAACGCTATCATGGGACTATGTGTTGCCGATGCCCTGGGAGTACCGGTTGAATTTATGCAGCGAAGCAAGCTCAAAGCTGATCCGGTTATAGACATGCGTGCCTATGGCACTTACAACCAGCCGGCCGGAACCTGGTCTGACGATACCAGTATGACCCTTTGCCTGCTGGACAGCCTGGCTAACGGTCTGGACTACGATGACATAATGAAAAAATTTCACCAATGGTTCGATGAGGGGGCGTACACCCCTTATGGAGAAACCTTTGACGTGGGCAATGCTACGAGAAAAGCTATCAACAGGTATGCCTCCGGTACAGCTGCACTGGAATGCGGCGGAAAAGCTGAGGGTGATAACGGCAACGGCTCACTCATGAGGATTCTGCCCATTTTGTTTTACCTGCAGTCCCAATACGGTAGTGAAATAAATGAAGAAGCCTTTGATATTATCCATAAGGTTTCATCTCTTACCCATGCCCACCAACGCAGCCTCATTGCCTGCGGGATCTATATTTGCATAGCATCAGAAATAACACAAGGGATCGGGTTGAAAGCTGCAATACAAACGGGAACTCAAAAAGCCATGCAATACTATAGAAACAATCCGGAATTCACCCATGAACTGAAACACTATGCCCGGCTGGAAAACAAAGACTTTGAAAAACTCCCCGAAGAACAAATAAAAAGCAGCGGTTATGTGGTAGATACCCTTGAAGCTGCCCTGTGGTGTCTGCTGAATACCAATAACTACAGGGACTGTGTCCTGAAAGCTGTTAATCTGGGGGAAGACACGGATACAGTGGCAGCAGTAGCCGGTGGTTTGGCCGGACTATACTATGGATACGACAGCATCCCCCCGCAATGGCTGGCGGTAATAGCTAAACGCGACTATATAGAGAGTTTGTGTGATAAACTGCAAACAGCGCAAGGGAACTAAAGGGGCAAAATATTATAAAGCGTCATGGCGTAAAAACAACTCTGAGACCGGTTATTAAGCCATTCAGGGTGTATGTTATTTGGACTCCCATTGTTCAATTAGCCGGTCAATGGCTTTATCAGCCTTTCATTTCAAATAATCTCTTCTTTAGACATTCTATTGCGATGATAACCAGATGCAGATCCTATCCGTGGGCTTATGGTGCAAGAGTTGTAGCAAATGTATTGCATATGTAAATACAAGAGCATAAAATGAGATGTGAAGGAGGGATTACCAATGGCAAAAACAACAAATTTGTATATAAGGATTGAACCAGGACTCAAGGAACAGGCAGAACTTATTTTAGGACAATTGGGTATTCCGATGTCTAACGCAGTGAATATATTCTTGAAACAGGTCGTTATGCAAAGAGGAATTCCTTTTGATGTTAAGCTTCCTAACCCAAAACCTGTTGGAATTTCCGACTTAACCGAAGCTGAGCTTGATGACGAATTGGAAAAAGGCTATGTCGATTTTATTCAAGGGAATACAAAACCTGCAGACAAAGTTTTTTCAGATATACGTAAGGATTATAACGGATGAAATATAAAATTGTTTTGACGAAACAAGCAGATACCGATTTGAGGTATATTTATGAGTATATTGCATTTACCCTGCTTGAACCTGAGATAGCAGTCAGACAATTGGAGAGAATCGAAAAAGGTATCCTCAGTCTGGATGAAATGCCGGAGCGATTTCGAGCATTTGAAAAAGAACCATGGCATAGCAGAGGGATTAGACAGATGCCAATTGATAATTTTATAGTATTCTATATTCCAAAAGCTGATGTGAAGACAGTTACCATTATCCGTATTATGTACGGAGGAAGGAACATTGATGCTCAGTTGAAAAAGACTAATCAGTAGGTAATGTATTAGCACTTACCGCAAATTCATGAAGACAAATGGTACAATGTGGGAAAAGCAACTCCAAAGTATCTGGTGCAGAGAAGGTTGAATAATGAAGCATCTGAATGTAGTGGCCGCTATCATCATACATAACGGGCAGATCCTGTGCATGCAGCGTGGAAAGGCGAAACAGGACTATATTTCCTATAAATATGAATTTCCCGGCGGCAAGATCGAATTAGGGGAGACCAGAATCGAAGCCCTTATGCGAGAGCTGAAAGAAGAAATGAATATAGAGGTAAAGATAGCCGAGGAAGATTACTTCATGACCATTAACCATAGCTATCCAGATTTCGAGCTGACCATGCATAGCTATATCTGTCATGTTGACACGAAAGAATTCGTGCGCAAAGAACACATCGATCATCAATGGGTAATTCCGCAGGAACTTATAACACTTGAATGGGCGCCGGCAGATTATCCTATTGTAGAGCGGTTGAGGGAGAGAGATATGTGCTGAAACCGGGATTGTATGAACAGGTAATCAATAAACAGCTGGGGCGGGAGCTTGACCAGGTAACCGACCAGCTCAAATCGGTTGCGCCCATTGATAGCACGGAAGCATCCAAGGTTTTGGCAAAATATATAGCCGAGATATTAGAAAAAGGAATGGATAACGTCAGGGACAAGGGCGGAGATATCCATGCCCAGATCGACCTGGTAAACAAACTCGTACAGATAATTATTGCGGAAACAAAAGAAGCTGATTTTGAAGGGTTATCCGTCGATGAACGCGCCGAGCAGCTGCTGGCACTGGTAAACACGCAGAATACCGTTTACGCTGTGAATGAAAAAGCAGAGATTATTCGGCCGCAGACATCCATTGCGCAAAGCTCTCTGTTCACAGGGGCGATCCATGAACCCAGTATGTTTACAGAATTGAAAAAGGAAATCCTTTCAGCCGACAGGATCGATATGCTGGTATCCTTTATTAAATGGAGCGGCCTGCGCCTAATCATTGATGAACTGCGCAGCTTTGTGCAACGCGGCGGTCGGCTTCGGATTATTACCACCTCCTATATGGGGGCCACAGATGTCAAAGCCATTGAAGAACTAAGCCTGTTGCCCAATACGGAAATCAAGGTTTCCTATGATACCAAACGTACCAGGCTGCACGCCAAAACTTATGTCTTTTATCGTGACACTGGCTTCACGACCGCCTATGTCGGCTCGTCCAATCTGTCCAATGCTGCTATCTCCAGCGGGTTGGAATGGAATGTCAAAGTTACCGCCAAAGATCTGCCGGAGACGATCCGCAAGATTGACGCTACCTTTGAAAGCTATTGGAACTCTTCTGAGTTTGAAGCTTATAACAAAACGCAGAAGACACGATTACAGCGAGCCTTGAAGGCTGAAATATCTACCGGCGGGGACGGTGTGAGTCTGTATGCATTTGATATTCGACCCTACCCATATCAACAGGAAATACTGGATAAGTTGGAGGCCGAACGCAAGGTGCGCGGGTATTTTAAAAATTTGATCGTAGCCGCCACCGGTACCGGTAAAACCGTTATTTCCGCCTTCGATTACCTGAGTTTCCGCAGAGAAAATCCGGGTAGCCCTTGTCGTTTGCTCTTTGTTGCTCATCGGGAAGAAATATTAAAGCAAAGCCTGGCTTGCTTTCAAGGGGTAATAAAGGATGCCAACTTCGGGGATTTGTTTGTCGGTAGTTATAAGCCTGACAGCCTGGATCACTTGTTTTTATCGGTGCAGACTTTTCATTCCCAGGAGCTACAGACCAAAACATCACCTGATTTCTATGACTTTATTATCGTGGATGAATTTCATCATGCAGCGGCGCCAACCTATCAAAAACTGCTGACCTATTATAAACCTAAGCTATTGCTGGGACTCACCGCGACGCCGGAACGTATGGACGGCAAGAGTATATTGGAGTATTTCGACAACCGGATTGCAGCTGAGATCCGCTTGCCAGAGGCTATCGACCGCAAATTGCTATGCCCGTTTCAATACTTCGGCATAACCGACACCATTGATTTGAACGAGTTGAAATGGGCTCGGGGTGGATATGATAAAACCGAACTAAGTAATCTATATACACTCAATCGCACGGCGGCAGACAGACGCGCAGGCATGATCATTGCCTCACTGGAAAAATATGTGACCGAAATAAATGATGTTAAAGGCCTGGGCTTTTGTGTGTCGGTTGAGCATGCCCGATATATGGCGGAGTATTTCAACGCGCATGGCATTCCCTCCATGTATTTGGTAGGGACATCACCGGACGCGGAACGCTATACTGCCAAACAGAAGCTGGTCAGCGGTGAAGTCCGGTTTATATTTGTGGTGGATATCTATAACGAAGGTGTTGATATCCCGGAGGTCAATACCGTTTTGTTTCTGCGTCCTACCGAAAGTTTAACAGTTTTTCTACAGCAGTTGGGCCGTGGGCTTCGCTTGGCAGACCAGAAGGAGTGCCTGACGGTGTTAGATTTCATCGGGCAGGCTAATAAGAAATATAACTTTGAAGATAAATTTGCGGCCTTGCTTGCTAATACCACTAAAAGCGTTCAGCGTGAAATTAAAGACGGTTTTATCTCCCTGCCCAAAGGCTGCTATATCCAGTTGGAGCGCAAAGCCAAGGAATACATATTAAACAATATCCGCAGTTCATTTACCGTGAAGGCAGGTTTGGTATCCCGCCTGGCAACCTTTACCGAAGACAGCGGATTGCCGCTTACGCTGGCGGATTTTACAGCGTACTATCATTTGGATGTGCGCAGCATATACAAATACGGCAGCTTTTCTAGACTCTGTGTACTGGCCGCAGTTAGAGACGACTTTAATGAGCCGCTGGAGGAGGTACTTACAAAAGCCTTCCCACGGATTTGTGCAATTGATTCCAGACGTTGGATAAACTTTCTGTTAAAAATATTTTCCGGCATCGATGATTTCGATATCGAAACGCAAAATGAAGCGGAACGGCGGATGCTGCAAATGTTTCAGTTCACAGTATGGCAAAAACCATTTGAGGAATGCGGCTTTATAAGCCTAAAAGATGGAATCTTACAAATCAAAAACAGCCCGGTGTTCTGTGCAGAACTAATCGAGCTGTTGCAGTACAATCTTAACCATATCGATTTTATCGACGAACCGGTAGACCTCGGGTTTGATTGCCCTCTAGATTTGCATTGTACATATACACGTGATCAAATCCTATTGGCTATGGATTTTATGAAACCTGCTACAGTTCGAGAGGGCGTGAAATACCTGCCGGAAAAAAGCCTCGACATCTTTTTTGTGACCCTGAATAAATCTGACAAAGACTATTCACCGACCACCATGTATAACGATTATTCCATCAATGAGTGGATGTTTCACTGGCAGAGCCAGAGCACAACTTCAGAAACATCACCAACTGCTCAACGCTATATCAACCATCGCCAGATAGGCAGCAAAGTGCTTTTGTTCGTTCGTGAATTCAAAACGGATATTGCTGGAGCAGCGCCTTACACATTCCTTGGTCTGGCAGATTATGTGAAACACGAGGGCTCCAGACCTATGAATATTACCTGGAAGCTGCATCGACCAATCCCAGCGAAGTATTTGAAAAAAACCAATAAGTTAGTGGTGGGGTAGTAAACTTTATAAATCCTCAAAAGAATAATAACCTGAAAACCCTCTTCTTACTTCAGCATATCCCGAAAATTCCGCATTTCTTTTACAACTTTGGCAGGATTTTGGCAGAAAAAATAGAAATATATTCTATATTAGCACGATGTGTAGAATAAATTTATAAACGGGAAAAAGTGTTTTTAATTGAATGCAGTACCGAACAGTAAGCGGTGCTGCGGAAAGATAATTGTGACCGAACATGTATTCCTGACACGGTAATGTCTGCCAGGATGATTATACTGAAGGACAGGATATGATGCTATGATTTGAGGTGTTTCCAATCAAACAAATATTAGATAACCGGCGCCGTGGGAATGTCGGTGACTATCTTGCAGAGAACATTGATAAAAAAGCCAAATTATCAATTGTATCAGCTTATTTTACAATTTACGCTTATAACGAACTCAAGGATCAGCTAAATAAGATTGAACAGCTGCGTTTCCTTTTTGGTGAACCGACCTTTGTTCAGAACGATAACCTCAAAGAAAACCGTCAATTTATAATTGAAAAAACCCAAAGAGAAAATGCTGTATCCGGAACAGGTATTGAGATTAAATTAAAGAACAGCCTAACCCAGAAAAGCATTGCCCTGGAGTGTGCCGAATGGATCAGGCAAAAGGTTGAAATAAGATCCCTGGTAAAACCGGATTTTCTCCATGGCAAAGCCTATATTATGCAAAACCCGAACGAAAATGATTCCGCTATTGTAGGAAGCTCTAATTTTACAGTTAGCGGCCTCGGCTTAAAAGGCCATTCCAATATGGAATTAAATATCGTAACCGATGAATCTGAAAATATAAAAGAACTACTAAGCTGGTTTAATGAAATCTGGGACCATCCTGATATGGTTGAAGATGTTAAAGCCCAGGTATTAGAGACTATTTCAAATCTCTTCGTTGAGAATTCCCCGGAGTTTTTATACTTCGTTACTATATACAATATTTTTAAATCATTTGTTGAAGGTATGGACGAAAATGATATTCTCAGCCAGCGTACAGGTTTTGCAGAAACTCGTATATGGAACATGCTTTATAATTTCCAAAAAGATGGTGTTATAGGAGCTATTAATAAGCTTGAATCGCATGGAGGCTGCATCCTGGCTGACAGCGTTGGCTTGGGAAAAACATTTGAAGCATTAGCAGTAATTAAATACTACGAATTAAAAAATCTTCGCGTTTTGGTACTGGCTCCTAAAAAACTCAGAGAAAATTGGGGTATATACACAGTCAATGACCGGCGCAATATTCTCAGTCAGGATCGTTTTAATTTTGATCTCTTAAATCATACCGATCTTAGCCGAGAAACTGGTAAATCGGGGGACATTAACCTGGAAACATTGAACTGGGGCAACTATGATTTGGTAGTAATCGATGAGTCACATAATTTTAGAAACAACCCTCCCGTAAAGGGACGTTTAACCAGATACCAAAAACTAATGCAGCATATTATTAAAGCGGGTGTTAAGACTAAAGTACTTATGTTATCAGCTACACCCGTAAACAACCGCATGAATGACCTGAAAAATCAGATTGCTTTTATTACAGAAGGAAACGACCGAGCTTTATATACTTCTACCGGAATAAAAAGTATTGAAATAACTCTAAAAGAAGCTCAAAAGCGTTTCAAGCGCTGGACTGAACTACCCGACCACCGTAGAACTACCGAAGGACTTCTGGATTCTTTGAATTTTGATTACTTTACCCTTTTGAATACGCTGACTATAGCCCGTAGCCGTCGGCATATTCAAAAATATTATAAGACTGATGATATTGGAGATTTCCCCAAACGCCTTAACCCAATAAGCATAAAGGCTGATATTGACCTGAATAATGAATTTCCTGAGTTGAAGGCAATAAATACATTGATTCGTAAACTACATCTTTCCCTTTATAAACCATTAAGTTATGTCTTACCCGAAAGAGCTCAAGATTATAGCAAATTATATGATATTGAATTACAGAGTTCCGTTTTTCGTCAGACTGACCGTGAGTTAAGTCTAACCGGCTTAATTCGAATTAATCTTTTTAAACGACTCGAAAGCTCAGTTAACTCTTTTTGTTTATCTGTGGAAAGACTGTTAAACAACGTTAATGCTACCTTGGATATAATAAACAACCAGAGCGAGGAATATTTTAAAGATGCTGATATTAGTGAGATAGACATAGATGATCCCCAATATGAAGATTTGCTACTTGGTAATAAGGTTAAAGTTCTATTACATGACCTAGATTTGATACGCCTTAATCAGGATCTGGCAGAGGATCAAGAAAAACTGCAATATCTTTATGATATGGCCAATAGAGTTGATGTTAACCGTGATGCAAAACTTAAAATTCTCAAATCTATCATTGCTGACAAACAAAAAAACTATATTAATGATGGCAATAGAAAAGTACTGGTTTTTACTGCTTTTGCTGATACAGCCAATTATATCTATGAAAATATTGCCTCCTGGGCTTATGAGAAATATGGCATACATTCCGCATTGGTAACTGGCACTACAGCGGGTCAAACTAATCTAAAAGGGATTAAACGAGAGTATAATTCTATTCTTACCAGTTTTTCACCAGTATCTAAATCGCGAGCGGAAGTATTTCCAGAATTGAAAGATGAGATAGATATTCTTATCGCTACTGACTGCATTTCTGAGGGCCAAAATTTACAGGATTGTGATTATCTATGTAATTATGATATTCACTGGAATCCAGTCCGCATCATACAACGTTTTGGCCGCATAGACCGACTTGGTTCTAAGAATGATCGAGTCCAGCTGGTAAATTTTTGGCCTAATGTTGAATTAGATGAATATATCAATTTGGAGGCTCGTGTTTCAAATCGCATGGTATTATTGGATGTTTCTGCTACTGGAGAGGAAAATTTAATCAAACTTACAGAAAAAGAACTCATGAACGATTTGGAATATCGCCGTAAACAGCTCGAACAGCTACAAAATAGAATTCTTGATATGGAAGATCTGTCCGGGGGTATATCAATTACTGATTTGACCCTCGATGATTTCCGCATGGATTTGATTCGTTACATAAAAACCAATCCCGGAAAACTCGAAAAAGCCACTACTGGCCTGCATGCTCTGGTTCCAATCAAGCCCAGACTGCAAGAGGAAGCAGTTCCTGGGGTCCTGTTCTGCCTAAAACAATCTGTAGAAAGCGCAATAGAACGGCAGGCCAATTCTTTGCATCCCTATTATCTGGTTTATATGGCAGAGGACGGCCAAATCTATTATGCTCATACCCAGCCTAAAAAGATACTGGATATATATAAGGGCCTATGTGCTGGAGAAGAAACGGTTTACGAAGAATTATGTGCGGAATTTAACCACGAAACAAACGATGGTGCAATGATGCGTAAATATTCCGATCTACTCGAAAACGCTGTTAATAGCGTTATCGGCATTAAAGAAGAAAAAGGGCTGGAATCGATATTTTCGCTAGGTGGAACCAGAATCCTGGATGAAAAATTAAGTGGCCGGGATGATTTTGAATTGATAAGCTTTTTGATCGTAAGGTGATTAAATGCAGGAGACTATTATTGATATAATTAAAGTTCCTGAAAAAGCTCGGGTTAATAAAAAAATTCCTAAGAACATGTTTTATAGGAATGCTGAACTAAATAAAGCAGAGACTAAAACATTTGTAGATGAAATTCAATCGGTTCAGCTCCTGGCTATGCTTAACAGTGATTCTATCAGGGTAGCTCCATTTATAAATGAAGACTATAATATCAGCGATGTGGCCTTAATGATAGTAGAATTAAAAGGTCGAGGCCGGGAGGAAAAGGTAGCTAACATTATCCATGCTGCTATACCCTATCCGCTGTTTATTGTGTTTGCACACAACAACGAGGTTCGCTTCAGCACGGGCATGAAAAGGCTAAATAAGAATGATTCATCGGCTGTGATGGTGGAGGGTATAAACTACTCCCCTTGGATAGATCCACAATATCCGTTACCTGTACAAAAAACCTTTTTAGAAAGCCTGGCCCTGGAGACTATGCCTTTTGATAATTTATATCGGCTTTACCTGGCTATGGATAATCGAATCTATCTTACCGGGGTGATTGACTTAATAGATGTATATCCTTCGCCCAGTGTAAATGTAAGTATGATCCAGGCAATGCTGGAAGAAATAGACGAAATGGAAAAAGCTATTAAAAACCTGAATTCCACTATGAAACGCGAGAAATCATTCGCTCATCAAATGGAACAACATGTAAAAATACAAAACCTGCAGCAGCAGCTGAATAATTTATTAACTCAATTAAGAGAGGTGTGCTAGTAAATGGAAAAACTTGATGGTAAAACAATGGATTTGATTCAACAAAACATTGATGAACTAAAAAAACTCTTTCCCGAAGCAACAACTGAGGGGAAAATAGATTTTGATAGGCTCCGGTTGCTCTTGGGTGACGAAGTCGAAACTGGAAAGGAACGCTACGAGTTCACCTGGCCGGGCAAGAGTGACTGCATCCGCCTGGCCCAGCAGCAGTCAACCGGTACGTTGCGCCCTGATAAAGAATCCAGTAAGGATTGGGATACTACCCAAAACCTTTACATAGAAGGGGATAACCTGGAAGTATTGCGGTTATTGCAGAAAGCCTATCATCGTAAAGTAAAGATGGTATACATAGATCCGCCTTATAATACGGGGAATGATTTTATTTATAAAGATGATTTTATGGATAATATTATCAATTATTTAAGATTAACTAATCAAACAATGAAAGCTAATCCAGAGACTTCGGGAAGATATCATTCAGATTGGTTAAATATGATGTATCCTCGGTTGAAATTGGCAAGAAATCTTTTAAGGGAAGATGGGGTAATATTTATATCTATTGATGATAATGAAGTGGCAAATCTGAAAGTAATTTGCGATGAAATCTTTATTGAAGATAATTTATTAGGCATTATTATTTGGGATTTGGGTACCGGAACAACTGCTGGACATTTTACAAGATCTCACGAATATATACTTGTTTACGCAAAAAATAAAAATAATCTTAAAAACTTTGATGCAATAGAAGATTCAAACATTCGTCATGGTGCGTTAAAGAAAATTTCGAGAGCCAATCCTGCAAGTGATATAACATTTCCTGCTGGTATTGAATATGAAGGATCATCTGCTGAGTATTCAGGTGAAATAGGTGGTAGCGAAAAGCAATACATTTTATCTGAAAAGATGGTTTTTGAAGATGGAGAACTGAAATATCCAGTAACTATAAGAGCTGGATGGGGAATGAGAAATCAAGTGCTTTCTTGGCTTGATGGAAAAGAAACTTTTGATTCTAAAGGTCAAAAGGTGGTCAAGTTTTTCTTTAATAGACAAGGTATTCTTTGGTACGAAAAGGAACGAGGAACTTATAACCCCAAAACAGTAATATCTGATTTAGCTAACACAAAGAATGGATCTAAAGATTTAGCAAATATTTTTGGGGAAAGTATCCTTGATTATCCTAAACCAATAGAGTTAATTAAATACCTGCTAATTCTTGTAACAAATGATGATGATATAATTCTAGATTTCTTTTCCGGTTCATCAACTGCCGCTCATGCCGTTATGCAGCTAAATGCTGACGACGAAGCTAACCGCAAGTTTATTATGGTGCAATTACCAGAGCCTTGTAGTGAAGATACTGAAGCTTACAAAGCTGGTTTCCCAAATATCTGCGAAATTGGTAAGGAAAGAATCCGTCGCGCCGGAGAGAAGATAAAAGAAAAAAACCAGGATAAAGAAGGAATTGAAAACCTGGATATAGGTTTTAGAGTATTTAAATTGGATACATCAAACCTTAAAGCATGGGATCCAGAAGTTGAAGAACTTGAAGAAACGCTTAAGGGATTCGTAGAGCCAATCAAAGAAGATAGGTCACAGGAAGATCTGCTCTTTGAAATCATGCTCAAATATGGCATTGATTTAACCATGCCAATTGAAGAGATTAGTATTAAAGGCAAGAAAGTCTATTCTATTGGTCTAGGCTATATGATTGTATGTTTGGAAGATGGATTGACTCTTGATGTAATTGAGGCCATTGGGACATTAAAACAAAGCGGGCAAGAAATTGCTCGGGCTGTGTTCCGTGACTCTGGTTTTACTGATGACAATGTTAAAACCAATGCGGTACAACTGCTGAGGAAATTCGGAATTGAAGACTTCCGGACGATATAGCGAGGTGAATGAGATGAAACTAAAATTTGTATCTGACCAGCAATATCAGCTGGATGCAATCATCTCTGTAACTGACATATTTCAAGGCCAGACTATAAAACAAGCTAATTTTTCGGTAGCTACCAGTATGAATAGTGGACCTCAAGGAGAATTAAACTATCAGACGGAGCTTGGTTATGCCAACAAGCTCGATCTATTGGATGATGAGCTTTTAGAAAACATCAATCAAATTCAACTTCGTAACGGTTTAACTCGTAGTACCAATATCCAGGGCCGCAATTTTACCGTGGAGATGGAAACCGGTACCGGAAAGACATATGTCTATATTCGTACCATTTATGAGCTAAATAAGCTATATGGCTTTACCAAATTTATTATTGTGGTTCCCTCAGTAGCTATTCGTGAAGGAGTTAATAAATCCCTGGAGATCATGGAAGATCATTTTAATAGTCTCTATGATGGTACCAACTGCGATTATTTCATTTATGATTCATCCAAGCTTGGCCAGTTGCGAAACTTTGCCACCAGTTCTGATATTCAGATAATGATTATAAATATTGATGCTTTTCGCAAGAGTTTTGTAGATCCAGAAAGACCTGATAAGGCGAATATTATTCACCGTGAGCATGATCGCATGAATGGTCGCAGGCCCATAGAGTTTATTCAACAGACCAACCCCATTGTGATAATTGATGAACCTCAGAGCGTAGATAGAACCGATAAAGCCAAAGAAGCTATAACTTCTTTGAACCCTCTTTGTACTTTGCGATATTCCGCCACTCATGTTGAAACTTATAATCTCATGTACCGCCTGGGGCCAGTGGATGCTTATCAGCAGAGATTGGTAAAAGAGATAATCGTGGACAGCATAAAGGACGCCGATGATCATAACCGCCCCTATATTCGACTGGTATCAGTAAAAAAAACCGGCGGTTTTCAAGCTGTTTTAGAATTAGACATCAAGAACCGCTCCGGTGTTGTACAGCGGAAGCAAAAATCAGTTAAGGTAGGCCAGGATCTATATGATATATCCGGTGAACGGGAAATCTATTCTGGTTATATTGTTAACAATATTGACTGCTACCCTGGGAACGAAACGGTGGAATTCTCCAATGGAACTTCATTAGCATTAGGCAAGGAATTTGGCAATATAGGCGAGGATGATATTAAGCGCGGGCAGATCAGTGCTACCATTAAACATCACCTGGATCGGGAGCTACGTTTGCTGCCGAAGGGTATAAAGGTTTTATCTCTTTTCTTTATAGACCGGGTAGATAATTACCGCCTATATGATAATGATGGCAATCCTCAAAAAGGCAAATATGCCATAATATTTGAGGAAGAATATAGTAAATTAATTAAATTGCCCAAGTACCATACCCTTTTTGAAGATCATAATTATATGCTTAATGATGATCCGGCTATGGTTCATGATGGCTACTTTTCTGTCGATAAAAAAGGCCGCATCAAAGATACACGGGGAGACACTGAAGCCGATTACAATACCTATAACCTGATAATGAAAGAAAAAGAAAAACTCTTAAGCTTTGCAACCTCGCTGCGTTTTATATTTTCACACTCAGCCCTGAAAGAAGGCTGGGATAATCCTAATGTATTTCAGATTTGCACTCTTATAGAATCACGGGAACCACTGACCCGCCGTCAAAAAATCGGCCGTGGACTGCGCCTCTGTGTTAACCAGAATGGTGAACGCGTATTTGACCCACAGATTAATACCCTTTCGGTTATGGCTAACGAATCTTTTGCCGAGTTTGCTGAGAACCTGCAAAATGAAATTGAATCCGAAACCGGAATTAAATTTGGAATTATCGAGAAACACGCTTTTGCAGCAATATCTTATACCGATGATTCGGGGGAACTTAAGAACCTTGGGTTTGATGATTCAGAGAAACTATGGGGATACCTTTTTGAAGAAGAGTTAATATATAATTCCGGAAAAATTAAACAGGAATTAAAACAAAAAATAGTTGACGATACCTTTGAGGTACCTTTGGAGTTTAAACATGTTGAAAAAGAAATCAAACAGGTTATCCAGAGATCAATTAATAAGCTGCCTATCCGCAACCATAGCGATGAAATAGTAGCAAGAATTAATAAAAGAGTTTACCTGGGCCCAGAATTTGAAAATCTATGGAACCGTATAAAATACCGTACTACTTATTCCATAGCTATGGATATTGAGAAATTAATTGAAAATTGTGTGAAAGCGATTAAAAAGATGCCTATGATTCCCAAAATTCGTATGATTCAGGAGAGCGCCAGAATCGATATTCAACAAGCAGGTGTATCAGGAGAATTAGTCGGTACAAAAGTACTTGATCAAATTGAGATAAAACATCCCTTACCTGACATATTACGCTATCTGCAAGATGAAACTAAGCTGACCAGGAGAACCCTGGTAAAAATATTGCTCGAAGCAGGAAGACTTGAAGACTTCAAAAACAACCCTCAGAAATTTATGGAGGCTACATCTGATATCATCAAACAAAATATGAAACTAATGATTGTGGACGGTATCAAATATGAAAGGATCGGAACCCTGGAGTTTTTCCGGCAGGAATTGTTTGAAATGACTGAACTCAAGGGTTATTTGAGTTCAAATGCAGTAAAGGTAGAGAAATCTGTCTACGACCATTTGGTATTGGATTCCGATATTGAAAAAGAATTTGCTCGTATGCTGGAGTTTGATGATGATGTCAAAGTATATACCAAACTACCGCCTAAATTTCAAATTGAAACCCCCATCGGCAACTATAATCCGGACTGGGCAGTACTTGTAGATAAAGACGGTATTGAAAAGCTTTACTTTGTAATTGAAACCAAAGGCAGCACCGATGCTGGTCAGTTAAGATTATTTGAGGATTATAAAAATAAATGCGGCAGAAAACACTTTGCAGCATTGGAAACGGGAGTTGTTTATGATGTCAAAAAAGATTATTCAGAGTGGAAGGTAGGAATATAACTTATGAAGTAAAGGCTACTGCAGAGATATCAGGAAGTTGTTCTCAAAGTTCAATGAAACGATACCATATATTCAGTTAAAGACCCTGGATAAGCATAAGCAATTTTTTTAAAAATTTCCATATAAGTAGTCACAAACTATCCTTGTGGAATCTTTATGTGATAATCCAGCAGCATATTTAATTTCTTCCATTTTTCGGCAGTAACGGCAAAAGTCTGCTATATGGCTTATTAAGCACCTTACTCAGCCAATCCCCGGGCAATCCTGCCCAGATATAGTGAAGGCAAAGCAAATGAGGTGGATTTTATTGTTTGACAGCACATTATTTGGCGATTTGGCAGGATTATTACGGAAAAATATAGAAATATATTAAATATTTGTGGTAAGTGGGAAAAGATTCTCCCGCTGGACAAAGACTAAACAGGCGGAACTACTAGCAGATAACGAAGTTGCGACAATCTATGAATACGAGGACTCTTATCAGGATCTTAAAGTTGCGGAGTATAATGCTCAATAATTAATGAAAACAAAGAATACAGGAAATCAGCCAGTGTATAAGGAGGGACAGCCCTATGGAATTAATGGAAATGGTTAGGATTATTAAAGAAGTTTTCCCAGAGAAAGCGGTAGAACTATCCATAACTTTGGAATTATTAAGGGATACTATGGAAGATACCCGGCAGGATATAAGGCAGCAAATGATGTTGCTCTATGATCAGGGTAAGCATGAAGCCATGATCCCACATAACCAACTGGCAGCATCTATACTTGAATACATGGCGCGGGTGCAGGAGATACAGGCAGCCCTGGAACCGGAAGAGCAATTACCGGTTAAATCAAGTGAAGAAGACGAACCCGGATTGCCGGATTATCAGGCTTATACAGTAGATTCAGAGGTAGTTCATACTCTGCATGAAGATTTTACATATACCCGACCGGCTGCTTTTGAATTTAAGGGAGAACGCGTAGAAGTGCGTACCTGGCAGCAGATGTTAGTCAAGACTTGTGAGATGCTTTTAACTATAGATCGTGAACGTTTTATAAAATTTGAAAATGATCCTACTATGCAGGGGCGTAAACAAAAGTTATTCTCCACTAATCCTTCTAACATCAGAAATCCCCAAAAGATAAAGGATAGTAAACTTTATGTTGAGACTAATCTGAGTGCAAATTCAATTAGAAATCTGATAATTAAAATGTTACAAAAGTTTAGTCTGAAGCTTTCCGAATATAAAGTGTTTTTACGTGCTGACTACACCAGTCTGCATTGATGTTTATTTTATTTTCATATGGGAGGATTTTTTGCAGGTCATCCAGCAAATGCATTACTAATTGGTTGTGATCGGGGTAAAAGTTATATGTTTACCGGTTCTTCCCCTAATTTTGGCTTGGGGAATGAGTGGGATGGGGAGGTAAACTTTATTTTTGAGGCTGAGGCAGTATTATGTCAACAATGGCAGGTGTTTGTTGACTATTTATGGTATAAATCAACTCTGCTAAATGATGAAACAGCTATGATACCTATGTTGACACCAGCGGAAGGAACCCGCGAGGCAGCTGAAATGTGGCAACAGTATTTGGCCTTTTTCAAGGGAGAAAATTTGTTTAAAAAAGCTCCCCAAATTAAAGTTGATCCAGATAATGGCAAAGTAGAAGCTACGAAAGATAATGGCGAAGAAATTGCAACGGTGTCCTCTGAAATAGATTTACCTCCCTATTCTACACTTGTCATCGAACTTGGACGATTATATAACCAGGGCAGCCAGGTAACTATAAATAAATTAACCCGTCTCGGACCACTTGACGCCCCTGTGAAACCTGAATATTTTCGGTATAATTGGTGAATATCGCCATGGCGGAGTGACACAGAAAACCCAATATCGGATTTCCATTCTTAGTCAGGATGATCTAAATACTATTGAACGTTTAAAAAATAAAAATGAAGATGGCACTGAAAAAATGAGTTTTTCTTTAGGAGACGGTGTGTACTGGATGCCTGACAGTGTACGCCAACTTTATCACAACGAAATTCAGCATATTAATTCCGAGGGAAGCACTAAATTAAAAGCGATAATGAATAATGACGTTGATACATTTGTTAATTCCAATCGGGATAAACTGCGCAGAGATCTTGATAATATGTATCGTGCGGTTAATGGTAATGGGACAATGAATAGTGAAGATGTTGAAAGTATTTTACTGGAATTGAAGAGTAGACTGAAAAAAGCACTGGAAGGAAATATATTGCCAGAGGTATCATATAGCTCCATTTTATTTCGAGATGATAATGACTCGGATAAAGGTTCCTGGGGACAGGGAGCAACATTATTAAGGAGTATTGCCTTATTCGCACGCGATTCCTTAGTTATCAGACATACTTTACTCGTGGTCTATCGGTAAACCCGCAGGAACTACGTGAAGCTATGAATGTGTATTAGATGATGCTATTTACAAAGAGATTACCACGGAAGTTCATATACGCTCAAGGACTGAAATAGAAAAAATTAGGGAAATAGTTGAAAGCAATAAGGATGATAAAGAGAAATGTCAGGCATTATTAGACATCATAAATGGTAAAGGGATAGTATAAAGTTGCCTTTAAAAGGGGGGATATGGGTTTCCCAGGATAAATGGTATGGGAACAACAGGGACAAAGGAGGGGAGGAAAAATGGAGATTAAGAAACAGGTTCCAAGTATAACTGTAAACATAAGGGTTCCTGCTTCAATATATGAACGGCTGGAAGATGAAATTTCAAAAATGAACAAGAATGGCCAGAAAGTATCTAAGAACTCTCTGTATGTTGAGGCATTGACGCAGTTTTTAGATAGTATCGAGGAAGAACAAGTATATCAATATGAAGAAGAGGAATTTGAGCTACAACCCGAAACAAAAGTAGTAGCTGATGAAATAGAAAATATTACAGAGTCATGCAGCTTCTGTGATAGGCCTGATCGTGAAATTAAGAGGGATATAGATAATGATAATATTCCGGATGATGCTTTGTTAAGCAGATGTTGTTGGCGTCGGATATCTTATGTTAGGGCTATATTTGGCGTGACTATTGAATGGCCAGAATTGTGCAGACGAAGAGGAAGACTATATAAGTCGAAAAGATAAAGTAAGGCTAGAAAACCCTGTTATTTAAATGGTGCTGATTCCTACTAGCTTGGATGGTAAATGGAATTCCCAAGATGAAAGGATAGGATGATTGTAAATGATAGCGGAAACTGCAGAGAACTGTAAAACAGAGATCTCATTCAGGGTAAAGAGATAGCAAAAAGTAGCTTTAAAAGGGGAGGAAAATGAGTAGAAAAAGACCAAGAATGGCTATATGTTACGACTTTGATGGGACATTGGCTCCCGGTAATATGCAGGAATATGATTATATACCGAGGCTTAAAATAACCTCTCAGAATTTCTGGGAACAGGTCAGGCAAAGAGCGGTTGAACAGGAAGCGGATGAAATTCTGAGCTATATGTGTTTGATGCTTGAGAAAGCCAACGCAGATAAATCGCAGGGTATCCGGATAACCAAACAAGCCTTTGCTGATTATGCCCAAAAGGTAACATTATATAAGGGTGTAGATGAATGGTTCCCCAGGATAAATGAATATGGCCGACAACGGGGACTTAATGTGGAACACTATATTATTTCATCTGGTATTCGGGAAATGATTGCCGGTACATCTATTGCCAAAGAATTTACTAAAATCTACGCCTCATCTTTTATGTATGACCAGAATGGAGTAGCATACTGGCCGGCCCTGGCCGTCAATTATACTACAAAAACCCAGTTTCTTTTCCGAATTAATAAAGGTTTTTTGAATGAATGGGATAATGCTGGAATAAATAGTTATTTGGAAAAAAGTCAAAGGCCTATACCTTTTGAACGGATGATTTACATTGGAGACGGTTATTCGGATGTTCCGTGCATGCGACTGGTCAAGGAGCAGGGAGGAACTTCAATTGCGGTGTATAAACCCAGAACCAAAGGAAAAAGGGATATTGCTGAGAAGTTGCTATCTGAAGGCAGAGTGGACATGTTTGCAGCTGCTGATTATCGGAAAGATAAAATGCTTGATGTAATGGTCAAAGGGTTAATTGATAGAATCGCTGCAGATTATCAGGTAAATGAATTAAAAGAAGCCTGCAGATCTAAATAATATCAAAAATTGGATCGAAGGGGGAGAAGTAATGGCAGTATGGCTTATTCGGGCAGGAGCTCATGGTGAATATGAGGAGAAGTTTATCAGGGAAAACCGGGTTTATGTTACTTGGGATAATCTCGATGTTGATTTGTCGTCTCTAAAACAAAAGGTTGAGTTAAATATAGTTATGAATGAAAAGTACCCGGAGGCCAAACTAAAGGCAATTCAAAACTGGGTAGGTCAAGTCTTTCCTTTTGCTCATGAGATTAATATAGGAGATTTGGTCATTTTGCCTCTTAAATCACAGCCTGCCATACAGATTGGTGAGGTAATGGGCGATTATCATTTTGATAAAACGGCTTCAAGTCCTTTCTATCATTGGAGAAAAGTGAAATGGGTGGGAGAAGCAATACCACGTGCTCATTTTGGTCAGGATTTGCTCTATTCTTTTGGTGCCTCTATGACAATATGCCGCATCCAACGCAATAATGCGGAGGCAAGGTTAAAAACTATGCGTGATAATGGTTGGAACCCTGAAACATTAATACAGATAACCAAACCAGATACCGGGGGAGAGGCAGATAGTGATGAGTATAGTAATTTAGAGGAACTGGCCCGTGACCAAATTGCACGATTAATTGCAGCCCGCTTTAAGGGTCACGGCCTCACTCGTCTTGTGGAAGCAATTCTGAATGCACAGGGATATATTACATATTTAAGTCCGGAGGGAGCTGACGGGGGAGCAGATATATTGGCCGGTGCAGGGCCTTTGGGATTTGGCATGCCACGACTATGTGTAGAGGTTAAATCAGGTGATGTTCCAATTGATAGGCCTACTGTAGATAAACTGTTAGGAGCTGTTACTAAGTTCGGTGCTCAGGAAGGGTTGTTTGTATCCTGGAGCGGGTTTAAGAGTAATGTACATAAGGAAATGGCTACAAGTTTCTTCCGGGTGCGTCTTTGGTCCCAAAAGGAACTTCTTGAGGCATTATTTTTAAATTATGAGCGTTTAGATGAGGATATTAAAGCAGAATTGCCTTTAAAACGTATCTGGACAGTGGCTGCACAGGATGTGAATTGAGGGCATTATGAGCAGGTGATAGCTATAAAAACACATGGGATGGTTAATACTCATTTAGTATAATTTGGGGGGATTGTTGTGAATGAGACAGCAGACTTGGTAGTAGGGGCTTATTTTAAGGGTTTCCTGAATGGAATATTAGCTATATGGTATGTATGGGTTTTTCTTTTAGTAGCAGCGATTATAAAATATTTAATCCGTTTATGGGAGTTGAAACGCCTAGCCAATTCAGGTATTGACGATATTGATAAGATGGACGGCAAGACCTTTGAAAAATATCTGGAGGCATTATTTAAAAAACTGGGATATAAAGTGGAACGTACCCGTTATGTAGGAGATTATGGTGCTGATCTGGTAGTTTGGAGAAACGGGACAAAGACCGTTATTCAGGCGAAAAGATATAAGCAGAAGGTTGGCGTCAAGGCTATTCAGGAGGCTGTGGCTGCCAAAGGCTATTATTCATGCGTAAAGGCTATGGTAGTAACGAACAGCTTTTATACAAAACAGGCTATTGAGTTGGCAAAAGCAAATGACGTTCAATTATGGGATCGTAATGATCTGGTCAAAGCTCTTTTATCAGTTAAGAATGAGAATGTACCGGAACCCTTGCCGGTTGTCGATTCTAATATAGAGATTAATTCAAATAATGAAGTTGCTACAACAATGGAAGTGGAAGAAATTGCGGGTGATGCCTGTGTTATTTGCGGAGAGGTAGTATCGGAAAAAGTAAAGCAGTATTGTATAACCCATTCTGAACGGTTCGGGGGTAGGATTTATTGCTTCCAACATCAGAAAGAAGTCAAGAGTTAATTTTCTCCCAATCGATTACCATTACCAACTTCAATAAATCCTTTTTTCCGGTATAACGCCGCGTACCCCGCCCCGGGGGTTGTCCAGGTCTCCATGGTAGCGGGGGATCAGGTGGATATGCAGGTGCATGATGGTTTGACCGGCGCTCTCACCGCAATTTACCCCAATGTTATAACCATCGGGGTGAAATTTATCTTCCAACCATTGCCGGGCTTCATCCAGCAGGGAATTTAATGCCTGACGTTCTTCGGCAGTGGCAGCAAAGAAGTCGGCTATATGGCGTTTGCTTATAATCAGCATGTGGCCGGGTGTAACCGGATATTTGTCATATTTAACCCAGGCCAGCCGGTTTTCCAGAATAACCTCTTCGGGATTACATAATACACATTTATCCATCTTTCCACCTCTACCTTTTAATTCGCCAAGTGGGAATTATATCCTGCCAGCTACCTAATTCTCGGCGAGCATAGTGATGAAATCTTCTACCAGACTGGTAGGCTTGCCCTGAGCAGCTTCATCACGTTGGATATGACTGGCTTCAGCGGGGGAATTGCTGGTTGACAATAACCCCGTCCCCATATCACTCTCCATTTACCTTTCCTGCAGGATTTAATAGAAAAAAATAGAAATATATTCTATATTGTCAAATTAGAGCGGATAAAAGTAAAACCAAAATTTGATTTTGATTGGCATCAGAGCCGTAAGAGAAAGCGGTGATAATGACATGAAATACTGCTGATTCTTAATAAAACTACAGAAGAAGGAAGAGAATATCATGGAAAAAAGGAAAAAAATCTTTCGTATTATAATTATTGTGCTCAGTGTTGCGGTCTTACTCTTTGCCGGTGTCAGGATTTACCTGCAGACATTGCTGCCGGAAATAGACGGTGAGCTGCGTGGCAGTGCTGTTACGGAGAGTGTCACCATAACCCGGGATTCCTGGGGGGTGCCGCATATAACTGCAAATAACGAACATGACGCGTATTATGCGCTTGGCTATACTGTTGCCCAGGACCGGCTTTTCCAGATGGAGCTTCAGCGCAGGCTCGCGAAGGGGGAGCTGGCAGAAATTCTGGGACCTGAGCTTTTAGAAACAGATAAGCAGTTCCGCACTTACCTGTTCAGGCACACTGCTGAAAAAATGGTCAGCGATGCGGGAGAGATATGTCCGGAGTCGCTGGAGTGTTTTGAGGCCTTTCTTGATGGCGTGAATTATTTTGTGGAAACAGGACCTCTCCCGGTGGAATTCAAAATGCTAGGGATAAAGCCTGAGAAGTTCACACCAGTTGATTCAGCATCGTTCCTTGGGTATATGAACTATTCATTTACGGAAGGGATCGTTACTGATTCACTGGCAACCATAATCAAGCAGAAGTATCCGGAGATAAATACAGAGGAGCTTTTCCCCGGTTATACCAGGGAGGAGCCGGTTACGATCATGGAAAGCCAGGCGTACTATAACGGTGAAACAAGTAAAGTGCCTGTAGCTCGTGCAGATGAGACACAGAGCTCGAATGGTACCGAGTACGAGGTCGGGCCAATTTCTGAAAAGGATCTCACGCTCCTCATAAAAGGTGTGATGAAAACTGCTGACCAGGTGCCGGTTTTTACCGGGAGCAATTCATGGGTAATAGGGCCTTCACGGTCAGAATCCGGCAGTGCTATACTGGCCAATGATCCCCATGTAGTCTATTCAAACCCGGGGGTCTGGTATGAAGCTCAACTGAAATACCCGGGACATGAGAATTACGGTTACTATGTTCCCCTGGTACCTTTCCCCTTCATGGCCCACAACAGCACCAGGGGATGGGCTATTACGATGTTTGAAAATGACGATCTCGACCTCTACGCTGAGACTTTTAAACCGGGAGATGATTCCTCTGTAATGTATAAAGGGGATTGGGCCAAGGTGAAAACCCTGAAAGAAAAAATCAAGGTTAAGGGGGGCGAAGAAAGCGAACTGGTTATACGTATAACGCCTCACGGCCCGGTTATTACAGACTTTATTGACGGGTACAGCGGTAAACCTCTGGCTATGTGGACAACATTCAGCCAGGTTGAAAACCCGGTGCTCGATTTTCTCTACTTGCTGGTAAACGCTAAGGATATCACTCAATTTGAGCAGGCCCTTTCAATGCTGGCTGCTCCCGGGCTCAACGTCTCTTATGTTGATAGCACCGGGAACATAGCGTGGTGGGCAGTAGGCAGACTTCCGGTCAGACCTCCGCACATGAACAGCAAAATTGTGCTTGACGGCGCTTCCGGACGTGATGAGTATCTCGGGTTCCTGCCTTTTGAGGAAAACCCGCACCTCCTGAATCCTGAAAGTGGGATAATAATCACAGCAAATAACCTGTCTACCAGCAATTCTCTGGGGCCGATACGCAACCTGGAAGGCTACTGGATGCCCAGTGACCGGGCAGCGCGAATCACCGAGCTTCTCTCTTCAAAGGAGAAGTGGAGCCTTGAGGATATGAAGACTGTGCAGAACGACGTGAAGGCCTATAATGCAGACTGGATACTGAAGACAATTACTGGTATTGTTGAAAAGAACAACCAGGATAAAGGGCTCTCACCTCTTGAATCTTCCGCTCTCGAGATCTTGAAAGAATGGGACTGCGTGTACAACGAGAAATCCGCTGCTCCTTCGCTTTATGAGCACCTCACTTACCATGTTCTGAAAGAGGGGGTTGGTGATGAATTCGGCGAGGAGAATTTCAAACAGTATGGAGAAATAGCCGATCATTGGAATTTTTTCAAGGCATTCATCCAGGAACCGGAGTCGAAGTTGTGGGACAATGTGAACACTGATGTGACTGAAACCCGGGAAGAAGTTGTGATGAGCGCGTTCAGGTCCACGGTTGCGGAGCTGGAAAAGAATTACGGTTCGGATATTAAAAAATGGACCTGGGGAGATGTCTGTAAAATTGAATATATTCATCCCATCGGCACGAAAAAACCCTTTAACCTGATTTTCAATATAGGCCCTTACCCTGTGCCGGGTGGATATGAGGTTATCAATATCTTCGGGTGCAACGCAGGGGAGCACGACTTCAACGTGAAGTGGGGCCCCTCAACCAGGAGGCTTATAGATTATGCTGATGTTGAGCACTCCTTCTCAATACTGCCTACGGGTAATTCCGGGAACTTTTTAAGTCCCTATTACAGCCACCAGGCTGATATGTACCTCAGGGGTGAATACAGGGGTGTAGTCTTTACCGACGAGCAAATACAGCAGGACAAAAAGCATGAACTGGTTATGAGCCCGAAGTAATACTGGATTGACAGGGGGGTTGACAACAACCCCCCTGTCATGCTTACAGCCATACCGGGCTGTAGCTCTTGTTTCCGGAGGTAAGTTGGGCCAGGAGTCGGGAGTCAAGTGTCCTGGCGTAAAGAAAAGCTATTTCACCCGGCAGGTTGACATTGTAACCGTGACGAAAAAACTGCTTCGCCGACAGCATATTTGCCGGTCCTATGCCCCAGGCGCAGGAATGACTCCGGCCCTACGATTCCATCCGCTACCAGACCGAAATATTTTTGAAAGTTCCTGACGGCAGTTCGGGTTACAGGCCCGAATATACCATCAACCACTAACTTGCCCGCTACAATATTATCGGGGAACATATTTAGCAATTGCTGCAGAATTGAAACATCCATGCCCTGCAATTACGGTGATGTCAATCGCAAATTACGACTTCCAAAATAATAGTAAACCTGGTCTTCCATTTTCATATCTCCTTCTTCAAAACTCAATATTATTTGTATGAAAAGAGGATATGGTTTATAACAGCACTCCACCCGGTAATCAGCCTGAAACAGCCATGGAATCCATTTAGTAAATATGCAGGATACGGGGGGAAAGATAGAGATATACCAAATATCATAATTATGATAAAATATATATGTATATATTGATATAAGGAGTGTTTAAATATGCCTAATATCAGGCCAATTTCTGATTTGCGAAATAATGCTAATGAAATTTCAGAGCTTTGTCATAATTCGAGAGAGCCTATATTTATTACTAAAAACGGTGTTGGTGATATGGTGGTGATGAGTATTGAAACTTATGAGCGCCAGCAAGCCATTATAGAACTGTATGTAAAACTAGCTGAAGCGGAGGAAGAAATAGCAAACGGTGCCGAGGGTGAGGACTTTTTTGAGTTTGCAAAACAGATGAGGAACAGAGTACATGGACAAATATAAGGTTAAGATTTATCCGGCTGCTAAAAGGGATTTAAACGATATTGTAAAATACCTAAATACATTGTCACCACAGGCCGCCATCAGATACTATGACCTGCTGGTAGATAAAATGGGTAGTCTGGTGGAAATGCCGGAAAGGTGTCCCTTTGTAAGGGATGTTGCATTAAAAGCAAAAGGCTACCGGTATCTGATTGTAGAAAGTTATCTGGTGTTTTTTGTTATAAAGGATGATACGGTACAAATACGCCGGATTTTATATAACAAAAGGCAATACGAATGGCTATTTTGAGTCAGTGGGAGAGTCACGGTGAGGGTTCTTTTAATTCACGATGATGAGACTACCTGGAGGTATTACCGGGATGCAGTGGATAGAAGGAATCTTTAATCTTAAATATGCAGGGAACGGCGAACCGCCGCTCCCTGCTTAGATGGGGGGGAAGTATCCAGGATGATTATTTCTGATTCATATCAGCGTACATTTTTCTAAGAGTGGTTTTCTCAATTTTGCCGATATAGTTGTGAGGAATTGCATCTATAAAGATATAGCCAGTGGGGACATCAGGTATCCACCATTTTTCGATTACACCATTTTCCGCAAATTTAAGCATCCAGTTATTAACATCTTCCGGTGTAGCCTGTTGACCTTCCTTTAAGGCAATAAAAGCACAGGGGCGCTCATCCCATTTTTCATCAGGTATACCGATTACGGCACATTCCAGAACCGGCGGGTACTGACTTATCACATCTTCCAGGGTCAGGGTGGAAATCCATTCACCACCAGATTTTATTGCATCCTTGTTGCGGTCAGTAACCATCAGATATCCTTCTTTATCAATCATACCCACATCACCGGTATTCAACCAGTTATTCTTCCATAATTCCTTTGTCTTTTCCGGTTCTTTAAAGTATTCATGGGTACACCAGGGAGTGCGCACGACAATATTTCCTACCGTTTTATCGTCATGCGGAACATCATTCCAGTCTTCATCCACTACCCGGAATTGTGCGAACACCCAGGGAATACCACTCTTGATAAAATATTTAATTCTATCATGGGAGCTTAGTTCATAATGTTCAGGTTTCAGCATTCCCAGAGTCATTGCCGGACATGTTTCGGTCATTCCATAACAGGATTGGGCTACAATGCCTAGCTCCAGTGCTCTTTCCGCCAGCTGACGGTTAAGCTTGGCACCTCCCAGTGCCACATGCCAGTTGGAAAGGTCATATTTTTGGGCATCCGGATGGAAGAGCAGCATATGCAGGATAGTGGTGACACAATGACTGAAATCAACCTTTTCATCATTTAACCAGCGAAGAATTTTGTCGGGTTCATATTTTCCGGGGAGAATAAACTTATTTCCCAGCATAAAGGCCAGATACGGTCCACCCCAGGCTTGAACATGAAACATGGGAGTTAGCATCATATAAGTCTGATTGGCCCGATACTCCATACCATTGGGGAATAGTCCCCAGGTCATACCAATGGATATTGCATGCATGAATAAATCACGATGGGTAAAAACTACCCCCTTGGGATTTCCGGTGGTTCCTGAAGTATAGCATAGGGTAGCCCGTGAGTTCTCAGAGATTTCAGGGAATTCATAATCAGCATTTACTTGGCTTAATAATTCTTCGTATTCTATTACATTGGGAAGGGTAGTTTTGATGGGCAGATGACTGCGATCATCAGTCATTATTACATAAGCTTTTACCGTGGAGAGTTTGTCCTGCATGGATTCAACCAAGGGCAGAAAGTCCGTACTTAAAAATATTACTTTATCTTCGGCATGATTAATGCAGTATTCAATTTGTTCAGGGGACATGCGGACATTTACTGTATGAAATAAGGAACCGGACAGAGGAATGGCCCAGTGGGCTTCCAGATAACGATAAGTGTCCCATTCCAACATTCCTACTGCATCACCAGGTTCAACTCCCAAATATTTAAGCGCATTACTAAGTTTTTTTACCCGTTCAAAATGCTCCTCATAGGTAAATTGAAGTTCATCCCGGTATTTAATTATTTGACGGGGGTTAAACATCATACCGTAATCCAGGAAACATTTTAAAGTGAGCTGATACTGATAACCGATACTTTCCATGAGTTGTCCTCCTTTTAAAATTTTTAAATATTCCGACACCGGTTCTGTGATTTTAGTGTAATATATATACCGACTGATAGTCAATGACCACTGGTCTATAAAAACATGAAAAATAAACCACAATCGCAACTGATTGTAGTTTATCCAGTATATATTGGGTTAAACCTAATTATTTATTTGTTTGAACCATAAAACTTTGTATCAGTAACTTCATAGACCGCTGCATTCTTTCTTCCAAATCGTAATCACCGTCATGAAGACACCAGTCATAGGTAACACCTCTTGAAAAGGAGACTACCATCTTGGATAGTTCATCGGCTGAGATATCTTTACGAATTAATCCTTTAACCTGTCCTTCCTGAATGGCTTTTCTGATAAAGCTTATAAAAGCGCGTTTATCTGAAGCGAAAAAGGCATTTTCTGTATCAATTTGCTGTTTGTATATCAAAGTGGTGTAGTTTAATCCTTTTTCTATTGCATATCTGGCTTGAAACATTGGAGCATAGATGATTTTTTCCAATACCCCTGTATCCGGGGGAAGTGATTCAAATTCCTGACTAATCCGCTCATCAACATCATTATAGGTTTGAACAATGATATCGGATTTGGTTTTAAAGTAATGATAAAAGGAGCCTTTGGCCACGCCGGAGGCATTACAAATATCGTCAACAGTAGTATTCTCATACCCTTTTTCAGAGAGCAGCCTGACAGCGGTATCATATATTTTTTTTCTCGTTTCGATAGCCTGCAGATCACGGCTGGTTAATTTTTTCCCGTTATTCACATTAGTCATATTTTATCCGATCCTTATGTATTTAATTTCTAACATTTTAACATAAATTTCAGGAATTACTTTTTAAGTCTACAGGAATGAAACACCAAATTGGATAACGACCGTTTATTATTGAATTAAGATGTTGTCAGCAGAGGGATGCGGGGATGGTTCGAGATTGCTGAAAAAATCCCATAATTGTCATCCTGAGGAGCCGCAGGCGTCGAAGGATCTCTTTTGGAAGTCCGTAATGTTGTATCTTCCGCTAACGAGTGCTTCGCTAGTCGCTCAGCATGACAAGCTGAGAGTACTTTTTCAGCAGTCTTGGACGGCTCTTTTATCCCATTGACAAAAGTCCTGGGCTATGCAGGATTATGGTAAAAAGGCTAGAAGTATACTTTATATGAAAATATTCACCATAACTGAGGAATGATGAGAGAACTTTTCCTCTGGTTAACTTGTATGGAGCAATATTTATGAAAAGAAGCCATAGCCTAAGAGGCAAATTTATTGTAATGGTCTTTGCCATTTGCCTGAGTTGTCTGCTGGTAGTATCTGTAATTAGTTACTGCCTTTCTTATAATCTGGTTAAGGCCCAAACCAACCAGAGTGCCAGTGAGGCAGTAGGAAAAAATGCTACTCATTTGAATAGTTGGTTTATGGAACAGGCTCAGGTGGTTAATTCCATATCCCAGGATATTGAAATAAATAAAGATTTCTCGGACCAATACCTGACGAATTATTTAACAAAAAAATTTGAACGCCAAAATTCGAAGGTTTTGGACTATTATATAGGTTTTGCGGATAAAAAACGTACGATGGTTTGTGCTACCGGTTGGATTCCTCCGCCGGATTATGATGCTACCACCAGGGAATGGTATATTGAAGCACTTAAACAAGATAAGCTGGTTTTTATCACCCCTTACCTGGATGCCGATACCCAACAAATGGTTATCACCCTGGCGGAGCCGATAAAAGACGGAAATAATGTGGTAGGGGTGATAGCTGCTGATATACTGCTGACTGATGTTATTGAGCTGGCTCAAGATGCACGAATTAAAGGTGCGAGCTATACCTTTCTGCTGGATAATGATTACAATTATATGATTCATCCGCAACAGAGTTTCCTGCCTACTCCTGAAAAGTCAACCAATGCTGCCCTGGTTATGCAGGGCAGGTTCCTGCCGCTGATTGAAGAGATAAAAAAAGGTAAATACAACATTATTCAATTGAGAGATTATGATAATACCAAAAGGTGTTTTGTTTTAAGCAATATTGTGGCTACCAATTGGACTTTTGGTATTGCCATTCCCCGCAGTGAGTATATCAAACCCTTGAATAAACTTCTGTTTGGGTTCGGAGCAGCCCTGGCTATTTCCCTGCTATTGGGCATTCTTGTTATTCTACCGGTGACACGCAGCCTTCTAAAACCCGTGCTGCAACTTAATAAGGCAGTAAGCAGTTTTGCCGAAAAGGATTTCACGGCCCGTTCGCTGGTTTCATCGCAGGATGAAGTGGGGGAGTTAAGTAAAAATTTTAACCGCATGGCCGAAATTATTCAGGAATATAATCAAAACCTGGAACAGACGGTGGAACAAAGGACCTCTTCTATCAGGAACCTGTTAAATAATGCCGGTCAGGGGTTTCTTTCCTTTGGGCATGATTTTTATATTGACGAAGAATACAGCTCGGAATGTAACCGTATTTTTGGCGGGGAAATAGCTGGGCAGCGTTTTACTGATTTAATATTTCCAGGTGATGATGAGCAAAAGCGATTCATGGAAAATGCATTGTTATCTATTATGCAGGATGATGATGAGTTACTTAGGGAAGTTTATTTTTCTCTGTTGCCGCAAGAATTGCTGCTAAATGGATGCAATATATTCCTGGACTACAAAGTGATTATTAACAGCCAGAATGAAGAGATTGACCGCATAATGATTATCCTGACTGATATAACCGAACAGCGCCAGCTGGAACTGCATATGGAAGAGGAAAGAAAACTTTTAAAGATGGTTGTTAAAGTAGTAGCTTATAATAATGACTTCCAGGAGTACTGCAGCGATTACCGGAACTTCTGCTCCAAAACCGTCTGGGAACTGCTGGACAGCAGCCGGCCCCGGGAGGAGATTATTGCTGAAATTTACCGGCGAATACATACTTTCAAAGGTGGTTTTGCCCAGTTGGAAATGTTAAATCTGGTAGATAAACTGCATCAGTGTGAATCCCAAATATCAGCCAGTCAGGATGAATTTCTGTCAATGTCCAGCCAACAGTTGAAAACATTTTTCGCTTCATTAAATATGTTGGAGTGGATGGATCAGGACCTTGGCATGCTTCAGGAGATACTGGGTGAACAGTTCCTGGAGCGGGATAATTTAGTAGTTATAGATGAGGCTCAGCTATTAGAAATTAATCGAAAGGTAGTATCTACGCTCTCCCCCTGGGAATGTAATTTGTTATTACCAGATCTGCAAAAACTAATGTTCAAGCCCATGCGGGAATTATTTAAGTCCTATCCTGAAACCGTAGCCCGTTTAGCCGAAAGGCTTAATAAATCCGTATTCCCGGTGAACATAACCGGAGGCGAATTACCGGTAAATACGGAGCGGTATCGTGATTTTTGCAAGACTCTGATACATGTTTTTCGTAATGCGGTAGATCATGGTTTGGAATCAGCTGAAGAAAGAATTGCCGAAGGCAAGGACGAATATGGTACTATCAGGTGCGATATTTTACAGCATGAGTCCAACATTTCGATAGTGATTTCTGATGATGGAAGAGGCATAGATGTTGGGTATCTTAAAGAACTGGCGGTTCAAAAAGGAATATTCGACCGGGAAACGGCAGCAGGACTTTCCACACAGGAGGCCTTGCAACTGGTTTTTGTTGAAAATCTTACCGTTAGCGATGAGATTACCTCTATTTCCGGTAGGGGCATAGGACTGGCGGCGGTAAAGGAAGAACTGGACAAATTGGGGGGGAGTATGGAGCTTTTAAGTCAGGCGGGAACGGGAACCGTGTTTACTTTCCATCTTCCTTATTTTGAAAGTAACAAATTGCCAGATATATCACCTTTCGATATGATAAATCCTCTGTTAAATACGATGAGGGAATTTTTTAGACGGGAAATAGGCGAAGACCTGCTGCATAGTTCAGAAGCGGAAAAGAAAAACCGATTGCAGCTCTATAAGACCACCGCCATATCCAATATAAAGGGTATCGTACGAAGTCGCCTTATACTTAGTGTAGATGAAGAGTTAGGAAACCAGCTGGTACATAAGATGATCCTGGATGAAATAGAACCCGAAACGGAAGGCCTTTATGCAGAGGATGTTCTGGCTGAGTGCGCCAACATTATACTTGGTAATTCTATAAAGCATTTCCCGGAAATACAAGAATTGATCATGTTTGAAGCACCTGTGACACTTTCTTCTGAACGAACGGTAATAAAATATCTGAATTCTGATATATGGACATGTGATATGTTGTTTACAACCGGAAAAGCCAGTATGAGTTTGATAATTCAGGATAAATTACTGCGTTAGCGTATAGTTCTATATTAGGGGAGGGATAGATTATGGCGAATATACTAATAGTTGATGATTCACAGATTGTCAGACGAAATCTGAAAACCATATTGGTCAAGGCAGGCCATGAGATTATAGCTGAGGCGGAAAACGGGATGCAGGCCTTCAATGAGTATGAAAAACATAAACCGGATTTAATAACCATGGATATTACCATGCCGCTTATGGATGGAGTGCAGGCAGTTAAAAGAATAATGGCTGCACATCCTGAGGCAAAGATAATAATGGTTAGTGCCATAGATCAGAAAAACATGGTTTTATCGGCTATTCAAACCGGAGCCAAACATTATATTCTTAAACCTTTCGAGCCCGATAAGGTTATTGCAGCTGTAAATGCTGTGTTAGCTATTCAAACTGACGGCGAACAACCTTCTGCTGAATAAAACTGTTTCTTGATAACTATTATGGAGAAAATTTGTGAATAAGATTACCAGATTACCTTTTCTTATAATAATTTTAATATTTATTTTGTTGATGGCTGGTTGCGGAAACCCGGAGGAGCATAAAGCGGTAATTTCGAAAAATGCCGACAATAGCCAGATGGCGACGATGCCGTCGCAAGATGTAGAGGCAATCTGGGAATCCGGAAAATTGATCGTACATTACATAGATATTGGCCAGGGTGATGCTGAACTTCTGCAGTTACCCAACGGACAGAATATGCTTATTGATGCTGGAACAAATGCAGCCTCGGCAAACCTGGTTGCTTATTTGAACCGTCAGGAGATTAAGAAAATTGATTATCTGGTAGCCACCCACCCCCATGAAGATCATATTGGTGGGATGGATAATGTCATTCAGGGTTTCAATATCGGCAGTATTTATATGCCCAGAGTTACAACCACCACCAAGTCTTTTGAAGATGTGGTGGACTCTATAAAAGCCAAAGGCTTAAAGATAACCCCGGGTAAGGCTGGAATGACTATTTTAAATGAAGATGGATTGGAAATAAGTTTCCTGGCTCCCGGCGGGACTTTTTATGAAGATTTGAATAATTGGTCCATCGTAACCAGAATCCAATTTGGCAATACTTCCTTCTTATTTACCGGTGATGCCGAGGACTTATCTGAAAATGAAATGCGAAGAGCCGGTGCCAATCTGCAGGCTGATGTTTTGAAAGTAGCCCATCACGGCAGTTACAGCTCTACTTCGGTTGATTTCCTGCGTGCGGTTGCTCCTCGCTATGCAGTAATTACGGTAGCAGCAGATAATGATTACGGGCACCCCCACCAGATTACTTTAAACAAATTGGTTAATTTTGGAGTTGAGGTGTTTAGAACTGATGAAAAAGGAACGGTGATTATAAGTTCAGACGGGAATAACCTATTGATAAGCACAGTTGCAACTTCCATTAAGGCAGACAATTCATCAGTACCATCATCAAGTCCGGGAGGCTATATAGGCAATAAAAACAGCCGTATATTTCATCTGCCCGATTGCCAATCGTTGCCCCAACCACACAACCGGGCGATTATTAACAGCCGCGAAGAAGCCATCAGCCAAGGATATTCGCCCTGCGGAAACTGTAACCCATAGGAGGTAATTATGATAATAATTGACCGTTTTGAAAATAACCTGGCCGTAGTTGAGTACCAGGGGAAAACCTGGAATATTCCCAGAGAGTGGCTGCCGGTTACAGCCGTTGAAGGTGATGTGATAATTATTAACGTGGCAGTAGATGAACCGGCAACCGCCTGCCGCAGGAAAGATATGGAAGATAAATTGAATGACATATTTGGGGAATCTGATAATTAATTGATTATATTGTCGTATCATGGTATATTTTGGTTAATTATATTTTTTTATTTATAATTCGCCTGAATTATTTTATATAAAGAGAACGAATAGCTTACCGGTTATTAGGCTCTGTAAAGTAAATATGAAAAACTAGCAACAAAATCCATAGAAAAGCTTCAAGCCACGAGTAAATACTTTCTTTTTTGATTCTTGGATAATTTAAGTCCGGCA